>Ga0302325_10029597_pt1 | contig 11311 bp, 7 predicted proteins | sample Palsa_T0_2_FD_201948 | JGI IMG/M metagenome (GOLD analysis project Ga0302325, IMG submission 201948) | Peat permafrost microbial communities from Stordalen Mire near Abisko, Sweden - Palsa_T0_2 | ecosystem: Environmental > Terrestrial > Soil > Palsa > Peat permafrost | place: Sweden: Abisko...
CCGAGGCCGACGGCGGTGCCGTCGTCTTCGACGGGCGCGACATCACCCACACGCCGCCCGACGAGATCGCCTGTCTGGGGATCGGGCTGATGCCCGGGGGTGACGGCGTCTTTCCCACCCTCACGGTGGAGGAGAACCTGCGCGCCGCGGCCTGGCAGACACGGCGGCACCGGGAACGGACCGAGGAGCGCTTGAGTGAGACGATCGACCGTTTCGAGGTCCTGTCCGAGCGCCGGGCCGATCGGGCCGGTGACCTCTCCGGTGGCCAGCAGCAGATGCTGGCGCTGGCCATGGCCCTGTTGGCGGCGCCGTCGTTGCTGCTCATCGACGAGCTCTCTTTGGGCCTCGCCCCCCTGGTGGTGGAACAGCTCCTCGAATCGGTGCGGGCCCTCAAGCGCGCCGGGACCGCCGTACTCCTGGTCGAGCAGTCGGTGACGGTGGCCGTGGCGGTGGCCGACCGGGTCTACGTCATGGACTCGGGGACCATCCGGTTCTCGGGACCGGCGGCCGAAGTGGGCGAGCACCCCGAGCTGTTGTGGTCGATCTACGTCCGGCACGCGGCGGCCGGTGTGGCCCCCGGCGCCGGCGGCGCCGCCGCTGGCGCCGTACACGGGGCCGGAGCCCACGGCGCCGCCCCACCGACGGCGCTCGAGGTGTCGAGTCTGTCGGTGGCCTTCGGGGGGATCACCGCCCTCGACGACGTGACCCTGGCCGCCGCCCCCGGCGAGGTGGTGGGGATCATCGGGCCCAACGGGGCAGGCAAGACCACGCTCTTCGACGTCATCTCCGGCTTCACCGGCGCCGGCCGCGGCCGGGTGACGATCGGGGGGACCGACGTCACCGCCTGGACGGCGGCCCGGCGGGCGCGTCACGGCCTCGGCCGGTCGTTCCAGGACTCCCGGTTGTTCAGCGCCCTGTCGGTGCGCGACACGTTGGCCGTGGCCCTCGACCGGTTCATCGACACCGGCGACCCTCTGAACGCGGCGCTGCGGCTGCCCGTCCTGGTGGACACCGAGGCGGCCGTCGAGGTGCGGGTGGAGGAACTGATCGAGCTGTTCGGCCTGGAGAGGTTCGCCGACCGGTTCGTGAGCGAGCTGTCGACGGGGACGCGGCGGCTGGTGGACCTGGCCGCCGTGGTGGCTCACGCCCCCGGCGTCGTGCTCCTCGACGAGCCGTCGTCGGGGGTGGCCCAACGGGAGGTGGAGGCCATGGGGGAGCTGTTGCGCAACGTGCAGGCCCGGCTGGGGGCCACGCTGGTGGTGGTGGAGCACGACATGGCCTTCATCGCCGGGCTGGCCGACCGTCTGGTGGCCCTCGACCGGGGTCGGGTGCTGGCCGACGGCGGGCCCGCCGAGGTGCTCGACCGACCCGAGGTGGTGGAGGCCTTCCTGGGCCAGCACCCGTCCGCGCGCTCGGCACCGGCCGCCGCCGTGGTGGGCGACGGGCCGGCGATCCGGGGACGGTCGCCGGAGGGGGACAAATGAGCGACGACACACCCGGCGCCGTCCGTCCCTGGCCCCGGGTGGGCCGGCTGCGACGGACGGGACCGGCGCTGCTCGTGGTGGTGGCCCTGGTGGCCGCCGGGGCGGTGGCCACCACCCACCGGGGCGGGACGGGGCCGTCGACGACGCCGGTGGGCCGGTCGGCCGCCTCCAACCCGGCCGACAACCCTTCGCTCCCCGTCACCTACCAGGAGGCCGAGAAAGAAGGCCGGGTCTCGGACTACCACTGGGCCCCGGGCTGCAACACGACCACCGGGAGGATCGCCATCCCCACCGTCTACGCGGCGCCGTGCGTCCCCGTCTTCCACGGGGCCAACGGGGGCGCCACCGCCGCCGGGGTGACGGCCACCACCATCACGTTGGCCTACTACATCGCCCCGCCCGGCGATCTGGCCTCGGCCATCGAGGGGGCGGCGGGCACGCCGGCCACCAACACGGCCACGGCCGAGAACTACGTGGCCATGTTCAACCGGATCTTCCCCCTCTACGGCCGGAAGGTGGTGCTCGTCCCCTACGACGCCACCGGCGACAGCGACGATGCCGTGGCGGCGCGGGCCGACGCCATCCGGGTGGCCGAACAGCTCCACGCCTTCGCCTCCATCGGCGGCCCGGCCCAGACCCCGGCCTACGAGGACGAGCTGGCCCGGCTCCACGTGCTGTGCCTGGACTGTGGGCTCGGTGCCACCTACACCAGCTACAAGGCCGACGCCCCCTATCTGTGGGGACTGCTCCCCACCCCGGACACGCTGCTCAACGAGGCCTTCCGGTACGTGTTCACCCAGCTCCAGAACCGCGACGCCGTCTACGCCGGGGAGGCCGGCTTCCGGCGCCACAAGCGGGTGTTCGCCCTCATCCACTACGACACGAGCCCTCCCGTCTACACGTCGCTCACGGCCGAGCTCACCCGCGAGATAGCCCGGGCCCATCTGAAGTTGGCCCTGAACGAGAGCTACCTGCTCGACCTGACCGAGCTCCCCTCGGAGGCGGCCACCATCGCCGAGCACCTGAAACGGTCGGGCGCCTCCACCGTCATCTTCGCCGGGGACCCGATCATGCCCATCTATCTGACCAAGGCCTGTGCCGACATCGACTACTACCCCGAGTGGGTGATCACCGGCACCGTGTTCACCGACACCTCCACCCTGGGCCGGTACTACGACCAGAAGGAATGGGCCCACGCTTTCGGGGTCACGAGCCTGGCCGTGCCCACGCCCATTCAGCTGGGTGACGCCTACAACCTGTACCGGTGGTACTACGGCACCTCGCCGCCCGCTCCCCGGACCGCCCCCGTGCTCCTGCCCCCCATCGAAGAGCTGTTCGACGGGGTCGAGCTGGCCGGGCCCCACCTCACGCCCACCACCTTCGAAGGCGGGCTCTTCCGCTACCCGCCCACCGGCGGGGGACCGACGACGCCGCTCGCCGCCTACGGCTACCAGGGGGCACCGCCACTGCCCAGTTACGCCACCCCGGCCGACTACACCTTCATCTGGTACGACGCCACGGCCAAGGGCAGCGACGAGGAGGGCGTCTACGGCTCCGGGATGGTGCGTTACGTGGACATGGGCCGCCGCTATCCGGCCACCGGGGGCCCGACCAAGGAGGTCCCCATGTTCCAGGTGGCCGGCTCGGTCATCCAGTACCCGACCTACCCCCCGGGAGGAAAGCCCCCCACCTACCCGCCCTGGCCCGGGTCACCGGTGGCCCGGGGCTGAGGGCGGCGTTCACGGAACGGTGTCGACCGGGGCCACCACGAACGGGGTCCCCTCGTGGTGCAGGACCATGAGCAGGTTGTCGACGGCGCACCGGGCCATGGCGGCGCGGGTTTCGGTGGTGGCCGAGCCGATGTGGGGGACCACGATGACCCGGGGGTCGTGGACGAGGGGATCGTCGGGGGCCGGAGGCTCGGTCACGAGGACGTCGAGCCCGGCCCCCGCGATCTGCCCCTCGGTCACCGCCCACCGCAGAGCGGCCTGGTCGACCACGCCGCCCCGGGCCGTGTTCACCAGAAAAGCGGTGCGCTTCATGAGGGTGAACTCGGTCCGGCCCATGAGCTTGGCCGTGGCCGCATTGAGATCGACGTGGAGGGACACGACGTCGGCTCCGGGCAGAGCGTCGGCCAGGCTGTCGGCCCGTTCGACGCCGGCCACGGCCGGCATCGAGGTCCGGGTGTCGACGTAGGTCACCCGCATACCGGCGGCCAGGGCCCGCTTGGCCACCGCCTGTCCGATGCGGCCGAATCCCACCAGCAGCAGAACCTGGCCGGCCACGTCGCGGCCCAGGGGGACGCTCCATCCACCGCCGGCCACGGCGGCCATGGCCTCGGGGAGCCGTCGGCTGAGCATGGTCACGAGGGCCATGGTGAGATCGGCCACGGCGTCGGCCAGCACCGGGGTGTTGGTGACCGTGATGCCCCGTTCCCGGGCCGCCCCGAGGTCGATGTGATCGAGGCCCACGCTCATGGTGCTGATGACGCGGAGCTTCGGCGCCGAGGCCATGACGTCGCTGTCGAGGGTGACGTTGGAGCTGACGAGGACGCCGTCGGCATCGGCCAGGACATCTCCGAAACCCCCGGATTCGGCCGCCCCGGGGGCCAGGACGGTGAGGTCACACCCGCCCAGCCGGTCGAGCAGGTCCGGCGCCAGGGACAACGCCACCACCACCCGGGGCCGCCACGACGGCGTCGGGCCCGACGGTTCGGTCATGAGGGATGGCTCGGCATCAGAGGTAGGACGACACCGCCGTCGGGCCCTCGCTCGGGCGGACCCGGGACAGCGCCGTCCCCGCCCCCAGGGTCAGGAGCCCGTTGTCGGACGCCACCTCGACGAGCCGGAACCCCTGCTCGATCCGCTTCACCGCCGTGCTGGCGTTGCCGGCGGCGCCGGGGACGACGTCGTGGCGTCGGCAGGCGTCGACCACCTTCTCCAGAGCGGCGCTGAAGGTGGGGTCGCTCTGGTCGGGGGCGGGCGGCAGCCCCAGGGTGATGCTCAGGTCGGCGGGTCCCATGTAGACGGCGTCGACGCCGGGCACCGACACGATGTCGTCGACGTCGGCCACCGCCTCCTTCGTCTCGATCATCACGATGCACAGCACGTCGGTGTTGGCCCGGCCGAAGTAGTCGGGTCCGGCCGAGTAGTTGGCCCGCAGCGGTCCGTAGCTGCGGATCCCGAGCGGGGCGTAGCGGCACGCCGCCACCGCCTCCTCCGCTTCCCGGCGGTTGTTGACCATGGGCACGATGACCCCCCAGGCCCCGGCGTCGAGGCTCTTGCCGATGATGCCGGGCTCGTTGCGGGGAACCCGGACGAGCGGGGTGGCGTCGGTGGAGGAGATGCCCTGGAGCATGTGGAGCATCTGGGGGAAGTCGATCATCCCGTGCTGCATGTCGACGCACACCCAGTCGAAACCGGCACGGGCCATGATCTCGGCCGAGAAGCTGCTCGGCACGGTCAGCCATCCCCCGAGGGCGGTGCCACCGCGCGCCCAGAGCGCCCGCAACGTGTTCTCGCCCATCTCGTCCTCCCCGGTCGCCCGCCAGGCTATTTCATCGTCCTGGTTCAGGGCCCCGGCCGGCGGCCGTGCGGGTCACGGCCGAAAGGCCAGCTCACAGGGGTTGTCGACCGGCGGCAGGGGAGCAGCCCTCGTCGGCCGATGACCGGTGGGCGCCGAGGGCCGCCGCCACCGGTGTCGCCCGTCTCAGGAAGTGCCCCGGGCCTGCCGATATGGGTCCATGGTCGTCCTCCACCTCGACACGCCCATGGCCGGAGCCCCGGGGCCCGGCCACCGGGGCCGGGTCGAGCCCCGCTGGACGTGCGCGCTGGTGAACAACATGCCTGACGGGGCTTTCGTCCACACCGAGGGCCAGTTCCTCGACCTCCTCGACATCGGCTCGGGGAACGAAGGGGTGGACGTCCGCCTCTACACGATGCCCGGCGTGGCCCGCGGGGAGACCACGGGAAAGCGGATCGCCGAGTTCTACACCCCCATGTCCGACCTCTTCGACCACCCTCCCGAGGTCCTGATCGTCACCGGGGCCAATCCCGTCGAGCCCACACTGGAGGCCGAGCCTTTCTGGGCCGACCTGGTGGAGCTCCTCACCTGGGCCAGCGGGAACGTCCCGTCCATGCTGCTGTCGTGCCTGTCGGCCCACGCCGCCCTCAAGGTGTTCGACGGCATCGACCGGCAGCGCCTGTCGACCAAGTGCTCCGGCGTCTTCGTCCAGAGGGCCGACCCGGGCGAGGCGCTGGCCGCCGGGCTCGGCGGGGCCGTCGTCCTTCCCCACTCGCGCCTCAACTCCGTACCCACGGAGAGCCTCCGGGCCGCCGGTTACGAGGTTCCCCTGTGGTCGGAGGGATCCGACTGGAGTGTGGCCACTCGACGGGTCGACCGCTCGCATGTGGTTCTGCTCCAGGCCCATCCCGAGTACGGGCCCACCAGCCTGCTGCGCGAATACCAGCGCGACATCCGGCGCTACGCCGGCCACGAACGCGACGAGCTCCCCGTCCTCCCCTCGCACTGCACCGCCCCCGGGGACACCGCCGCCCTCGAGGAGCTGCACCGACAGGTCACCGGCGGTGCGCGCGATCCCGTCCTCGTCGAGTCGTTTCCCTTCGGCGAACTCGAAGCCCGGGCCCCGTGGCCGTGGCGGACGGCGGCCACCCGGCTGTACACCAACTGGCTGGCCGCTGTCTCGGAACCGAGCCGTTGAGCCGTGCACGACGAGACCGTCGCCATCCACGGCGGCTACAACGCTGACGCCACCCGGGCGGTGGCCGTCCCCATCTATCAGACGGTGGCCCACGACTTCATCGACGCCGAGCACGCCGGTGCCGTGCTCGACCTCCAGATCCCCGGATTCCACTACAACCGGCTCAACAACCCGACAAACGACGTCCTCGAGAAGCGGATCGCAGCCCTGGAAGGGGGGACGGCCGCCCTGGTGGTGTCCTCGGGGATGGCGGCGGTCAGCTACGCCATCCTCACCGTGGCCACGGCGGGGTCGAACTTCGTGGTGGCACCCCAGCTGTACGGAGCCACCTTCACCTATTTCGCCCACGTCCTGCCCACCCTGGGGATCGAGGCCCGCTTCGCCGTCGACGACCGGGCCGCCTCGATCGCCGCTCTCATCGACGACAAGACCTGCGCCGTGTTCTGCGAGTCGATCGGGAACCCGGCCGGCAACGTCGTCGACCTGGAAGCGGTGGCCGCCGCCGCCCATCGGGCCGGGGTCCCCCTCATCGTGGACAACACGGTGGCCACCCCTCTCATGCTCAAGCCCATCAGTCACGGCGCCGACGTCGTCGTCCACTCCCTGACCAAGTTCGTCGGGGGCCACGGCACCACCCTGGGCGGGGCCATCGTGGACGGGGGGACGTTCCCGTGGACCGAGCACGCCGCGCGCTTCCCGCTGTTCAACCAGCCCGAGCCCGCCTTCCACGACGTCGTCTTCGCCCGGGACTTCCCCGAGCGGCCCTTCACCGTCCGGGCCCGATCGGTCCAGTTGCGCAACACCGGGGCCACGCTCTCGCCCCTGGCCGCCTTCCAGCTGCTGCAGGGACTGGAGACGTTGTCGGTCCGTCTGGAGCGCCACGAGGCCAACGCCCGGGCCGTGGCCGAGTACCTGGCCCACGACCCCCGGGTCGAGTGGGTGAGCTTCGTGGGCTTCGCCGACCATCCCTACCACCAGCTGGCCGAGCGCTACCTCCACGGACGGGTTCCGTCTATCATCACCTTCGGTGCCACCGGGGGCTACCAGGCGGGGCTGGCCTTCTTCGACGCCCTGCAGCTGTTCAAGCGGCTGCTCAACCTGGGCGACGCCAAGTCACTGGCCATCCATCCGGCCTCGACCACCCACCGCCAATTGAGCGACAGCGAACGCGCCGCCGCGGGGATCCGGCCCGAGACCATCCGGCTGTCGATCGGGCTCGAGCACATCGACGACCTGATCGAGGACCTCGATCAGGCCCTGACCAAAGCCACCACCTGACGGAGCCGACCGGGTCGGCGACCGTCCGTCTCGTCAGCCGATGACCTCTCGCACCACGTCCTGGGCGTCGAGGACGGCCCTGATCCGACTGCGGGGCGACGGGAGATAGTGGGTGAAGTAGCGGGCCCCCTCGGTGAGCACGCCGAGGAGCGAAAGGTTGGCCTGGAGCTGTCCTTCGGCGTCGTAGGGGTGGAAGTGCTCGCTAATGGACACGCTGCCCACGGCGGTGTCGCCGTATTTCATCTGGGTCAGCCGTCCCTTGGTGTAGAGGCGCCGGAGTAACGGTGAGCCGGACCGGGCCAGCGAGGGCAGGTCGAGATGACCGCGGACGACACCGTTCACGGTGACGGCGGTCTCGTGGGCCAGCTCGGTGGAGCGCAGCGTCGTCCGGCCGTCGCCGGCCGGGATCAGCTCGGGATTGGGTCCGAGCGGAGTCAGCACCACTCCGGCGTCGAGGAGAGCCAACAGCTGCTGGGACCGCAGCGGTGGCGGTCCCGCCTCCATACGGTTGATCCGACCGCGGATGTTCGTCTGGAAGTCGAGATACGACTCGAGGGTGAGGCCCCCGAACTCGATGACCAGGCGGAGCTGGTCGCGCAGGATGCGCAGGACCTCGAGGGCGGCCTTCACCGGACTGCCGCCGAGGACGAGCGCCTCTTCCAGGTCGGACTCGACCATGCCGTAGAACTGCGACTGGTACTCCTCGGCCGAGGCGTAGCTGCGGCCGGTGCCGGCGAACAGATGGCTGGCCGGGTCGAACGGGCCGTAGACGGGCTCGTACCCTTCGACCACCGTGTCGAAGCCACCGTCCATCCAACCGAAGGTGAGCCGGCGCCGGACGTCGGCCGACTCGTCGGCGCCCCCCTTCAGGAAGGCGGCGTGGATGAGGTAGCGGGCCTGCATCTCGGCAAAAAGCAGGGGCAGAAGTTCGCCGCGGAAGTCGACCTGTTGGCGGTCGGGCGAGCCACCGGGGTGGGTGAGGGCGGTGATCTCCCTCGGCGTGCACACCACGGGCTGGTAGGCGCCGTAGGGGTCCACGCCGTGGGCCGACTTGGCGCAGTACGGAATGCCCGAGCGCGAGTACATGTAGATGGTGGGCTCGTTCCCGCTGGGCACATAGCGCAGACGATCGTCGCCGGCGTCCTCGAAGGTCCCACCCCGACCGACGGTGAGCGCCGTCAGCAGATCGAAGGCGACCAACCCCATCCCGGCCACGGCGATGGGCTCGCCCGGTTCCACGGTGATGTCGAAGTATTCGACCGGGTAGGGACGCAGGTAACGGACGTCGGACCCCGCTCCTCCACACTCCTCGTTCCATGTGTGCCCCGAGGTCAGCACTACGTGGTCGACGCCCAGCATCCGGCCGTTGTCGAGAACCACGGCCTCTTGGCCGCCGGCGATCGAGGTGATGTCGACGGCGGCGGCATAGTGCCGGACCACTTCCACGTTGGCCGGGGCGTGGGCCACCAGGGTCTCGTAGAACCACACCAGGTACTCGCCCATGAGACGGCGGGGCAGGTAGTCGGTGGCGGCGATCGGTCGACCGGTGGTGCTGATCCGGCATTCGTGCCCGACCCACCGGTAACCCTGCTCGACGGCCCATTGGAAGAGCCCGACCCCGTAGGGAGGATCCTCGGCGCCGTCAGGGGAGGCGTAGAGCGACAATTGACCACAGGGGTTGTTGAGAACGAGGTAGTCGGGCTGGCCCATGGCATAGATCCCGCCGCCCAGGGTGCCGGGATCGATCACATGCACCCGGACCGGAGAGTCGGTCCGGCGGGCCTGGGCCACCGTCCGTTCCAGAACGCACAGGCCCCACGAGCCGAAACCGACAACGGCGAGTTCGGTCATGACCGACCCGACCGACCCAGCCGCGCACGACGCGGGTACCGGATCGGTGACGTCGTCGATGACGTCGGGCGCGACCACATCATGTGTACTGCAGCCCCCTCTTCACCGTTGCCGCAAAAACAAAACGAAAACAATTCGAGAACAAGGGAAAAACAACAAGATAAGGACGATGTGACCGGGTGAAGGCACGCGACATTCGGTCCATCAACGACGGTAGATCTTCTGCTCTTAGTTTTACAAGGGACCTGCCGAAAACACTTTCTGATCGGTAGGATGGAGTCGCACTCGGTTCGTCGCCCTTCACGCGTCGCCCATGGCCGTTGCACTCGTGACGATAGAGAAACGGGACGATGGTGAACCCCTCTGACACCGGTCCGATGAGCAGCGACCTTCTCTCGTTCGTGCTCGGCCACGCCGAGTCTGACCCCGATCGTCCGGCGGTCAAGGACAACAGTCGCGACCTCAGCTACGGCCAGTTGGTCGACGAGGTGGCGCAGCTGTCCAGCGGGCTCGCCGCTCTGGGCGTCGGGGAAGGCGACCGGGTCGCCCTCCATCTCCCCAATTCGGTCGATTTCGTGGTGACCGCCCTGGCCACCCTGTGGGTCGGGGCCCTCTTCGTCCCCCTGGCCGTGTCCGATCCCGAAGCCCGGGTGGACGCCATCGTGGCCGACTGTCGCCCGCTCCTCGTCGTGACCGGCGACGACCAGGACGAGGGTGTCCGACCCCCCCGCACCTCGGCCCGACCCCGGTGGATCCGGTTCGGCGATGTCCGGGCTTCGGCCACGCTGTCGGCCCCCGTTCGCCCTGTCGCCCCCGAGCGTGTGGCCTACGCCATCTACACGTCGGGGACCACGGGCTCGCCCAAAGGGGTCCTCATCAGCAACAGGGCCTTCCTGGCCGCCGTCGGTTCGGCGGCCCGGATACTCGACCTCGACTGGCGTACCCGGACGTTGTGCGTCTCCCCGTTCCACTTCGACGGCTCGTTCGGGACCCTGTTCCCCACCCTCTTCGTCGGGGGGGCCGTCATCATCCGGCCCCGTGAGGCGCTGCTTTTCCCACGGACGTTCTTCCGAGCCATCCAGGCCGAGGGCATCACCTACACCGGATTCACCCCCACCTATCTGAAGCTTCTCCTGGCCAGCCCCCAGATGGGCGAACTGGCCGGCAGCACTGTGGAACTGATCGCCCTCGGCGGCGAGGCCAGTGCCCCGGCCGACATCAGAGCTCTGTGGGAGGCGGCCCCCCAGGCCCGGGTGTTCAATCGCTACGGTCCCACCGAGACCACCATCGCCGTGAGCCACGTCGAGCTCACCCCCGAGGCGCTGGCCGACGGCACCGTGCCCATCGGGAAGCCCCATCCCGGGGTGACCTTCCACATCGTCGACGACAGGGGGCTCCCGATCGACGGGACCGGGGAGGTGGGCGAGCTCTACATCGGGGGGACGCAGTTGATGGTCGGCTACTGGGGGGCGTCGGATCTCACCAAGGACGTGATGCGGGCCGACGTGGTGCCCGGCCAGACCGTCTACCGCACCGGTGATCTCGTGTTCCGCAACGAGCGGGGCGACTACGTCTACGTGGACCGCGCCGACCGGGTCATCAAGAGGTTCGGCGTGCGGATCTCGCTGCTCGAGGTGGCCGACGCCATGCAGAGCCTGCCCGACGTGTCCAACGCCACCTGCGTGGTCTTCGACAACGACGGTGAGGTGGGGATCGCCGCCTTCGTGGTGGCCGACGGCCCGGTGTCGGCCCAGGAGCTCCGCCAGGGTGCGAGAGAGTGGCTCCCCGACACGATGCTCCCCGACCGGGTGGAGCTGGTCGACCGGCTCCCGCTCACGTCGTCGAACAAGCTCGACGAACGCCAGCTGTTGAGCGACGCCGGCCTGGACCGGGTGGGCGCCCCGGCTCTCCAGACCACCGCTTCGTAGGGGCCCGTTCTCTCAAGCGACGCCCAGGGCCCAGCGGGGCCGGGACCACA
>Ga0302325_10029598_pt1 | contig 11311 bp, 8 predicted proteins | sample Palsa_T0_2_FD_201948 | JGI IMG/M metagenome (GOLD analysis project Ga0302325, IMG submission 201948) | Peat permafrost microbial communities from Stordalen Mire near Abisko, Sweden - Palsa_T0_2 | ecosystem: Environmental > Terrestrial > Soil > Palsa > Peat permafrost | place: Sweden: Abisko...
GTTGACCGGCGCCGTCGCCTCGGCGGCGCCCCTGACCGTCGCCTCGGCGGCGCCCCTGAGGATCACCTGGATGCGCGGCGCCACGGCGCCCGGCACCCCGGCCCGCTACGACAAGGTCGGCGTGCTGCGAATCGGGCCACGCACGGCGCGCAACGTGCTCGTGCTCGAACCCGGAACTTCGGCCGGCAGCGCCTACTTCGCGCCGCTGGCCAAGTGGGTCGTCGCGCGGGACCCAGGCTGGCAGGTGTGGGCCGTGGAGCGACGCGAGAACCTGCTGGAGGACCAGTCGGTGCTCGACGAGGCCAAGCGCGGCACGGCGACCGCGACGCAGCTCTATGACTACTACCTCGGCTATCTGAGCAACCCGTCGATCACGCCACACATCCAGCCGATCCCGAACGCGAGCGTGGCGTTCGCCAAGCGGTGGGGGATGTCGGTCGCCGTCGGCGATCTGCACGCGGTGATCGAGCGGGCGCGGACGCTCGGCGGCAGGGTCGTGCTCGGCGGCCACTCGCTCGGCGGCGGGGTGGTCACCGCCTACGCCAGTTGGAAATTCGACGGCAGGCCCGGCGCCGATCAGCTCTCTGGCCTGGTCTATATCGACGGCGGCAGCTTCGGCGAACCGGAATCCGCCGCCGCCGCACGCGCCGCGCTGACCACGCTGCGCTCGCCCGCGACCTCGCCTTGGGAGCCGTTCGGCGGGATCCCCGCGCCAGACGCGGGCCTGTTCAGCTCGGTGGGCGCGATGACCGCCCTGATCGCCCCGCGCGCGCCGTCGCTCGGACAGTCCTCTGGGCTGCTGACCCCGTTCGGGCTGACGCCGCCGGTGGCGGTCGACAATCTCGCGCAGTTCGGGTACGCGCTGAACGTGGGCACCTCGCCGGCGGCGCTGATCGCCGCCCAGGCCCATCTCGGTGCCGGGATCACCGCGTCCGGCGCGCTGCGCGGCTGGAACGGGACGGGCGCGCTGACGCCGATCCGGCGCTACGCGACGATGCTGTCGGGCGCGGGGGTGCAGAACGCCGACGGCAGCGAGTGGTACTTCCCCGCGCGTCTGACGCTTGATCTGGCGGCCGTCGGCAACGGCACGCCGTCGCCGGCGCAACGGGTGCTCCACCTGCGCTCCACGCTCGGTCGCAGGCTCCCCCACTCGCTGCGGATCTACGGCTTCGGCGCCCGGCTCGGCGGCTCTGAGATCCTGTCGGAGATCCGGGTGCTGGCTCGGCAGTCGGGCATCCCCTCAAGCCATCTGACCCTGATCGACCGCCACGCCACGTACGCGCACAACGATCCGGCAGGCGCATATCCCCACAATGTCTTCTTCTCGCACCTCGTGACGTTCCTGCACCGCGTCGCGCGCTGACGCTCAGGCGTCCCCACCGACGAACGACCGGGCTGACGGCGCCCCGGGCTATGTTCGATCTCGATGAAGGCACCGCCGTCAGCCGACGATCGCCAGGAGGCCGTGCTCGGGGGCGGGGTCTCCCGCGGGCTGGTCCTGCTGCTGGCCGTCGCCTGCGGCGCGACGGTCGCGAACCTGTACTACGCGCAGCCGCTGCTGCACACGCTCTCGCGCGCGTTCTCGGTCTCCCAGGGCACCGCCGGGCTGTTGATCACGATCAGCCAGATCGGTTACGTGCTCGGCCTGGCGCTGCTGGTGCCGAGCGGAGACCTGCAGGAGCGCCGGGGCCTGATCTCGGCGGCGCTGCTGCTCACCGCCGCCGGGCTGGTGGTCGCCGCGATCGCACCCGGGTTCGTGGTGTTCGCGGCGGCCCTCGCGCTCGTCGGCTTCAGCGCCACCGCGGCCCAGGTGATCGTGCCGATGAGCGCCTCGCTGGCGGACGAGTCCGCGCGAGGACGGGTCGTGGGGACGGTGATGAGCGGGCTGCTGATCGGGATTCTGCTGGCCCGGACGTTCAGTGGCCTGCTCGCCGCCGCGCTCGGCTGGCGCATCGTGTTCTGGGTCGCGGCCGGGATCATGGTCGCGCTCGCGCTGACGCTCCGGGCGCGGCTGCCGCGGGTGCCCCCGACGACCGACATGCGCTACCGCGGAGTGCTGCGCTCGGTGCTGTCGCTGATCTCGGCCGAGCCGGTGCTGCGCCTGCGGATGGGGCTCGGCTTCTTCGCGTTCGGATGCTTCAGCACGCTGTGGACGTCGCTGTCGTTCCTGCTGTCAGCGGCGCCGTTTCACTACGGCAACGCGGTGATCGGGCTGTTCGGACTGGCGGGCGTCGCCGGCGCCGCCGCCGCGACGGCCGCCGGCCGGCTGGCCGACCGCGGCCGCGGCCGCCACGCCACCTGGGCCACCGCCGTCGTGATGCTCGCCTCCTGGCCGATCCTGTACGCGGGCAAGACGTCGACCCTGTGGCTGATCGTCGGGATCGCGGTGCTCGATCTCGGCGTCCAGGGGATCCACATCTCCAACCAGTCGGCGATCTACGCGCTCGCGCCTGAGGCCCGTAGCCGGCTGACGACGGCCTACATGGTCAGCTACTTCCTCGGCGGCGCGGCGCTCTCGGCGATCAGCTCGGCCGTGTACTCCTCCGACGGCTGGGGCGGGGTCTGCGTGGTCGGCGCCGTGACCGGGCTGGCGGCACTCGTATTGTGGACCGCGGCCGAACTGCGCTCCCGGCTGCCGGCCACGGCCGGTCAGGCGGCGCCGTAGCGCGCTGCGCGGCGGCGCCGTAGCACGCTGCGTCTACTTCTGCGGCTGCCTCTACTTCTGCGGCCCCGGCTGCCGTGACCGCTCCGCGCGTGAGCACGCCGAGGCGGTCCGCCACCCCGCCAGCTCGTAGAGGCCCTCGCGCGCCCTCAGACGGCGGGCTCTGGATTCGATGGCGAGTCGGGCCGGAGGGGCCGGCCCGATTCGCCATCGAACTCGCCTTCCCCGCCGGCGGGGCGGATAACGCCGGACGTATGATGCCGTCCGAGTGCGCCTGATCAGGTCGGCAACGAGGGACCGATGAGCGCCACCGCGGTCGCCGGCGGGGACGCGCGCACGAGCCGCAGCGTGCTGGTCGTGTTCGCCGGTCTGATGCTGGTGATGCTGATGGCGTCGCTGGATCAGACGATCGTCGCGACCGCGCTGCCGACAATCGTCGGTGACCTCGGCGGGCTCAATCAGCTCTCGTGGGTGGTGACCGCATACCTGCTGGCGCAGACGGTCGTGACGCCGCTCTACGGCAAGCTCGGCGACCTCGTCGGGCGTAAGGTCGTGCTCCAGTTCGCGCTCGTCCTGTTCCTGATCGGCTCGGCGCTGTGCGGGCTGTCGCAGAACATGACCGAGCTGATCCTGTTCCGCGGGCTGCAGGGCCTCGGCGGCGGCGGCCTGATGGTCTCGACGATGGCGGCGATCGGCGATGTCGTCTCCCCGCGTGAGCGCGGCCGCTACCAAGGCTACTTCGGCGCGGTGTTCGGCGTCTCCAGCGTGCTCGGACCGCTGCTCGGCGGCGCGCTCACGTCCGGCGTCTCGTGGCGCGCGATCTTCTACGTCAACCTGCCGATCGGCGTGATCGCGTTCGCGGTATTGCAGGCGACGCTGCCGTCACGCAAGTCCTCCGAGCACCAGCACATCGACTACGTCGGGGCCGCCGCGCTGGCGGCCGCGCTGGCTGCGGTCGTGCTGGCCTGCACCTGGGGCGGCACCACGTACGCGTGGGGCTCGGCGGAGATCATCGGCCTGTTCGCGGCCGCGATCGTGCTCGTGATCGTGTTCGTGGTCGTCGAGAGGCGGGCGCGGGAGGCGGTGCTGCCGCCGAGCCTGTTTCGCAATCGCACGTTCGCCGTCTCCAGCGGGATGGGCCTGATCGTCGGCTTCGCGCTGTTCGGCTCGATCACGTACCTGTCGCTCTACCTGCAGGACGTGCTCGGCTCCTCGCCGACCGAGGCCGGTCTGCAGACGCTGCCGCTGATGCTCGGACTGCTGCTGACCTCGATCGGCTCTGGCCAGATCATCACCCGCACCGGCCATTACCGGACGTTTCCGATCGTCGGCACCGCGCTCATGATCGTCGGACTCGGGCTGCTCTCGCGCTTGGGCGTGAGCACCGCCCAGTCGATCGCCTCCGTGTACATGTTCGTGCTCGGTCTGGGGCTGGGCTGCGTGATGCAGGTGCTCGTCCTCGCTGTCCAAAACGCGGTCGACTACAAGGATCTCGGCGTGGCGACGTCGGGCGCGACGCTGTTTCGCTCGATGGGCGGGACCGTCGGCACCGCCGTGCTCGGTTCGATCTTCAACAATCGCCTCGCCTCCGAGCTGAAGTCGGTATTTCCCGCCGGATCGTCGGCCGCCGCCAGCTCGTCGGGCTCATCCGGGCTGAGCAAGGCTGCGCTGGCGAAGCTGCCGCCGACGCTGCACGCCGGCTACCTGCACGCGTTCACGCACGCGTTATCGACCATCTTCGAGGTCGCCGCCGCGATCGGTGTGCTGGCGTTCGTGCTGAGCTGGATCCTGCCTGACCGGGCCCTGCGTGACACCGCGACCGCCTCGACCGGCGTCGGCGAGGCGTTCGCCACCCCGCGCCAAGTCAAGTCCGAGGCCGAGGCGGCCCGCGCGTTGTCGGTGCTGCTCGGTCGTGAGAAGCGCCGCCAGCTCGTCGCCAACCTCGCGGCCCGCGCCGGCGTCGACCTCTCACCGGCGGCGTGCTGGCTGATCGCCCACCTGCAGGATGACCCGGCGATGGACATCCCGGAGATGAGCCGTTCGTTCGACATTCCCCAGGCGGCGACGGCCGGCGCGGTGCAGGAGCTGGCCGCGCGCGGGTACGTCACGCTCGACGACACGGGCGCCGGTGTCAAGGGCGTGACCGCCGCCGGCCACGCGGTCGCCGAGAAGCTGATCGCGGAGCGCCGGGCATCGCTGGAGCGCCTGTGCCCGGACTGGTCGCCTGACGACCACCCCGATCTCGCCGGCCTGCTCACCCGCCTCGCCGGTGAGCTCCAGCGTGACGCGCCGACCGAGACCGCGGTTCCCGCGCCCGCCTGACGCGCGCGCGGCCGCGCCCTGACGTGGCGTGGCGGATTTGTCCCTCGATACCGGACATATCTGCCACTCGCGCATCGACGCGCGCGCTTGCCTAGACTCGGCGTTCGTGCTGCGCCGAGTTCGCTGGATGTTGTTGTGCGCCGCCGGCATCCTCGCGGTAACGCTGGCGGTCCTGGTCACACTCTCGAACAAGAAGAGCGACACGTCCAGCGCCGACGCGGGCGTGCCCGCCCCGCTGGCGATCGGCACCGAGCTGCCGCGCCCCAGGCACGTCCCGGGCTTCCAGCTGGTCGATTCGCAGGGCAAGCCGTACCAGCTCGACGACACGCACGGCAAGTGGATCGTGCTGGCGCCGTCGATGACGCTGTGCCGCGAGGTCTGCCCGATGACCACCGGTGTGCTCGAGGAGCTCAAGTCGACGCTCGCCAAGGACGGGATTGGCCAGCAGGTCAACGTGGTCGAGACGACCGTCGACCCGTGGCGCGACAGCCCGGCCCGGCTACGCGCCTACAAACGGGAGTTCGGCGCCGACTTCACGATGCTGACCGGCTCCCCGCACGCGATCCGCACGTTCTGGAATTGGTTCGGCGTCCAGTTCTACCGCGTCCCTGAGGGCAAGCCGGCCGACATCGACTGGTGGACCCACAAGCCCGAGACGTTCGACATCAACCACACCGACGCGGTCTACTTGATCGACCCCCACGGCTACCTGCGCGTCGCCGACGACGGCATGCCGAAGCTCCAGGGCAAGCTGTCGGAGCCGTTGCGGTCGCTGCTCGACGCCGAGGGCGTTGGCAACCTTGAGCATCCCCACCTGCCCTGGACCGCCGACCAGATCGCCGACGACGTCCTCAACATGATGGGCCGGGCGATCCCCGGCAACCAGGTCGCCAAGGTCGTCCCACCGAGCGCCTCCGACGCCCGTTCGGAGCTGCGCGGATCGCCGGCCGCGCTGAAGGGCCTCCACGCCCAGGCGGGCAAGCTGCTCGGCTCCACGTCCGCGTTGAGCGCCCGCCTGCACGCGCTGCGGGGACATCCAGTCGTCGTCAACGCATGGGCATCGTGGTGTGATCCCTGCCGCCAGGAGTTCCCGTACCTGGCGACCGCGTCCGCGCAGTACGGCCGCCAGGTCGCGTTCCTCGGCGCCGACATCAACGACGAGTCGGGCAACGCCCGCGCGTTCCTGGCCTCGCACCCGGTCAGCTATCCCAGCTACACCACGAGTCTGTCGGCGCTCGCCCCGCTCAAGGTCTACCCCGACGGGCCGCCGCAGACGATCTTCATCAACGCGCGAGGCCGCGTCGTATTCGTCCACAACGGCGAATACCAATCGCTCACTTCGCTCGAGAACGACATTGGCCAGTACAGCCTCGGCATCAAGGCCGCCGACCGGCCGAACGCGATGTCGTCCTGATGCGGCCGCGATGAACCCCGAGCGGCGCGCGATCGCCGACGAGATCTACGCCCTGGGCGTCGAGTTCGACGCCCAGCAGTCACACCGGCTCGCGCGGCTGCGCAACCTCGAGCCCGAGACCGCGGAGCTGCTGGCCGTGCTGGCCCGCGCCGCGTGCGCCCGGCGGATCCTCGAGGTCGGGACCTCGAACGGATACTCGACGCTGTGGCTCGCCGACGCCGCCAGCGTCACCGGCGGCCACGTGGAGTCGCTCGACATCGACCCCCGCCGCTCGGAGCAGGCATGCGACAACATCGCGCGCGCCGGCCTCGACGGCCTCGCGACCTGCCGCACCGTCAGCGCCGCGCAGGCGCTCGGCGAGTATCCCGACGATGCCTGGGACCTGATCTTCCTCGACGCCGAGCGCCCTGAGTACGCCAGCTACTGGCCAAACGTCCGCCGGACCCTCGCGCCGGGCGGCATGCTCGTGATCGACAACGCCAGCTCCCACGCCGCCGAGCTGACCGACGTCAGCCGCCTATTGCACGCCGACCCGCAGATGACGACCGTCGTCGTGCCGATCGGCGCCGGGCTGATCGTGTCACTCGACGGTGACGCCTGATCTCGGCAGGGGGTGCGCCAGGACGGTGCGCGTCCCCCGCGCTACCGCCCGGTCTGGTCGCCCGCTCCGCGCCACTCCGAAGCCAAGAGCCCGTAGACCGCGAGGTCGATGTAGTGGCCGTCGGGATACCGCTCGGCCTGGCGCGTGACCCCTTCCAGCGTGAACCCGAGGCGCTCGGCAACGGCGCGGCTGCGGAGGTTGCCGACCCCGGCCTGGATCGTTGCGCGATTGAGCTCCCAGGCGCCGAACGCATGGTCAAGCAGCGCGCGGACCGCAAGCGTGACCGTGCCGCGCCGCTCGGCGGCGCTCCCGATCCAGTAGCCGATCTCGCACGCGCGGTTCTGACGGCTGACCTCCGCGCATCCGATCGAGCCGACGATCGCGCCCCGCTCGACGATCACCGACGAGAAGCCGCCGTTGTCGGCGAAGCCATGGCGACTGGAGCGGATGTACGCGCGGGTGCTATCGATTGTCGCCCCGACCGCCCATGGCATCCACTCGGCCAGCCGTTCACGGTTGGTCACGATCAGCTCGTAGATCTCGTCGAGGTCCGACTCCTCCGTCAGTCGCAGCCAGCGGTCGTCATCGAGCCGGTGGATGAACATCGCAGGAGGTATACAACTCGCCGGCGCTTGGTTGAACGTCGAACTCGATCGACGATCGGCGCCGGGACGCCGGCCGCGTGGTCAGTTTCCTCTCACCCCGGGGTGACCGGTCCCATGCGGGCGGAGCGGCCGGACGCGCAGGAGCGGCGCCAGCGCCACGATCGCGAGGCCCAGACCGATCGCGATCGCAAACGATGCGTGGACCCCGGGCACAAACCCGGCGCGGCCGGCCAGCAGCGAGCCGAACAGCGCGACCCCGACCGCCGAGCCCGTCTGGCGCAGCGTGTTGAGCGCACCGCCCGCCACCCCTGAGCGACTGCGCTCGACGCTGCCCAACAGCTGCGCGGTGACGGTCGGCACGACCAGGCCGCCGCCGACGCCGATCGCGGTCAGCTGCACGACGATCGCGCCGTAGCCCGTCGCGGCCCCGACCGACAGCATCCCCGCGCAGGCGAGCGCCAACACGGAGGCGCCGAGCACCAGCACGCGCGTCGCGCCAAGTCGCTCCTGCATCCGTCCGGAGACGATGTTGGAGGCGGTGATCCCGATCATCACCGGGGCCAGCGCCAGCCCCGTCGTCAGCGGCGACAGCCCCTGCACGCGCTGAAAGAACAGGCTGATCACGAAGATCAGCCCGTAGAAGGCCGTGTTGATCAGCAGCCCGGCGACCGAGCAGACGCTGAACGTGCGTGACCGAAACAGCGACAGCGGCAGCATCGGCGACCGGCCACGGGCCTCGAACCAGACGAACGCGCAGCCGCAGGCCAGCGCCGCGCCGTAGCCGGCGAGCACGGCGGTTGCGCCGAAGCCGCGGGCGCCGCCCTCGATCGTCGAGCCGACGAGCAGCACCAACGTCGCGAACGCGGTGAGTTGTCCGGGCACGTCAACCCCGCGGCCGGCCGAGCGAGTGGTCTCACGAGCGAATCGCAACGTCAGGAAGATCCCGCACAGCGCGACCGGCACGTTGATGAAGAAGATCGCCCGCCAGCCTATCGCCGCGATCAGGGCACCGCCGATCAGCGGCCCGCCTGACAGCGCCGAACTGGCCCCCGCCAGGTAGATCCCGACCGCCTGGGTCCTGGCTCGGGCATCGGTATAGGCGTGGCTGAGCAGCGCCAGCGACGACGGCACGAGCAGCGCCGCCGCGAGTCCCTGGACCGCGCGAGCGCCGATCAGGACGCCGAGATCGGGCGCGACGCCGCAGATCGCCGAGGCGGCCATGAACAGCACGAAGCCGCCGACGAACAGCCGTCGGGCACCGATCCGGTCGGCGATCGACCCGGCCGTGAGGATGCACGCCGCGAACGCGATCGTGTAGGCGTTGACGACCCACTGCAGCCCGCTGACGCCGCCGCCAAGCCCGGCTCCGATCGACTTGATCGCGACGTTGACGATCGAGACGTCGAGCTGGACGACGGAGAAACCCAGGCTCGTCGCCACGAGCGTCCAGCGTCGCGAATCGGTGCCCGCTTGGGTGTCCGTCGGATCCGACATCGCCACTCAAGCTAGACGCGCGACGGTTCGGTCGCGGTCGAACCGTGACGTGGATCTCGTGATCGGGTCCGCATCACAGGATTGGTCGTTTTTCGTCCTGTCATCGGCAAAAACGGCCAGCCGTGGCCGGCAACCAGCTCGGCGGCGTCGCTCCTCGACAATTCCGCCTTCGGTCAGGGCCGGCAGCGGGTGCGGACACCGCCTGGCGGCCTCGCCGGCCCGCCCACTGGGCTACGTGCCGACAAGCAGCCGGTGCGCCCGATCGCGCCCGATCGACAGCAGCAGCGTCGGCAACCGCGGCCCCGCCTCGGCGTCGCACAGCAGCCGGTAGACCGCCTTGTAGAACGCCCGCTGCTGAGCCTTGACGTCGGCGTCGGCCTCGGCATCGGCCGGCAGACCCAGCAGCTGCTTGGGGACCGCATAGATCAGCCCGGTCAAGCCCGTCAGCGACCAGTTCTCGTCGAGCCCATCGGCCAGCAGCGTCACGCCGCGCTGCTCGCGCTCGTCCAGCGCGTCGAACGTCTCGACCGAGAACGCGGCCCGCACGCGGGTGCGCTCGGCCTCGGGCACCAGCTCGGTCGCGTAGTGGATCGCGCAGTCCAGGCGCGGCTGCAGGTCCTGGAGCAGAGCCGCCGGCTCCGCCCCGGCCACGGGGGCGGGCTGCACCCCGTCCACGTGCGAGGAGATGATCCGCGCCATCTGCGTCAGGTCGCCCTGGGTGATGTCGGCGACGGACGCCAGCAGCCGGAACGAGACGGGCCGCCGCGTCCGCTCCACCGGTCCGGCGGATGACTCGGTGCTCTCCCGGTAGATCGCGACATCGGTCGGGTCAGGGTCCTGGCCGTGCACGTCGGCCGCGAGCCGGTCCCATTCGTCGTACAGCCGCTGGACGGCCCTGGGCGACAGGTCGATCGCGAACGACTGTGACGGCAGCCGGCGGACGTAGAGCCAACGGACGATCGCGGGCTCGATCACGCGCAACGCGGTGGACGCGACCGCTCCCCCACCGGCCGAGCCCGACATCTTGCCCCCGACCCCCGCCAGCGTCACGAACGAGTAGACGATCGACTCCGGCGCGCGGGCGCCGTAGAGATCGGAGACGAGCGTCCGCCCGACCGTATAGCTCCCGGTCGGCGCGTGGTGGTCCTCGCCGGCCGGCTCGAACGCCACGCCCTCGTACGCCCAGCGCATCGGCCAGTCGACCTTCCAGACGAGCTTGCCGCTGATCTGCGCGCCATCGGCGAGCGACATCTCGCCGGCATGGCCATGCCGGCACTCCCAGCCGGCGACGGTGCCGTCCCACGAGGTTACGCGCGTGTCATCGCGGCCACACGACGGGCAATACGGTTTGAACGGGTAGTATGCGCGCCGCCGCTCATCCAGCGACGTCTCGTGCCGCCCGGCCGTCTGCTGCTCGGCAAGCGTGTCGAACACCCGCTCGCGCTCGTCCATCGCGCGGCGGATGCCGGCGTTATAGGTCCCCGCCGGGTACAGCTCGGACTGGCGGCGCTCGGTCATCCGGATCCCGAGCACCTCGAGCTCTGAGCGGAACCGGTCCATGTAGCGGTCCGCATAGGACGGGTACTCGCCGAACGGGTCGGGAATCGACGCCAGCGGCATCCCGATGTAGCGCTCGAACGATTGGTCGACGCCGGCCGGCACCTTGCGAAAGCGGTCGTAGTCGTCCCAGGAGTGCAGATGCACGACCTCATGACCGTGCCGGCGCAGCGCCTCCGCGACCAGGTGGGTGGTGATCGGCTCCCGCAGGTTGCCCAGGTGGATCGCGCCCGACGGCGAGATCCCCGAGGCACAGACGATCGGGTGAGAAGGACCGGCATCCGCGGCCGGCCCGACGTGGGCGACGACGCGTTGCGCGACCGCGTCGTCCCAGAGCTCGGCGAGGGTGGCCATCCCGATCAGGCTACCCGGCGTGCGGCGAGGTCCCGGTCCCCTCAGGCGAGCGCCGCCAGCCCATCGCGCACGGCCAGCGTGCCCTCCAGGATCGCCTCCTCCAAGCCGCGCGGCGAGCGGCAATCCCCGGCGGCGAGCACCGGGGCGGGGAGTGCCTTTAGCACCAGCAGGTGCGCCGGCGCCATCAGCCGCTGTCCGCGATCAGCACCGTCAGATGGCGCGGACCGTGCACACCCTCGACGCGTTGCAGCTCGATGTCCGAGCTCGCCGACGGCCCGGACACGAGCGTGATCGGGGCATGC
>Ga0302325_10029602_pt1 | contig 11310 bp, 8 predicted proteins | sample Palsa_T0_2_FD_201948 | JGI IMG/M metagenome (GOLD analysis project Ga0302325, IMG submission 201948) | Peat permafrost microbial communities from Stordalen Mire near Abisko, Sweden - Palsa_T0_2 | ecosystem: Environmental > Terrestrial > Soil > Palsa > Peat permafrost | place: Sweden: Abisko...
ATCCATATCCATGACGGCAGACGGTAAGGCTTCCCTCGACATCAAGGCGTTCTTTCGCGCCGGTCCGATCCGCTGGCTTGTCGTCGGCGGCGTATTCCTGATCGCGGCGACCGCCATCGGGACCGCGGTCATGGTCTACAATTTTCGCGAGCGCGCGCTCAAAAGCAGCGAACGCGAACTGGAAAACACCGTGCTGCTGCTGGAGCGGCACTTCGACGAAAAATGCGAGGATCTGGCGACAGTCCAAAGAGACATTGTCACGCAAATCCAGCTTGCCGGAAATGCCACGCCAGGCAATTTCGGACGTCAGCTGTCGACGTTTGAAATGCACGAGATATTGAAAGCCAAGACCAGCGGGCATCCCGACATCGCCGGCGCCAATGTGTTTGATTCAGACGGAAAACTGATCAACTCGTCAGAAAACTGGCCGGTTCCGGACGTCAACATCAGTGATCGAGCCTTCTTCAAGGCCTTCAAATCGGGAGCCGCTCAGGACCCGGCTTTGATCGAACTGGTGTGGGGCCGGATGTACAAGTCCTGGGTCATCATCTTCGCTTACAAGATAGCAGGGCCAAATGGCGAGTTTCTGGGGCTTGTCACAAGAGCGGCGACGCCTGCGAGCTTTGAAAAATATTTTGCATCCGTGGCGCTCGGCGATGGCGCCGCGGTTTCGATGTACCATCGAGACGGATCGCTGCTGGCGCGTTATCCGCACATTGAAACGAAGATCGGGTCGTATATCCTGACCAGTCCGATCTATCAGAAGATTTTATTGGGCCACGGAACGATGGCCCTGACCAGCCCGATCGACGGCCAGGAACGGCTGGCATCGGCCCGCGTCCTGAAAAATTTTCCAATAGCAATCGTCGCGAGCAAGACCGTGTCGGCCGCACTGGCCGATTGGCGAGATCAAACACGATTCCTGATCGGCGTGGGCGGAAGCTTCGTGCTTCTGATGAGCGCCATGCTGTCTCTCGCCGTTCGCAAATTGTCGCGACAACATCGGATGGAAAAGCAGCGCCTCGATACCGCGATCAACAACATGACGCAGGGGTTGCTGCTGTTCGATGCCTCGCAGCGGCTGGTCGTCTGCAACCAGCGTTATATTGAGATGTATGGCTTGTCGGCGGGTGCCCTGAAGCCGGGCTGCTCGTTCCGCGATGTCATTGCCCATCGCAAGGCCACCGGATCGTTCCTGGGTGATGATGAAGAATACTGCTCGCAAATCCTGCGTGATGTCTGGCAGAGAAATTCCAGGATCATCGAGACCACCGACGGTCGTTCAGTTCATATCATCAACGAGCCGTTGGCCGATGGCGGATGGGTGGCAACCCACGAGGATATCACCGAACGCAAGCGCGCCGAGGAGCGGATCACACATCTTGCGCATTATGACGCGCTGACCGATCTGCCCAACCGCGCCCTGTTTCGCGAACGGCTGAAACAGGAGCTGGCTGATATCGCTCCGGGCCAGCAATTGGCGGTGCTCTACATCGACATCGACGAATTCAAGAGCGTCAACGATTCGCTTGGGCACATGATCGGCGACGAATTGCTGAAATCCGTGGCCGTGAGCCTCAACCGCTGCATCGGCGGCGCCGACTTCGTGGCCCGGCTCGGCGGTGACGAATTCGCCATCGTTCAGACCGCGGTCAAGGCCGAGGCCGACGTCGCCGACCTCGTCACACGGGCGTTCGATGCGATCCGCGCACCTTACGAGTGCCTCGGTCACCAGGTCACCACCGACGCCAGTATCGGCATTGCGCTGGCTCCGCAGCATGGGGCGGACCTCGATCAGATTCTCAGGAACGCGGATATGGCGATGTATGCGGCCAAATCGGCGGGACGCCGGACCCATCGTTTCTTCGAGCCGGACATGGACGCGCAGGTCAAGGCCCGCCACGTCCTGGAAATGGATCTGCGCCAGGCGATAGCCGATGAGGCCCTCGAGGTTTATTACCAGCCCAGCGTCAGCCTTCAGGGCAACCGGATCAACGGCTGCGAAGCGCTGGTGCGCTGGCGGCACGCCGAGCGGGGCATGATCTCGCCCGCCGAGTTCATCCCGATCGCGGAAGAGACCGGCCTGATCAACCAGCTTGGCGAATGGGTGCTGGCCACGGCCTGCGCGGAGGCCACGAGATGGCCCGACGACATCAATCTCGCGGTCAACGTCTCGCCGGTTCAATTCAGAAGCGGTGCCCTGGCCTTGAAGATCGTCGCCGCACTGTCGGCGTCCGGTCTGCCGGCGAACCGGCTGGAACTGGAGATCACCGAGGCGGTGCTGATCCGTGACGACGACGCCGCGCTGCAGACGCTGCATCAGCTCCGCGCCATCGGGGTGCGGATCGCGCTCGACGATTTCGGCACCGGCTATTCCTCGCTGAGCTATCTGCAGCGTTTTCCGTTCGACAAGATCAAGATCGATCGCTGCTTCGTCAACGATATCGCCGAGCCCAGCGGATCGTCCGGCATAGTGCGGGCGGTGGTGAACATCGCCGCCGAGCGGCACATGACGACCACCGCCGAGGGCGTCGAAACGCTGCAGCAGCAGGAATTGCTGCGCTCACTCGGTTGCACCGAAATGCAGGGCTATCTGTTCAGCGCTGCAAAGCCCGCCGCCGAGATCAGGCAGTTGTTTTTAGCCCACCGCACGAGGCCGGTAGCCGTGGCCTGAGCCTTCAGATTCAGTTCGGGACCGCCGTCTTCGACGGCACACCCGCATTGACGGTGACGCCGCGCAGCAGATTGTAGGCCGCGCCAAGCGCCTTGTCGTCCTTCTCCACGGGCGGCACGTAGGATTGCGAGCCGGTCTGCTCGGCGCCTTCGGCGGAGAGATGGCCGCGCATCGACGCTTCGCCCTTGATTTCCGAACGCGTTTTCAACTCGTCAGGCACGTCCTGCAGCACCTCGATGTCGGGCGCGACACCCTTGGCCTGGATCGAGCGGCCGGACGGCGTAAAGTAGCGCGCGGTGGTCAGGGCCAGGGCGCCGTTGCCGGTGCCGAGCGGGATGATCGTCTGCACCGAACCCTTGCCGAACGAGCGAGTCCCGATCAGGGTCGCGCGCTTGTGATCATGCAATGCGCCGGCCACGATCTCCGAAGCGGAAGCCGATCCGCCGTTGATCAGAACGACCAGCGGCTTGCCCTTGATCAGATCGCCGCCCCGCGCCGTGAACCGCTGGGTTTCCTCCGGCGTGCGGCCCCGCGTCGAGACCACCTCGCCTCGCGCCATGAATGCGCTTGAAACCGAGACCGCCTGATCGAGCAGTCCGCCCGGGTTGTTCCTGAGGTCGACGACATAGCCGGCGAGGCTCGCCGACGGCACCTGCTTTGAGATGTCGCCGATCGCTTTCTTCAGCTCATCGGTGGTCTGTTCGTTGAACGAGCTGATCCGGATATAGCCGATGTTGCCGCCCTCGACGTGATAGCTGACCGGACGTACGCGGATAATCTCGCGCACGATCGACATCTCGATCGGCGCGTCCTTGCCCTTGCGGATGATGGTCAGCCGGGTTTTGGTATTGATCGGCCCCTTCATCTTGTTGACGGCCTGCTCCAGCGTCAGTCCCTGGACCGCCTCGTCGTCGATTTGAGTGACCAGGTCGCCCGACAGGATGCCGGCGCGCGCGGCAGGCGTGTCATCCATCGGTGCGACCACCTTGATCAGGCCATCCTCCATCGTGACCTCGATGCCAAGTCCGCCGAACTCGCCGTGAGTCGTCTCCTGCATTTCGCGCCAGGCACTGTCATTCATGTATCGCGAATGCGGATCAAGCGAGGTGATCATGCCGTTGATCGCGCCCTCGACCAGTTTGGCGTCGTCCGGCTTTTCGACGTAGTCGGTCTTGATGCGCTCGAACACCTCGCCAAACAGATTGAGCTGCGAATAGGTGTCGGCACCGGCTGCGGCCTTGGCCGCCGCGACCCACTGCGCACCCTGCGGGCCGGTAACGAGAAGCGTCAGGCAGATACCGGCTGCGGTGCCGAGGAGAAAGATGGAATTCTTGCGCATGGTTGGCGAACCTTCTCGCTGTCAGTTGCTGCCCGCTTCGGGCCCGGAAATCAGCATCACGCCCTTGAACCCGACCAACAGCTCACAACACCTTTCTGGTGTCATTGAGGCCGCCCTGCCCGATCCGGGTGCCGAAACCGCGAGCAGCCCGCGCGGCGGAACATTGCCGAACGCATCGGTGTGTCGTGAATATACGCGCTCCGCCGCTGCGGCAAAGCCGGAATCCCGCTTCATGTCCAATTTGTAATCGGCGAAAGTCTAATGACATCAACGATCATCGCAAGATTGGCGCGCGGCCGCATCGACCGTTCCATGGATACCTGGAACCGGCAGCACGAACGGAACGCGACAGCTCTCGGTTCCGTGCTCAGCGGCCGTAGATACCGGTCAATGTTGCCTTCGCCAAAGTATGGAAGTGCAGATCGAAACCGACCAGTGCTGCGGATGCATCATGGTTTTTGGCGAATGGCAGCTTGTCGACATCAACGGCAAAAACCGTGATCTGGTAACGGTGCGGCTTGTCGCCGGCCGGCGGACACGGGCCGCCATACCCATCGGTGCTTAAATCGGTCCGGCTCTGAATGGCACCTTTGGGCATCAGCTTCTTCTTCAGGTCGCCAGCGCCCTTCGGAAACGATGTCGTCGCGGGCGGAATATTGAATACGACCCAATGCCAAAAACCGCTGCCGGTCGGCGCATCCGGATCAAACATGCTGACGGCGAAGCTCTTGGTGCCGGCCGGCGCGCCGCTCCAGCTCAGGGCCGGAGAGGCGTTGCCGCCGGCGCATCCGAAACCATTCAGCACCTGCTCGTTGGCGATCATGACGCCCTCGCCGATGTCGGGGCTGGTCAAGGTCATGCCCTGCGCATGGGCGGCGCTTGCGCCCAACACGCCCACGCCAAGCGCCCCGATCCAGAACGCAAGTTTTGGCATGGCGAGTTTTGTCCCGGCAAGTTTGGTCCAGGCAAGTCTTGTCATGGCCATTCTCCCTTCAGATGTGTCAGGTTCATTTCTCGCCTCTTGCGGGTAGCAGCCATAGCAATTTTTGAGATGCCGGGGAAGCTCTGGAAGCGGCGCGTGAAAGGCTTAACCGGCCCCGCACAATCGGTTATGGATAGCGTCGAGACACAAGGCCGGTTCATCGCGTGACGGGCTGGCTGGCATTTCTCGATTACGAGCACCCGATGCGCTTCCTCAGCGCGTCGGTAATGTTTGCGACGGCTTTTGAGGCAAGAACAGTTGAATAATCCCAGGAGAACACGATGAACGAAGCGCCCCGCATCCCACCCGCGACAAATGAACTCGGCGCCAGCGGCGAACAGTTCCAGAACCTTCACGAATTCGTGCGCAAGGCCCGCGCCAATCTCGACCAGAACGCCTGGGACTACATTGTCGGCGCCGCCGAGACCGAAACCACCATGCGCCGCAACCGCATGGCGCTGGACGAGATTGCATTCCGGCCGCGGGTGCTGCGCAACGTCGCCAGGGTCGACCCATCGGCCGAGCTGTTCGGGCGCAAACTGCGCCTGCCGGTGATGATGGCGCCGGTCGGTGCGCTCGAAATCTTCGATCCCGAAGGCAGTGGCGCCAGCGTCGCCCGCGGTGCCGGCCGGTTTGGCGCGGCCCATATGCTGAGTTCGGTCTCCGAGCCCGGGCTGGAGAAGGTCGCCGAGGCCGCACCCGGTGCGTTGCGCATCTACCAGCTCTATGCCCGCGGCGACGATGCCTTCGTCGAGGATCGCGTCAGCCGCTCGATCGACGCCGGCTATGCCGCGTTCTGCCTGACCGTCGATACCGCGCATTACAGCCGGCGCGAGCGCGATATCGCCAAGCGTTACGTCCGCGAAAGCCGCTTGCGCGCCACCGGCGGCGACTTCCAGAAGGGGCTTGAGTGGCGCACCGTCAAGCTGATCAAGGACAAGTACAAGATCCCGCTGGTGCTCAAGGGGATCGCGACCGCCGAAGACACCGCGATCGCGCTCGATCACGGGGTCGAATGGATCTACGTGTCGAACCATGGCGGCCGCCAGCTCGACCACGGCCGCGGTGCCATGCAGGTGCTGCCCGAGATTGTCGCCGCGGTCGCCGGCCGCGCCAAGATCATGGTCGACGGTTCGTTCTGCCGTGGCACCGACATCGTCAAGGCGATCGCGATGGGCGCCGATCTCGTCGGCATCGGCCGCCTGCAGTGCTGGGCGCTGGCGGCGGCGGGTGAAGCTGGAATCGTGCGGATGCTGGAACTGCTCGAAGACGAAGTGATCCGCTGCCTCGGCCTGCTCGGCGTCACGCGATTTTCGGAGCTCGACAAATCCTATCTGCACCCGGCCACCGCGACCAACCTGCCCCATGTCCTGAGCGCGTTCCCGCTGGTGGACATCGAGCCGTATCGCTATTGAGGGACATCGGTTGCTCTCCTTGCGCGATGTTCGTAAACCGCCGCGATGACCCCGCCGCAACTCACCCCCGGCGCCGCCGACGCGCTTTTGTTCGATCTCGGCCGCGTCGTGATCGATATCGACTTCAACAAGGTGGTCGCCTGCTGGGCCGGTCACGCCGGTTGCGAGGTAGCGCAACTGGCGGGACGGTTTTCCTGGCGCGACGAATTTTATCAGCGCCACGAGAAGGGCGAGATCAGCGACGCTGAATTCTTTGCCGCCCTTCGCAAGTTGCTCGGCATCGAACTCTCTGACGCTCAGTTCCTGGAAGGATGGAACAAGATTTTCGCCGGCGAAATGCCTGGCATCGCGCCGCTGCTGGCGCGCGCCGCCAAACGCCTGCCGCTCTATGCTTTCTCCAATACCAACGCCGCCCATGTCGACCATTTCTCGCCACGATATGCCAGCGTGCTCGGCCATTTCCGCGAAATCTTTCTGTCCTCTTCGATCGGGCTTCGGAAACCGGACGCAAAAGCCTACGACCACGTGGTGCAGGCGATCGGCATCCCCGCCTCCCGCATCGTGTTCTTCGACGATCTCGCCGAGAACATCGAAGGCGCGCAGGCGCGGGGCCTGATCGGCGTTCACGTGACATCGCCCGGCGATGTCGCCGCCGCGCTGGCGGCGCTCGGGATTTAGCGGGGGTTCGGACACAGCCAATTTCGCCATTGCAATGACGCTAGAATACGGCTCCGCGATCTCGCGGCGCGATGCGTCCGAGTTGTGCAGGAAATTTGCCCCCTCGAATACAGAGGGCGCAGGGAAAGCCGGGTGCTTGGCGCACCCGCAGCCCCCTGTGCAACAAAAAAGCACAGGGGTAGAGCTACAGGTTCGCCGGGAGCCCCGGCCTTCCCTGCGCAATGGTTTTAACGGTTTCCTTCGTGCTCTCCCTGGTGACCGGGCTTGTTTGCCACCATCGCCGGCGCCGTCTTCTGCGCCGACTTGACGCCAGCGTCGGGGCGTCAGGACCACACGACTTCGCCGTCCGCTTGAGCGCCGTTCGTCAAAGGCGCCGCCGCGTCCACCGCATCCCGCCCCGCGTTCGTGACGATCGCGAAACGCCCCTCTGTCGGGACGGAACGGTGGTGAATTAAGAAGTGATTTGGGTCAGCGGCGAAGAGAAATATTTTTTCGAAAGGGACTGGACAGGGAATCCGCCAGACAGCCCGTCGGGCAAATCAGTCGGATCGATCGAGGCGGCTTTTCCCGAGACTCCACGGCGCAAACGCGCCTTCACATAGCCCTTTGAGGTCGCGTCGCAGGATGCGATGACTGTGCATCTCATGTCGCTCGATAGCGGGGCTCAAACCACATGGCCGGACGATGTCCTGTCGCTCCAATTGTCGCCATCGTCCTGGCGGTCCTGGCCTGCGCCGCTGTGACGGCCGGTCCGCTGGAGGATGCCGTTGCGACGGCGCGTCGTGGAGATTATCCGGCTGCATTGCGGTTATTCCGGCAGCTGGCCGATCAAGGCAACAGCTATGCGCAGCACAGCCTCGGCGCGATGTATGCAAAGGGCGTCGGGGTGCCGCAAGACTACGGCGAAGCCATGAAATGGCTTCGCCTCGCAGCTGAAAAGGGCTTGGCGGTCGCTCAGAACGACATGGGGATCATGTATCGACAAGGCTGGGGTGTGGCGCGGGACGGTGCCGAGGCCGTGAACTGGTTTCGCCGCGCCGCGGATCAGGATTTCATGCCTGCACAGAACAATCTCGGCGATATCTACGCCATGGGATCCGGGGTCCCGAGAGACTACGGCGAAGCGGTCAAATGGTTTCGGCTGGCCGCGGAACAGGACTCTCCCTACGCGCAGAACATTCTCGGAATTTCCTATGAACACGGATTCGCCGTGCAGCAGAGCGATGCAGATGCCCTGGCGTGGTATCGCCGCGCTGCGAACAAGGTCTACGACTCAAGTCCTCTGACATCGATGCACGGCCCGCAGTACAACCTCGCGGCCATGTATGCATCTGGGCGCGGCGTCTCCAAAGACAACGTTCAGGCCTACATGTGGTTCACGCTGGCGGCAAAACTTGGCGATGTCAGATCGCCGGACGCGCCTGGCGCGGCTCTGTTCGGTGCATCGAAGGAAACCGCGCTGGAACAGCGCGCCAGGGTGGCGGCGCTGATGACCCGCGCCGAAATCGCCGAGGGCGAAAGACTGGCCCGGGAATGGTCGCCGCATCCGGTCGTGTTCATCAGACCGCAGGCAAAGTAGCGCCGCGAAGTCCGTCCGCCGCGTAGGGCGCGGCCCCGCGCGCATGCAAGCCTAGCTAACCTGTTCGCCTGGGCTTGGCCCGGTGATTAGCGGGGATAAATATCGCTCCCCCATTGCCCACTCTTTAGTTTCACGCTCGATCGCTCATGATCCGCGGTTCAAATGGATATGCGGGAGGTGCAATATGCTCTTTCGTCCTCGAGATTTAGCAGGCCGAATGTCTGGCGCGCAGCATCCAGAGATATTCACGTTACCGATTGAAGCGGCTCGTCTGAAAGCCCGCGAAATCCTCGGTCAATTTCCGCAGGCTGGATACGCCACTGTCGTTGAAAATTGGCGGCAGCTTCCCGACGGTCAGATCGAGTTCGCGATGCGACACCTGCCGACTGCGGACTGAAATCAGAGAAGTCACGCTTGGTGCTGCGACTTCCATCTCGCCCCACCTGGGCAGGTTTTCGCCGGCGCTATGCCGGACGGTGGACTTTCGCGGCTATTGCTTCACGCGCTCGAGATAGCCGACACAAAGCTCGACCAGATGTCGTCGCATCGCGGCCACAGATTCCGGCTTGGCGCCGGCTTCGAGCAGAGCCTGCACCGGGCCCACCGTGGCGCTGACCAGGATGAACGACGGCGCCTCCAGATCCGCGAAGGTCGCGTCGCCTGCGCTCGCCAGCATCGAGATCAACGCCGTCTGCGCGCGCCGGCTGGATTTGCGAACCATGGCCTCCGCGCCCAACTCGCGAGCCAGCGCATAGAGCGCCAGCGAGGCCTCGCGGTCGCGGATCTTGGCCTCGATAAAGGTGGCGCACAGCGCCGTCATCATCTCCAATACGGAGCATCCGTGATGAGCCGCGCATTCGGCTTCGATCGCTTCGGCGATGGCGCCCAGATGCTGTTCGAGAATGGCCGCCAGCAGCGCGTGCTTGTTGGGGAAATATTGATAGAGCGTGCCGACCGACACCCCGGCTCGCTCCGCGACCCGGGTCGTCGTGAGCGCGCTGACGCCGTCCCTCAGCAAAACCTGAATCGTAGCGTCGAAAATGGCGCGCAGGGTGGTCTGCGAACGCGCCTGAACCGGCGTTTTTCGCGGGCTTCGCGACGGTTTAGGGCGCGGTTTCAAATGCGAATACCAAACCTGAAATTTCCTTCATATATTTATCGCATCGCGTCCTCCAAAAACAAGTGAGGCTCGCTTGGCCGGGATTCCCTTAGAATACCGCACCGCCCTGATTACCGGCGCCAGCTCCGGACTAGGACTGGCCTGCGCACGCGCCTTGCTGGAGCGAACCAATCCGCAATGGCGCCTCATCATCGCATCGCGAAACCAGGCCGAGGGGGAGCGTGCGGCGGCGGCAATGAACAGCAAGGCCGGCCGCCCGGCGGTGGAATTCATGCGCCTCGACCTCGGCTCGCTGCAAAGCGTACGGGACCTCGGCGCCGCATTGCGCGCGCGAGGATCGCGATTGGACGCGCTGGTCTGCAACGCCGGACTCCAGTTCACCAGGGAGCGGCGGACCTCAGAAGGCTTCGAGGCGACCTTTGGCGTCAATCATCTCGGACATTTCGCGCTGCTCGACGAGATCAAGGGCCTGCTGGCTGCGGACGCCCGCATCGTCGTGGTGAGCAGCGGCACCCATGACCCGCGGCAAAAGGCCGGCATACCGGTGCCGCGCTTCGTGGATCCGACCTTGCTGGCGCGGCCCGAACTGGATGCGTCGCATCAATTTGAGCAGGACGACAAACCCCACATCATGATGCAGCGACGCTATAGCACTTCCAAATTGTGCAACCTGTATTTTGCCTATGAGCTGAACCGGAGAATCCAGGACGGACGTTTCGCGGCGTCGAAATCCCTGACCGTAAACGGTTTCGATCCCGGGCTGATGCCGGGCTCCGGACTGGCCCGCGACTATCCGCTACCGCTCCGGCTGATATGGAACCAGATATTGCCGCGCCTGCTGCCATTGCTCCGCATCGCCATCAGCGAGAATATCCACACCACGGACGCCTCCGGACGGGCGATGGCGGATATGGTGGACGGCAAAGACTGGGCCGGCGTTTCCGGGCGCTATGCAGAAGGTCGCAAGATCATTGCGTCCTCGGAGGAGTCCTACGACGAAACCAAGGCTCGCCGCCTGTGGGAGGTCAGCGAAGCCCTGGTCGGCGAGAGGAAAACCAAGGACGAGATATCGCCGCCACGCACCGACGTCGAACCGCGGGGGTGAATGACGGAATTCCGTCACGCCATTACCGGCACCTCAATCAAGCCCAGATGCTGCGCCATCGGATGGAAATCGCTGTCGTTGTGGAGCAGCGGCTGGCGGTTCTCGATGCACCAGGTGCCGATCAATAGGTCGATAGTCTTGCGAACGGTGACACCGCGCCTGCGCAGGGAACGAAAATGGCGGGCCGCCATGACCGCGATCGCGTCGCCGGCCATCGACACGATTTCGAAGCGGCGCAGCAGAGCCTCGACTTCCTGGGCCGCCCGCTCGCCTCCAAGGCCTTGCAGTACTTCGCAAAGCATCAGATCCCCAACGACGATCTCGTCCGTTCCGAGGACCGAGCGCAGGCGCCGGACGTGAGACACATCGCGGCCATTGAGGAAGTCGATCCACACGCTACTGTCGACGACGATCACGC
>Ga0302325_10029604_pt1 | contig 11310 bp, 11 predicted proteins | sample Palsa_T0_2_FD_201948 | JGI IMG/M metagenome (GOLD analysis project Ga0302325, IMG submission 201948) | Peat permafrost microbial communities from Stordalen Mire near Abisko, Sweden - Palsa_T0_2 | ecosystem: Environmental > Terrestrial > Soil > Palsa > Peat permafrost | place: Sweden: Abisko...
AATGACGCGGATTTCACGCGCGCGAATTCTGTCGTTAATGCGGATAAAAGACTTGGCCGAACGCTTATCGATGGTTTCCTCCGGGAACGAGAGACGCAAAGCCCCTCAAATAAAGCATAGCATTTCAGGACACCGACCGGAAGAACTCTTCGGTCATGACGCTAATTGGCCAGTCAAGCCTGTTTCGGTAAGCCCGGTGACCACCACGCGGACGCTCTGGTTGGCCGGCACTTCGGCGTTAAGCAGCACTTCAAGAAAGTTGTCGGTCAGGGCCGGCGTGGTTTGGCCCTGCGCGGTGCGCAAGGTAACCGCGGGCAGCTCGCAGCCCAGGAAACTCTGCCGGAAGCGTCGATTCCTGGCGGCAATCAGCGTCCGCAGGCGTGCCATGCGCTCCGCGACCGCCTGCGGCGGCACCGGGTATTCCCTAGCAAGCTGCCAGGCCCTGGTATCGGGGCGGGGGGAAAAAGGAAACAGGTGCAGGTACGTGAAGGGCTGGGCCGCAATGAAGGCGAAGCTTTCTTCAAAGAGGGCTTCGCTCTCGCCCGGAAAGCCCACCATCACGTCCGCGCCGACGCCCGCGTCCGGCATGCTCTCGCGAATCAGGCGCAGTTTTTCCGCGTAGTGCCAGGGGCGATAGCGGCGGTGCATGGCGCGCAGAATGGCATCGGATCCGGATTGCAGCGGGAGATGGGCATGGCGCGCGAGCCGAGCCCCGGGGGTACCGGAGTGGGCACGAAACAGCGCCAGCAGCCCGGGCGTCCAGTCCATTGGCTCGATGGAGCTGAGACGCAGGCGAGGCAACGCAGTACGCAGCAAAATGGCGCTCACCAGTTCTTCCAGCGTGCGTTGCGGTGTGAGGTCTCGGCCCCAACGCCCCAGGTTGATGCCGGAAAGCACCAGTTCGGTACCACCACCGGCGGCGAAGGCCTGTACATTGCGCAGGCAAGCTTCGAGGGAAAGGGAACGGCTATGACCACGTGTCGCAGGAATGATGCAGAAGGAGCATCGGTTGCCACAACCATCCTGCACCTTGAGATTGGGACGCGTCTGGCTACCGGCCCACCAACCTGCTTCCGGCCCTGATTTCGGCATGGAGAGCTCGGAATGGGCAAACGTGTCGTCGACATGGAGGGCGGGGGCCGGCCGTAATGCGGCCAGCGGGACAAAGGCCGCTGCCTGCTGGGCAATCTCCGCTACCAGCGCCTTATGGCTGTTGCCGATCACGGCGTGGACGCCGGGCAGCGCGGCAACCTCTTGCGGCGCCCGCTGCGCATAGCATCCGGTGACCAGGATGCGCGCCGTAGGGTTTTCCCGCCGCACGCGTCGCAGGAAGGCGCGGGCCGTTCGGTCCGCTTGCGCAGTCACACTGCAGGTATTGGCAACGATCACGTCAGCCCGGGCGGGGTTGAGAGCCGGGGTCAGGCCGCGATGGCGCAGTTCGGCGCCTATGATCTCGCCGTCAGCCCTGCTGGCACGGCAGCCGAAGTTCTCAACGTGGTATTCTGCCACGTTGTCCAGTCTAATCAACGCACCGCCATTTCAGGTAGGATCCAATCAGGCGGGCGATTTCCCCGGATCCACAGCTAGAGCACCTTGGAGTTTTTTCCCATGAAACGTCGCATTCTTTTGGTAGATGACGAGCTTGCAATTCTGCTGACCCTCAAGGCGGTCCTCGAAATGAACGACTTCGAGGTGGAAACGGCGGCTTCCGCTCGCGAGGCCCGGTCAAAGTTAAAGGCAGGCACCTTTCACATGGTGATCACGGATATGCGCATGGAAAATGAGTCGGCTGGACTCGAAGTAGTGCGGGCGGCAAAGCAAGCCCCTTATCAGCCGGCCGTGGCCATGCTGACGGCGTTCCCGGTTCCGGGCTCCGAGTGGCGAGACGAAGGCATGGACGAGATGCTGGTCAAGCCAATGAACATCATGAACCTCTTGCGGCAAATAGAGGCTCTGCTGGTCACACACGAAGATAAGAAGCAGAAGGCGCTCGCCCCTAAAGTTACCCCGCCGACCAAGACAGCCGGGCGCACGGCCTCACGGAAGCCTGCGGCAGCAAACTAAGATCAAAGCCAAGTTTCACGGGCCAGATTTCAGGCTCCGGATTGAGGAGAAGGGCAAGAAGGCCGCACCCCTCCCCAAATCCCGGATTTCCTGTACAACGGCACCAAGCAACGGCAGCGTGTGCGGTCCCGGCCAGCCGGGACCGCATGAACTTCATCAACGCAGACAAACTCCACAGGAAATCCAGGAAACCGGCTGAATACCCGTTTGGGTGTCCGCCCGGAGCCTTTCTCCCGCCTACGGGAGAGACGCTTCAGGAAGCGGCGCTGGCTACGACTGTGGACGGAACCGGTGGCCGCCGCTGCTGGAAGCATGACCTGCAGAGCACGGGACGACCTTGCGTGGGTTTAAACGGAACGGTGGTTTCGGTAGCGCACTCCGAACAGACGGTCCGGGTCTCTGTGCGCACGCCGTTGCCGGTTCCGGCCACACGCTTAATTTTGCACTGTTTGCAACGCTTCGGATCATTCTTGAATTGCTTATCGTGAAAGAACAGTTGTTCGCCGGCGGTAAAGACAAAGTCATTACCGCAATCTGAACATTTCAGTATCTTGTCGATGAAATCCATTACGCGTCCCCCCGAGCATGCCTAGGAATTTTCAGTATTCCGTCGACGAAGCGCTCAATTGGCGTCGTGTCACCAGCCAGCTGCTTCGTCTGTAATTCAACGACTGCCCTCGCATTCGCCAAATACGGGAGTGAGAGGGAAATGGAGCCTTGTCAACCTCTTTTCACAAATTCATTGAAGACTGCGGGATTGCCGGCCTACCGCGTACTCTAGCCACTCAGCAAGCCGGCATTGCAGGGTTAATCCTGCTCTTTTCTTGCTTTTTTACGATTCCGCTTGCGCGCCAGCGCTTCTTTTACGCGACGGCGCTCGCCAGGCTTCAGGTAGAAGGAGTGACGTTTCACTTCCTTGATAATGTCTTCCTGCTGAACCTTGCGCTTAAAACGGCGCAATGCATTTTCAAGCGGCTCGCCTTCCTGCACACGAACCTCTGCCAAATGAACCACACCTCCAAACATCCCAATTGGGTTCTATAAGCTTACGTTACCTTTGAGGTGTGGAGTCAAGCTTAATCAGCATCTTGGGCAGCATTTTCCCTGGCTTACAAGAAGGAATTCCTCATGATAAGGTCCTACCTCGGTCATAACCCGGCTATTCCCAGCTCCTGCTACGTCGACATTTCCGCTCAGGTTCTGGGGGAAGTGGAGCTGGGCGAGCACGCCAGCGTGTGGATGAATGCAGTCTTGCGCGGCGATGTGCACTCTATACGCCTGGGGGCCTACAGCAACGTACAGGACTGTGCTGTCCTGCACGGCATGCGCTACAAACACCCGGTCAAGGTCGGCGGTTGGGTCACCATCGGACACAATGCGACGGTTCATGGGTGCGTCATCGAAGACGCCTGCCTGATCGGCATGGGCGCGACGATCCTCAACAACGTAAGAATCGGCGAGGGTTGCATCATTGCCGCCGGAGCCGTGGTCACAGAGAACACGGTAGTTCCGGCGAACACGCTCTGGGCCGGCGTACCGGCCAAAGAGCGGCGCCGGCTAGACGCGAACGACCGTGAGGCGATCCTACAGTATGCCCGCAATTACGTGGACTACACCGCGACCTACCTCAAGGAACGGGAGAAGTGGTAGGCAGCACTCACGTAGGTCCAGGTTCACCCAGGACTGACGTCCTGGGGCATTCTCAGTCGTCCCTGCGGGACTTGTCTGGGCCGGAATGTACACCCAGGACTAACGTCCTGGGCTACTCAGCCGTCCCTTCGGGACTGGTTCCGATACACCCTGATAGCTAACTTGTTTTTCAGCTGGTGCTGTCCAAATCAGCCGATCGAAAAAATCTAATTTGGAAAAGATTGACTTTCAGCCGTCCCTAGTTCGTCAGTGGAGTTCTCACGCAGGCACGAAAGGTCTCGTCAGCCTAGCCGAGTGCGGCCATTGGCTCCGCAGTCTGCGGAATTAGGGTTGTGCGATGGTGTGGTGGTTGTGCGTAATCGCAGCGCTGCAGGTAGGCTGCTGGGCGGCACTGAAGGGCGTATTCTGCACGGCCGAGAGTGCCCCGGTCGCGGGGTTCAGGTTCAAGCCGGAGACGGTGTTGCTGAGAAAGTTGGCGGTGTAGATATAGCGGCCTTCCGACGGCTCGATCAGGATACAGAGCGGTCCGCTACCAACCGCGTAAGTGGCCGAGCCGGAGACCGGTGTGGCGTTGCCGTTAGACTGGTCGATGGTATACGCGCTTACGTCGTTACCATTGTAGTTGGCGACATAAACATAGATGCCGAGGGGGTCGACGGCGACGGCATTGGGCAGGTTATCGGTCTTGAATGGTGCCGGCATCATCACCAACGATCCACCGGACTGCACCAGGAAACCATACATCTGATTGGAGGCGCCGTCGGTGACATACAGGAATTTACCGGTCGGATCGCTGGTGATTGCATTGGGAGCCGTTCCAACCTTAAAAAGGCCGATCGAACTAAGCACGCCGTTCGACCCAACTTGTAACGCGGAGACGGTGGCATCGCTTTCATTCACCGCGTAAACGAAGCTTCCACTAGCCAACACGTTGACGGCAACCGGATTATCCCCCAATGGGAAGAAAGCGTTTGTGCCATCTGCTACCGGCTGGCACAGGCTGCTCGTCGCGCCCAATTGACCATTTGCATTGATGGGAAAAACTACGAGCGCGCCGGGCCCGGGTATGTTGGCGCTGAAGTTCGGCTGGTACGTCTCCACCACGTAGAGATAGGTACCTGCCTGGTTGATGGCCAACTGGGTGGGATAGCTGCCTGGCATGTTGCAGGTCTGCTGCGGATAGAGTTTGCCATCGGTGCCAATGGCGAATTCCACAATGGTATTGTCGTCATGATTGATGACGTAGAGATTCTTACCGTTGGAGGACGCCACATCAGCGACAGGATTCCGCCCGCCCGAGGGATAGGGTGAATCGGCGATTTGGTACAAAACGCCCGCTTCGCTATCTACTTTGTATACGCTGATCTGTCCCGGGTTTTGCTTGGACGCGGTGACGTAAAGAAAATCGATTGTATTGCTGGGTCCGCATGCAGTAGCTCCGAATCCGAGACCAAGGGATACTACCGAAGCCAGGGCAATCCGGCCGAATTTACTCAACTTCATGCGCTTCCTTCATCCTGGCCCAACGAACCAATGGAGCAGGGCTGCAGTTTGCAGCAGAGCTATAGATAGAAAATCCTTCTGTTATTTCCCATCTGCATTGTAAGAGCTTGGACCGCTTTCGGCCACTTGCTCCGGGCGGCTTCCACTTCACACCTCTATGAAACAGGAATTGTTTACCTGGCCTTCGGCCCATGAGGCCGCTGCAGCCCGCAGCCACGAGGAACACAGCGAGCATCTGGAAGCTGCTAAGCGAGGCAAGCATAAGTTGCAAGGTCCACTTCCATTCAGCCTCGCCGATAGCGCTTCCTCGCTCCGGACCTAAAGAGGGTGACGCCGATACTATGCAGAATCAGGGCTGTACGACCTCGATGGCATGGTTGCCGTGGGTAATGGCAGCGCTGCAAGTAGGCTGCCCGGTGGCCTTGAAGGGTGTGTTCTGCACGGGCGATAGGGCCCCAGTCGCAGGGTTCAGAGTCAAGCCGGACACCGTCTCGCCAAGGAAGTTCGACGTGTAGACAAAGCGCGCTTCTGCGGGATCGATCAAGACGCAGGTTGGCCCGGCATCCACCGCATATGTGGTCGACCCGGAAATCTGCGTGGCGTTTCCGGTAGAGCGATCGATCGTGTAGGCACTCACGTCGTTGGCATTGTAGTTGGCAACGTACACATAAATACCGCGGGGATCGACCTCCACAGAGACGGGAAGAATGTCCGTCTTGAAGGGTGTCTGCATGTTGATCAAGGTTCCGTTAACCTGGATCAGGAAACCAATCATCTGATTGGCCGCACCATCGGTGACGTAGAGGAACTTACTGGTCGGATCGGTGGAAATCGCATTAGGGGCCACGCCGACGGGATAGGTAGCAATCAGCGTGAGAGCGCCACTCGTGCCCACCTGAAACGCAGAGATGGTGGCGTCATTTTCGTTCACCGCATAAACGTAGTTGCTGCTGGCCAGCACGTTTACGGCTACGGGATTATTTCCCACCGGGAAGAAGGCATTGGCGCCATTCGCGACCGGCGTGCACAGGCTCCCCGTGGCCCCCAGTTGCCCGCTGGCATTGACGGGAAAGACCACCAGCGCCCCGGGTCCGGGCTTGTTGGCGTTGAAGCCCGGCTGGTAAGTCTCCACAACATAGAGGTAGGTACCGGCCTTGTTGATCGCCAACTGAGTAGGGAGAGTGCCCGGAGTACTGCAGGACTGCTGCTGGGAGAGGCTGCCGTCAGTGCTGATGGCGAACACCACGACCGCATTGCTGTCTTGATTGATTACGTAGAGGTTCTTGCCATTCGCCGAAGTTACGTCGGCCACGGGATTCTGTCCGCCCGAAGAATAAGGCGAGTTCGGAATTGGTATCAACGCTCCCGCTTGACTATCCACCTTGTAAACGTTGATCTGCCCTGTGCTGGTCTTGTTGGAGGATGTGACGTACAGAAAGTCAATTGTATTGGGGGGTCCGCACGCAGTAACACCGAATCCCAGACCAAGGGTTACAACCGAGGCCAGTGCAATCCGGCCGAATTTACTCAACTTCATGCGCTTCCTTCATCCTGGCCCAACGAACCAATGGAGCAGGGCTGCAGTTCGCAGCAGAGCTATGGATAGAGAGTTTTTTGATCCCACATGCATTGTAAAAGCTCAGGTCGCTTTCAGCCACCTGAGCCCTGAAGCCTGAAGCATTTAGAACAGCGTACCGCTGGCGGCGCACCAGGTCGGGTTGCCCGGGCCGGTGAAGGACGTGCTCTTCCGCAGCGTAGTCAGGGTTCCCGTAGTGGAGTTGATCACCGCACCGGTGATAGAGCTGTCGTCATAATTGGCGGTATAAAGATACTGGTTCGAGGGATCCTCAATGATGCATTGTGGTTCCGCACCCGATCCAAAAACAACGCTGGTCCCGCTCGCTCCGCCGGACAGGGTCGTCAATCTGCCCGTAGTCGGATCGATAAAGAATGCGCTTACGGAACTTGCCGGGCTGGTTGCCGTGAGGTTGGGCCCCTGGTTTGCGAGATACAGGAACTTGCCTTGATGATCGACAATCATGGGTCCTGGATTGGCCACAGTGCCGGGGTTTTGCACGGCTCCGCCAACCAGTGATTGGAGTGCACCGTTGGTGCCGATGGTGTAAGGCAAGATCTGGCCGGTCCCGGCAGGGTTGACGGTGGTATCTTGCGTCGCGTCGATCAGATATACGTATTTGGTGCTGGCATAGATAAAGCTCAGATCCAGAGCAGTTGTGGGGATCGGAGTATTCTGCGTCAACGTTAGCTGACCACTGCTGTTGGCATAGACAAAGACTCCCTGCGAAGGATCGGAGGAACTTCCACTGCCTTTCTCGATGGTGTAGATATACGAGTTACTCGGAACCACGACAAAGTTGATCGGTCCGCTGCCTACCGGGAAGTAAGTCAGGTTGACGCCGGTTTTAGGGTTCTTAAACTGCTCGTTGGTGATCAACGAAAGCCGGCCGGTATTGGGGTCGATGTTGAAGGATGTGATGTCTCCGCAGATCGTGGCAGGATTTCCACTCACATAGGCCACGCAATCTGTTGCGGGATTGGGATCCTGGGAATCAAGCACGAACAGATGACTGCCGGACGAGTCCGTCTGGATCGAGACCGGATAGTTGCCTTGGCTGGTATAGGCTGTCTGGTAGCTAAGTGAACCTTTTCCGCCGATCGTGAAGAGCGAGATGTTGGGGCCAGTATTACCCGAACTTGTGGCGGAGGAACAAGCCGCCTGCCCGGTCCCGCCGCAGCCCGCGTTCAGTACATAGAGAAACTTTCCCGCATTGGCCACCAGAGTCTTCACAGGGTTGGCGCCACCAGAGCTGTAAGGCGAGTTTTCAGTGGCGGTCAGATTACCGAGATTGTTATCAATCTTGAATGCGGAAACCTGGTTATATTGCTGACCGGTAACATATAGATAACCGACTGTGTGGTCTGTGCTGCAGGAGGTCACTCCCAACCCCGTTCCCAGGGATACCGCCAAGGCCAGACTGATCCGGCCGAATTTCCTGAACTTCATGCGTTTCCTTCATCCCCGTCGCTGTTGCGGTCTAGGGCTGCCTTTGCAGCTGAAACTGTATAAAAAATTGATCCTGTCGCTAATTGTAAAAGCTAGAACCACTTTCGGCTAGCGGCTCCCCTATCGGTGTCCTTCAGAGAGAGGGCGCTCACGCACCTTTTCCATAAGGAAAAGGTGCACCTCACTACCCCAAAAAGCATATCGCAACCGGGGAGACGACCTACAGCAGCTCCCAGTTGGTTAGACTGAAACCCGGGCTGTCCGCTAGCGCGGGGTTCTGCGCCTTTTTGCCAAGCGTGGGAACCACGGATCTCTTCCCGGCACCGCGCGGATCACCATACGCGGCACGAGTTCTCCGGATACATCGGAGCTCCCTTCTTGCAGCTGAAGCGTCATCATGTGATAGCGTTTCGCCGGGTCCGCATGTCCGTCCGGCTCAGTGAGCCTTGTGCCAGCGCGGTCTCGATCGCAATCACGCTCTGCGCTTCGCTGCGGGCTCTCTCCGCTGTATCGCGGTCCAGCTGGAACATCCTGGTCACGTGAATTACGTATTGCCTCTCGAATCTCTTGCTGCCGCGGGTTCTGCAGCAAGGAGTAATCGCGGCCGGCAAACCGAGACCTCCCTGCCCGGCTTGCGCGATTTGTAAAACACGCCAAACCCGTGTCAAAAGATCTTTACGTGGAAGGTAAGGTACTTTTTTGGGTTCTCGCGGATGGCTGCGATGAGCCCTCGGGTTTCCGTCAGTGACTGGTCGAGGTTGTTGTAAAGAGAAGGGTTGCGCACCAATTGCCCAACGGTTCCTTCGCCGTTGTCGACGCGGTTCAAGACTGAATCGAGCTTGTCAATCGTGTCTCGCAGCTTGGCCGCGAACTGCGGGTCCTTCGCGATCATGCCCAAACCGCCTTTGCCGGCATTGATGTCTGCAAGCAATTGGTTGGCACTCGATACGGACTGGTTCAGATTATTGGCCAGCGTCTCGTCTTTCAGCAGCTTGCCGATCGTACCCTTCCCCTCGTCCAGTTGGGTTGTCATCTTGTCCAACTTGGCCACGATGTCATTGATGTGGTTATACATGGTGTCGTCAGCCAGCAGCTTGCCGATCGAGCCCTTGCCATTGGCGACGGTGTCCACCAGCTGCGACAGTTGGTTCAAAGTCACCACTGCTTTGTTGTAAAGGTCGGGATTGTTGATCAACTCGCCGATCGAGCCTTTCGTCGAGTTGAGCGAGTCGGCTAGGTGGTCGACCTTAGCCAGAATGGTGTTCAACTGCTCGATGGTTCCCTGGCTGGACTTGATGACGTCGGAGAGGTTGGGAGTTTCGTTGGTTTTGAGCTCCGTGTTATTTTGCACCGGCGGACCGGTCGCGGACTTGCTGTTAATGTCCACCACGGTGTCGCCCAGAACGCCAATGGTCTCCAGGCTGGACGTGGAATCGGTATGCACAGCATCTCTATATTTGGCTCCGATTTTGAAGGTCACCTCCACCGGGGTCAGCTTGCGCGCCGGCACGATCCCAATTTTGGTCACAGTTCCGACCGTATAGCCTTCGAGGTTGACCGGAGCGCCCTCTTTGAGGCCGGCGGCATTCTCAAAATAGGAGCGAAGGACGATCTTTCCCTGGAACAAGCCACCCGTGCTTCCTGTCATGAGGAAGATGAGAGCAGTCAAGGCTGCCAACGCCACGAGGACCAGAACGCCCACCTTCAGTTGTGACCACTGGACTTCCTGCTGGCTTGGCACAGACCCCCTCGGGTTGAAGCGAGTGCGGCGGGTATTCCCCGCTGCGACTGAGCATATCAAATGACGCTTTTTCCCGGCCTCTCCTACCGGGTGGACATGGAAGTCAGAAGATGCCCGGCTCTAGCCTTCCATGACCACGGTTGCCATCGCCAGGCTACCCGTATGGGTGATGGAAAGAGAGATCGCCCTCACCCCGAGTTCCGTGGCCAGCTGCGCAGCCCGTCCGCTTAGTTCGAGAACCGGCCGGCCTCCTTGGTGACGCGCGACCTGGAACTCATTCCATGTGACTCCCCTACTGATGCCGGTACCCAGCGCCTTCGCCCCCGCCTCTTTGGCCGCGAAACGTGCCGCGAAGCTTTCCGCGCTAATCCGCCTGCGGCGGCAATAGGCGATTTCATGATCGGTATAGACGCGGCGGAGAAAGCGCTCGCCGAAGCGTTCGATCGAATGCGCAATGCGCTCGACCTCGATCAAATCCACTCCTGTACCGATCAACATGTTGACCACATTACCACGGGATCAATTTAGGTCATCTTCGTCTTCCCGAAACGTAACCGTAGCGGCTAACCGAGGTACCTGTCCTGCGGTTGAAGATTGCACTAACGTGGCCGATCAACTCAGCAGGCAAGGTATAGTCAAAGTTCGCGAGCTGGATTTGCCGACACAGTTATGTCCGATACGCTTTTAGATGATGTTCTCTATTTGACCGCGCTCTTACCGGAAGACCAATCTCTGGTCGTACCCCGGCTTAGTGGACTCATTCCCGATTGTGGAGCCTGGATCCGCAGCCGCTCTTATGTCGAACCGGGAACGGCTCGTTTTGTCTTTGAGTTTCCTCGCGACATCTGTGTTGAGATCTACAGTGCGCTGGTATCGGTTGGGCTTCAACTCACTGCGACTTCTCATCTCCTGCTGACCGAGCTTTGCCGCTGCACTCCGCACCTCTTCGATCCATCTTCGCGAAAGTTGCCGGCCGTGGATGGAGCGACGCTGGACGCAGCCACACGGTATATCTGTTCGCTCGAAATCATCAAGGTGCAATTGCAGATCTGGATGGTCAAGGACGAGGAACTGGAAACCCAGCTTGGCGGCAGCCAATGCTTCGCAGCCTGACCGGGATTTCATCCCGCCTTCCAGTTGCGCAAAAAGCTCTGACCGGGTTCGCGGCTGAAACCGGTTGCGCAAAAAAGCCTCCTGGGTAGGTCCGGGCTTCACAGGCTGCGGAAAAAGTCTGCACTCGGCAGGAAAGCAATACCTCAGGGGCTGAAGCCCTCATGCTCTGTTGTGCGAACTGGCATGTCGGTAACAAAAGGTACCGGGCATGTAG
>Ga0302325_10029605_pt1 | contig 11310 bp, 11 predicted proteins | sample Palsa_T0_2_FD_201948 | JGI IMG/M metagenome (GOLD analysis project Ga0302325, IMG submission 201948) | Peat permafrost microbial communities from Stordalen Mire near Abisko, Sweden - Palsa_T0_2 | ecosystem: Environmental > Terrestrial > Soil > Palsa > Peat permafrost | place: Sweden: Abisko...
CGCCTGCTCGACGCGCGGTGGCGCCCGCAGCGGCGGCGAGGCCGAATTCTCGGAATTGACTATCCGGCGATCTTCAGACTGCCCCGCAATCTCGCGCGCCCCAGAAGGACTTGAGGTCAGTGACCGACAGCCGGCTCGACCATGCGCAATCCGGCGATCACGGCGTCGACAAGAACGAGACCAGCTTCGGAATGACCTGATCCGGGGCCTCATCCATCAGCCAATGGCCGGAACCCTTGATGACGACGCCCTCGACATGGTCGTCGACCAGACGGCCCTGCGTGATGAGGAATTCGCCGGAGGCCTTTTCGCCCGTCAGCACCAGCATCGGCATCGTCAGCCTGGTCTTCGCGAAGCCGGCAAAGTCTCTGGCGTCCTGCTCGAAGGCGCGAAAAACCTCGAAGCCCGCCCGCATGGCATCGGGCTGCGCATAGGCCGCCGTATAGAACTGGCGATCCGCCTCGGAAACCGAGTGGGCGGGATCGGCGGCGAAGTCGTTCCAGAAGTGCTCGAAGTAGATGTGCTCGCGGCCGTCGACGAGTGCAAGCGGCGTCTTGCCGTAGAAATGGAAATGCCATTTATCCCCGAACAGAAAGACGTTGGCCCAATCGCCCACGCCGGGCAGAAAGGCGTCCATCAATGCGATCCGGTCCACTTCGGCCGGATATTGGGCGGCATAGGCATACGCAACCATCAGCCCGATGTCATGGCCGACGACCCCGACCCGCCTGTGCCCGAGCGACACCGCCAGTGCGCGGATATCCTGCGCCATCGTCTTCTTGTCGTAGCCGCCCTGCGGCTTGGCCGATTCCCCGAATCCGCGCAGGTCGGGAGCAATGACCGAGTGCGTCTTGGCAAGCTCGGCGATCAGCGGCCGCCACATGTGACTGTTCTGCGCGTAGCCGTGCAGGAGAAGCACCGGCTCGCCTTTGCCGGCAATCAGATAGTGCAGCCTGGTTCCGCCGACTTCGGCGAACCGGCTGTCTATCGCGATTGGCGTTTGTGCCGGCGCCGGCGTAACGGCCGTCACCGCCGCAAGCACGGCCGCCGAGGTATCGATAAGCGTCTGCATGAGGGCGGACATTGAATTCTCCTCCGAGGCCGGGCTCGGAACACGCGGCCGTCGTCGGTGCCGGCGGGGAGGTCGAAGAGCACGAGCACAGCTCCCGGAAAAGTCGTATTGTGCGCCGACCATTTCCATCAAGTCCGGAGATCACGCGATGTTTATAGCCATGAACAGGTTCCGCGTCACCAAGGGATCAGAAGCTGCGTTCGAGCATGTCTGGCTGTCGCGCGACAGCCATCTCGACGAGGTGCCGGGCTTCGTCGAGTTCCACCTGCTCAAAGGCCCCGAAGCCGAAGATCACACGCTTTATGCGTCCCACACGATATGGGAGAACCGCGCCGCGTTCGAAGCGTGGACCCGGTCCGAGGCGTTTCGGGCTGCGCATCACCGCGCCGGCGACAACAAGCCGCTCTATCTCGGGCACCCGCAATTCGAGGGGTTCGAGGTGCGCCAGACGGTGGGGCTCGGCAAGGCCCAAGTGGCGTGACGAAAGGAGCTGCACCGGCGACGTGCGCAACCGCAAACGGAGACCGCGATGCCGATCTACGATTTCAGCGCCCGGTTAGGCACGGGCGAGGAGCGCCGTCTCGCCGACTACCGCGGCAAAGCGCTGTTGGTGGTCAACGTCGCCTCCAAATGCGGCTTCACACCGCAGTACAGGGGCCTGCAGGGCCTCTATGAACAGTTCGAGCCGCGCGGCTTCGAGATACTCGCCTTTCCATGCGATCAGTTCGGTCATCAGGAACCGGGGTCGGATGCGGAGATCTCCAAATTCTGCGACCGCACCTACGGCATTACCTTTCCGCTGTTCGCCAAGATCGAGGTCAACGGCAGGAACGCCCACCCGCTCTATCTCTGGCTTGCGCAGCAGAAGGGCGGGCTGCTGGGCAACAGCATAAAATGGAACTTCACGAAGTTCCTGGTCGATAGAGCCGGTGCCGTGCAAGCGCGCTTCGCTCCTACGGCGAAGCCGGAAAGCCTCGCGGGCGACGTCGCCGGGCTGCTTTGAACGCGTGATCGGGCGGGAAGGGCAATAGGAATATCCGCAGGTGTCTTCGGCCAGGAGCACCTTCCCAGAATTGCCGAAAAGTTTTTGAAGCTGGTAACACCGATGATCGGAGTCTTGCGAACTCACTTGCGGACTCACTTGCGGACTCACTTGGGAGATTACCGTGCACCGCCTTGCCGCCGCTGCAGCCGCATGCATGTTGGTTGCCGCGTGCGCCGGTACCGTCAAGGAGGGGATGACCAGACTGGAGGGACAGCCCTTGAGTGCGGTTGTTGCCAAGATCGGTTCACCGATTGATGAACGCATGGTTGCGGGGAACAAAGTCTACATTTGGGGTTCGCCCGAGATTGTGACCAAAGGAGCAAAAGACAAGCAATGCCAAATTCGAGCAACAATGAACGGTGACCTCATTGGATCGTTCTACTATGAAGGCGACGAAGCGCTATGCCAGCGATACGCGGCCCGGTTGCGGCAGTAGTTCGAGCCGATTGCAGGCCGGCAGGATAAGGTGTGGGCAGTCTTAAATGAGGTCAGCCATGAAGCCAGCCGCCCCGCCCAACGCCGATCCGTCGCACGCGATGATGAAGACCGGCGGGCTGCCAGCCGCGCTCGCCGTGGCGGCGCAGCTGTTCTGCGCGCCGGGCGTTCAGGCTCAGTCGGCCGGGATACCAGGCCCGACTTACGCCGAGCCGCTCGGGATCGGGCTCGAAGGCTGGCCCTATCCCTATCCGGTCCGATTCATGCCGCTGGAGATCCACGGCCAGCACCTCCGCATGGCCTTCATGGATGTCGCCCCGACGGGTACGCCGAACGGGCGCACCGTCGTGCTCCTGCATGGCAAGAACTTCGACAGTTCCTACTGGAGCGGCCCCATCGGCGCGCTGACGCGAGCCGGATTCCGTGTCATCGTCCCCGATCAAATCGGCTTCAACAAGTCGTCCAAGCCGGATATCGACTACTCGTTCGATCTTCTGGCGGCGAACACGGCCAAGCTCCTCGATACCCTCAATGTCCGCGACGTCGACGTGATCGGCCATTCGACCGGCGGCATGCTGGCGGTGCGCTTCGCCCGCACTTACGCCGAGCGCGTCAAGCGCCTGGTGCTCGAAGACCCGATCGGTCTCGAAGATTACCGGCTTTTCATTCCACCGCAGACCACCGAGACGCTATTCGAGGCGGAACGGCATCAGACGGTCGAGCAGTATCGGGCCTTCATCAAGCGCTACTTTCCGGTTCTTCCGCCGGCCCGATACGAGCCTTTTGTCGAATGGCGCGCGCGGGTCGGCCTGAGCGGCGAGTTCGACCGCTATGCCGTGACGGTGGCGTCGACCTACCAGATGATTTATCGGCAGCCCGTCCGTTACGAATATCGCCTCCTGCAGATGCCGGTTCTGCTGATCGTCGGAGAACGGGATCGGACCACGCCGCTGCGCGCCTACGCCCCGCCCGAGGTCGCGGGCAAAATGGGAAATTACCCGGTGATGGCGAAGCAAGCCTGCGCCGAGGCCGGCGACTGCCGGGTGAAAGTGATGCCCGGGCTGGGTCACGTACCTCACATGGAGGCGCCCGACAGCTTCAACGCGGAGATCCTGGACTTTCTCCGCCCATGACCGTTCGATCGGTGAATCTTGGTTCGAGCGCTGTCCTTTCGTATTGAATAGGACAGCGCTCGAATCTCATTTAGTTTGAACATGCGCTAATTCGAGAAGCCCTCGACGAGGAATTGGCGCGACTTCGTCGCTTTCATGCGAATGGCGTCAACCTCCTTTTGACTCGGCGAAGAGCTCCATGCTTTGGCTTTATCCATGCTGTCGAAAGCGATGACGACGAACCTCTGGGGCGGTGTCCCATCGAGTGCGGTGATATTATCGGTCCGGATGGCGTAATGCCCGCCGGACGCCGCGAGCGCCGCCGGCGTCACCTTGGGCAACAGCTGCTGCTTGAAGAGGTTCGCGTCGATCATCTCGCTGATGTCGACGACGGCGTAGGCGCCCGGTGACTTGCTCTGCGCATGCAATCCATTGACGGCCGCGGCTCCGAGCACGGCGCCCGCCAGCATTGCCAGTCCGAGTGAGATATGTCGATTCATGATATTCTCCTTTGGTCATCTGAACCATTAAGAGGCGTTGAGCCGGCAGCGCCTTGGATCGGCGCCCGGTCAGTTCGATGCGTCTGGAACCGTCTGCTTGTAATATCCGACGGTGGTTCTATTTCGCAGATGTTGCCCGCCGAGGACACAAACGCCGCCTTTCAATTGCAGGACTTCGGCACGTCCCGCTGGCGGCTCAGGGAAAACCTACACTAATTCGCCGTGAATTTATACCCCCGATGGCATGGACTTGGTGGATTGAAGATTAGGCGACAACGGCACCCCGGCGGCGCGCGGCTGCCTCACAGCCCGAACACGAACACCATTGTGGCATTGCCGAGTTGGCGCAGTTCCGGGCTCCGCGAAATCCGCACGCGCGCATTGCGGAACTGCCCCGGCGCCGCGCCGGCGCAGCACAGGCCGGAGGCGATGGCGATGTATTGCTTGCCGCCCACCGCATAGGTCATGGGCGGGGCGTTGAAGCCGGTGCCCACATTGATGCGCCACAGCTCTTCGAGGGTTTCATCGTCGAAGGCGAGGATGGTGCCGTCGATCAGCGCCGTGACCACGATGCCGCCCGCGGTCGTCAGCGCACCGGCATAGTTCGGATAAGGCAGCTCGATGCGTTTCTTCAATTCGCCGGTGCCTGGATCGAGCATGACGAGCGAACTGGTGATGCGGCCATTTTCGCCGGTGACGCCGCCCCAGAAATTGCCCTTCACGTGCATGCTGTGATCCGTGGTGATCGTGGCGCAGCCTTCGTGCTGGGGAATATAGAGGAGACTCGTGCGGCGGCTGTAAGACGCCGGCCAGTAGTTGCTGCCGCCGGAGATCGGCGGGCAGAGGCTGCGCGAGGCGCGGTCCTGGTGCATGTCGGCGGGCTCGGCGTAGACTTGCAGGTCCTTGCCGGCATCGTATTCGAGCGGCTTGCCGGTCTTCGGGTCGATGCCCTTGGTCCACGTCACCTGCTTGACGCTCTGCGTGGCCCGCAAGAACTGGCCGTTGATGCGGTCGAAAACATACTGGAAGCCGTTGCGGCCGGCATGGGAGAGGATCTTGCGATCCACGCCGTTCACCTTGGTGTCGATGATGATGTGGGTGCCGGTCTCGTCGTAGTCGCGGCTGTCGTTCGGCGTGTACTGGTGGTACCACCTGATCTTGCCGGTGGCGGCGTCGAAGGCGAGCGCGCTCGACGTGTAGAGATTGTCGCCGGGCCGGTAGGTCGGATCGTAGGCCGGGGCCGGATTTCCGGAGCCCCAATAGGTGAGATTGGCGGCGGGATCGTAGGAGCCGGTGACGTAGAAGGAACCGCCGCCGGTCTGCCAGGCGTTGTTGCCGCCCTTCCAGGTCTCGCTGCCGGGCTCGCCGGGCGCCGGTACCGAGTGGGTCTTCCACTGGAGCTTGCCGGTCCTGGCATCGAGCGCGACAACCCAGGGCCGGATTCCGCGATCGCCGCCGGAGCCGCCGACCACGATCTGGTCCTTCAGCGCCAGCGGCGCGGCAGTGAGTTCGAGGTCGGGCTGATCGAGCAGGTTGGTTTCCCACACCACCTTGCCGGTGTCCTTGTCGGCCGCGATGACGCGAGCCTCGAAGCCGGTGGTCGAGATCACCAGATTGTTCCACAGCGCGACGCCGCGATTGCGGTCCTGCCGCTCCTGCTTGGGATTCATCTGCCAGACGATGGTCCCCGACGTGCCGGACCGCACGTCGATCTTTGACACGATGCCCCAGCTGTCGACCACGTACATGAAGCCGTCCTCGACCAGCGGCGTCATCTCGAGATATTCGTCCTTGGAGGTGCCGCCGAGCGCGATCGCGAAGGCGAGCTTGAGGCTCTTGACGTTCGACCGGTTGATGGAATCCAGCGCCGAGAAGCGCTGCGCGCCGAAATCATGATGGTTCATGAGCCAGTTTTGCGGCTCGGGATCGAGCAGACGCTCATAGGTGACATCGGCAGCACGCAACGGCGATGCGCCGACCAGCAGCGCGAACGCACACGCCGACAGCGCACCCGCGGCATTCATCATCGCGCCGTTCCCAGATGCAAAATCCATTGTCGCCTCTCACCGAAAGCATGAGAAATTCGCGGGCCGGAGCACTGCGAAACCGATCACGCCGGGAGGCGAGGGGTTTCACGTGCGCCCGGCCGATCCTACGCCCAAAGGTCAGGAAATTGAAACCAAAGGAAAGACGGGGCGATTTATCCCGTCCCGGCATCGCCCGAGGGCGTTTCGTCCGCCGCCACTGAATTTTAAAATGCGTCGCCCCGCTGATTTACACTTGACGGCCGCTTGGCTATTTTATCGCAGCTCCGGACAGGCAGTGTCCCGAGGATCGGACTGGCGACCTCGGGCATTCAGCGGTTCGACTCGCGAGCGTATGGGGCCAATTCCAATGGGAGGACACGATATGAGACACAAACTCAAGATGTTGCTGGCGACATCGGCCGTGTTAGCCGGGCCGGCGGCCGCGCAGGATGCCGGCAGCCTGCTGCAAGCCGCCGACAAAGCGATCGGCGCGAGCGCCGTGAATTCCGTCGTTTATACCGGCACCGGCACCCTTCGCTATCCGGGACAGAGTTTCGACCCGAACGGCGACTGGCCGCGGGTGCCCTTGACCGCCTACAGCGCGACGATCGACTACGGCAGCAAGTCCTCGAAGGAGGAATGGGCGGTCGATCTGAGCAAAAAGGAAGCGCGTGGCGGCGGCCTCCCCGTGCCGCGCTCCACGGACTTTTCCAGCGGCAACTACGCCTGGAACCTGAACGCGCAAGGCCAGCCCAATCCGCAACCGGGCGCCGCCGAACTGCGGCAGTTCATGATCACGGTCAGCCCGTACGGCTTCATCAAGGCGGCCCTGGCGTCGGGCAACGCGACGCTCGAAGACCGGTATTTCAACCGGCTGGACCAGACCGTGAAGGTCATCGGGTTCACCACCGGCAAGTATCGGGTGACGGGCGAGTTCGACAAAGACAACCTGCTCGATCGGGTGGTCACGTGGTTCCCGAATCCGGTGATGGGGGACATGCAGATCGAGATCCGTTACACCGACTGGAAGGACGTGGGCGGCGGCGCGAAGTTCCCGTTTCATATTCACGCCCACCAGGGCGACCATCCCCTGAACACGGGCGGCCGCAACTGGTTCGACGTGCGGGTCAGCGATGCCAAGGTCAACGTCCCGAATGCCGGCGTAGCGGTTCCCGACAACGTGCGCGGTGCGCCGGCCCCGCAAGTCCGCGTCGCGTCGCAGAAGCTCGCGGACGGCGTATGGTTCATCGGCGGCGGCTCGCACAACAGCCTGGCCGTCGAGTTCAAGGATTACGTCACCGTGATCGAGGGTCCGTTGGATGACGCGCGTTCGAACGCCGTGATCGCCGAAACCCATAAGCTGATCCCGAACAAGCCGATCCGCTATCTCGTCAACACCCACCATCACTGGGATCATCTCGGCGGCATCCGCGCCTTTGCGGCTGAAGGCGCGACGATCATCACCGACGATCGGAACAGGGACTTTTATCGCAACGAGGTCCTGGCTCCGCAGCCGCGGACCTTGAGCCCCGATCGGCTGTCGCAGTTCCCGTTTGCCCCCACGGGTCCCGGGACCCTTGCGTTGCAGACATTCACGGACCGCTACACGATCGGCGATGGGACGCGAACCATCGAGCTCTATCACGTCGAAGGTCTCAATCACGCCGACGACATGCTGGTTGCGTATCTCCCGCAGTCGAAGGTTCTCGTCAACGCCGACCTGTATTCGCCGCCGCCGCAGGGCGGCAATCTCCAGAACGTCGGCGAAAACGCCGTCGTGCTGTTCAACAACGTCAAGCGGCTGAAACTCGACGTTGCGCAGCATGTGCCGATCCACGGCAACCCCGGGCCGGAGGCCGATTTCGAGCGGATCGTCGGGCCGGTAGCCGCGAAGGCTCCGAGGACGGGTGACGGGGGCTAGACATCCCGCGCGAGTGACATGATCCGGGTCCGGGCCTCCGCCGCAGGTTGCGGCTAGAGCAGGTCCCCCTCACGAGGAATCGTCGTGGCCGGGCTCGTCCCGGCCATCTCGATTATTGAGGCACGGGCGCAAAGCATACTGGACTAGGCTTGCGGCCTGATTCGTCCATCACAGCTGCATTCGATCAGCTTGAGACATTCGAGATATCCGAAATAGAGGCTGGCCAGTCCGGCCAAGGCGACCGCAACGACGCTGGTCATTGTCGCCGACCCGAAAGCCACCAGCCCGGCGGCGAATGCCGCAATCAAGAAAGCGACGACGAGCCACGAGGTCAGAGCCCGAAAGCTCGCGCTTGCCGCTTGGCGCAAGCATAGTGCCTCGTGCCATGAGAAGGTGTCGCGATCGCGGTCTAAGGTCAGGTTGCCCTGCTGCTTGGCGGCATATTCCATGGAACGCTCCCCTTTGAAAATGGCATCCGTTCCCTTTGGTACCCCGAGGCTCGTTCCAGGTTCATCACGGCGAGACGTTGCAGCCGGCCGGCACCCGGCCGGGCGCTCCTGCCGCTATCCCGGCTCGCGCGCGCCTTGATTTGAACCGGGCGGCGGGCGGCTTCGACCAACGAGCGGTGGTGGAGCGGCAACTCGATCGGAACCCAGGATCCGCAGCCCGCTCCACGCACCGGACAAAGCCGCTTCGCTGGCGCGACGGCTGTTTGGTGGCGGAAGCGGACATGTCGAGCGCACACACCCATTCGCAAGCACGAGCCACGGCGCAGGGCATCTGGCCCAAGCTCGCCGCGCTGCATAATTCGGGAAATCCGCTCGGATTGCTGCTGCAGATCGCGCGCCATCACGACGGTTGCATACCGCTTCAGATCCAGTCGCAGCGCGTGTTCCTGCTCACCGAAGTCGAGCATTTCAAGCATGTGTTGCAGACCAACAGCCAGAACTACGGCAAGTATCTCGATGGCATGAAGCCGATCTTCGGCGCCTCGATGATCACCATGGATGGCGCGCTGTGGCAGAAGATGCGCGCCGTGCAGCAGCCGGCTTTCCATCCCGACATGATGAGCGACTACGTTCCCCATTTTCTCGCCGCCATCGGCAAGCGATCGAAAAAATGGGCGGAGCTTTCTCATTCGAGCCAACCGGTCGACATTTGCGAGGAGACCTGGGCGCTGGCGGCCGACATGACCTGCAAGGCGCTGTTCGACCGCGACACCCCGTTCAATCCCTATTTCGTATTCAAGGCCGTCAAGGCATTCACCGATGTGACCAATCACGAAGCCGCCCGCGTGCAAGGCGCGGATGACGGCTCTGGTGACGGGCACGACGGAGAGGTGGCGCGCGCGACCGCCACTTGGGCCTCTCTGCCGGAGGTGATTCTCGGCGCCGATGCGTTCCAGGGCCGCGAGCGGACCTTGCTGAGATTCATCGAGGCGGCGGCGGCCGATCCTGCGGTTCCCGCGTTCGATCGCCACCAGGTGCTCGACGAGATCAAGCAATACATCTGGGCCGGGACCGAGACGACCGCCCTGATGCTCGCCTGGGCGCTCTATCTCACCGCCGCCCACGGGGATGTCGCCGAGAAAATCCGGCGCGAGGCGGACGACATTTACGGCGATCGCGAGCCGAACCTCGCCGACTATTCCAAGCTCGCCTACACGCGAAACGTCATCCAGGAGACGATGCGGATGTATCCGCCGATCTGGTCGCTGGTGCGCAAGGCAGAAGCCGCCGACATCATCGGCGGCCACGAGATCGAGCCGGGCGACACCATCGTGATGTGCACCTATATGGCGCACCACGATCCCCGCTATTGGGATCACCCCGAGCATTTCGACCCCGACCGATTCACCGCCGAGCGGGCCAAGGCGCGGGCTCCCTACAGCTATCTGCCATTCGGCGGTGGCAAGCGGGCCTGCATCGGCTCGACCATGAGCCAGATCGAGACGGTCCTGGCGCTGTCGCTCTTCCTGCGCGATTTCGAGCTGGAATATGCCCGCGACGAGGCTCCGCGGATAAGCCTGACGGTGACCCTGTCGCCGAAGGACGGGTTGCCGCTCCGGATCAGGCGGCGCGCGCGGACCACTTGCGCTCCGTCGCCGCGGCTGGCCGCCTGATCACGCCTGTGCGTGAGTTGGCCGGACGCCGGCCATCGCCCCTAGAAGACGGCCCGGGCCGCCGTGTGACTTAGCTCACGAAACACGCGCCCTGATTTGAACCCAGCGGTGCGCCGCCTTTACCAATCAACATTGGTGGAGCGGCAACAGCAGCGGATCCCAGGTCCGCAGCCTGCTTCAAGCACCGGGCGCGGCGACGACGCGGCGCGAGCGCTCAGCCGGAGACCGGAATATGAACATGGCATTCGCGGTCAAGACCTTGGCCTCCATCGCCGCCCTCGTGGTGGCGACATGGCACGCCAAGCCGGTCGAGCCCACGTTCCAGGGCTGGGTCGAAGCCAACTACGTCTTTGTCGGCGCCGACGAAGTCGGGCGCGTCGAGAATCTTTTCGTCAGCGAGGGCGATGTCGTCACCTCCGCCGCTCCGCTGTTCACGGTCGATGCCGATCTGCAGAAGGCGATCGTCATGCAGGACGAGGCGACCCTCGCCAACTGCCAGCAGTCATTCGCCCGCGCCCAGGAACTGTTCAGGACCGGGACGGGGACGAAGAAGGATTTCGACAATGCACGCGCTGCGCTGTCCGAAGCCGAGGCAAGGCTGAGTTCGGCGCGCACGCGGTTTGCGCGCCGCAACGTGTCCGCGCCCGCAAGCGGTTCCATCCAACAGGTGTACTTCCGGCCCGGTGAAGTCGTGCCGGTGGGACGGCCGGTGGTGTCGCTGCTGCCGCCCGGCAACGTGAAGGTGCGCTTCTTCGTGCCGCAGGCGAAGCTGCCCCAGATCAAGACCGGAGACACCGTCCACGTACGCTGCGACGGCTGCGCGCCGGACCTCACCGCGCGGATCAGCTTCATCTCCAACAAGGCCGAATACACGCCGCCGCGCATCTACAGTCTCGAGGAACGCTCCAAGCTGGTGTTCCTGGTCGAAGCACGGCCGGAGCACCCCGATCTGATGCGGGTCGGCCAGCCGGTTCGCGTCGCCACTTCCGATCAGGAGATGGCGCCGTGACATCCGGAGCGGAAATCGCCATCGACGTCGAAGGCCTTTGCAAGTCGTTCGACGGGCGCCAAGTGGT
>Ga0302325_10029606_pt1 | contig 11310 bp, 12 predicted proteins | sample Palsa_T0_2_FD_201948 | JGI IMG/M metagenome (GOLD analysis project Ga0302325, IMG submission 201948) | Peat permafrost microbial communities from Stordalen Mire near Abisko, Sweden - Palsa_T0_2 | ecosystem: Environmental > Terrestrial > Soil > Palsa > Peat permafrost | place: Sweden: Abisko...
ACCCATCATGGCAAATCTCCGCCGCCGAATCCCTCAGCAGACGGAATCACTGTTCACCGAAAATCACGAGCCCTTTTTCAACAGCATCGGTCAGGAGCGTCGTTTTCCCGAGGTCCGCGTCACGTCCGCTTTTCCCGATAACGGACAATCGCCGAAAGCGACCTCGCATGTTCCTCTGGCAAATTTTGTGAAGGAGCGCGTCCGACCGCTCGTTGCGGGCAAGCATAGGTGCGGTGTCAGAGCCGATCACAATTAGTGGTGGCTGGATCGGCGCGGCCGGCGGGGCTCCAATGCCAGCCCATGAAGCACCCTGCCGCACGCACCGCGCTTGGCGACCTGCACCGCGCGACGCCGTGGCTGTGGCTTTATAGTGAAAAGTGTTCCCATTCATCGCCGCTCGCTTGCGCCGTCGTAGTGATTCGGTGGGGCGCCGAAACGTCGAGCCACAAACTGCGGCGTTCTGCCCGCAGCACTGCCTGCGGCCACAAGGGCGCGACTATTCAGCGTCCGAGCTGGGGCGGCACTGATGTGCTGCCCCGTAGCTTCGGGGCCGACCGCCGCTCGGGACTAGACTATTGCGGGGCAAAACCTATCTTCAACCGCGATGTCGGTAATGCGTGAACTAAAGCGCCGTTTGGCCCAGGACGGGCAATCAATACGCCGCTTTGAACCTTGTCTGCCCCGCCCCGCCAAACAGCCGCCGGCGGGTCCGGATTGGATTCACGAGATAAAGCACGATGGATTCCGCATCGTGGCGTACCGCGACGGCACCGGTGTGCGGCTTATAACCCGTAACGGCTTCGATTTTGCCAAGCGCTTCCCGCTGGTCGCTGCTGCGATCACCGCGTTGCCGGCGCGGTCATGCGTAATCGACGGCGAAGCCATTGCCTGCGACGAGAGCGGGCTCGCAGTGTTCGACCTGATCCGCTATCGGCGTCAGGATCACGCTGTGACGCTGTGCGCGTTCGACTTACTCGAGCTCGACGGCGAAGACCTCCGACGGCGACCGATTGAAGAGCGCAAGCGCGCACTCAAGCGGCTGCTACGCCGCAAGCATCCGGGCATTGCCTTCAACCAGTTTTTCGACGTGGAGGGCGCTATTGTCTTCAAGAACGCCTGCGCGCTTGGCTGCGAGGGTATCGTGTCGAAACGGCTCGGTTCGCCCTATCGCTCTGGGCGCGCCGATCACTGGCTAAAGATCAAGAACCCCGCGGCGCCGGCTGTGAAGCGGGAGGCTGAGGAAGATTGGGCGCGATGACGAGGGCCGAGGTTGTCGCACTGACGATCCTGCTTCTCTCGGCGAGCGGCACCTTTGCACAAATCCCGCCTCCCATGCCTGCGCCGATGGTGCCGAACCCCAATCCCAGCAGTTCACTGGTGCTGCCAGCGCCGCGCGAAGTCCCAGTATCGCCGGCGGCGCCCGGCACATTGCCGGAAGCAGCGGGCACAACCGGCTATCGCTACGGACATCCGGCGTCTTGTGGCGTTTTCCACCGCGGGCCATGCTTCCCAAGATACCTGCCGCCGATCGGCCAGGACTTGCGCCTGACCATTGTTTCGACCGATGACGCTGCGCGTGACGATACCCCCGGAGCAGGCGCCGACGCGGCGCACGCGCTCGATACGATCCGGGACATGTTCGCCGCTCTGCGCCGCTGCTGGGTGCCGCCACCGAAGGTTGAAGCGCGTCACGGCATGGAATACACCATCCGCTTTGCGTTCAAGCGCGACGGCGAGGTGATCGCCCCACCGCGAGTGACCTATGCGAGCCACGATGCGCCCTCGGAGACCCGCAACGTCTATCGCAACGCCGTGGACGGGGCGCTCAAGCGCTGCACGCCGCTGCATTTCAGCGAGGGCATGGGCGGCGCGGTCGCCGGCCGTCCGATCGCCATTCGCTTCGTCGACGATCGGACAATCGACAATACGAAGGACCGGCAATAGCCGATACTAAAAGGTGACACCGCGCCGATTCCCGCCACCGTGGACCGTCGTAGACAAGGACGCGTGCTTCATCGTCCGCGATAATAACGGGCAGGCGCTTGCGTATGTCTATTTCGAGGATGAGCCGGGCCGCCGATCAGCGGCACACCTGTTCACGCGCGACGAGGCGCGACGTATCGCGTCGAACGTGGCGAAGCTTCCAGAGTTGCTGAGCAAACCTAGCGGAATGTCCGCTCTCGGGATAAGCGGACAATCGCGCGGACATCGCAAATCGGTCGCTTGTGACCCAACTCGGACATGGCGGCCTCGATAGAGACCGTTGTGTGTACCGAAAACCTTATCCGCATTGATTAGCTGAAAGAATCACCTAACGTCAGCACCATGGTCGCGCTGCTATGGTTCGCACTGGCCGTCTTGACCGCGCCATTCAAGTCGAAGAGCCGGCTTGAAGCTGAGAATGCGGTGCTCCGACATCAGTTGATCGTTGTGCGGCGTAAAGTGCAGGGCCGGGTCTGGCTGACGAACAACGACCGCGGGTTCTTGATTGAGCTATATCGCTGGTTTCCGTCGATCCTGCAGGTCCTCACGATCATCCGTCCCGAGACGCTTGTGCGTTGGCATCGTGCCGGGTTTCGCAGCTACTGGCGCTGGAAATCGCGTCCGCGGGGAGGGCGGCCGCAGATCGAGACGGATCTCCGCGCGCTGAACCGGCAGATGAGCATGGAGAATCCGCTTTGGGGAGCACCTCGGATCCACGGCGAACTGCTGAAGCTCGGGTTTGAGGTCGCCCAGTCGAGCGTCGCCAAGCACATGGTCAAGCGACGCGGTCCTCCACGTCAGGGATGGCGCACCTTTCTGCGGAACCACGCGCTGCCATGGACCTGTTCGTCGTTCCGAGCATTGGCTTCGACTTGCTCTATGCTTTCGTCATCGTCCGTCTAGACCGCAGAGTCTTGGTCTGGATCAACGTCACAACTAACCCGACGGCTGAATGGATCGCACGCCAGTTGACCGAGGCCTTCCCTTGGGATGAGGCGCCGCGCTATCTCATCCGCATTGTCACACGCCGAATTCGCGCCCTGGGCATCCGGGACAAGCCTACGGCACCGGCCTCACCATGGCAGAATAGCTTTGCCGAACGGCTAATCGGATCTATCCGGCGCGAGTGTGTTGATCATTTTATTGTCTTCGGCGAGGCACACCTGCGCCGCCTCCTGCGAACCTACGCTCGTTATTACAATGACATCAGAACGCATCGATCATTGGATAAAGACGCGCCGGTCTCGGGCCCGGTTCAGTGGGTCGGATCTATCAATTCACACGCGATCCTTGGCGGACTTCATCACCATTATGTGCGGGTTTAGGTTTTCGGTACACACACCCCAACCCGCGTTGTCCGCCAGTCACTAGCGCGACGCGGCCCTCCAGTTTTGCCATATGATCACGCTGCCGTGTTGGATCGTGTGTGCTTCTCAAGAAAGCTGTTCACAAGCAGCGCCGTTTCCTGCGGTTTCTCAATGAACGGAATGTGACCTCCGCTCCTGATCTCGCGATATTCGGCGCCCTGAATATTGTTGGCAATGATCTTCGAGAAGAACGTAGGGATGAAATAATCATTATCGCCGGCGATCACGAGCGTCGGGCATTTGATGTTCTTCAGCCGCGTCGTAAACAGCGGCTCCTTTTCTTGCCCGGGAAGGCGACGGCCCCACAACAGAATCGAGTTGAGGAAAGCATGATAGAGCTCGGGTGAATTATTGCGTACATTAGCTTGGTTGGCGCGCATCACCTCAAGTCCGGCGTCCGTCGCCATGAACTCGCGTGTCATAGTCGAGAGCCCCATGAAATCGGCTATCTCCTCCCCCATACCGAGCTTAGCGATGATTTTCTGACGCAGCCGGAAATTCGTTTCGAGCGCCCGGTCCAGCTCGGAGAAAGCACCGACTGCAATCAGCGTCTTAGTGAGGTCCGGATACTTCTCGGCGAAAGCCATCGCCATTGAGCCACCGAGCGAGGATCCGAGGATATTGACCTTATCGAATTTCAGTTGCCGGGCGAGCGCTGCAAAGTCGTCCGCCCACAATTCCGGCGTGTAAGTGACCTTGTCTGGGGAATCTTTGCGCGATTGGCCGACGCCCCGCGGATCAAGCAACACGACCTTAAATTTGCTGCTCAGTAACGGCGCTCCGAGTCGGTAATATGTGTGGTCCATGCCGAGGCCGGGAAATAGCATCAGCGGCTCGCCGCTGCCTTCGATCGAATACCAAATCTCCGTGCCGTTCACTTGGGCTAGTGCCATCGGTCCGGCCCTTATCATTTGCGGCTAGAAACGCTGCTGGTGCGGTTTGCGCACCGCGCGAGTGCCCGGGAGTGTTCACACTTTGCCGTCTTCTGTCCATTTCATATTATCGTATGATGGTAATATTTGAATGGACTCAAACCTTAGCTTACCGCTTGAGTGGTCGAAAGCGGCGGGTGGAACGTGCAACAAAAAAAGATTGGGGGGACGTTTATGGGTCAGTTCGGGCGGCGGCAGGTTCGTGCCGAGGACGACAATCTTATTGTCGGTCGCGGCCGCTATATCGACGACGTGCGATTTCCAGAAATGCTGCACGTTGTCATCGTTCGGAGCCAAATGGCGCGCGCCAATATCAAAATCGATATTGCTGCCGCCCTTGCGGCTAAGGGCGTCCACGCGGTGTTCACCGCGAGCGACTTGCCAGCCGCGGCCCGCATTCTTCCCGATTGCCATCCTAATCCAACGCTAAAAAATCCACGCGGCCCGCAGGTGTTGGCAGACGGGCATGTGCGCTATGTCGGTGAGCCGATCGCCGCCGTCGTCGCCGACGATCGTTATCTCGCTGAGGATGCGGCGGAACTTGTACAAGTCGACTACGACGAGCTTCCGGCGGTGATCAATCTGCCGGCCGCGCTGCAGAACGGGTCACCGCTCGTTCACCAGGACATGCCGTCCAATCTCGCGGCTCGTCTTCCTGTTCAGACTGGCAATGTCGACGAAGCGTTTGCGCATGCCCACTGCATCGTGCGCCAGCAATTGGAAATTCAGCGCGGCGCCGGCCAGGCCATGGAAACGCGCGGCATCGTGGCTTATTGGAGCGAGCTCGATGAGCGCCTGGTGGTCTGGAACGTGTCGCAGGTGCCGTTCGTGCATCGCACAGCGATCGCCAATGCGCTCGGTCTGCCAGAAGACTCTGTCCAGGTTCGCAACGGCGATGTTGGAGGAGGTTTTGGCTACAAGGGTCTTACTTATGCGGAAGACCTATTGTTGCCGGTAATCGCGAAATCGATCGGACGACCTGTCAAATGGATCGAAGACCGGCGCGAACACTTAATTGCTTCCTACCACGAGCGCACTCAAATCCACGACCTGGAAATGGCACTCGACAAGGACGGTATCATTCTCGGCATTCGGGGGCGTTTTCTTTATGACACTGGCGCTTACACCCCTTGGGGTCCGGTGGTGCCGCTGCTAACTGCGGTGAATATTCCAGGGCCTTACAAGGTCCGGAATTATAAGGTCGAATGTGACATAATCTTCACCAACACAGTTCCAACCGCGCCGGTGCGCGGCGCCGGCAGGCCGCAGGCCTGTTATGTCTGTGAGCGTCTGCTCGACGCGGCGGCGCGAGAGCTCAAGATGGATGCCGCGGAGCTGCGGCGGCGCAATCTCATCCAGGCGCACGAATACCCCTATGAACTCGGCTTCATTTCGCGCGACGGCACCAAGCGTAAATATGACAGCGGTGACGTCCCCGCATTGATGGAACGTGCTTTACAAATACTCGGCTACGACGCGCGGCGCGAAGAACAGCGCAAAGCGCATACCGAGGGCCGCTACGTCGGCATAGGCATCGCGTGTTGCGTCGAGGACACGGGCCTAGGGCCGTTTGAAGAGGTAGGCCTTTCGATTGAACTCGACGGCACGGCGACAGTGCGTATGGGCACGCCGTCGCAAGGTCAGGGTCAGAAGACGGCCTTTGCGCAGATCGTAGAGCACGAGCTTGGCATTCCGTTCAACAAAGTGAAGGTTCTAACCGGCAACACTGACTTGGTGCGGTACAGCATCGGAACGTTTGCCAGCCGTGCCGGCGTCGTTACGGGCTCGGCGGTGCTCAACGCGTCTCTGCAACTCAAGGATCGTGCCCTAGCAATCGGCGGCACGCTGTTGCAGGTACCAAAAGAGCAGCTCGAAGTAGCCGACGGGGCGGTCCGACTGAAATCGCAGCCCTCGCGAGGCGTGTCGTTGGCCGAGATCGTGCACACGTCGCTGGGCGAAGCAGGCGCGCCGCTGCCGTTGCGGGACTTCGGGCCCGGTATGAGTGCGGTCGCAAGCTTCAGTCCTCAGACGAACACCTTTGCCACCGGTTGTCACGTGGCGCTGGTCGAGGTCGATCCGAAGACCTGCAAGGTCAAGATTCTCAGGTATATCGCGGTCGAAGATTTCGGCAACGTCATCAATCCGATGATCGTGGACGGCCAGGTAATCGGCGGTGTTGGCCTCGGGATCGGCAATACGTTCCTCGAGAAGGTCGTTTACGACGAAGGTGGCCAGATTCTTACCGGCACGTTTATGGACTATCTCGTCGCCACGTCGATGGACGTGCCGCGTATCGAGCTCGACTACATCGCGACGCCGAGTCCGCTCAATCCGCTCGGCATGAAGGGCGCCGGGCAGGGCGGCACAATTCCCGTGCCAGCAGTGCTTTCCTCGGCCGTTGAGGATGCACTGCGGTCGCGCAACGTACGGCTCACGCACGTGCCGTTTAGCGAAAGCGATCTGTTTGCTGCTTTGTGCACGGCAAAGGCGGACGGAGCGGAGGTTCGCGCATGAAGCCGCCGCCTTTCTCCTACGCAGCTCCCGAGACAATTGATGAGTGCGTGGCGCTGCTGTCGCAGTATTCCGACGAGGCCAAAATCCTCGCTGGCGGTCAAAGCCTGATGCCGCTGCTGAATTTGCGGATGGTGCGCCCGACGGTAATCGTCGACATCGGTCGCATAGGCGGCCTGGCTCACTGGAAAAAAGACGGCAATATCGTGCGCATTGGTGCTCTGGTGCGCCAGCGCGCCCTCGAGACCGACAAGACATTGGCAGACGCGGTGCCTCTTCTCGCTCATGCCGTCGCGCTAATCGGCCATCCCGCAACACGCAGCCGCGGGACAATCGTGGGCTCAATGTGCCATGCCGATCCGGCGGCTGAGCTTCCGGTCTGCGCTGTTCTGTTGGAAGCGGAATTTCTGCTGCGATCGAGTAAGGGTAAACGGACGGTCAAGGCCAACGACTTCTTTGAAGATGCGCTGTCGACAACAGTGCGTGGCGACGAGATCGTCGAGTGTGTCCAGTTCCAAGTTGTGCCTTCGGGAGTAGGCTATGCCTTCGATGAAATCGCGAGACGCCACGGCGACTTCGCTCTCGTCTCGGTCGGCGCTTCAATTCTAGGCAACGAAGCGAAGGTGGCGATCGGAGGAGTGGGCGCAAGGCCATTGGCATTTCGGTATGCGGACTTCGCGCCGGACGAGATCGATCGTTCGCGATTCACGGCGTTCGGTCAGCATGTCGCAAAGCGACTGGAGCCGAATACCGATCTTCACGCAACGGGAGACTATCGCCGCGCCATCGCTGCAACTCTCATCGAACGCACCTTGCTCGCCGCCTATGAGCGAGCGAAGCGGAGTTAAGTCATGTCAGCAGTGTCCGAACGTCTTAAGATCGACCTCAAAGTAAACGGCACGTCTTATTCCAAGGACGTCGACGTCCGTCGAACACTGGCCGATTTCTTGCGTGACGACTTGGGTCTCACGGGAACGCACCTTGGCTGCGAACATGGCGCATGCGGTGCTTGTACAGTAACGATTGATGGCTACCTCGCCCGTTCTTGTCTCACACTGGCAGTCCAAGCGAAGGGCGCGTCGGTCAAAACCGTTGAAGGTCTTGCCGGGAAAGATGGGTTACATCCCCTGCAAAAGGCTTTCAAACAGCATCATGCGTTGCAATGTGGCTTTTGTACTCCGGGCTTTCTTGTGACCGCGGCGGCACTCCTCGAAACAATTTCTGATCCGACTGAACTCCAAGTTCGGGAGTGGCTAAGCGGAAATATCTGCCGCTGCACAGGCTATCAATTTATCGTCGATGCCGTGCTTTCTGCGTCGAAGGACATGAACAGTGCTTTACGCTGACATCGTGAAGATATGACGAGATGCCGATGGCTGATCCCTCAATGAAGATATCGAGCGTCGCGGCACCCGTGCGGCGGCAGGTAGTGACATCGTTCCGTTCCGCCATTGTGTCTGGCCGATTTCAGCCAGGCGATCGGCTGATCGAAAAAGAACTCTGCGATTTGACGGGCGCTAGCCGTACATCAGTGCGCGAAGCGCTTCGCCAGCTCGAAACCGAAGGGCTCGTCGAACTCATCAATGGGTGCAAAAAAGGATGAAACCGATACAGAACCCCATCGCAGGTAACGAGGACCCCGGAGACCTAAGCCAGCCTCAACAGGCATTGGCCCAATTCTACCGCGCGTTGAACACTCACGACCTGAAGGCTCTGGGCGGGCGGGCTGCAAGCGGCCGATCTGATTTGGCGCTTGGGCTCAAGGAGAGCAGCGGGGCCCCGTCGCGCTGGAGCGGGCGCATTGAGCGGATGGTGTTCGGTCAGGGTAAAAATGATCACACTATATGGTTTTAAGCGAGTCAGAGATTTCGTAGTTGGCGAAACGCGCGACCTTCGTGCTCTTTGGGCGCTTGAAGAAACGGGCCTAGCCTACCGGGTACGTGGGCTAGACTTCATTCTGGGAGACACGCAAACCGAGAGCTATCGCCAGATAAGTCCCTTCAATCAAGTGCCGGTGATAGACGACGACGGGTTCATTCTCTCGGAGACCGGGGCGATCCTGATCTACATCGCCGAGAAAGCAGGCAAACTGATTCCGACCAATCTTCAGGGTCGGGCGCGCGTCACGCAATGGTGCTGCACTGCGCTGAGCAACGTTGAACCGACATTGCTCCAAATCCAGATAATCGATGGAGGCGGCGAAAAGGCGACGGGCGCTCAACGGCGGCCAGAGCTGGTTGAACGAGCCAAGGGGAGATTTGCAGTGCTAGAGGCGCAGCTGTCGGTGCGACCATATCTTGCGTGTGGTGACTTTACAGTTGCGGATATCATGATGACGTCGGTACTGCGCCAAATCCGTAAGACGGACCTCTTGGATGAATATCCGTTGCTCAAAGATTATTTCGCTCGCTGCCAAGCGCGGTCGGCCTGGCAGAGAACGTTGGATGCTTACGAGAAGCGCATGGGAGCAGCAACAGGATCGGCCCGTTAGCCTAGCTAACCGCACGACCTAGAGGTGAGAAACTACGTGCCGCAACAAGTCCGGCGCAATGTCCGCTTCCCTCTGATAGCGACCGAATTGTTGCGCGGCAGCGCAACGACGCTTTGGGCCATGTGTGGACGGCTCAGAGTTGGCAAGGACTTTCTTCACGAGTGCAGCATTGGTCGGTGCAGCCATGTGTTCGGCCTTTGAGTGCGGTTCACATGACCGCTGGCCATAATGCCCTCCGCGGATCAGGTCCCGGTCAAAAGCTCGCATTCGACAAGGCTGTGGCCCAAGTGGGTTGTCCTGATCGCCGGATCGACCGGCTCTGCATTACGTGCTGTTCGCCCTTCCAACCTTCACATCACGCCGGATGCACGGTCGGGTGACCGCTTCGCAGATCGCCTCGGCATCAGTGGCATCGTTCTTATGCCGCTTCACATAGGGCTTCACGTAGGCCGGTGGCATCAGGCGAACGGTGTGGCCAAGCGCCTGGAGTTCGCGCGACCAATGATGCGACGAGGCGGAGGCCTCGATACCGACCAGGCACGGCGGCAGCTTCTGGAAGAACGCCAGCACGTACCGGCGCATTAGTTGACGGCGGAGGACCACATTGCCCTCCGTATCGACGCCGTGGACCTGAAAACCGACTTCGCGATGTCGAGACCGATTGTCGTGATCGTTTGCATGACTTGGCTCCTCCGAATCGTGGGGCCTCATCAGCACCCACATTCATGGCACTCACGTGCCGGGTGGAGGAGCCGTCCACAGCATCAATTGCGGACTCGCAACGGTTAGTGCAACGATTCAAATCCCAGCACACTCCCGTCGCTTGGAAGGTCAGTCGCAATGTTTCGACGTGTTTGGCAATCGAGATGATCGCTTTGGCGCGCTCGAAGAGGTGGAAAGCTGCGATTCAAGGTGCGCGGGCGACGTCTTCCATGGCGAAACGGTACGTCGCGGGTGACAGTCCGGAAGCCGCTACCAACCGCGCCACTGACTTGTCTGCGCACAATGAAATCCGAAGCCGGCGGCGCTCTTCCGCCTACTGGAAGCCAAACGATACCGAGGGAGGCCACCGCGTCGACGGTTCACTAAACATGCCCCAAAAACATTTGCCGATCGAGCAGGACGAGTGTCGCTACTCAACTGCTGCCGCTACGTGCGACGTGCGGTTAGCCCCCACTAGACAAACCGGGAATCGGCACGCCGAACGTCTGGAGGATCAGGAAAGCATTGAGCCCTAAGACCACGGCGGTGCCGACTATCGCTGCAATATTGGTCAGCGGACCATTGGTGAACTGACCCATGATGTCTCGCCGTCGCGTGAAAATGAGCAGAGCGATCATCGGAAGTGGCAGGGCGATACTGAGCACGACCTGACTGATGACGAGCGCATTTGTTGCGTCGGCACCCAGGCCGACAACGACGAAGGCCGGCGCCATTGTTACAAGCCGTCGGAGCCAGATCGGAATCCGGAACCCGACGAAGCCTTGCATAATCAATTGACCGGCCATCGTGCCAACCGTTGAGCTCGATATTCCCGACGCGATCAGGGACAGCAGAAACACGCCCGCTGCCCCGATGCCGAGCAACGGCGTCAATGTATGATAGGCTGTCTCGATCTCCGCGACTTCGGGATGGCCGGCATGGAATGCGCCCGAAGCCATAACCACCATCGCCATATTGACCAAGCCGGCGATCGTCAGTGCGATGACGACCTCTTGATTTGAGAAGCGCAGCACCATGCGCCGCTCGTCCGCGTTGTGGACCGGCGTGCGGGCCTGGGTCAGGCCGGAATGCAGATAAACGGCGTGCGGCATGACAGTCGCGCCGATAATAGCGACGGCAAGCAGCAGAGCCTCAGTATCGGCTAGCTGCGGCACAACCGTATGGAATGCGGCCGAGCCCCAATCGACCGGAACGATGAAGATCTCGATAAGGTAGCAAAGCGCAATAATTCCAACCATGCTGCCAATGATCAGCTCTAGCGCCCGGAACCCATGGCGTTCGAACATCAAGATGCTGTAGGTGA
>Ga0302325_10029607_pt1 | contig 11310 bp, 9 predicted proteins | sample Palsa_T0_2_FD_201948 | JGI IMG/M metagenome (GOLD analysis project Ga0302325, IMG submission 201948) | Peat permafrost microbial communities from Stordalen Mire near Abisko, Sweden - Palsa_T0_2 | ecosystem: Environmental > Terrestrial > Soil > Palsa > Peat permafrost | place: Sweden: Abisko...
GGGCCCGATCCCGCTGTCGGCAGTACACGGTCAGCCGGGTGGCATCCCCGGGCTCCTCGCCGAGCCGGACGGGCTCTATCTCGCCCGACAGAAGGAGCGCTCGCTCGATGGTCACCAGCCGCGGCCGGGCCAGCCGTAGCGTCTCGTCGAGCAGCGCCTCGATGTCGGGGCGGGTACCGACCGCGATCGCGGTCAGCGCCGACTCCGCCGCCCGCGGGAACGACCGGCCGCCCCGCGACTGCTGGCGCCCGGACCCCTCGATGCCGCGGAGCAGGATGCTGGTCGCGGTCCGCCGCCGGGCGTAGAGGCCAATGAGAGCCTCGCCCGAAGGCACCCCCTCGGCGCGCTGGCGCTCGGGCAGATAGCTGGTCAGTACCGTGCACTCCTCGTCCACAGGCGCGCTCCGATCCGGGCTCCACACCAGGTCATCGTCTGGCTGCCGCAAGATTACGTCGGCAGCCCGTCGCCGGCTAGCCCCGCCGGCCGCCCGGGCTCATCCGGCGGCGGACCGTCCCGCCACCACGTGCCCGTCGCCGACCGGGCGGATGGCCGGGACCGTCTCGCAGGTGACGAGGCCGTGCTCGGCGGTGAGGTCATCGATAATGTCGAACGCCGTCTGAATGCGCTCGGGCGTGTCGATCACGATCGTCAGCGCGGGCACGTGCCGGCCGAGCTGGAGCAGGCGGTCGCCATGCGGCGGGTGATCGCCGTGGAAGCCCCACATGCCCCGCTGCGTCGTCGCGCCGCTGATCCCGGCCGCGCGGAGCCGGCGGACGATCGCGCGGTGAACCGGCTGGCCGTCGTGGAGCGCCGCCTCCGAGGTGTACACCATGAGCTTGCGCGCCAACGGCATACCGGTCGGGTCGGCGGGCGGCAGGGATTCTCCCGCGGCAGGCGGGCGGCAGAGCAGTTCCCCGTCCCGCTTGCAGATGCGGACGCGCTCGAGGGTCAGCAGGGGCTGGCGGAGCAGGCCGCCCAGCTCGGGGAGCACGTGGGCGATCCTCGTCCCCGAGCCCACGGCGATGACCATCATCGGAGTTCCCGCGTTGCGGCTGAAGAAGGCGGCCCGCTGCCGCTGGCCGTGCGCCGTCCCGTCCACGCCGAGCAGCGCGGTGGCGCCGGCGATGCCGCGCCGGTGCAGCAGGTCGCACACGGCCACGAAGGCCGGGACGCGGTACACGCGCTCCTGGCGGCCGAGGTAGACGGTCAGCTTGGTCTCGTCGTCCGGCGTCTCGATCGGCGCGACGACGTCCATGTCGCCGGTCAGCAGCCGTGCCCGCTCCAGCGTGACCAGCCCGCTCCGCAGCAGGCCCGAGGTCGACTCGAGCAGCCCCTCGATGCGGGATCTGGTATCCACCGCGACCGCTGTCAGCGGCAGATCATCCGACAGGGTCAGCGACCGGTCGGTGCGGAGCCGCTGCCGGGCGCCGAACCCCTCGACTCCGCGCAGCAGGATGCTGGTCGCGATCCCCCGCTGCCCGTACAGGTCGAGCAGCGCATCGGCCGCGAAGCCGTTGTCGGCGGTCCGCTGGCGCTCGCCGAAATAGCTGGTGAGCTTCAGGCTGTCCTCGTTCACAAGTGCATACCGATCAGCCGTCCGAGCGCCGCCGCGGCGATGCCGAGCGCCAGGCTGACCACGATGTTGAGCACCGCCTTGCGGTGCTGCCGCTCCTCGGTGAGCCGCTGCGTCTCCAGCATCCAGGTGGAGAAGGTCGTGTACGAGCCGACGGCCGCGGTGCCGAGCAGCAGGTACTGCGAAGAGCTCAGCGCCAGCCCGCTCAGCAGCCCGAGGACGACCGCGCCGGACACGTTGATCACCATCGTGCCGAGCGGGAAGTCCCGTCCGGCGACCGCGGAAACCAGCCCGTCGGCGTAAAACCGGAGCAGCGACCCGGCGCCGCCGATGACCACGACCGCAGTCCAGACCAGCACGTTCATCGGACTCGCACCCGCACCCTTCTGACCATGGCGGTCGACAGCTGGATGGCCGCGTATCCGGCCGCGATCGAGGCCGCCGCGTAGCCGGCGGCGAGACCCCACGCGTGCGCGTCGAGCATCTTCACGATCTCGAGCTGCATCGTCGAGAACGTGGACAGGCCGCCGCATAGCCCGGTGCCGAGCAGCGGCCGCCGGTAGGACGACAGCGGCAGCCGCTCCTGCAACCGGGTCACGAAGTAGCCGAGCAGGAACGCCGCCACGATGTTGACCGCGAACGTCGGCCACGGCCAGGCGGTCGCGGAATGCGGGAACGCCTCCGCCAGCGCCGCCCGCGCCAGCGTGCCGAGCGCGCCGCCGGCGAAGACCGCCGCCATCTCCCGCCGGTCTGGCCGAGGCAGCACCACGCGAGGCCGGCGCTGCGTCGGCCTCGCGTCGCGCGGACCAGGGGCGCCGGCGGCGTTGGATTCGGTCAAGTCGGTGGCCGGCTCAGGCACGCGGGAGAACTCCTCGGGCACTCATCATCGGAGCTAGAAGCCATCAGCCGCACATAGCAGCGGTTCGGGAAGCCAGCGCCTCCACCCCAGGGCGTCATCTGGTCGCAAGATCGATTTTAGCGGTATCGGCCGATCCGCCGGCACACGGGCCTACCGGCCCAGGTTGCGCGATAGGCACCCCGCGAGCCACAATGATGTCCTGGCGATGAAGCTCGCCATAACCGCGCAGCAGGTTTCCGCGCTGATGGCTTCTACCCCTTGACGTGGCCCTCGGGCCGTTCGGGTAGGAGGCAGCGCGATGGGCGAGCCGCTGGAACCGCCAGGCGAACATATCGGGGCCGCGCTGTGAGCGCGGCCGTCCCGATCCCGGTCATCCAGTTGCTGCAGGTCCTTACCGTGGCGCTGGCTGCGCCGGGTCTGACGGGCGTGATCGCACGGGTTGAGGCGCGACTGCAGGGCCGCCGCGGGCCGCGCGTGCTCCAGCCGTACTACGACCTGGCCAAGCTCGCGCGCAAGGAGGCCCTGGCACCGGTCGGTGCGAGCCTGTTCTTCCTGGCCGCGCCGCCGATCGCGGTGGCCGCGTACCTGACGATCCCGCTCCTCATCCCCGTGCTGACGACCTACGGGCTGCCGCTCGGCTACATGGGCGACATCCTCGGGGGCGGGTTCCTGCTCTCGCTCGCCAGCTTCGTCGTGGCGACCGCCGCTCTCGAGACCGGCAGCCCTTACGCGCAGCTCGGGTCAAGCCGGGCCAAGACGTTCTCCGCGATCACCGAGCCGGTCGTGCTCTTCGTCGTCTTCACGGTGGCGCTGCTGACCGGCACCGACCTGCCCTACGCGCTGGCGGCGACGGTCCGGTCCTCGGCCGGGGAGGTGATCCGGCCCGCGCACCTGCTCGCGTCGGCCGCGCTCTTCCTGGTGATCTTGCACGAGACCGGGCGGATCCCCGTCGAGACCCACACCGGCACGAACGAGTTCGGGATGATCGAGGAGGCCCGTTCGTTCGAGCACTCCGGCCCGTACCTCGCGCTGCTGAAATGGGGCGGCGAGCTCAAGCAGTTCATCCTCTTCACGATCCTCGCGGACGTGTTCCTCGCGCCGTGGGGGCTGGCCGCCAGCCAGCACCTGGGCGATGTGCTCCTCGCCATCGTCGCCCTGCTGGCCAAGGCGACCGCGATCGGCGTCGTCGTCGCCGTCATCGACAACTCGTTCGCCAAGCTGCGCCTGTTCAAGATCACCGAGTACGCCTCGGCCGCCTTCGCGCTGGCGGTCCTCGGCGTGTTCACGCTCTACCTCGGGGGTGGGTGATGGGCGCTCCGCCGGGCGTCTACCAGGGGGCCGCCGACGCGCTCGCGGCGCTGATGCTGATGCTCGAGTTCGGCATGCTGCGGCAGGCCCTCGTCCGGGACCAGGTCCGGTTGTACGCGGCCCAGTCCGCGCTGATCTCGGTGCTCGCGGTCGTGATCGCCGCCGACAGGAACCTGCCCGACCTGTACGCGCTGGCCGCGCTGTCGGCCGCGCTCAAGGTGGTCGCCGTCCCGCTGGTGCTGCGACGCCTGCTACCGGCGGCGGAGCCGGCTGGCGTCGCCGGCAGCTACACGCTGAACCCGGCCAGCGCCGTGCTCGTCTCGCTGGTGCTGGCCGGGTTCGGCTTCTTCACCTTCGGCGCGCTGCACCTGGGCGGCCCGGCCGCGCCCGCCCTCGCGCTCGCGATCGCGGGCGCGATGGTGTTCGTCGCGTTCGCCCTGATGATCGTCCGCCGCGACGTCGCCTCCCAGGCCATCGGGTTCTTCTCCCTCGAGAACGCGATCTCGCTGGCCGCGCTGGTGCTCGCGGCCGAGATGCCGCTGATCCTGGAGACCGCTTTCCTCTTCGACCTGCTGGTGGCGGTGGTGGTGTTCGGCATGCTGATGCGGGCGCACCACGGACGGGCGAAGTCGCTGTCGACCGCCGATCTCACCCGGCTGCGGGGGTGACGCGCTGATGCTCGCGGTTGTGCTCGCCATCATCGCCCTCCCGCTCGGCGCCGGGGCGGTCTGCCTCTGCCTGCCCGCCCGCCTGGCGGTCGGGGTCACCGTCATCTCCGGGCTCGCTAGCCTCGGACTGGTGCTGACGCTGGTGCCACACGCCGCCGCCGGGCCGTTCAGCGACCTCGCGGGCTACCTGCGGGTGGACGCGGTCAGCGCGATCTTCCTGCTCGCAACCGGCTTCCTCTACGCCGCGGTGGCCGTCTACGCGGTCGGGTACCTGCACGCCCGCCGCGACCTTCGGTACGTGCGGCGCTGCTGCGCCGGGGTCAACGTGTTCGCCTGGGCGATGCTGGCGGCGCCGCTGATGGGCAGCCTGGCCCTGCTGTGGATCGCGATCGAGGTCACCACGATCGTCTCGGCGCTGCTGGTCGCGCTCGACGACACCGACGCCGCCGTCGAGGCGGCCTGGAAGTACGTGCTGATCGCCTCCAGCGGACTCGGCCTGGCGCTGCTCGGCACCGTCCTCGCCTACTACGCGGGCGCCCAGGTCCTGGGGGACCACTATGACCTGGCCATCCAGCCGCTGATCAGCGCGGGGCCGAGGCTGCCGGCCACTCCGGTCCGGCTGGCGTTCCTGCTCGCGACCCTCGGCTTCGGCACCAAGGTCGGCCTGTTCCCGGTGCACACCTGGCTGCCCGACGCTCACTCGCAGGCGCCGACGCCGGTCTCCGCGATGTTGTCGGGGGCGCTGCTCGCGACCAGCTTCTACGCGATCCTGCGGTTCTACCAGGTCGCCGTCGGCACGCTCGGCACCGGTTTCCCGAGGGCGACGCTGCTCGCCTTCGGCGTGGCGTCGCTGCTGCTTGCCGCCTTGTACGTCTTCGGCCAGCGGGACCTGAAGCGGCTGCTCGCCTACTCGAGCGTCGAGCACATGGGCATCCTCGCGATCGGCGTCTCCTTCGGCGCGCCCGTCGCCCTGGCCGGCGTCATGCTGCATGTGCTGGCCCACGCGGCCGCGAAGGGCAACGCGTTCATGGGCGCGGGCGTGTTCACGATCAAGTACCGCACCAAGGAGATATCCGCGATGCGCGGCGGGCTGGCCGTGCTGCCGTGGAGCGGCCCGCTGTTCCTGCTCGCCATCTTCGCGCTGTCCGCGCTCCCGCCGTTCGGCGTCTTCCGCAGCGAGTTCGAGATCGTCGCGGGCGGCCTGGGGGCCGGCCGCTACACCGGCGCGGCGATCCTCGTGGTGCTGGTCACGGTGGCGTTCCTCGGGCTTGCCACGACCGCCACCCGCATGCTGCTGACCCCGGCGGGCGCAATACCGGCCCGCGGCGAGCCGAGCGCCTGGATGGTCGTCCCCGTACTGGCCGGGCTCGCGGTCCTCGTCCTGCTCGGGGTCCACCCACCGGCCGAGCTGACAAGCCTGATCACCCACGCCGCGGCGGAACTGGGAGGCGCGCGATGACGATCACGAGCACCGAATCCGGAGTCACGGCCCTGTGGGACACCGTGCTCACCCGGGTCGCGGCGGGCGGGTCACGGTTCGCCGCCCTATCGGCGACCCGGGGCGAGGGCGGCGTGACGCTGACCGCGCAGGTCGCGCGCCCCGGCGGCATCGACACGCTGGAGACCACGCTGCCACCCGACGCGACGAGCTACCCGTCGCTCACCGCGCGGCTGCCCGCCGCCTTCTGGTACGAGCGGGTGATCCACGACCTAACCGGGCTGGTCCCGCTTGGCCATCCCCGGCTCGCCCCGCTGATCAGGTCGGGCGCTCCGGACGGCTACGCGCTGCCCAGGCACGTCGACGGCTACGGCCTGTTCACGATCCCGCACGGCCCGGTCCGCTCGGGGGTCGTCGAGTCGATGGAATACCTGGTAGAGACGCCGGGCGAGGCGATACCGCATCTGAACATGCGGATCTTCTACAAGCACCGCGCCGTCGCGGACGCGTTCGCGGGCAGACCGGTCGAGGACGGCGTGCTGCTGGCCGAGCGCGTCGAAGGCATCGCCTCCGTCGCCCACGCCCTCGCCTACTGTCACGCGGTCGAGGCGATCGCCGACTGCGAGGTCCCCCGTGACGCGGCCATGCTCCGCGTGGTGCACGCCGAACTCGAGCGGATCGCCAACCACCTGGACGTGGCCGCCAAGCTGGCCGACGCGGCCGGGCTCGCGGTCGCCGCCGCCCGGTTCGCGTTGCACAAGGAGCGGATCATGCGCGAGGTCGGCGGGTTGAGCGGCAGTCGCTTCGGCCGCGGCGCGGTGATCCCGGGCGGGGTGGCCGCCATCCCCGACACCGGCGGGCTCGGCGCCAGTCTCGAGCCGCTCGAACGGGCGATCGTCGCCGACACGACCGCCCTGCTCGGCACGTCGTCGTTCCTGGACCGGCTGCGCGGGACCGGGCCGCTCACCCCCGCCCGGGCTCGCAGCCACGGCGCCCTCGGCCCCATCGGCAAGGCCTCCGGCTTCCGCGACGACGCCCGCCAGGCGCGCCCCTACGACGGATACGGTTACGGCCAGCTGGCCCAGGCGGCCGGTCAGTTCCCGCCCGCGCAGGGCGCGGGCGACGCGCTGGCCCGGCTGTTGGCGCGGGCCGAGGAGATCGCGGAGGCCTTCGGTCTCATTCGGCGCGCCTTGTCATTGTTGCCCGAACGGACCGAGGCGACTCCCTGCGCGCCCTGCCATCCGCCCGACGGCCGGGCGACCGGCTGGGCCGAGGCGCCCCAGGGCGAGGTGCTGTACGACGTGACCGTGGCGGGCGGCCGGATTGCCCGCTGCCAGCCCCGCTCGGCCTCGTTCCACAACCTGGTGCTGATGCACGAGGTCTTCGCGGGCGACATCCTGACCGACTTCCCGTTCATCGAGGCGAGCTTCGGCCTCTCGGTCGCGGGCGCCGCGCTATGAGCGTCTGGGCCCTGCGTGGCCTCCACGACGGCGTCGTGACGACTCGCTGGCCGCGCCGCCCCGACGACTACGCGGAAGCCTGGCGCGGCCCGGCCACCATCCGCCCGCCCGCCGACCCGGCCCCCCGCGCGGAGCCGGGCCAGAGCGCCACCGCCCGCACGCCCGCCGACCCGGCCCTCGGCGTCCCGGCTTCCTGCGCAGACCGTGGCCAGCGCGCGGACGTCGGCGCGGGCGTCGCGCGGCTGTGCCCGACCGGCGCCATCCAGGTCACCGACCGGGTCCGCGTCGACCAGGGCCGCTGCATCCTCTGCGGTCGCTGCATCGAGGCGCGACCCGACCTGTTCGCCTGGTCGGCCGGCGCGACCGGCCCAGCTGCGGCTGCGCTCGTCCGGCCCGCCCTCATCGTCCCCGATGCCGCCGGGACCAGCGATGCCATCGGCGCCGCCCGGGCCGCCCTCGCCGCCCGCACCGCCGCGCTGCGCCGCAGCGTGCACATCCGGCACGCGGACGCGGGCTCGGACGGCAGCGCCGAGTGGGAAATCCAGGCGCTGCTCGGCCCGGTCTACGACGTCCACCGGCTCGGCGTCTTCTTCACCGCCAGCCCGCGCCACGCCGACGTCCTGCTCGTCACCGGCGGGGGCGTGCCCGGCATGATCGAACCGCTGCGAACGACGTATGACGGCATGCCGGACCCCAAGGTGGTCATCGCCGTCGGCACCGACGCGATCAGCGGCGGCCTGCTCGGCGACCACCTGGCCGGCGTCGCCGCCCACGTTCCGGTTGACATCTGGGTCCCCGGAGATCCCCCCAGCCCGTTCGGAATCCTGAAGGCGCTCCTCGTCGCGATGGGCAGGCTCCGATGACCCGGTCCGGGTCGGTCCCGATCGCGGACGCCGGGGTGGCCCGGTGAGCGCGTTGCTGGCCGCCGGGCTGATCCTGCTGGCGGTCGCCGCGGCAACCGGGATCGCCGTCACCGGGCCAGGGTGGCGGCGTGGCATCCCCTACGTCGTCGGCGCGGCCGGGTCGGCCTGCCTGGCGATCGCAGGCGGGTTCGCGGTCGACGGCCACGCGGTCACGCTGGACGTATCCGGATGGCTCGGCGCCCCGCTGCCGGCCCAGCCCACGCTAGGGCTGGGCGCCGACCGGTTGTCGGGGATGTTCCTGCTGCTGGCGCTGGGCGCGGCGGTCCCGGTGTCGGTCGCGTTCGCGGACTGGGCGGCGCGGGCCGGCGGAGCCGCGACCCGGATGCTGGCGTGCGGCTACGCGCTCGCGCTCGGTTCGGTGGCGGTGATCGTGACCGCGCGGGACGCATTCACGCTGCTGTTCGGGTGGGAGGCGCTGACGGCGGCGTTCTACCTGCTGGCGGGCGCCTCCCGACGCGATCCGGATCGGGTCGGCGCGGCCCGGGTAACGGTGGTGTTCGGGAAGGTAAGCGGGGCGGCGCTCCTGATCGGCCTGCTGCTCCTGGTGGCCAAGGCCCACTCCCTCTCGCTGGCCGCGTTCGCGTCCGTGCCCGACGGCGCGGCCCGGACCACGGCGCTGGTGCTGCTGCTGACGGGGTTCGCGATCAAGGCGGGCCTGGTGCCGTTCCAGGTCTGGCTGCCGCGCGGGTACGCGGCCGCCCCCGGCCCGGCCCGCGCGATCATGGCCGGGATCTGCGTCAACGTCGCGTTCTACGGCCTGTGGCGCACGCTTGCGCTGTTGCCCGGCCGGCCGCCGGGCTGGCTGGCCGGGATCGTGCTGCTGCTCGGCGGGGCCTCCGCGCTGCTCGGCATCGCGCACGCGGCCGTCGGCAGCAGGCTCTCGCGGGTGATCGCCTACTCGAGCGTCGAGAACAGCGGGCTGATCATCACCGGCTTCGGCGTCGCGCTGACCGGCGCGTCGGTCGGAAACCGTCAGCTCGTCGCGGTCGGCCTGCTGGCCGCCACGCTGCAGTTGGCGGCGCACACGGTGGCGAAGTCGCTGCTGTTCACCGCGGCCGCGGGGATCGAGACGACGCCGGATCCCGACGTACCGGGTGACGCCGGTGATGACCTCGAGCGGCTGCGCGGGGCGGGGCGGCGGGCGCCGTGGAGCCGGGCGGGCCTCGCCGTGGGCGCGGTGACGCTGGCCGGCCTGCCGCCGACGGCCGGGTTCGTGTCGGAGTGGTTTCTGCTCGAGGCGCTCATGCAGCAGTTCCGGGTGCCCACGCTCGAGGGCCGGCTGACGCTCGCGCTGGCGGGCGCCGCGGTGGCGCTGACCGCTGGGTTCGCCGGCGTCACGTTCGTCAGGCTGGTCGGCCTGGTGGTGCTCGGGCCGTCGGCCTCCGGCGGCGGCGCCAGCCGGGCCCGCGCCGAAGGCGAATACAGGTGGCCCGGCCGGGCCGGGCTGGCCGTCCTCGCCGCCTGCCCGCTGGCGTTCGCGGCGGTGACGCCGCTTGAGATCCGGGTGATCGCGGCCGGGCTGTCACCCGCCGTTCCAGCCGGCCTGACGCTGGGCGCGTTGAAGTCGCCGTGGGTGCTGCAGCCGGTCTTCGCCGGCTTCTCGATCCTGTCGCCCTCCTGGCTCTGGATCGCGATGCCGGTCATGCTGGGTCTCGTCGCCCTGCTGACCCTCGCCCTGTCGGGGCGGCGGGCGCTGCGGGTGCGCCGCGTGCCCGCGTGGCGGTCAGCCACGATCGGCGTCGAAGGCGAGGCCTCGTACACCGCGTTCGGCTATGCGAACCCGACCAGGCGCGTCCTCGCCAGCGTGCTGCACACCCACGCAGAGGTGGCGACCGTGCCCGAGGCTTTCCCGGTCCGGGTCCCGGTCGCCGACGGCGCGACCCCGCACGACGCCGTGCCGCACCTGAGCTACGAATCCGACGTGGTCGAGGTCGTGGAGAGCTGGCTGTACCGGCCGGCGGCCCGGGCGTTCGACGCACTCGTGGCGACGGCGAAGCGTCTCCAATCAGGCCGCCTCGACGCGTACCTGCTCTACATGTTGATCGCACTGGTCGCAATGGTCGCTCTGGTCACTGCCCTAACCTGAACCCATTCATATACAAGATCATCTATTCAACTTGTCCGACGATTCCATTTTCGAGATCGGGCGAGAAGCACCGAGTTCACAATGGCATCGCCGGATTGGGTCATTGATTCGACGGATAGCACTTTGCGCCCCTTTCAACTTTCGCTTGGGGTCTCCCAATCTTCTGAGCTTCCTGTTAACGTCGCGGAGTATGTCGCTGGCCGGGCGCAGAGCGTTAAGTGCGGCTCGACGGCGATATCGGGTCCAGGCGGCGGAACCGCCTGAATGTGCCGTAATTTCAACAGTGAGGCTAGGTTGGCATGCACACACGCATGACAAGACGAATGCGGCGGGCGTTCGCCCGGCGCAGGGTCTGGACGGCGGCGGTAGCGATAACTGCTGTCCCGGCGCTAGTAGTCGTCCCGGCGGCGCTGGCCGGGGCGGCCACCGCCGCCCCGGTCGCCGCGGCAAGCTCGCTCAGCACCACGCCGATGACCTCGGCGCTGGCAGCGCAGCTGTCCAAGAACGTGAACAAGAGCGTCATCGTCATTCTGAAGAGCCAGCTGGCGCAGAAGGCCGTCGGCAGCGCCGCCGAGTCGCAGCGCGGACAGGCCACCCTGGCCGACCAGAAGCCGCTGATGACCGAGCTCGGCCAGGTCCACGCCACCCACGTCCGGCAGTTCAAGACGGTCAACTCGTTCGCCGCCACCGTGTCGGCCGGCGAGGAAACGTGGCTCAAGGCGAACCCGGCGGTCGCCCAGGTCATCCCCAACGCGACGATCAACGTGAGCCTCGACGGGCCGGATTCCACCGCGGCCGCGCCCGCCACCGCCAAGTCGGCCAAGACGGCCACGAAAGCCGCGGCCGCCACGCCGACCCCGCACGTGATCCCCGGCGCCTGCAGCACCAAGCCGCAGCTGGCGCCCGAGGGACTGTCGCTGACCCAGACCGCGTCCGATAACCCGGCCGAAAAGACGGCCGCGTCGCTCGGCATCACCGGCGCGGGCGTGAAGGTC
>Ga0302325_10029608_pt1 | contig 11310 bp, 7 predicted proteins | sample Palsa_T0_2_FD_201948 | JGI IMG/M metagenome (GOLD analysis project Ga0302325, IMG submission 201948) | Peat permafrost microbial communities from Stordalen Mire near Abisko, Sweden - Palsa_T0_2 | ecosystem: Environmental > Terrestrial > Soil > Palsa > Peat permafrost | place: Sweden: Abisko...
ATTTTCACTTGATTGGTGGTACGAGCACGGGTGGCTTGATTGCGTTAATGCTGGGAACACTTGGAATGGTAACTCCGGTACCACAAGGCAATCTTTAAGAGTTAGACCGCCGACGAATGTATCGATACTTATTTGGACCTGTCAAAGGATGTGTTCGAAGTCGATCAAGTCCTTTTTGGACGTATTCCGACTGGCGATGATGTTTGCCGTTTCGATTTCAATATCCTCGAAGAGGCCATGAAAAGGATGATCAAAGACAAGTTAGGGGAAGTCGATGTCCGTATGGACGCGATAAACAATCTACCAACGCCAAATTGTCCGACTTTTGTCGTCGCGAAAACTCAAGCGAATATCAACGCCCCGCCGACTGTCTTTAGGACTTATCGTAGCCATCAAGTACGACCGAGTCAATGTTTTGTCTGGCAGGCCGCCCGTGCGACAAGCGCTGCCCCGACATTCTTCAAACCCATTTCAATCGATCGTCCACGTCCTGCTATAACGTACATCGACGGCGGCATGGGATACAACAATCCTTCCGAACTCGCGCTCAACGAAGCCAAGCGTTGTGGCCAGATTGCATAGATATTGGCCTGGTGAGCCTGGGTACAGGACGTCAAAAAGCAAATCCGATCGGCTCACACGGCACGAACTCAAAAGATCAATCCGCCTTCGAGTATATTGGGAAGTATATTCCGGGGCTCGTTAAGCAGGCGTGGAGCATGCCGAAATATTCTGTCGCTGGACTGAATGCGCTCGTTAACATGGCAGGGGTGCTGGCTCAACTGGCGACGAATTCGGAGGATGTACACCAGCGGGTACAACGGGCCAAAAGTCAGACTCGGTATTTCAGATTCAATGTACCCCGAGATGTTGGCGACATTGGATTGGGGGATTGGTGTAAGATGGATGAATTGGCCGCGCACACAGATAATTATATGAGGGAGTACGAGATCGAAGGGAAGTTGAATTTGTGCGTCAGGTTTTTGCAGAACACGCCATGATCCCGTACTATGCATATGTATAGAGACGTTGAGAACGTAGGCTTTAATTTACTTACATTAATATTTCGCATCATTTCCGATCCATTCTTGACAAGCGTCTTATACTAATCATCTATAGCTAACCACACGGCGCTGGCGGAAATCATTCCAACCTGAATTTGTCCCCTACATTTTTTTATGAGAAGAATTTATTGCTCCGCAGCTTTTCGAGGGAGGCAGCCGCCTGGAAAGCGAAAGTTTAGCAACCGACATTCCCCTTCGTCAGATGATCTCTGCCTGTTCCGGCCAAGAGATGCGCACCTCCACGACCGCGTGTGTTTTACCCGTTATCCTCGAGTAATTCAATAAAACGCTCGCCACAACCTGGTACGTGCTCTTTTTGCTATCGAATGTCACTGCAGGCCGAATGTGTTTTCCAGTCTCCGTAATAAAACACACTGAAAAACACCATGAAGCGGAGGGACTCAGAAATAACACGTGTTTGAGGCTCATAGGACGGTTCTGACTACATAGGTAGCGCGGACTCATCTTACATCCAGTGTTCTTACTAGTAGATTACGGAGTCTAAACCACAATATTAATCACCCATGTCTTCCTCACTATTCAAAGACTCGTTTCGGGTTTGATTTCTGGTTAATATTAATATTACTAGATAAATCTATTTTGTCGATTGATTCAACAGATAGCCCAGAACGACTCCGTTTGCGGTGTACAAAACCATGGAACATAACTTAATGCATAATCCATTAATCGTAAGCCCCCTGCTTCGATCGTCCATATCGCAGTCCACGACCGACATCTTCTGGCGGCTTCCATGCAAGACGAAAAATTCTTTTGAAAGCAGGATCTGGCCTCGTCGGTATAGTCTGCCAAGAACCTTGGGAACATGGCACTTTGTTTGATGTAGTGCTTCCCTGGGAAAGGTTAGTGATCATGTCGAGGGATGCGGATACCTATGTGGTTACCCCCCTTGTACAGAACGATTCCCGACCAAAATAAACTCCTTCTGATGAACGCCGGATACGTGGTTTCAGATGCCATCATCTTGGTGGACCAGATTAGGTGAAGGTTAGCAAGAGCTAGATTACAAACTTCAGAGACATCGCCCTCATTGTGGTCGAGGTCCTTGCTGGTAAGTAACTTGACAAGCAATCGTGCAGAGCCGTAAAGCATCGTAATGCTGAGGGGATCAAGCAACTTTCGCTGGAGACACATGCATTTGAAAATCGGACCTGAATCCGCAACGTCAAACGGGTGTGTTGCGATCGATATCCTAGCATAGCACCGGGACCACTCGTCTAGGAGGGTGGTGCATTGGGGAAGCAATTCAATGAGATCGATAATTTCCGTTAGATTCGAGACGAGCGGCGCCGCCGACGTGTGACGAGTTGGGCTCGTTTCTGGGTCGAGACTCTCTTGAAATAAGAATTGTTCCAAGAAAATCTGCAGATAAAGCAACTTGTTGTGCAGACGGGTTGGAGTATCCAGGCAAGCAACAGTCAGAGGTGACGCAAACGGTGCGCTGATCTGGAGAATGTTGATCAATTTGTTGAGACTTTTCCGCCGCCACTGACCGTCGCGATCGTTCACTACCGCAGAGTAAGGTATTTGAATACTGAGATCTGCGTGCTTCACAGTAATCGCGCGCGCATCGACGTTTCCAAAACAATCGATGTTTTGCTGAACCCAATAATGGTGGTAGGCGGAACGGACAACAGAATGCCACAACGCAATTAGCCATGAACGGTCTTTCTCCGAAAGCTCTCCTTGAAAGATCAAATCTGCTAGTCGGCAGAATTGAGCGCAATGGACAAGAACGTTGTTCGTTGATTGCTCGTAAAGACAATGAAGAATCGCCATTACGTATGACGCATACATGAGATTTGAAAGGCTGTTATTCGCGATCGCTTTTAAGGCGTTGGCAGCCTCGAGGTAGTGGGTATAATACGACTTTGTGTCGTCGGTCCGCTGGCCGCATTGGGCCAAGGAAGCCAGAGCGAGAGCTGCTGCCATGATTGGCCTCGAAGTGGTATCGATGTCGACGTTATAAAACGGAACATAACTGATCGCCGCTGAAACATACATCAACTCGCGAGACTTTAGACCTTTTCGGAACGTTAGATCGTAAAAACGGAGGTAGTCGTCATCGTTCGGGAGCAAGCGTTGCTCTGGTGTGATGTATATCGGCATATGCGGCACTGAGGGCGGACGTTTCGTAGTGACTGCCAACTTGTTTCTTTCGGCCACCAATTGACTCTTCTCTCCAAGTGATTTTGGGCTGCAGACATAACCCATAGCCGCGCATCGTTTGCATGGTAAATCAGAGCTGTTCTCATTGAATTCACACTTGAAATTTTAGCGGACGTTTGAAAAGAACTGAGATTACCCTGACTCGGTGTGAGCGGCATTTCTGACACTTCCTCCGTCCCGTCCGTCCAAAAGGATTTGGACCATCCGTGAACAGTCGCTCCAGATCTGTTCCTCTGGAACGTCTGCTATCTCTATCAGAAGGTGAAGGGAGACAGAAGATTACCTTCGTTTCCGTGGAGTCCCAGGAAGCTCCAACTCCCGGGAGGGAGGTGATTCCATTCCTTGATCGCGCCTAATAGATCAACGACCTCAAGTACGGGGTAGTCTTACTTGAGTTGATTCGTGACCGTGACGCAGAGCCCGAAGTTGTCATTATCGCAGAACCAGTTTCCCGGTGATGGGAAGTCGGGCGCAATAGGCCTGGAAGCCGACGAGATGACTATCTCGAGCTCGCTATGGTCTTCGTCAGTGTCGGGTACTACACAGAGCATTGCGTTGCCCATAGTGCTCAGAGAACAAGGTGCGTCATCGCCGAAGCCGGCCTCGCTATGATTAGCGACATCGCCAAAGGAGGTTACGTTGGCTTCATATTTGCTGCGCTCAAATTGCCCGTCATTGATGATGAATCTGAAGGCTCGTTCAATCTACCTGTATTGGAATCCCTTGAGAAGGAGCAGAGGAAGAAAAGACGGAAATTTGCGAGGGGAAGGCGGTGCTAAATACGATGGTCGTGGTCGGCGGTTTGTAAATAGCGACGTCGTACAACTGCCCACCTGACACCCATTGACGGAAGCTTCAAACTCTAATCGTAAATTGCTACTGTCTATCGTAAATTGCTACTGTCTATTCGTTCATTCATTGGTTGGCTTGGAGGATCGACGGCGATTTTCACGTGCCTTATCGAAGTATTGCCGTTCCTCCGCGATCGCGACATTGACGATAATCTGACTTTGAACACAGCCCAGTCCCGCTATTTGAATCGCTTTTTCCCCCTGTCAGCGCCTGTAGCCAATTCATTGTTCACTCGAATGTGTACCTTGTCCAACCACTCACTGTGTCTCGGGCGACTGTCAATTCTCGCTCAGGCTCCGCGACTCAAAGCGATAAAAAGGGTTTCGCGAATCTCTCAACTCTCGCATCCAAACACTGACGCCACCGCAACTCGACACCTGTTCGACGGCGAAACTGCGGACCTTGTGATCATCGGCGCAGGTGGTGCCATCGGACTTCCGGCGTCATATCTAGCGGCGACGCTTCGAAAATTAAAGGTTGTCATGATTGACCGCGGAGGGGCCGCACTCGATAGTTCGACTCATACCGTACACACGTCTATTACGCGTCCCAATAATGCCGTGTGGCCAGTCGGAAGGGCAGTTGAGTCATGGCTGCATAACGGTCCCTTCGATGTCAATCTAACTCCCATGTTTCTCCCGTTCGCGTTTCACAGTGTGCTCCAAACGTATTTTGTCTCGGAGGACCGACTGTTCAGGATGTGGAATGCCTTTCGTCGTCTAGGAATCGAAAGTCATCAGATATATCAGACACTCGACAAAGAACTTGGCTCGATTAAAGCGGGAGGTACGGGACGAGCCCATTTGCCGTCGCTACTGGTACCTGGTGATCACGAAACTGCACTCGGACTGCGCGAGAAACTATGTGCAGTTGGGGTCGAATCCGAAGTTATAAACGATCCCAAATACATTCAAAGCTACGTAGGCCGTCTTCGAGTGCGCCACCCCGATTTGATGATTCGCTACCCAGAAGATTTTGTTCTCGATTTGATGAAATACAAAGCCCGGGCTCACGATGCGATAATTGCGAATGGCGGGGTATTCCTTCGGGACACCGTCAGTGGTCTGGAGCAAGATTCAAAAGGGAAGATCACTGCTGTCCTCACTCAAACCGGTGCACGCATCAAGACTGGGGCAGTTCTATACACTGGAGGATGGTGGGCTGGCTTTTTCCTGAAGAAGTGGCTTGGAATCAACCTAGACTACCATCTTACTGTGGCTTCTGGCGTTCGCTTCGTTCTACCCGATCATATGGTTGACCGATCCATCGTGGGTGGTCCAATGTTCCTTGCACCTGGTTACAACGCTTCGGGTCTTCCCGTAACGGACGTCGGTCAAATGTTCCTGACCAATTTCACGAGCGGTTTTCCGAATGAAAAGCACCTCGCTCAGGCGATTGAACGGTTCCATACTTATTTTGACTATCAAGGCCCCATTAGCAAAGTATGGAGCTGCGTAGGTCGACCCATCACTACTTCGGGAATGCCGTTCATCGAGAAAGTGGCACCTAATATGGTCGTTGCTTTGGGTCCCGGTATGTTCGGAGTTACAGTCGGTACCGGCCTTGCGAAACGTGGATTAGACCTCCTACTGGATGACGTAGCCCATCCCGATCACCCATTCTTCGACCGTCAGCCTTGCTGGAAAATAGTTGCCCGTTTTCTACAAGATAAGCTCGCCAGCAGAAGTAGACCCCCACAAAAAGACGAAGACGATATCCATAGGGTCGTGCAATTGGGCAAGCGAGGTGCGATGACGGCTGTGCTTGAACAGATGTTGTCACAGACCTTCCCTTACGCAGTCTACGGCTCCCGTGAGATCGATGCTGTTATAGAGGATATACGCAAACATCAAGCAGTCGTACTGCTGGTCGCAAGCCACGGGCCGCAAGCCAGGCTCCCTGCACACTACGGGAGCGACTACCTTTACGCGGACGAAGCCATCAGGAAAGTTCTGGATGAAAGTGAAACGCAGCATCTCCGAGGCATCGTTGTCATTTCGGGTGGTATTCCCAAACCTCGGCTACATGCTTTGATGTCCTCTGCAAATAGACGCAAAGTACGTTTTGTCCATTTGCCTGGTCTGGCTACAAGCATGGAAGTCCTACTTACGGCCCTTCAATCTCTACTTCCATTTGTCGACAGAAACAGCAAGATCACAATCGAAGACACATTTCATAAAGGGAAAAAGGAGATCCCTAGCGCGGGTGGTTCCCAGTTGCTGGGCATGATGGTAAACCGATTCGGCGAAGAGCGCGTTCTTATTACCGTCGATGAACCTGTCAGTGAGGAAACTGAGATACGAGCCCAATTTCCCGCTGCTCGAGTCAAAAGTGCTAGAACAGACCAAGATTCCGAAGGCTTTAGACGTCAGCATCCGGACTTGACTCACATCATCGGTCGATCCCATCGAATCGACGGAACCTCGTACCACTATCAACATCGCGTCAGTCTGGAAATGTCGGCAGTCACGGTATCCCTCGAACAAACTGTCACCGATCGTGCTCGTCTGGTTAGCCCCGTTAGAAAAGTGATTCAGCGACTTGATTCACTTGAACCGGATTTCACTGGAACCAGCATCAGCTCCGTGCTTCCTGTCGTCAGATTCGAGCCACGTTCATCGCTCCAGGATGCCTTAGTTGCGATCATTCAGGGCCTTCAAGATGTTGGGGCTTTAGTGCGTCTCCGGACACGCGATGCAAAGCCGAACAAGTTTCTTCAGGGCCTCCTGACGGATTCTCTGGGTCAATCCAGACGCTTCCAACACAGTCCAGCTCTATCTAGCTGTCTCCAATTAGAGGCAGAAATTGATTCCCAGTCACTTATCCTCACCGTTTCATTGGCGTCACACATTCCCTAAGAAACAACCCCAATTTAGCCCAACCTGTACAGTAGGTAGACTATTTAAGTACATTTTGTAGTGAGAATCACATCGGAAGGTTCCGTGTACTTAAGGCCTGTATCTGTCGTGCATTAATTGAAAGCGGTGACGAAAATGAAGTAAGGATATGGGGGCTACCCCGCTCGATTATTATCTACTGGAAGAGTTCTAGTTACATTGCACGTACTATTCCATCAAGAGTTGCCATCCTCCAGTGCCTGTGCGATTCTGACTCTGGTTCATAGTTTTCAAGGCTAAAAGGAAAAGCAGAAAAGGACAAGGCCAACTTTAGCTGAGATCCAGCCGGGAGATCATATTGTGATTGAAAAGATTTCATATGTTGAGTAGGTTTGGCGGTGACTTAATACATGCCCTTAATGCAATGCCAGTAATCGGTTTCTGCAGAACACCGTAGGTACTATGGAAGGAAGTTTAGCACTTACATACCCGGTAAAAGTATTCGGACGATCACGAAATCAATCTTTCATGAATAACTCCACCACCACGTCATGGAATGGCTTGAAATTTTGCAGAGACGTAGCTTAATACATTGCTTTGGTGTACCTCTAATATTTGGTTGATCCACCCTTTGCATCTATCACCGCTTGCATTCTATCTGGCATATTTGCAATCAATTAAACCATCCCATTTTTCATCTACATAGCTATCCCACAAATTCTGCACAACCCTCATCATTCCGCCTTAGATTTCATTTCGGAACTTGGACAAGAGATAATACCCCATTGTTGTCCAGGCTGCACACGGTCGCCAAGGACTAGAGACTCGGCGCATGTCGCGCTGCGACTTGGGGTTACGTAAATATAAATGAGATTCATCAGCCATGAGGCATGGCATGCGAAGAGAATAAACTTTGCGCAGCCTAACCTGAATAAACTGGGCGATACGGGGATCTTTGAATCTCCATGTAGTTCGCAGTGTCTCCTTCGTCCAATATGTTAAGAGATTAGAATATTTTGATCATAGACGTTTTGTGATCGATACCCATGCAGTCTTATGTGTTCAGTGGTCTGGGTACCTGAGGGGCGCAGAAGGGAATGCGACTTTTCGGGAGATTGCATTCTGGAGATATCAGATGCATAAATAAATTCGGACCTTATTGTAAGCCGGGTTGTCTCTGGCAACGGGCGCTGCAGCAAGAGAATGGTTAACTTTTGCAAACAACGTGACAGTGAGGAAAAGTAGCTGGCCAGAATAATTTGTTGTGTCCGAAATGTTTAGCCGCTCAGTACAAATGAGAATCAAATTCTTCGAAGCCGACAGCCAGACGGTCCCAGAATACGTAATTCCAAGGACTCTGTCGCCAATGATAGCCGTTTTCGCGTTGAAACTGTGCTGTTGCGTTCTCGGCATCTGAGCTGAATACCTCCTCGGCCAAGAGATGTAGGCCAAGAGCAAGGACTTGGTAGTCAAGTATGTCAGATTCAATCAAGGATGTGAGAAAGCGAACTCTGAATAGAGTTGCAGTTCGCGAGCGCAGGACATCCTTCTCAATACCTCTCTCAAGAGCCCGAATCGCAAGACTGAGGATCGCTTGAAGTAGTGATACATATTAGTCGCGGTATCCCCATCTGACGCTCGATTGCAGCCCCTGGCCCATATCCTGTAAACGTAGCTTTGTATAAGAGCCAGGAGTAGTTTAGGACTCCGTCAAAATGAAACCGAATTGTAGGTCAATGAATATATGGTCCGAGCCGATTTCCACATTTAGTAGAATCTAGGAAAAGGCGGTAATGCAAACGGCGTGTTGAAGTCGCATTGGTCTAGAAACTCCATCTGGAATGTCTGATGAGAACAGGACAATCTCGGGGCTTGTATACGCAAGCCAGAATACTAAGTTACCTTCCACGAATCAGTTGCATTGGGATCCTACAGATCCCATCCGACGAATGTAGATGCCCGAAGCGATCCAGTGCGCGTTGTCCGCAGAATAACGCAACCCGGGAGAATTCCTACCATATTAGACCCGCGACAATCTGTTTACGACCTTATGCGTGCTTCACCGAATCGATATTCCATGCATGTCGTCTTTACCCAATGCTGCAAGTATTTCGACATGACTCGATAGCAGGCTTAGAATTTCGTGAGCACTAAAATTGCTAGTCTGGGGTACAAGTTCTGGTGTGGAGAAGAATGAGGATCAATTTTTCTGAATATATCATCGGATACTTTGCTGCCTTGACTCGGTATTTGGATAATACTTCACGCTCAGCTGCCAAACATGTCGAATGTGTGTCGGTCTCGTCAACATCTCCACTTTGACATTTGCGAGATCCAAATCACGCCTCGCTTCGTTCAGGTTGGTGTTGGTCTCGGCGATCTCAGAAGCTCGTCTCCCGCGAATGTTTTTGACCTTGATCCCGGAGTTACTCATAACAACACCCGGGCCGTAATTGTTTATATCAAGGTACCCTCCACACTCGAGTAATATCCCAGGCTTCAAAATCCCGCCGTTCTCGGGGGCGAGGTAATCATACTGCCCATCGAGTTCTCGAGGTTGGGGTTGAACCTTACGCGAAAGCTTGGTGAGAATCGTACCGTTAGTAGAGACATCCGAAGGCATCGGGGAGCTTACTAAGAAGACTTTCGAATTGTTCAGCATCCAATTGTTCGGCATCCAATTCTTTCAACTCTACGACAATCTGCTGCGGAAATGACCATCAGATATGTGATCAGCGTAAGGGCGGCGGGCTGTAGTGATTTGAAGGCTTGTTCTTATGCGCGATTTACAAAAAATATTCCCCGGGGAGACAATGCAATGTAAGAGTCAGTCGAAGTTGATATTCGTTGAGCGCTTGTTCTTTGAAAACTTGAATGATTTGTATCAGATTGCGTCTTCGAATTCGCGCTGCAGGTCGAGACTTGTGGATGCTCAGATGAAGTTCGCTGAATGTACCTAGGTATTTTCCTTGTTATAGCGAATATGAGACTCCTGCACTCTTCACAGTACCAGTGCTTTTGTTTGCTCGTCATGTTGACATGGTTGACATTGCGGAATCAGATGGCATCCGGGCGCCAGAAGTCAATCAAGCAAATTCCACCACCACGAAATCCGGCGAAAATCCCCACATCAATCACGCCACACCAAAACACAACCAACACAAGGATCACCAGTGCACCAACATCGCCGGTGCCTCCACGCAATGCACCTGCGTCTCCTTCCGCTCTTTCCTCTTCTCTCCGCAGCCCTCGTCTCCAGCAAATTCACCCCCAAAGACCTGCTTTCGGCACCCCGCACGTCGCCTGCCATCCCCAATCCAAATGGCACGTTCGCAGTGTACACCCAACAAACTTACTCCTTCGAGAACGATACCCGCTCGGGGGGACTGTTTCTCATCCCAATTGCCCTGCGCGAGGACCATGAGGATACACCCGAGAGTAGTGGTACAGAGTCTGATATCACGCCGTTGTGGCTGGTCAATTCGACGGCGGTGAGTGATCCCCAATGGATCAGTGATTCCAGCATCCTTTATATCCACACCGGAGACGCAGGATCGAGTCTACGGGTCCGGGACATTGATTCCGGGGAAGAAACAGTCGTGGAGAAATTCGATGCGGAAATAGAAAACTTGAAAGTCCTCCGCGGGAAAAACAACATCACCCGAATCGCATTCTCTGCAAAAGTCAATCGAAGGGGGGAAATGGTCCCCGTTAACGAGACTTCGATCCCCGATGTCCTGGTCTATGATAAACTCTGGGTGCGTCACTGGGATACCTGGATCACCCCGCTGCGCAACGCAATCTTCTCCGGCATCCTGTCCCCATCCCCCGACACTGCCGACACTCTCACCTCCACCAGTAGTTCCCTTCGATTACACGGCCTGCGCAACATGTTATCAGGCCACGAAATCCACGACCTCGAATCCCCGATTCCCCCCTTCGGCGACTCGAGCGATTTCTCCCTCAGCGAAAAATACATGGCCTTCGTGGCGAAGGATCCGCATTTGAATCCTGCGACGAATACTGCCAGTCATGTTTATGTGGTCAGTTATGATGATGAGGAGTATATTGAGCAGGTGAATCGTGGGCAGGGGGCGTCGAGTGCGCCGGTTTGGAGTCCTGATGGGGAGGAAGTTGCGTTTTTGGAGATGCGTGTTCGGGGCTATGAAAGTGATCGTATGGACCCTCTAATCCCTCGTAACCCACAATTTGGCATTTCACGTCTCCTCCCTTTGCTGTTCATTTTGTTTGTTCTACTGTTTGAGGTTTTTGTCTGGTCGTTAATAGTAGGTCGCCGAGTCGTGGTATTTAAATGGAAAACCCACGAATACACCTACTTAACAGAAACCTGGGACCGCTCCCCCCAATCC
>Ga0302325_10029610_pt1 | contig 11309 bp, 7 predicted proteins | sample Palsa_T0_2_FD_201948 | JGI IMG/M metagenome (GOLD analysis project Ga0302325, IMG submission 201948) | Peat permafrost microbial communities from Stordalen Mire near Abisko, Sweden - Palsa_T0_2 | ecosystem: Environmental > Terrestrial > Soil > Palsa > Peat permafrost | place: Sweden: Abisko...
CAGGAAGCGGGCCAGCCGGCGCTGGCCCTCGGCGCGGGCGTCCACCTTGTCCTGCCCGAAGATCCGCTCGAAGCCCGTGCGCCCGCTGCTCAGCGTCAGGTTGAGGCGCCCGCCGATCAGCAGGTCCGTGGTGGCGGCTGCCTCCGCCAGCAGGATCGGATCCTGATAGCGCATAGGGATCACCGCGCTGCCCAGCGTGATCCGCTCGGTGTGCTGGCCGACGGCTGCGAAGAATGGGAGCGGGGAGGACAGGTAGTTGTCAAAGTGGCGCTGATACGCCCAGCCGGACTGGTATCCGAGCCGTTCGGCCGCCTGGAACAGCGCGATCCCGTCACGCAGGCCGCGCTGGGCGCCACCGGGTCCGCTGTTGAACGAGACGCGCGTGTTGAAGCCGAGCCGGAGCGCCGGGCGCGGGCTCGCCGAACGCTTAGCGGCCGGGAGCGTCTGCGTCGTGTCAGATGTCATGTCATGTCCTATTCAGCGTGATCGGGTTGCGTGACGGCAGGATCGTTCCGCCTTGGCGGCGTCGCCGCGATCACCGGCCGGCCGATCGCCACCTTGATGTTCGACAGTTCGGGCACGACCGATTCGTCGCCGGACTCCACCCGCAGCAGGGCGCCGTGCAGGAGAGTCTCGGCCTGGGAGATCAGCGTGGGCCTGTCGTGCAATCGGTTACCTGCGCCAGGGCCGGCGCGGACAGATCGGGGACACCGAACGCGCAGCGAAGGCCCGGCGCCTGCGTCATGCCCGGCCCGCAGACGCGGCCGGCGGCAGCGCGCCGCCGGGCAGGTAGGCCATCGTTAATTCCTACTTTCCCTCTGGGTTTAATGTGTTTAGAATGGCCCTTACCCGCGGCGGGTGTCCAACGATGTTCTGCGATCGGTACCGATCTGGTTCAGCGATCGGTGACCGCTGAGCCGCCGGGCCCGTTCGGTACAGCGTTCAGTAAACGGGGGGATCGTAGGTCCGGATCGGCGGCGGCGGCCCGTCGTAACGGGTGATCTCGACCAGGACGTGCTGTCCGGTGCAGCCCTGGGCCAGCGCCGAGGAGCCGCGATCGCGGGTCAGGGCGTTCGGGTTACCGTGCACGCAGGTCGCAGCGTCCGGGGCCGACGGGTCGAACCAGGCGCCGGTCGACAGCTGCACGACCCCGGGGCGCAGGCTGTCGGTCACCTGCACGCCGGCCAGCAGGCTGCCGATGTCGTTGCTGACCCGCACGAGGTCACCGTCACCGATGCCGCGGGCCGCGGCGTCATGCGGATGCATGCAGAGCGGCTCGCGGCCACTGACCTTGGACTGCTGGCTGTGCTCACCCATGTCCTGCTGGCTGTGCAGCCGGGTTCGGGGCTGGTTGGCGATCAGGTGCAGCGGGAACCGCGCTGAGCGCGGAGCTCCGAGGCGCTCTTCGGGCTCCAGCCACGCGGCATGGCCCGGGCAGTCCGGGTAGCCGAACCCGGCGACCGTGGCCGAGAACAGCTCGATCTTCCCGCTCGGCGTGGCCAGCGGATGCCCACCGGGATCGGCGCGAAAGGCCTCTAGCAGCCCGGCCGGGAGCTGGCGTCCCGGCAGCGGCAGCTCCCCGGCCGCCCAGAACTCCTTGAAATCCGGCAGCTCCGGGCCGGCCCGCTGCTGCCATTCGGTGTAGATGTGCGCGAGCCAGCCACTGACGTCGCGATCCTCGCTGAACTCCGCGCCGACGCCGAGAAGGTCCGCTACCTCGCAGAAGGTGACATACTCATCGCGTGCCTGCCCGGGCGGCGGCACGACCTTCGGCATCACCCGCAGGGTCAGGTCACCCTGGCCCGCACCGATGTCGTCGCGCTCCAGCGTGGTCGTCGCCGGGACCACCAGATCGGCGTGCCGGGCGGTCTGCGTCCAGTGGGTCTCGTGGACCACCAGCGTGTCCAGCTGGCGCAGCGCCCGCTGCAGGCGGGTGAGGTCCTGGTGGTGATGGAACGGATTCCCGCCCGACCAGTAGGCCAGCCGGAAGTGCGGGTAGCGGTCGAGCCGGCTGAGAAACGCGTACGGCTCCCCGGGGTGCAGCAGCGCGTCCGCGATGCGGGCCACCGGGATGGCGCGGCCGACCGGGTTGCGGCCCTGCCTCAGGACGGGCAGGCCGAGGTCGTTGCCGCCGCCGCCGTAGTCGCCCATCGAGCCGTAGCCGTGACCGAAGCCGGTACCAGGCAGGCCGATCTGGCCGAGGAAGGCGGCCAGCGTGAGCCCGGCCCAGACGGTCTGCTCGCCGAACTGGGCCCGCTGCAGCGACCAGCCCGTGTTGACCAGGGTGTGGCCGGCGGCCATCCGGCGCGCCAGCGCGCTGATCGCTTCCTCCGGCACGTCAGCGATATCGGCGGCCCAGCGCGGCGTCTTGGGCTGAGCGTCCGTCTCGCCAAGCACGTAGGCACGAACCTGGCCGGCGCCGACCGTGCAGCGCTCCAGGAACCCGGTGTCGCACAGATCTTCGGTGATCAGCACGTGCAGCAGCGCCAGCATGACGGCGACGTCGGTGCCGGGCCGCAGGGCGAGCCACTCGGCCCCCAGGGCGGTGTCGGTGTCGGTGCGGATCGGGCTGACCGACACGAAGCGGACTCCGCGGCGGGCCGCGGCCGCCATGGCCGGGGCAGCCGTCTGCCGGGCCCGGCCGCCGCCGGTCACCCAGGTATTGGACGGGCGCAGGCCGCCGAAGCTGACCACCAGGTCGGCGTGCTCGGCGATGGCCTCCCAGGAGACCGCGCGCTGGCGCAGGTCGTTCCCGCCGGGTGCGCCGATAATGTAGGGCAAGGTGAGCGTGGACGCGGCGTTACTGTAGGTGCCGACCGAGCCGACGTAGCCCCCGATGCAGTTCAGGAACCGGTGCAGCTGGCTCTGCGGGTGGTGGAACCGGCCGGCGCTCCCCCAGCCGTACGAGCCGCCGAAGATAGCCTCGTTGCCGTACCGGGAGCGCACCCGGTCCAGTTCGCCGGCCAGCAGGCCGGTGAGCCGCGCCCAGGAGACCCGGACGAACTCGTCGCGGCCTCGCCGCTGGTCGGCGCCGGGGCCGTCCTCGAGCCAGCCGCGGCGCACCGCGGGATAGTGGACGCGGCTCTTGTGGTGCTGCGCGCCCGGTACGTTGCGCATGACTGGTGCCGCGGCGGGGTCGCCGGGCCGCGGCGCGACGCCGACGACCGTGCTGGCGTCGCCGTCATCGCCGACGACCACATCGTAGGTTCCCCAGTGGGAGCTGGTCGTGACCTTCCGCATGACGCCTATGGTCTATTATCTCGATCGTTTTACCAAAAATTCTCGCCGGCCAGATCTTCGCCATGCCCCCACGGGCTGTCAGCTGGTCACCGGCCGGAGCCGGGTCATTGTCCACGACACCTTCGGCAGCTCGATCGACAGCTGGGTTCCGTCGAGACGGTGCTGGGTGCTCGTGCGCGGCGCCACCGTGTTCGGCATGTCCTTGGAGTTGGTGGCGAGCAGATCGTCGCCGCCCATCACGACATGCTCGACCACCTGCAGGGTTTCGCTGCATCCGAGCCGGACCTCGAGGTTGGCGTTCTCGTGCTCGTGGCGGTTGACGGCGAATATGGTCAGGTGGCCCGTTTCCGGATCGCGGGTCGCGGTCACGTCGACGGCCGGAACGTCCCCGTGGGCGCCCGAGGGCAGGTTCGGGCCGGCCGGCTCGACCCGGAGCACCTCGCCGCAGGCGTGGCGGGCGGTGAGGGCGAAGGGGTAGAAGATCGTTTGCCGCCAGGCGCCGGTGTCCGGTTCGGTTCTGATGGGAGCGATCACGTTGACAAGCTGCGCCAGGCAGGCGGCGGTCACCCGGTCGCTGTGCCGCAGCAGGCTCATCAGCAGGTTGCCGAGCACGACGGCGTCCTCGACGGTGTACTCATCCTCTATCAGGCGGGGCGCCTGCGCCCAGTCCAGGTGGTCCTGGCCGGCGAACCTGCTCTCGTACCACAGGTTCCACTCGTCGAAAGACAGTTTCAGCTTGCGCCGGGAGCGTTTCTTCGCGCCGATGTGGTCGCAGGTGGCGATGACTCCCTCGATGAACTGATCCATGGTGTGCGCGGCGGCCAGGAAACCCGTGCGGTCATCGCCGTGCTGCTCGAAGTAGGCGTGCAGCGAGATGTAGTCCACGAAGTCATACGCCTGGTCGAGGACGTCGGCCTCCCAGGACCCGAAAGTCGGCATGCGTTCGTTGGAGCTGCCGCAGGCGACAAGTTCCAGGTCCGGGTCGATGCGGCGCATCGCCTTGGCGGTCTGGGCGGCCAGCCGGCCATATTCGGTGCCGGTCTTCTGCCCGACCTGCCACGGGCCGTCCATCTCGTTGCCCAGGCACCACATGCGGATGTTGTGCGGCTCCCGCGCGCCGTGGGAAATGCGCAGGTCCGAGTACCGCGTGCCACCGGGGAAATTGGTGTACTCGAGCAGGTTGCACGCGTCCTCGACGCCGCGGGTCCCGAGATTGACCGCCATCATCGGTTCCACGCCGGCTTGCCTGGCCCAGGTCATGAACTCGTTGAGACCGAACGTGTTCGGCTCCAGGGAGCGCCACGCGAGGTCCAGGGTGGCGGGACGCTGCTCGCGCGGGCCGACGCCGTCCTCCCACCGGTGCCCCGAGACGAAGTTCCCGCCGGGGTAGCGGACCACAGAAATCCCCAGTTCCCTGGTGAGCTTGAGGACGTCCATGCGCAGGCCGTCGTCGTCTGAGTCGGGATGGCCCGGTTCGTAGATGCCGCCGTACACGCAGCGGCCCATGTGCTCCACGAAGGAACCGAACAGGCGCGGCGGCACGGGCGCGATGACGAAGCCGGGGTCAATTGTTGCGGTGCTGGTGAACACAACTGTCTCCATTACTTACTTGATGCCGGCGGCTGCGACGCCCTGGACGAAGTAGCGCTGCAGCAGCAGGAAAGCGATCGCCAGCGGCGTCAGCGAGATCGCGGCCCCCGCCATCAGCGCGGCGTGGTCGACACCGGACTGGCTGGAGAACACCGTCAGCGCCGCGGGCAAGGTCTGCATGTTGATGTTGCTCGAGACGACCAGCGGCCACAGGAAATCGTTCCACAGGGCGGCGAACTGGATGATGAACAGGGATGCCAGCGCTGGTTTGGCGTTCGGCAAGATGATACGCCAGTAGACGATGAAGTTGCCGGCCCCGTCGATGTGGGCGGCGTCGTCGAGTTCGGTCGGCAACTGCATGAAGAACTGGCGGAGCAGGAAGATGCCGAGCGCGCTGGTGGCGCGCGGGATGATCAGGCCCTGGTAGCTGTTCAGCCACCCGAGGTGGAACAAGGTAAGGAACACCGGAATGATCGTCACCTGGAACGGCACCATCAAGGTGGCGAGGATCAGCACGAACAGCACGTTCCGGCCGCGGAACCGCAGCCGGGCCAGCGCGAACGCGGTCATCGAGTCAAACAGCAGCAGCAGGACCGTGGCGCCGCCGGCGAACACGAACGTGTTCACGACCAGGTGGATGAAGGGAAGCTGGCTGAGCACGGCAGAGATCCCGTGCAGCGTCCATTGCTCAGGCAGGATGCGGGCTGGGTCGGCGTACAGGTCGCTGCTGGTGCGGAACGCGACGCCGAGCATCCAGAGGAATGGCAAGATCATCGCCAGGCCGCCGATCGCCACCACCAGCCACGACAGGGCAGCGCCGGTGCGGCCGAGGGCCCGGCCGACCTGGTGCGGTGCCCCCGTGAGCTTCTGGGGCCTGGCAGGCGTGACGGTCACGGCCAGGAGGGCCGGGGTGGTGTCAGTCGACATCGCGGTACCTCGAGACACGCAGCTGGACGGCGGAGATGGCAAGGATGATCACGAAGAGCACCCAGGAGATCGCGCTTGCGTAGCCCATCTGGAATTCGACGAAGCCCTTCTCGTAGAGGTACATGACCACCGACTCGGTATGGAAGATCGGCCCGCCGCCCGTCATCGCGTACACGAGGTCGAACAACTGCAGCCCGGTGATCGTGGCGATGAGGGTCGTGAACAGCAGGGCGGGCCGCAGCGCGGGCAGCGTTACGTGCCGGAACCGTTTCCACGCGCCCGCGCCGTCTATGGTGGCTGCCTCGTACAAGAAGGCCGGGACCTGCTGCATGCCGGCCAGCAGAACGATCATGGCGAATCCGGCGTTCTTCCAGATGCCGACGACGATCACGGTAGGCAGCGCCAGCGACGGCGATTGCAGCCAGTTCGGCGGCGAGATGCCGAGGTCAGTCAGCCACGCGTCGACCAGCCCGACCTGCGGATCGAGGAGGAACTTCCAGATGATGCCGACGACGATCAGCGACGCGATGAACGGGAAGAAGTAAGCAGTGCGCAGCAGCGAGGAGTACCACGTCGTCTTGCGCAGGCGGGACGCTACGGCCAGGCCGAGCAGGACCTGGCCGAGCGAGACGAATACCGTGTACACCACGGTGACGCGCAGCGCATTCCAGAACCGTGAGTCGTGGTACAGGGCGGTGTAGTTGGCCAGGCCGACGAACTTGTGCGTCGCTTCGCCGATCGTCCAGTCGTGCAGGCTCATCCAGCCGGTCTGCAGGATGGGTTCTGCGATGAACACGGCGATGAGGATCACGCTCGGCGCGATGAACAGGTACGCGCTGTTGAACCGCGGGCGCCGGCCCGGCCGGCCCGCCAGGCCGGGATGCCTGCCTGGGTTGGCGGGCCGGGATTCGGTGGTCGTCATCATCTTCCTTCCCCAGGCCGGGGCGCGGCCTCTCGCGCGGCCGCGCCCCGGGCCGGTGGCCGGGTCATCCCGACTTGCAGCCGGTCAGGGCGTTGATCTGCTTGGCGGCCGAGTCGGCCGACGACTGCACGTTCGCGCCGCGGGTGATCTCCTGGATCAGCGGCACGTACACGTCCGTGTCGATCTGCGTGGCGTTCGGCTGCCCGGCCAGGTACAGCCGCGCGTATGGCAGCGCGGACGCGAACACCGATACGGTGGGGTTACTCGCGACGGCGCTGCCGAGATCGGTCCGGGCCGGAGGGAAGCCTGAGATCTGCGAGAACTTCGTCTGCGCGGTCTTGCTCGTGTACCAGGCCAGGAACTGTTCGGCCTGGACGGGATGCGGGGTCGTCCGCTCGATCATCAGCGGGACCGTCGAGGCGAGCGTGACCGGGCCCGCGGAACCGACCGGCACCTCGGCGATGCCGAGGTTGATGCCCGCGGATCTGTACCCGGCCGCGGCCCACGGCCCGTTGATCTCCATCGCGGCCTTCCTCGAGGCGAACAGCGTGTCGGCGTCCGCACCGGACTGGCCGATCGGGCTGATGTGGTCCTGGCTGACGAGCTGCCGCCACTGGGTCAGCGCCGCGACGCTGGCGGGGTCGCTGATCGACGCGCAGTTGTTCGATCCGATGATGTTGCCGCCGCTCATCCACTCCAGGATGGGCCACATCTGGATGGTGTTGTTGTCCGCAAGCGACAAGCCGTACTGCGACACCTTCCCGCCGGAACTGAGCGTCAGCTTCTTCGCGTCGGCGATGAACTCAGCCTCGGTGGCCGGCGGGCCGGTGATCCCCGCCTTGGTGAACATGTCCTTGTTGTAGTAGAGCGCCAGGGTAGCCAGGTTCGCCGGCACGGCGTACAGCTTCCCGCCGACGGTGAACGCGGACTTGACTGACGACGGGAACGCGGCCGAGTCGATCTGGTTCGCGCCGGTGCCGACCGCCGGGTCCAACGCGAGGGCTGAGTTCGTCTTGATGTAGTTGAAGATCGATCCGGGGTCCGAGCTCGGCGTCGCAAGGTCGGGGCCCTGCCCGGTAGCCCATGACGTCGGCAGCTTCAGGCCGACCGTCGCCCACGGCTCGACCGTCATCGTCACCTGGATCTTGGGGTGCGTGGCGTTGAACTCCTTGATCAGGGCCTGGTACGACGGCTCGTCCGGGCCGGTGAACCCGGTCAGCATCGACAGGTGCACCACCCCGCCGCTTGAGGTGCCGCCGCCGCTCCCCGCGCTGCCGCAGCCGGCGGCCAGCAACGCGGCCGCGGACACGGCAGCCAGTGCCGCCGCCGCTCTCCGATGTGAAAATGGCATCAATCGCTCCACTCTGAGACGGGGCCGCACCGGTCGGTGCAGGCCTTGGTGGTGGACTGCGCTGCGGCATTCACGGCGCGTGAATGCCGCAGGAGTCCCTGACGATCAGCTCGACCGGCAGGACGGTGTGCGCAGGCTGCGGCGCGTTCCCGTCGACCAGGTCGAACAGCAGCTTCGCCGCGCACCGGCCCATGTCCTGCGCGGGGACGCGCACTGTGGTCAGCGCGGGCGTGGTCAGCCGGGACACGCCGAAGTCGTCGTACCCGGCCAGAGCCACGTCTTCGGGCACCCGCAGCCCGCGGGCGCGCAGTTCGAGGAGCGCCCCGTAGGCCATCTCGTCGTTGGCCGCGAAGATGGCCTGCACGTCGGACATGCTGTCGAGGATCTGGCGCGCCGCAGCCCGACCGGATTCCTCACTGAAATCGCCCACGGCGAGCGTGTGGGTACAGGAATGCGCAGAATCGGCCAGCGCCTGGCGCACGCCCTCGTAGCGGTCGATCGCGGTCTGGTGATCCAGCGGCCCGCTGATATGCGCGATCCGGCGCAGCCCATGATCGTCCACCAGGTGCCGGGTGACCGCCGCGGCGCCGGCGACATCGTCCACGCCGACGCTGACGGCGTTCGGCTGGTGCGGGAACCGGCCGATGAGCACGACGGGCATCGCGGCGCCGAGCATGCGGTTGACGTTGAGGTCATTGATTGACGCCGAGGCGATGATCACGCCCGACGCGGCCCGGGAGCGCAGCACCCGTTCGTACGCGGCAACCCCGTGCGTCTCGTCGGGGTTGGTCGATATCATCAGCGCCGCGTCGCGGGCGTTGGCCGTCGCCGTGATACCGACCAGCAGATGCATGAAGTAGGGATGACCGAATACGTGCTGGCCAGTGTTCGGGACGACGATCGCGATCGACGTCGACCGGCCCGAGCGAAGCGCCTGCCCCGCCGAATTCGGAACATAACCAAGCGCCGCCGCCGCCGTACGCACCGCATCCTTGGTGGCCTGCCCGATGCGCGGATGATCGGCCAGCGCCATCGACACCGCACTTTGCGAGATACCGACGGCCGCGGCCACATCCTTCAGGGTGACGCTGCGCGGGCGGCCCTTGCCGGCGCCTCCTGCGGACCGCCGATCGGGCGCGTTGCGGCCCGGCCGCTCACCCTGTCGCGAGGCGATACTGCCCAGCGCGACGATCTTGCCTTCCTCGTCGGAGGACGCCGTCATGATGAGCGTCCGGTCAGCTCAGCGGGCAACCGCCAGGCACGGGCCGCGGGACGCGCCGCGGCGAGGCGAGGGGGCGGGGAGAACCTGGGCAAGACGCTTTCCCTTCGGCTGCACGTGACGGTCTAGTACTGCTTCAACGTTTCAGCACCTTGACGATAAATCGCTGACAGGGGCGCCGTCAATAGGCCTGTCGCCATACGATCCGGAAACCCGCGATGCAAAGATGCGAGCAAACGTCGGTCGTCGCCCCGTGATCTCAGTGCGGACAGTATTGACTCAGTGACGTGTGTCACGTATAAATCAGGTGCTGTAACGATTGAGCATCCGCAGGCTAGCGACGCCTGCCCGGCCAGGAAAGCCGGTCAACGGAAGAGGTACACCATGCCTATCCGGTCTAGGTCTCGCCGCGTGTCGTTCGCGGCCCGTCTCAGGCGAGGTTCTCTCGCCGCGGCGCTTGCCGCCGCGGCTGTGACATCAGGGTCGCTGGCCGTGCTGTCCAGCGCGGCGCAGGCCGCTACCCCGCTCCCGTGCGACATCTACGGCACCGCAGGCACGTCCTGCGTCGCCGCCTACAGCTCCGTTCGCGCGCTCTACTCCTCCTACAGCGGCAGCCTTTATCAGGTGACACGGACGTCGGACAGCACGACGCTCGACATCGGCGTCCTGGCTGCGGGTGGCTACGCGGACGCGGCCGCGCAGGACTCCTTCTGCGCCGGCACGACCTGCATCATCACGAAAATCTATGACCAGTCCCCCGAACATAACGATCTGACGATCGGCGGAGCAGGCGCTGCCGGGGCCGCGGACGTCGGCGCCGTGGCGAACGCGCTGCCGATAACCGTCGGCGGCCACTCGGTCTACGGCATCTACATGCCGCCCGGCGTCGGCTACCGGCGCGCGAACGGGGCAGGTGTAGCCACTAACGGCCAGCCAGAAACGATGTATGAAGTGGCGAGCGGCACCAACGTGAACAACGGGTGCTGTACGGACTTCGGCAACGTCGAGAGCACGGAGACCGACACCGGGGCCAGCCATATGGACGCGCTCAATCTGTCCTTGCTCAACGCCCCTGGAAGCACCGGGCACGGCCCGTGGGTGGAGGCCGACCTCGAGAACGGCGTCTTCGAAGGCGGCACCGCCGTGAACACGGCCAATCAGGGAAACTCAAGCAAGTTCGTGACGGCGCTGCTGAAAAACGACGGGCAGACCACCTTCGCGCTGAAGGGCGGCAACGCGCAGTCGGGTTCTTTGTCCACCTGGTACAGCGGTGCGCTGCCTGCCGGCTACTCGCCGATGCACCAGGAAGGGTCTATCGTGCTCGGGACCGGAGGCGACAACAGCAACCGGGGCACCCAGTCCTTCTTCGAAGGCGTCATGACCTCCGGCTACTCGGCGGACAGCGCCGATGACGCCGTCCAGGCCAACATCGTCGCCGCCGGGTACACGGGGGTCAGCACCGGTGGTGGCCCAGGATCGGCCATCATCGGTCCCGGCGGGAAGTGCGTCGACGTCAGCGGTGACGACACCGGCGGCGACCTCGCCGTGGTGCAGCTCTGGGACTGCCTGCCGCTGGCCGCCGACCAGCACTGGTCACCGAGCGCCATCGGAACCGGGACGCTCAGCACGCTGGGACGCTGCCTCGACATCGACATCGACGGCGACGGTACCGCCAACGGCACCAAGGTCGAGCTGTACGACTGCAACGGCGTGGGCGGCCAGCAATGGGTGCCCCAGGCCAACGGCTCGCTCCTGAACCCGCAGTCGGGCCGGTGCCTGGATGACCCAAGCGGCAACACCGCCAACGGCACCCAGCTGCAGATCTACGACTGCAACGGCAACGCGGCCCAGGTGTTCCAGTTCAACTAGCGGCAACCCCCGGGGCGGGAGGCCTCCTCCCGCCCCGGACGCCCGGGATCTGACGGGCTACGCCGGGAGCTGCGTGTGTTACAGGATCTGGCGCAGCCACCACCGGTTACGTCAGGCGGCCAGCGTGACGACCTCGGAGTAGTGGGAGGCGTCTCCTTCGATCGAGTAGCTCTGCTGGCCGTCGAGGCCGA
>Ga0302325_10029611_pt1 | contig 11309 bp, 14 predicted proteins | sample Palsa_T0_2_FD_201948 | JGI IMG/M metagenome (GOLD analysis project Ga0302325, IMG submission 201948) | Peat permafrost microbial communities from Stordalen Mire near Abisko, Sweden - Palsa_T0_2 | ecosystem: Environmental > Terrestrial > Soil > Palsa > Peat permafrost | place: Sweden: Abisko...
CTTGAGTGAGCCTCTGGTGCTTCCTTCCGTTGAAAATCCTCTGGTAATCACCTGACTCCCACCGTTAATTGAGAACCAATTAAGTTGAAGCGAGGAGACAGAGAAGCACTTACGAAATCGAGGCAGGAGATCTCCTATCCTCTCGAAAGTGTCTGTTATCCGATCGTAAAATTTCCCATGTTTCCGGGCAAGAACAAGCACTATACGAACACTTCCCCAAATCGGGGCCAGGTAGAGTGGGGCAATATTTGACAGTGTATCAAAAGATGCTCCATAATCCTGTACAGCTGAGATCAGAGGTTGCAATTTTTGTACCACGGAACGACTCTTGCTGAAATTATGATCATCTTTCTGGTCATTACTGGAGGTATAGAATAGGTTTTCAAGTGTAGCCTTATCGAATAGGGCTCTCTCTTTGTCATCAAGGTCGGCCAGAAATCGTTCTTTTGCGATGCGCCACGCATCGTCCAATTGAGGGAGAACCTCTGCTACCACAGGTGTCATATTTCCCAGAGCACAGGCGTATGAACATGCCCATATCAGGAGCTGGAATATTGAGGTTGAAGGAAACATTTTCAGCCGCAGTCTTTTGCTTTATGTCTCAAGTTTCAAGCCACCCAACTGCAGGATCTCCTTAAGCGAGATTCTGGTGCGCCACATTCAGGAGAAAATCTACGTTTCGTACGGAGTATTTAATATGCTATTTTTCCTTTTCAGAACTAGTAAAAAGGGGTTTAGTCGGGGCTATTAATCCCAGGAACGAATGGAACTCACCAGAGTATTGGTGATGAAACCAGACACTTTCATAAGGAATAATTGTGAAAATAAAACCACAAAGAGCAACAAATCTCTTCTTGCTTCGAAGGACAAAGCCACGAAAGGATATCGGAAAAGATCCATTGAGGGAATCGAAAGAAGGCAGTTTTGACAGGGGTTGAAAATGCAACGGACCGAGAACATGTAAGCATAAACTCATCTCTAAGTTCCAGAAAGAAGAATCCGAGACAACTAGTCTGAGACTTGACCAACAGGAAGTTCTAAATCGATAGTAAATAAAACATCCTTCGTGGTCTCAACTGTAACCCATTCCTCCTTCACATGATTACTCGTGCTCATCTGCCCACCAAACCCGGTCTCCCAATCCTTGATGTCCCACTCCAACCCTTTGGTACTGATAACACTAGGTTCCTTCAAGGGAATTATCCCAACGTGTTTTCCCAGTCCAGCTCCGAGGCCATCCTTGCCATACTTGGCCATAGCCTTGATCCGATGTTTCCCTGCTTTTATGACAAATGTGATTGCTTCTGTAGAAAGCAGATACATTCTTCCGTCAGGATAGCCGGGCTCTTTTTGGTACGTGTACAGCTGATGGAGTACAGCCATTCCTTGATCGACTCTTCCTCCCAGTCCACCAAGGACAACGATATCCAGGCCTGCGTCTTGGTTCTTCCGGAGATGATTAACAGCCTTCATGAAATCTGTAGAACACTGATCTACATCATGGATAATTGGAACATCTTTTTGACGCCAATAGCTGTGGACTTCAGGGAGAAGTGAGTCAAGGTCACCAATCACGGCGGTGAGAGGGAGTTCCTCTTTTGAGGCGTTGGACTCATTGAGAGTGTAAACACGGTTGGCTCCTCCATCAGCTGCTATATTGTATCTGGAGTTACTCCATAGATTTTGATACACCGAGAAGGGGAGATTGAGCGGCTGGTTCAGGATGACAATTGCATGGCTTCGGTGGTGAGACTGCTTGGAGTAGAAAATTTCTGCTGGGTGCCAGATTGTCTCGTTGATATCGGCCGTCATAGCAATGCTTTCTCCAAGAACTATACTATTCCAAGATCCAAACTAAAAGCTAAGCAAAAAGAGGCCCTTTAGAGCGCCTCGGTGATAGGGGTTGATATGACGTAGATTTGTTGCTTTACATCATGGAATTTTTCCGACGAAAATTGACCACACCTAAAGCTAAAATGAAAGCTAGATAGACACCCCACGGAAATTTAACTTAATTGGGAAGAGGTTGCACAAAACTAGGAAGATTCGGTCCCCTAGATCGCAAGATAAGATAATCACGTGACCGTTTCCATCCCGGAAAAAATCATGATGCTTACCAAACAACCCCAAAGCTCTGCAAGCTCCAATATCCACACCTCATCTTTCCTTTGTTCCATCGCGCACTCCCCTGATACATTGTCTTTAAGACAATCATCCATCATGTTTAAGTCCGCAGTTCGGGCCGCGCCACGGCGCACCTTGAACTCTCGAACACACCTCATCTCCGGCTCCTCCAGACGATTCCTCAGTACAGCTCCGCCAGCTCGGAAATCCAGGAGTTGGAAGAGTGCTGCAGCAAGATGGGGATCAGCTGCTGCGGGCGTGTACTATTATAATACCAGCAATGTGTTTGCAGAGGAGCCAGAAGGTAACGGCACTTTTCCCTGACAGTAATTGGAGAAGCTAATGGTGGATGTAGCTGCAATTCAACGACTAGACGAATCGATACATCATGTTCAAGAATCGAGACAGCCCACGATAGATGCGATTGTTGAAGAGAAACGACAGCGGGAAGCGCAGGCAATAGCAGAAGAGAAGAAGAGGCGGCGGGTGGCGGAGAAGAGTGTTGCTAAGGAGGGACAAGACGGTCATGTTGAAGAAGGAGAGGAGGAAATGGAGGGATTAGAGGAGGAAGCTGATCAGCAGGGGGCTTTCAATCCGGAGACGGGTGAGATCAATTGGGATTGTCCCTGCCTTGGTGGAATGGCACATGGCCCATGTGGGGAGGAGTTCAAGGCGGCTTTTAGCTGTTTTGTGTACTCCAATGAGGAACCGAAAGGAGTGGAGTGCATAGAGAAGTTCAAGTGAGTTGTCCCGGTCTGAGGATGAAGGTCTGGGACTAATAAGATTTAGGGGCATGCAAGACTGCTTCCGACAACATCCAGAGATGTATGGCTCTGAATTAGAAGACGACGAGGATGAATTGGAAGACGAAATCCGAGCTCAAGAGAGCGCAAAGTCTTCCGGCGAAACATCAACCAAATCAATACCTGAGTCAGCGCCACAAGCCGCCGAAGCTTCCCCTACACCTTCTGAACGGGAGAAGGCTCTATCAGGAGCTCCCCATCGGGACAGCCAAAGTACGACGGTGGCTGAAACACAGAAAGCTGGTGATGAGGGCGGTGAGCTCGTGCCGAAAGCAGCTTACAACGCAACTTCGAAATAGATTCGGATTCCGTTGAGTTCTTGTATTCATATATTATGTACCATACCAAAAGGCACAACATGCATCAGAAGGCGCAATTATGTAAAATACAAAGAACAAATCTCCTAGATAAATGTCGATCAATATCCTTGCAGCTGATGTTCGCCTTAGAAGCTTTTTACCGAGTCAGCACAGCAATGCTCATTGGTTCAAGTCACCTCCGAAGAGACATGTCCCCGACTTCAAACTAAGTGAAGTTATTTCGAAGTTAATATGAATAACTATGTTCAAATAAATGTTTTGCTACCCACAGCCTTTTCCTCAGCGCTCCTCCTATTTCTCCTGAGCATGAGCCGCCTACGTCACTTCTGGAAGCGAAGCGAGCCAAACAAGGTTTGGGTTCACATGCCATTCTGGGATGGCACGCGATTAGCTCCTTCAACCTCACGAGATTTCATCCACACGACCACTACTTCCACTCTGCCATTCTCCATTGTAATCAACCGCGCTCTATAGCTGATATACTTATTGCTGATCTTCATAGCAACTCCACATCAGCAAACATGTCGTACGCCGCAGCTGCAGCCAAGGGACCCAAACAAACTGCGGAGGAGGTATGTAGCTACCTTGCCATTGCGCCTGTCAATAAAGCTTCTCAAAGCTCCTAAAAGATGGCCCTTGAGCTCCTTTAAACTGACACTCCATCCAGAAGCGCGCTCCTGCCCCTCCCCAGGTCGAGATCACAGAGTCCCCATCATCAAGCTCCCTGGTCGATGTCGATAGCGAGTCCGTCCGAACGGTCCCCTCTGATTTCAAGGAGCAACCCATCCAAACCTCCACACAGTTCGAGCGCATCGAGCACGAAGCCGAGGCCGAGGAGGCACGGGAGGAGGCGCGCGCAAAGGAAGCTGCTCGCAAGGCCAAGGAATCTGCAGCGAAGGCTGCCAAGGAAGCAAAGGCCAAGGCAAACAAAGCTGCCGGTCGATTCGAGGCGAACTCTGATAACCCAGTCTTTATTGGAAATGCCGTTGCGGTTGTGGCTCTGAGTGCTGGGTTGGGCTTTGGTGCTTACCGGAAGTATGCTGCAGGCGAGTTGACCTGGAAGGTCGTGGGTGCTTGGACTGGTATCGTCGGTCTGTTTGCTCTAGGAGATTACTATTTGAGCTCGTAAGTGTTATGTTTCTTGCTGTGACTATGAATGGAAGAGGTTGCTAACGCGTGGCAGATACCTGTTCAAGAACAGATACCCCCCGAAGAAGTAGATACGAGATGATGGTTACAGAGGCACGACATTTTCTTTGGCGCAGGTGCGGCGGTTTGGTCATTCTACGTGAACTTCAAGTCGCAGCAGACTCTCAGCTCTTCGATTCACGTTACTTTGATTTCCTGTAACAGCAATATTGGTTCATAGGTGTCTATTTTGGGATTCCTCACAGAATGAAGGAAGGACCTAATCAGAGTTGAACCTTCATCCCGTGCGTGCTTTGTGACAATAGTTTTGCCGAGTCCAGCTTGCTCTATAATAACCGGATTCCCAGTCTCTTCTCCCCGAAAGTTCGGCACATGCAATAAATTATAAATATGTTTTCGTTCTTCGCTACTTTTCGTTTCTGGCCATTTTGATTTCGCGAGTATGTCAAAAGTGGTATGTTGCTGAAGGGAACCTACCGCATCTACGATATTTGCCGAGAAATCTCCGAGTAAAGAATAACACTGTTGATTTAGGGAAATTTGATGCTAGTCAGTCTCTGGAACTCTTCCACACCAAAGCCTCCTGGTAGCACAAATACCTTAAATGAACCAAGAGCGTTATTACGAATTGTCATTAAATGGAGAGCTTTATGTACAAGGAATTTGGTGGGTCTCGGAATGCTTTATTGAATGCTTGCCGCGGGTCAACTCTTCTCCTCCCAACTATCTGCTGTCCTCTGTGAAAAGTTAGGAAAATAAAGGCATGCTCTGCTTTTGCTGATTATGTTGTACAAGTTTCTCTCAGACGAAGTGGAGAGGTATCAAATATCGATGTTGAGATGCGTAAAAGTTTTCGTTGCGTGGAACAGTGGTCAGAAAATTCTTGCCTCTGTTGCTCATTTGAATCTCCATCAGATCGGTTCATGGAGACGAGGCTCGATTCCACTGCAAGCAGTCTCGAAAGTCTTACCCGAGACTCCGCACTGTTCACCCTCTGGATGATCATGGTACCAGCAGATCTGATGAAACCGAGGATTCAAGCTGATAGGAGACTCCAGATCACTGCACTCATCCCACCACTTCATATCTTGCAGAAGGTCCGGATGCTTCTTGCAAAGAGCCTTAAAGCGAATCTGGTCCCAAGGACCTGCCATCATGAATTTCTGTAGGGGTGCATGCTCTCTGCACCGTGCCCAGGCTGCGATGTAGATCCGGAGCCCCGACATTTGGTCAGTCTCGCTGTATGTAATATCGATTTCTTCGATTGTTGGGGCAGATTTGTTTTTCAAGTACCCGTGACCTAGAAGTTCGATTGCCAAGTTCATGAGAGACCGAAGCTGAAGCTTGGAACATAGTAAATGGACTTTGATCATATGTGTTGTGTGAAAGATCTCGTCTGCCCTGTAATCCTCGGCGATGGACTGAACGTTGCCATAATGAAGCCAGTGGACAATGGTGGCCAAGGCATAGGTGTCAAATCTGGGGAAATGATAGGCTCGGGAGAATCTTTGTTGGCTGGGATGTTGGTTGAATAGCAGCGCAAAGAATGGCGATTTGGTGAGTATGTGCTTTTCAACCAGGATGCACTTACTCGTAGGACCAACATATAGCTCGATGGTTTGGTTAACAAGATTTCTGCTTGCTGTGAGAAAGTGCTCAAGATCTCAGGAGGATGTTAACTTACTTCTTTAATTTGGGTTGAGGGGTGTCAACGAGCTGTTGCTGAAGTTTCTTGGCTGGCCGCTTCTGATCTTCTCCAATATCCTCTACCTCAACGCGAACTCTCTTTCTGGAACATTTGGCGGTCTCTTCTGGGCTCTTACGAGAGGAGTATGTATCTTTAGAAAGAGAAAATGGTAACTGGTGCATGTGGGTTGAACTTGTTTCCCTGGGCTCGGCCTTCAAAGTTGACGGTTTAGTCTCACGGAGAGGAGTGGCTTCGGGTGATGGAGCGTCCTCTCGGATCTTAGACGACCAGTCCTCAACCAGCCTTGGTACTCTTTTTTGGTCGGCTGTGGCCAAGGGAAGAGAGTCCATGTGCGGAATATCCTCCATAGAGATGGGCTCCATCTTAATTTCCGGCGAACTCTTCACGACTGGCTCGTACGTCCTAGTGGTAGGGTGTTGCACTGACTGTTGCATTTCCACACCAGTAGCCGTTGATGCGAGCAGCGCGTACATATCGTCCATAATTTTATTATCGGTATCGAATTCTTCTTTTATGTTATTGATAGAGAGGGGAGGACTGTTCAAAGTGGCCTCCGGAACGGACCGATTTCCAGCTGTTAGTGAACTCATCGCGAAGTGCTCAAGTGTTGTAAGTTTCTCAGCAACAGAGCGCACTGTCTCCTGAGTTGCGGCTGCTGAAAGGTCGAAGTCTGGAATATTGGTTGCAGCTTCGTCAAACCGAGATGGAAGATGCATATTGAATGAAGGTTCCCAAGGGTCACCAAACTCAAACTTATCCGATATCATCATATCGCCTCGGTCGTCTTGACCAAATTCTGCAAAATTCCAGCCAGAGTTCAGGTGTGAGTACATGTCAGGCATGGCAGATTTCATATCCATTTCGACATCTTCCTCAAGAGACTCGATAATGGTATTGCCCGAACCGCATGCGGCAGTGCCGTCCTCAAAGCTGAGAAGTTGAGTGCCATCATTTTTGCTGCCGTGATGGTTTCCAGTTGAAAGTGGCAAAGGTATGGTTTCGAAAGTGCTCGTCTCGGCCACTTCGGAGAGTTCATTGGCGTCACCGATCCAGGAGGGAGGAGAACTCAAGCTTGATGAGGTTTCCGATTTGAGAACTTCATGAGTCTTTACTAAGCTCATCTCAGGAGTGTGGAGTGTCACAACAGGAGGAGCAGGAGGCGAGGAAGATGATGAAAGCTCGAGTGAGTCCCCATATGATGGGGTATGTTCTGTTGTTCCAATTGCCTTCTTGTCAACAAACCCAGTCTCAACATTGAAGATTCCCGCAGAGTTATGAGGATTTCCCGTGTCTGGCACAGCTTCAGCGAGTGTGGAATGCTCTTGGAACTCTGAGCAAATCATTTCCAGACTTTCAGGCACCAAAGTTGCTTCACTGGAGGCCAACGAAGGCGATACACTGCCCAGAGTGTTTGCAGCTGTGGAAGCGAGCTCTGGTGTTTCCTTCAAACCCGCTTGAACGGCTTCGGGCGCGAGTCCTTCGTTGCGTATTTCCGAGTGAGAAGTGCCCAACTCGGATGAGCCCTCTGAAGAGTTGTTGGGCTTAAGCAAGTCGGTCAAGACAGACTCGAGTGCGTCATCTCTGCTGTATGTGCTGGGAGTATGGGGAGATTGAGATATATTTGGAGAGATTTTGGTCAACTCCTCGGCTGGCTCGGAGTTGAACTTAAGAGACTCAACTGAAATCATCCTGGTGAGTTCAGGTTTGTTCTTTGTGACAGGTATAACGTCTTCTGCAATGGTTTGGTTACCACCCGCCGGTGCATTGATTCCCATAGACTCAGAAAAGTGACTGGTAGCTGGAGCTTCAAAAGCCGGAGAAAGAGACTCAATGTCTGGAGTGCCTTCAACTGAGAATGGACCGAATGGGAGCTCTGAATCCTGGACCGATGATGTCTCGATGAGTTCTGGCACCATAATTGGAGCATTGATATCTGAGGAGAGTAGATCGCTGGCTATCATAACCTCAGCCACCGCCATCACGTCTGACGAAGGAAGTGAAATCGTCTCAAGGACCTCCGAAGTCTCGTTCTGTTCTTCCGTGACCCGGCGAGAAGAGCCAACATCATCAACAGACTTTGTTGAAACTATCTGCTCTTGCTCTGTTAACGAACTATTGTCAATGAAATAGGGCTCGAGGATTGAAGCATCAACATCCGGGTTAAAGTGACCCATATTTGCAATAGCTTCAATCGAACCCTCAAGCTCTTCAATCTGGGAATTTACCATCTCACCGACTACTGTGTTCATTCCACTATCTTCGGAATAAGGCGAATTGATGTCTCGACGAGCCTGAGTCGAATCAACGTGCCCTTGACTCTCTGATGAAATGCTCCCGCAGACGACTTTGTCTGTCCTGCTAATTGTCAAGGAAGGTGAACCAATTTCCAGAGTAGTTGAAACTGGTACAAGTTGCGATTCAACTCGAGTGGTCCGGTTAGAAAGCATGGTTGATGTGCTGGTTGTTGATGAAGGTGAAGCAATATCGACCATGACTTTCGCTGAAGGGGAAAGTTTTTGTGCTTCTTCTCCAGTGGCCTTGATGGGAGGCATCTTCACTTCGTCAATTTTCGGTAAAGGTGAACTTATCCCTCCATCAGCTTCATTACGAAGTGCAAGCTCTTGCTTTTGAGCTAAGGTGATCTCGCTGTCGACCGCGTTCGAATCGTTCATTGTGGAGAAAGGCGAAGCAAGCGTTGATGCCACGATGATAGTCTCATTTCTATCAGCAATGCCTGATGAGTATGATGTAAGTAAGATTGGAGGGTGAAATATGCGAGGTGAAGATAGCTATCAAGTTGAGAAGGCAGGTTGTGTTTTAGATGGAGTAGAAAAGGTAAGCGAGGCGAAGGAAAGAGGTAGGTTGACAATAATGAGAGTTATGAGATGGCTCTGGGCCTTGTCAATCTTCTGGAAAGATGATTTTGTTCTCTGATTGTAGCGGACACTGTAAGTAAGAAAGGTGTGGTTTGCTTAGGAAGGCATGAGATAGCTTCCTTACTCAGCTCAAGAATTCTCAACTATTCTGTGTATCTTTGACCTGTAGAAAAGCGTGGAAAGCATTTGATGTTCGTTTGTTTTACGTAACGTTCAATGACTTATTTCACTTTGAAGATTCACTGAAGATGAAGAGTCTGCAGTGAGAAGAGGTTTATTTGTGCTATATTTTCGGTTGAAAGATCTAATGAGAAGTGCACTGTGAACCTCATGCCAGCCATCAATCGAACGCCATTTGAAGGGCGAACGTGTAATTCCATCTGGCTCCATGCCGAGTTCGCCGTTAGCATCCATTGGGTTTTGAGATGCAAAGAAATCTGTTAAAAGGGTGATCGGTGTTTTTGTATTAGACAATTGCTGTAGATAGTTCATCGATGCTGAATTTGGAGAGTTTTTTTTTTTTTTTGGTGTATGTTGAGAGCTCCCTAGAGGGGAAAGCAAGTGAGTTCTGGGCTGATGAACAAATGCTTGTGGCGTCTCCTTCGACAACTCAACTGCCTTAACCCCGGGCTGAGTCGATGATAGAAAGTAGACCCAGGATTTAGCGTAAATCATTATAAAGAAAACCATGATCAAGGCGTTCATGAATCATTGTATGTATGAACAGCCAACGATGAAATTGCACTCCGCAAGTGAAATTCTTCAAATAATAACATCTAGCCCAGAAAACGTTAAACTTGAATCGTGAAGGACAAACATGCAACTTACCTCTGAATGGAATGCCTTTGAATCGGCAGACCTCCTGTTGTCCATGTGAATGGTAGTCACAGACCATATCATATCCCGGGTATAGAAGTCTCGTCCTACCGTCGGACATGATACCTCGTAAACGGTGAAAAGAATCTTCTTTTAATGAGGGGATTTTCTCAGCGAGACCAACAAGCTCTTTGGTGGTTGAAAGATTGCCGAGTGAGATTGAGTTGTCGTGATACTTTAGCAGCATGTAATTGTAAGAACGAGTCATCAACTTGCGAAGCCCACAATCTGGGCGCGTCTGATGGTATGCTGCACAAAACTCCTCTTGTGATGGCCATCTCCGAGCCCAGAAGTAGAATTTTCCGAGCTGATTCATGATCAAGTCAGACATTTCAGGCATTTCCCAGAGTAAAGCCAGGCTGTAGACTTTTATGAGGTTGGAGATAACTTTTGTGTGACGAATGAATTGGGGCGTGCCTTCCTGAGCTGGGGCTATAGCTCGACCAGAGCTCAGTTCTGGGAATGCTGTGATATTTTGGCGATACAACCACTCGAAGATGAAAGAAAAGGCATCTGGGTCACGGAAGGGAAGATAGACAACCGGGTCCACCCGAATATACTTGGACTTGGCAACGAGAAGCTTCTTATGAATCTTGAAGCTCTTGCGTTTGGGTCCAACCCGGAATTCGATGATTTCAGAACCAGCGTAACTATTCAACTGTTAGGCCACGGGAATTCAATAGAGATGAGGCAATCTTACTCATAGAACGTGGGGTATTCTGTGTCGTCCGAATTGGTTGCTCGGTTTGATGCCATCGACACCAGTGAAATGTTAGCTCCAGGGTTGTAAGGACCAAGTGATGTTTTCAATTTGGTAGACGACAAGGCTGTGGTTTGTGAAATGTTGCTTGTGCTCATCAGTGCGCCTTCTGTTGATACCTGGGTCGGCAAGATTGACTGTACCGCGCATGTTTGAGATGTGAGCAGAGTAGGACCTTGAGAAACTTGAGTGGGATCTAATTCGGGGGTGCGCTCGAAATGCACAGGCTCGAGTAGTCCTTGCTCCCTGGCTTCATTTATCAACGCGGAAGTTGCAGCCTGGGGTTGATGATTCGCATTGCTCGGCCATTTTGGCAGCCCCAGAGTTGCACGTACTTTTTCTGAGCGTTGAACGGATTCAAAGTCTTTTTGCTCATTCTCACGCCTCAACTTCCGGCGTTTTTCCATCCTAGGTTCGAGTTCTTGCCTCTCAGCTTCGTCGGCTTCGTGTGTTCCTTGTGTCATTGACGCAATTCGCTCGCGATCTCGGTCATGCTCTTTCAATATCAAATGCTGAGTTTGGACATTGCCTCGAGCATCGATCAGGTAACTGCCTTTGACTGATCTGACATTAGTCGCAGAGATGCCTCGCTCAGGCCATTTCTTGTCACATTCAGCGGCGATCTCTGGTGCACTGATTCTGTTTTTGAAGGAGAAGATGAATTTTACTTCTTCATCGGTGAATTTCCTCTTA
>Ga0302325_10029613_pt1 | contig 11308 bp, 6 predicted proteins | sample Palsa_T0_2_FD_201948 | JGI IMG/M metagenome (GOLD analysis project Ga0302325, IMG submission 201948) | Peat permafrost microbial communities from Stordalen Mire near Abisko, Sweden - Palsa_T0_2 | ecosystem: Environmental > Terrestrial > Soil > Palsa > Peat permafrost | place: Sweden: Abisko...
ATGACCCAGTCGACAACGCCCGACGCAGCCACCGCGGCCACCAATGGGGCGGGGAAAGACACCGCGCCGCGGCTAGAGGTGGTCAGCGTGGCCGTGGCCCGAGGGTCGCTGGCCGACGACCTGCGCGCCATCAAGATGGTATGGAAGCGAGAGCTGATCCGATACTCCCGCAACCGCATCCGCATCGTGACGTCGTTGGCGCAACCGCTGCTGTTCCTGTTCGTCCTGGGCACCGGGCTGTCGTCCCTGGTCTCGGCCGGATCGGGCCCCCACGTCAACTTCAAGACATTCATCTTCCCCGGCGTGATCGCCATGACGATCCTGTTCACCGCCATCTTCTCCGCCGTGTCGATCGTGTGGGACCGGGAGTTCGGCTTCCTACGGGAGATGATGGTGGCCCCGGTGCGCCGGGGCGCCCTGGTCACGGGCAAGACGTTGGGCGGGGCCACCGTGGCCACCTGCCAGGGCGTCATCATGCTGGCTCTCAGCCCGCTGGTCGGGGTGTCGTACAACCTGCTGCTGATCGTCGAGATGCTGCTGCTGATGGCCGTGTGCGCCCTGATGCTGACTGCGATTGGGGTGGTGGCAGCCAGCCGGATGCAGCAGGTGGAGTCGTTCCAGGTGGTGATGCAGCTGTTCGTGCTGCCCATGTTCTTCCTGGCCGGCGCCATCTTCCCCCTCAGCGGTCTGCCCACGTGGCTGTCCATCCTGACCAAGATCGACCCGCTGGCCTACATCGTGGACCCCATGCGCCGGGCCGTGTTCGACCACCTCAAATTGTCCAAGGCGGCCATCGCCAAGTTCAGCCCCGGCCTGCACTGGGGGAGCTTCCGGCTTCCCGTGCCGCTGGAGTTAGCGCTGGTGCTGGCCCTCACGCTGGCGTGCCTAGGCCTGGCGGTGGCCATGTTCTCCAAGCAGGACTAACGGCCTGGGCTCGGGCCCTGCTCGGGCTCTACTCGGGCTCTGCTCGGGCTCACTCGGATCCCGCTCGGGCCTCACTCGGGCCTCTGCTCGGCCACTTTGCATCGCAAACTGGGCGAGGTTTGGGTCTTCGGGCGTGCCTCGGGTCGAAAACACGCCTTTCCACACGCCCAAAGACCCGGACCTCGCCCAGACTGCATCGGTGGGTCCTGAGCGGTTGAGCTGGGCGGCATCCGACTAGCGTCGCCCGGCGCTATGGGCCGCCCTGAACTCGCCCTCGACGATGCCGCTCGGGGGTCGTCTCCCTGGCGACGCCGGGCCATCGACAATGCCGATCGGGGCTGGCGTCCCGGGCGTCGCCGGGCGCTGGTCACTGCCATCTTCGCCCTGGCCGTGATCGCTATGGTCCGGCGCACGCCGGCTCAGCTGTCGCATTCCATGCTGGGCAACCTGGGCGACCCGACCTTCATCATCTGGACACTGCGCTGGGATGGCCACGCCCTGTTGCAAAGCGCCGCGCTGTCGCACCCGTCGTCGATCTTCAACACCAACATTTATTGGCCCTACCCGCACACGCTGGCCTACGCCGACGACCTGCTGTCGATCGCCCCCATCTACAACGCACTGTTCGCCATCACCCACAACTGGACGTTGTCGCTGAACCTGTTGTGGCTGGGCGACCTGGGGCTCAACATGGGCGCCACCTACTCGCTGACGCGCTGGCTGACCCGCCGGACCGAAGCGGCTGTGTTCGCCGGGCTGGCGGCGGGGTTCTCGGGCTTCGTGTTCAGCCAGGTCAGCCACGAGCAACTGCAGATCATCGGCCTCATCCCTCTGGCGTTGCTTCTGTTGTTCAAGCTGCTGGAGCGACCCCGGGTCTCGTTGGCGGTGGGCCTGGGGATCGTCAACCTGGTGATCTTGTTGTCGGCCCAGTACTGGGCCGCCTTGTACGCCATCGCCGTCGTGGTCGTCCTAGTGGGCTGGCTGATCATTGTGCGGGGCCGGATCGCCCGACGACTGCTCGGGGCGCTGGCGATGACGGGCGTGATCACGGTGCTCGCCTTACCCACGTTCATTCCCTATCAGCAGATACAGAGCGTCACCGGGACGCGGATGCTGGCACCGGTGTGGAGCTTGCACCCCCGCGACGTGATCCGGGCCACGGCGGGGAGCTACCTGTACAAGGGCTTGTCGGTGGACAACGTCCCGGGCAGCGGCGAACGCCACCTGTTCCCCGGGTTCCTGACCATGGCGCTGGCTGCCGTGGGCGCCGTTGCCCTGGCCCTCAGCTACCGCCGCCGCCCGCCGTCGGAGAGCGTTGCGGCACCCACTGCCGAAGCGGCGGCCACTGCCGGAACGGCGGCCACTGCCGGAACGGCGGCCACCCCCGGAACGGCGGCACCTCCCGGAACGGCGGCACCCCCCGGAACGGCAGTCCCGCCTGAGGCAGCCGTGTCGCCTGGAACGGCCGCATCCACCGGTACGACGACACCCCCTGAAACAGCCGGGTCGCCCGACATGGAGGTCTCGCCTGGGGTTGCGGCCCGGGAGGCATCGTCGCCCGAGGCGTCGGCGCCGTCCGGAGACGCCTGGGCGCCGCCTGATCGGCGCAAGTTCCTGGTGCTACTGGTGGCGGTCGGCCTGACTGCGCTGGTGCTGGCCATCGGCGCGCCGAGCCATCTGTGGACGCCGTGGCTCTTTTTCTACCGGTTCGTGCCCGGCTTTGCGGGCATACGGGTGACGGCCCGGTTGGCCGCGGGATCGCTGATGGCGGGCGCCGTGCTGGCCGGCTACGGACTCGATGTCGTGCTGCGGCGGCTGCCCCGGCCATCGCTGCGCATGGCCGTCGCCGCCGTCGCCTGCGTCGTGGTCCTGGCCGAGTTGGCCGGGCCACTGCCCTGGGTCCAGGTCCCCTCGGACAGCGCCACCCTGGCGGTGTACCACGCCCTCAGCCACGACGGCCCGGGGGCGGTGGTCGAACTGCCCATGGCCGACCCCATGACCCAGACCCGGCGCTGGTCGTTCAGCGAGCCCATTCGGATGCTGTGGGCGACCATCGACTGGCACCCCCGGTTGAACGGTTACTCGGGGTACGAGCCCATGACCTATGACAGCGACGCCGCCACCTTGGCCACGCTGCCCTCCCCGGCAGCCCTGGATCTGCTGCGCCAACGCCACATCCGCTACCTCATCCTCCATATGGGCTTGCAGGCCGGGTACCAGATGTTCACGCCGGCCCAGGCTGCAGCCATCATGGCCGGCCTTCCCGCCTCGGCTCACGACACCCGGTACGGCCCCAACTACCTGGTCGACCTGGGGCCGCAGTAACCGCTTTCCCCCAGAACCGAGCCGGTAGCATCGGCGTGCGTGAATCGGTGTCCATGGAACTGACGGCGACGGTCAAGAAGGTGTTGCGACCCGCGGCGGAGCGCTTCACCACGGCGCTCACCCGGGCCATCGAAGCCCGCCTCTCGGCACTGGAACAGGCCCACGGCGAGACGTGGGCCCAACTCCAGGCCCTGAAGTCCGGCCTGCCCCCGGCGCTGGATCAGCGCCTGCTCGACCTGGAGCAGGCTACCGGCCTGACCCGGACCGAGTTCCAAGAGCTAAAGACCTGGGTGCCCGCCGTGCTCGACGCCTCGAGCGACCAACACGCCGCTACCCGGGCCACGGTGCGGACCGAGCGCCTGCTGTCCCAGCTGACCACCGAGCAGGCGCAGCGGTTGCAACAGATCGAGGAGCGGGTCGAGTTCATCCGTCGGGAGCTGATGTTCGAGTTGCGCTATGGGGCCCGGAGCCAGGGCATCGACGCCTCGGGCACGGGGAGCGAAGGAAGCCCCGGGGTCACCGTCGAGCCCAAGGTGCTCAATGAGGCCAAGCTGCGATCGTTTGGCGACGACATCCGGCTGAACGTTGGGGCGGGCCACGTCCCGGTCGAGGGGTACCTGAATGTCGACGCCCGGGAGCTGGATGGGATCGACATCCTGGCCGACATCCGATCGCTGCCCTTTGGCCCGGGCGATGTCAGCACCATTTATTGCGCCCATTTGCTGGAACACTTTCCCGTCGAGGAGGTGCGCCGGTCGCTCCTCCCCTACTGGCGCTCGCTGCTTAAGCCGGGTGGGCGCATGATCGCCGTGGTACCCGACACCGAGGCCATGCTCGATGCCTATAACCGAGGCGACATCTCCTTTGCCGACCTGAGGGAAGTGACCTTCGGCGGGCAGGAGTACGACGGCGATTTCCATTTCAACATGTACTCCAAGGAGTCGCTGACGGCGCTGCTGGCCGACGGGGGCTTCGGCGACGTCGCCATCACCGGGGCGGCCCGGCGCAACGGTTTGTGCTTCGAGATGCAAGTCGAGGGGGTCCGGACCGGCGATGCCCCATCGGCCACCGGACGCTGACCGCCCAGCCTGGGTGGGCAGTGCGGCGCCACCGGCGGTCTCGGTGGTGGTCAACACCTACAACCGTGCCGCCAGCCTGCGTCTTACCCTCGACGGCCTAAGCCGCCTGGACTACCCGTGCTTCGAGGTGGTGGTGGTCAACGGGCCGTCGACCGATGACACCGAAGCGGTGCTGACCGACTACCAGGGCCGGATCAAGACGGCCCAATGCCTCGAACGCAACCTGTCGCGCTCGCGCAACGTGGGCATCGCGCTGGCCGCCGCGCCCATCGTGGCCTTCATCGACGACGACGCCTATCCCGACCCGGCGTGGTTGGACCACCTGGCGGCGGCCTACGGCGACGACGAGGTGGCAGGTGCGGGCGGTCCGGTGTACGACCATACCGGGGCGGAGTTTCAGACCCGCTACATCATCTCCAACCGGGTGGGGGGATCGATCCTGACCTATGAAACCAACCCCAGCGCCTGGATCAATGTCCCCGGAGCGCGGTCATTCGGCCGCCTTATCGGCACCAATTCCTCGTTCCGTCGCGACCGCCTGATCGAAATCGGCGGGTTCGACGAGGAGTTCGAGTACTTCCTGGACGAAACAGATGTCTGTCTCCGGCTGATCGACGCCGGCTACGTCATCCGCCAGTTGGACGACGGCCTTGTGTACCACAAGTTCCTGCCCAGCGATATCCGAGGTGAGACCCGCGTAGCCCGTGACCGCTACGCCGTGCTCAAGAACACCTGCTATTTCGCCCTGAAAAACGCCCGCGCCGGTTCGTCGTTTTTCGACCTGTGCGCGGGACTCGCCGACTTCGTCGAGGCCCAGCGGGGCGACATCCTGGGGAATATCGAGATGGGCTTTCTGGCACCCTGCGATCTTGACAAGTTCGAGGCCGACGTACCCCGGGCCTTCGATGCCGGCTGGCAGCATTTCCTGGCCGGGGGGCCGAAGACCCGCTCGGCTGCATGGTTCGACCAGCGCCAGCAGCCGTTCGTCCCTTTTCCCATCCGCCGCGTCAGCGCGCAGAGGCTGCATGTCGCGCTGATCAGCCAGGACTATCCCCCGGGACTGCTGGGCGGGATCGGGCGTATCACCCACATCCTGGCCACCGGGCTGGCCGAGGCGGGGCACGTGGTCCGGGTGTTGACCACCGGCGCCGGGCACAACCGGGTCGACCTGGAGGACGGCGTGTGGGTCCACCGGATTGTCGCCACCAGCCACCCGGCCCCGGGTTTGGTCGAGGTCCCTCAGGCGCTCTGGGACCACGCGGCGTCGGTGCTGGACGAGCTGCACCGCATCGACCGGGACCGGCCCATCGACGTGGTGCAGGCCCCCAACTGGGACGCCGAGGGGCTGGCGGTGGTGCTCGACGGGTCGTTGCGGTGCGTGCTCGGGCTGTACACGCCGATGAAAACGGTGCAGCGGATCGATTCCCGGTTGGCAGCCGACCCCGTGGCGGGCCAAATCGCCGAGTTGGAGCGCATCTGTTACCTGCGCGCCGATTCTCTGCTGGCCGATTCCCAGGCGGTGGTCGCCGAGATCGAGACCGAATACGGGGTTGCGCTGTCCGCCGGTCGGCTGGAGGTGTGCCACCTCGGCCTACCCGATCGGGCCGCTGGTGTCGCTCTCGGCGCAGTGACCGCCGGCGTGGTCATTGCATTCATGGGTCGGTTGGAGCGACGAAAGGGCATCGACACGCTGCTGGACTGCCTGCCCTCGCTGCTCGACCTCAACCCAGGCGTGTCGGTCGTGCTGGCCGGACGTGACGACATTCCCGCTCCGGGCGGGCTGTCCTATCGCGCCGCATTCGAGGCGTCGGCCGACGGGCAGCGGCTAGCCGACCGCGTTCACTTCCTGGGGGCGGTTTCGGACGAGCAACAAGACCAGATCTACGCCCAGTGCGACATCGTGGTAGTGCCATCGCGTTTCGAGAGTTTCGGCCTGATTGCGCTGGAAGCCATGATGTTCGCCAAGCCCATTGTCAGCTGCGATGTGGGCGGCATACGCGAGATCATCGAGCACGGCGACAGCGCCCTCTTGGTCGCGCCGGGTGACGCCGACGCTCTGGGCGAGGCCTTGGCCGCCCTGTGTCGCGACCCCGACCTGCGCCAGCGCCTCGGTCATCGGGGCCGGGCGGTATACGACGAGCGCTTCACCGCTCGGCTCATGGTGGACCGGATCAACCGCTACTACGACCGCCTGACCGACCGCCGCACGGCCCGCGTCGGCACCTGATCGACGCAGGATTTCGCCGGCATATATCCAAATGGGCACAATGACTTGGTCTTCCATGCAGTTGGGTTTAACCTCTCCCCCTGTGATGATTCTTCCCCGCCTTCGTCGCTCGATCCCCATGACCATGGCCGCATTAGCCATCATGTCGGCCAGCCTGGTCAGCGTGGTCGTCCATGCCAGCTCCGCCGCCGCCCAGCTGGCCGGACCATATGCCTCGGCGACGTTGTTCCGTCCCGATGGCGTGCTTGACTCAGCTCCCGCCACCGTCACCCTGGACGACATCGGGACGGCGGCATTCGTGCTGGGCGGTGACGACGGGATCTGGTGGTCCACCCCGAACACCAACTGGGCGCCGCTCGGCCAGCCCGTCACCAGCACGTTCCTCACGCCGGTGGGCATCATCGGCGCACCCGCCGTGGTGTCGTGGGGCCCCGGCCGGATCGACGTGTTCGTCGAGGGCGGCGACCACAAGCTGTGGCAGGACTTCAGTACGTGCAGCGGTTGCGCCTGGTCGGGCTGGATCCAGCCCTTGGGCACGTCAGGGACGCTGGCGTCGCCCCCGACGGTCACCAGCTGGGCTCCCGGGCGCATCGACGTGCTGGTGGTGGGCACCGACGGCAACCTGTGGAAGCAGGACTGGGACACCAGTTCCTGGAGCCCCGGTTGGCTGTTCGTAGGGGCGCCGCCCGCCTCGACCGGCGTATCGCTGAAGGCCAACCCGTCGGCCGCCGGGACGTACTACACCCCTGCCATCACGGCCTATACGCCGGGCCGGCTCGACATCTTCATCTGGGGCTCGGACAACCATCTGTGGCAGACGTTCTTCATCAACAACACCTGGCAGGGTTGGTTCCAGCCCGCGGGCACGGCGGGCGGCGTCTTGAACTCCTCGCCCACGGCCGATTGGTGGGATGGCGACGGCCCCACCAACCTGACCGTCTTTGTCCAGGGTGTGGATCAGCACCTGTACCAGACGACCTACGAGGGCGGATGGAGCCCGTGGACGGTGCAAGGCACCCTGCCCAACATCTTCATCGGCATCCCGGAGACGGCAACCACGCTGCAGGGCGAGCCGACGGTGCTGGTGGAGGGCACCGATCAGCGCTGCTACGCCTACTTCCCACCCAGCTAGCGATCAACCGGCATCGCCGGGTCGCCATCTCGGCTACCAGTTAGTGTCAGCCCCCGTGCCACGCCCGGCTGACGCGCCCGCCTCGGTTGTCGACCCGGCGGGGCGCGGGGCTACCGGTGCAGTTGCCGCTGCCTCTTCGGCTTCCGGTGACGATGGGCGGTGGCGGCGACGGGCCTTCGTGGCCGCCGTTTTCGTCATCGCCACAGCCGTCATGCTGCGCCGGACGCCCTCGGAGCTGGCCAACCGCCTCCCGGGCAACCTGGGCGACTCGGTCGAAGTCATGTGGATCCTGCAATGGGGCAGCCACGCCATGGTCCACAACCCGCTGCACATTTTCGCCGCCAACATCTTCTGGCCCTACCCGCACACGTTGGCCTACGCCGACTCCCTGCTGTCTATCGCCCCGCTGTACGGCGTGCTGTACGCCGTCACGGGTCAGTGGGCGCTGTCGTGGAACCTGATCTGGATCGGCCTCATCCTGCTCAACCTGGGCGCCACCTACAGCCTGGCCCGCTGGCTGACCGGCCGTACCGATGCCGCCATCTTCGCCGGCCTGGCCGTCGGCTTCTCGGCCTATGTCCTCAACAACGCCCAACACCCGCAGCTCGAACTGATCGGCTTCGTCCCGCTCGGATTCCTGCTGCTGTTCAAACTGCTCGATCGCCCCCGCTGGACCACCGCCGTGGCGCTCGGGGTGGTCAATGTGATCATCGCCTTCGGCGCCTTGTACATCGCCACCGGCTATCTGATCGCGCTGGGGATCCTGCTGGTTGGCTTTACCATTGCCATCCGAGGACACTTCGGACGCCCGTTGGTGGCCTGCCTGGCCGTGGCCGGCGTGATCAGCCTCATCGCCGCCCCGTCGATCATTCCTTACCACGACGTCGAGTTGATGTACGGCCGACGGCCCTTGTCGCCTGAGTGGGGGCTGCGCTTCCAGGACATGGTCAGGCCGACGCCCGGCTCCTACCTCTACTCGTCGTTGCCCCAGGGCAGCACGAGCGGCACGGCCGAGCGGCACGCCTTCCCCGGTTTCTCGACCATGGCCCTGGCCGCGCTGGGCCTGGGCGTGCTGTTCTTCGGCCGCCGTCGACGGCGAGGGGCACACAGCCACGAGGACCACACGCTTCCACCGGACCGCAAGCGATACCTGCTGCTGCTGGTCATCATGGGCGCGGTCATCACCATCCTGGCCATCGGTGCCGTGGCCGACGGCTTTCCCACGCCGTGGAAGCTGCTGTACAACAGCATCAGCCCGCTGGCCGGGGTCCGGGTTCCGGCGCGCCTGGTCGCCTTCACCATTTTGACCCTGGGGGTGCTCGCCGCCGTCGGGCTGTCGGCCGTGCTGCGTCGAGTGGCCCAGCCGGCGGCCCGGGTGGCGATCACCGCTGTCGCCTGCATTGTGGTGCTGGTCGAGCTGGCCGCCCCGGTCAGCTACACCCACATTCCCGACGATCCCGCCACGTTGGCGGTGTATCACGCTCTGAGCCACATGCCCAAGGCTCCCGTGGTGGAGCTCCCCATGTTCAACCCGGCCACCGATCCCACCGACTGGGCATTTGGCGAACCGTCGCGCATGGTGTGGTCCACCATTGACTACGACCCGACGGTCAATGGCTATTCCGGCTATGTCACGCCGACCTACGACAACGACGCAGCGCTGTTCGCCACATTGCCCGCCCCCGCCGCCATGACCCGCATCCGGGCGCTCAAGGTGCGCTACCTGATCCTGCATGTCGGGGTGCAGACCGACATCCAGATGTACACGCCCGCCCAGGCCCAGGCGATCATCGCCGGGCTGCCCACCGCCACCGTGCACCAGTACGGCCCCAACTACCTGGTCGACCTCGGCTCCTCCTAGCGGCTGCCGGCCCGGGGCCTCGGGCCTGGACGGTGCGTTGGCCCGATACATGTTCGGTGTCCCAACGCCGAAGATGTATCGGGCCTACGTTGCAACGGGCCCGGCCCGATGCCTTTTCCATGTTCCCCCGCTACGGGCCCAGCGCTATTGGAGGGTGGCGACGCAGAAGATGGACTGGCCGAACGGGGGCCGGCGTGCCGCTTCCATCCGGCGCAGCACGGGGACGAACACCCGGTCGAACACCTTGACCCGGCCCGCCGTGGTGGGAACCTTGCGCAACTCCTTGGCCAGGATCCACCACGCCACCGCGCCAACGATGTTCACGTAGCGCGACTCCACCACCGTCAGCCCGGTCGACTCCACCAGTTGGTTGAGGCCCTTGATCCGGTACCGCCGGTAATGGCCCACCCGGCGATCGAAGTCGCTGTACAGCTCGGCGAACGCGGGCACCCACAGCAGCAGTCGCCCGCCCGGCTTCAGCGCCCCGGCCAGCTGCTTGAGCGCCATGGTGTCGTCCTCGATGTGCTCCAGGACGTTGATCAGCACGATGCTGTCGTAGCGCTTGCCGTTGACCGCCTCGGCCACGTCGGCGTGGCGCACCTGGATGTTGGACCGCCCACCGAAGCGCGCCTGCAGGCGCTCGACCGATTGGGGCGACAGTTCGGTCGCCACCACATCGGCCCCATCGGCCGCCAGCAACTCGGTGAACGTGCCGTGCCCCGCCCCGACCTCGAGGATCTCCTGGCCCAGGTAGGGCTGCGCCAGCCCGAAGATCCAGGAGGTGTAGCCCTGGGCTCCGTCGAGGGATTCCAAGGTGGCAACCAGCTCGCGATCGGCCTCCCCGAACGACGCCGGGGTGGCCGCTACCCGAGGCTTGCCCACCCGGTGCTCGTGCATCCGCTCGCGGAACGGCGAGTAGCGCACGATGCAGTACATGGCGCGGACGCCGTCCCGCCAACCGATCTTTTTACCCTCGTCGTAGGTCCGACCGGCGTAGGAGATGCCGACCTCCCATAGCCGCCACTTGCCCCGCGCCACCTTGGCCGTGATCTCGGGCTCGAAGCCGAACCGGTCCTCTTCGATCACGAAACTTTGGATGACCTCGCGGCGAAACGCCTTGTAACAGGTCTCCATGTCGGTGAGGTTCAAGTTGGTGAACATGTTGGACGCCGTGGTCAGCGCCCGGTTGCCCACCGCATGCCAGTAGTACAGGACCCGGTGGGGCCGGTCGGCCTGGAAGCGTGACCCGTAGACGACATCGGCCTGCCCGGCCAGGAGCGGACCGAGCACGACTTCGAATTCGCTCGGGTCGTATTCCAGATCGGCGTCCTGCACGATCACAAACGGTGCCGTTGCCTCGGCAAAACCGCGGCGCAGGGCCGCCCCTTTTCCCTGGTTGATTTGCTGCGCGATCACCCGGACACGGGGATCGTCCAGGTCGTTGGCCAGGCTGAGGGTGCCGTCGGTGGAACCGTCGTCGACGATGATCAGCTCGGCGGTGAACGGTGACGCCAGGACTCGGTGCGCCACCTCGACGATCGTCGCCGCCTCGTTGTAGCACGGCATCACGACCGACAAGCAGGCGGAGCGCGGCTCAGCCACGACCACGACCATACGATCCAGCTGAGGGAGCCATAACGATCCGGTCGATTCTAATCGCCTCCGCCCTCCGGCCCCCATGGACCACGCCGTGACCACCCCGTGGACCGCCGCCGGGCGAGGGCCGATCGGCCGTCGATCTGGGCGAGCTCGATCCTCGC
>Ga0302325_10029615_pt1 | contig 11307 bp, 13 predicted proteins | sample Palsa_T0_2_FD_201948 | JGI IMG/M metagenome (GOLD analysis project Ga0302325, IMG submission 201948) | Peat permafrost microbial communities from Stordalen Mire near Abisko, Sweden - Palsa_T0_2 | ecosystem: Environmental > Terrestrial > Soil > Palsa > Peat permafrost | place: Sweden: Abisko...
GCAGAGAAACGCTGCGCCAAGCTCGGCGACGAGTTCCTCGGCGGCGTAACCGGCATCGCCCCAACGCTTGCGCCCGAATTCGCGATTGAGACGCGTCTCATGGCGTGTCCAGTGCGTCAGCTCGTGCAACAGGGTTGCGTAATAGCTTTCCGCATCGCGGAAGCTCTCGAAGAGCGGTAGCTGAACGTGATCGGCTGAGCAGGAGTAATAGGCGCGGTTTCCGCCGTGCCGCACTTCCGCGCCGGTCGAGGCGGCGAAAGTCTCGGCGACCGCGATGCGCTCCGCCGCAGGTAGAGGCTGAGCAGGGGCCGAGTAATACTGCGCGGGCAATCCCTCGATCTGTTCGCAGTTAAAAACGGTGTACCCCTTTAAGAACGGAATCTCGTTCTCGATCTCCTCGCCGGTTTCGCTCGTCTCGGTGCGTTTGATGCGGTCGGCATAGACGACGGGCGAGCCGCGTTCGCCCTTGCGCACATTTGCGCCAAGCTCGGACGCTTGGCGGTAGGTCATCCAGATCGGGCAGACAAAGCCTTTCGTGACCGCTTCGCTCCACAACATGAGGACATTGATTCCCTGATAGGGCTTGCCGGTGGCGCGTAGTGGCCGGACGATCTTTCCGGCCGTGTGTTCGACGCTCCACGGCTTGAGCCAGGTACGGACTCCCTTTTCAAGATCGGCAACGATCTTGTCGGTGGCGCGTGAATAAACATCCGTTCGCGGGCTTGCGTTCGCAGCCATGATTCAGCCCTCCCGTTCGGGATGGGCAAACAGGGTCGGCTCCTGATAGCGCCCTGCCGCTGTTCGTTCGGCAGGCGGTCGCCGGTCGTCGATGAGTTCGAAGAGCGCAGGCTGTCTTGCGTTCGCCGCCGCCTGCTTCTGCTCGCGGCGAAGTTTCAGAACGTCACGCCAGAGAATGCGTTTGCCTTCGATCTCAAGAAATTTAGGTCCAGCCATTTCCTTCCTCCAGGTCTGGGGTTCAGCGCAGCGCGCGCGCATGAACCCCTGCCCGTCGGCGAGACCGGGGTTAGCAAGTGCAATGGGCGAGGAACGCGAGGGGGATCACCCGGTCTGCACGGAGCGAAGCGAAGGAAGGTCGGGGATACGCGTTCCGAGGTGCGCCACGGCGCACGCACCCTTGCGCGCGCGAGGGGCAGCGCCCCTTAGAAAATCTCGGGGTATCGGCGAATGGTGGAATTCAACGGCGAACACAAAAGACAGGATGATTGGGTAAGTTTATTAACTTTTGAGGCCGATGATCGCGATGCCTGGTCGACATGAAAGGAAATATCCGACCGGGCGTCAGGCCGAGAAGGGAGACAGAAATGACTTATTCAAAGTTTCTGGGAGACAGCGGCGTTATCGCGATCAGCGTCGCAGAGCTGAAGAACGTGGCTCATGACATTGTCACCCCATTTTCGGGGCTGCACGCAATGTCCGAGGCGTTAAGCGCGATCAGTGACGGAACTGTGATCGTGGCAATCGTGGCTTCGATCTATCTGGCCCGTCTTGTCGAAGAGCATGCGGCACCGGTAATCAGCCGCGTCATGAAAAAAATCCGCAACAGATACAGGAAACGGGATTGAGCACACTACGCTAGCAACAGGAGGCATGTTTCATTCTACGGCGCCGCCCGATAAGAGTCTGCCCAACCTTCTCGACCATAGGAATGGGCACGTTGCCGGAATTGAGCAGATTGTTGAGGGCTTGGCTCTTGGTTGGAATCTCGATTCCGGCGGGCAATTCATGTTTTTTTAGCCAGTTTCGAAGAGCGACATAGGCTGATGGATCGTATTTATTAAGTTCGGGGCGGGATAGCGCGCCGTGCCTCACCCACGGTCCGTATATTTCTCGCAAAAATTCTATGATGTTCTGAGACTTGTCCGCGCGCTCTGCATAGAGCATCGGCGCTTTGTTTGGTAAGGGAGGAGTTTTGGAAGAAGGATTGATCGCTGCAACTAACGGCAAAATATCTTCGCCGGATTGCGCGCGCTTAACGAGGGACAGAAATGCGCGCAAAAGCTCACCGCGAAGTTCTCGAGAATCCACGCCGGCATCCAATAGTAGGGTATCTAGTCCTTTTGCAAAATTCACAGATACAGAATGCCAGTCGGTTTTACTTGCAACAACAGAATTCCGGGACTTGTCAGGTATGTGCTTGAATACACGACCTAATTTGTCCCACTGACCCCGGACGGAATTATCGTCTGTACCCGGACTATCAGAGGTTTGGCCCCTCTTCGAAGACGCGCCTACGATCGGGACCGCGATCAAAGATTCAATTTTCGTGAGCTTTGCTTTCGCGGATGACTGCTCACCTACGATTTCCGAGAGCGCGCGCACGAGTGAAGCGTCTTCCTTGGCCTCCCGGATCGGGGTGGCCTTTGAGGTGCTTCTATGAACAGCGGGCGCACGCTTCTCGCGAGTATTCTTCGAGGGACGCAATGCCATACGCGGTCCGATTAGATATGCTCATACGAACCAGTCGGCCCTCAATCGCCGATTGGGGGCACTGATTCGATTAACGAGCGTAAACTGCTAACTTCCAAATGAGAATCGCAAGTCGGTAAAATCCCTTCGGTATTTCTACTCAGGACGGGTTTCGGCGGTTCGTGAGCCTTCCCATGGGTACTTACGGTGCCGATCCTGGGGACGCGGAGCCGGGGTAGCAAGCGGAAGGGCGAGAAACGGAGGGGAATCTCCCGTCCGCCAGCGGACGGGGAAGCCGTTGCGAGGCTTGCGAACTCTTCCGCGCGCGAGGGGTGGCAACCCCTTAGAGAAGGCTTTGCGGAAACGAGCGGCGGTCTGCGGCTTTAGCCGCGCCCGCCGTGAGTTAGGCCGTAAGGAGACCGCACTTCGTGCGGGCGGAACATGCCGCTCGGTCAGCGGCGACGCCGAAGGCGCGCGATGCGGCGCACCCGCAGGAGCAGCGAAGCTGCGGGACCGATGTGCGATCGCCGCTGCCGTCCGCAAGCCTTCGCGCGATGGGATCGTTACCCGCATGGGCCGAAACCGCAGCGCGGGTTCGGTGCGCGCAGCGCATAGGGCCCGGCCCCGAAGCGGCGTGCTATACTGCCACAAAGTACCACTTCGATTTGAGGAGCACGCGTGCTAGTAATATTGCCAAGTCAAAAACATACGTGCGACTGGACGTTAAGAACCATGTTAGTATCCAAACTGGCTTCCTGGATAATCGAAACCCATAGCGAAATACCTCACACCAAGTGTTATAGGGGTCGCGGAGCGTCACGAGCAACCGCGCACCGATATAAACGCCCATGCCAGCCGACATTTCTGTCCGTGGTCAACTGGGCTCCAAAAACTCAATAGGCAAATTCAACGCAGAGACAACTGCTCGGGGGATAGAGCTATGTTCGTGCGCTTCGTTGCATCAAGATTCGCAAGGCAGTTAAGCTTTCTACTATTGTTACTGGCGATCGTATTTACCGCTTCGCTGCTGGTGAATGAGATCGTGTCCCGCGTTTCGAAAGAGGCCGTGACCAGGATCGACCCTCGTCTTACAACCGTTCAGCTTCACATAAATCTGATATTTATCGTGACGATTTGCGCGGTTGTTTCTGGAATCTTCCTGCTCGGTCTTCGCCTCCTCGTACCTCGCTTGCACAATTTCATATTTGGATCGATCGGGGGAGCGCACGCGCGATTGACCTATGTTCTCCCTCTCATTCTCGCGATCATTCTACCATTCGTCGCCGCGCTCGCCTACGACGCACATACGCGAACGCTCTCGAATTTCGTTCAACAGTACGGACCGTGGCTAGCAGTTTTTGGCCTGTTCATATCTGTGAGCGGTCTCGTCTTTTCCGCTGTGGCGATGCAGGACCTTCGTCACGTCATAAATACGTTTGAAGATTTCAAAACGAGATTTTCAATCATGTTGGAAGATGTCGGGCGCGGCGGTGACAAGACAAATTACGTACGGATCATGGCATACACCCCTTTGCCGGGTGCCCTTGCGCTGAATTCGGCGGACTACGACTCGCTAAAGGATCTGATACTCGCCACAGAATCTCGCGTTGAAGTCATCTGCCTCGACGAGAAATCATCGAGGGAATGGATGGGGCGTTTCCTCGGAAAGAAAGTGCGTAGCGGTATTCTACGCGGCAGCGGTCGCCTCGATTTGGACACCATCAATCGTGCGGTGCAGGAGGTCGAGAATCTGATAGTCAACCTAGAAAATCCGGCCCTAAGCACGAAGCGCAATTTCGCATCATTGCATCCTGCAATGCGGGGCACGATGGATGATTTGCCGCGATTCTATGCCTATTTTACGAATGATCGTGCGCTTGTAATAAATCCGCTATATTTTCCTATCGATGGACTGACGGCGGAGCAGCAGCCGGAGGAATTGAAAAGCAAATACGTTGAACTGATTGGCTTCGAGACAACCGATACATACACACTCAAGAATCTTCTAGCCACGTACGAACTCGTAGCCCATCAACTCAAAAGCCGGAGATTGCAAAATGGCGTATAGAGGACCCTTAAGCGGCATTCGCATGTTGTCGGGCGTTTTGCCAGCGTTCCTTCTGACGGCGCTATTGCTCGCGGCGTGTGACAGCAAGCACGCGACAGCCGCAATTCCAACAATCACTTATGCCATGCCGATTACGGTGGCAGCGATTCCGGCTTACGTGGCGGCCGACAAGGGGTTTTGGGCTCAAGAGGGTCTCAACGTGAAAACGCCAATGTTCAGTTCGGGACGCTTAGGCTTGGACGCTCTACTCTCGGGAAGTGCCGAGGTTATGTCGGTTTCAGAAACACCTCTCATACATGCCATTCAACAGGGGCACTCAATCTACATCGTGGCGACAGTGACGAGACACCGAGAGACCAAATTCATTGGCAGACGCGATCACGGTATAAATGGAGCCGACGATTTGAAGGGGAAAACCTTAGCAACGCTGCCGGGGACCAATTCGGACTACTTCATGTATAAATTTCTTCAAGCACACCATATCGGAAAAAGCGATGTAAGAATCGTTGCTCTGCAACCACCCGACATGGTATCCGCGTTGGTGAGAGGTGACATCGATGGATATTTTGCCTGGGAGCCTCATATCTACTACGCACAACAGCAACTTGGCGCAAACGCTATCGTCATAGGTCCAGACGATTTATACCGCGGCAGGCATTGCGTGGCGATGAACCAGGATTTCGTTCTAAAACATCCCGACATAGTCGTGAAACTCTTGAAGGGCCTGGTCAAAGCGGAGGACTATGTCCACGCCCACCCGGACGAAGCGAAGGCCATTGTCGCCAAATACACGCACACAAATAGAGCGGCAATTGATGCGCTATGGCCGGAATACGACGTGCGGGTTGAGTTGAGGCAAGAGCTCCTAGATATTCTTGCAGCCGAAGGCCAATGGGCGGCGACGCAAGGTACGTCCAAGGTTCCTGTGCCGAATTTCAAGAGCTACATATATACCGTAGGTCTTTCTACGGTGAGACCGGACACCGTGACAATTCAATAGTAACAAGTACGTTGATGCGAGGATGGTGCTTATGACCACGGGTCGTCGGATCAAGAAGCGCCAATCATGGTTGCTCGGCGTTGGCGTCGCCTGTTTCGTTATCGCTGTCTGGGAAACGACAGGGTATCTCGATTTCTATAACGTGAAGCTCCTCCCGCAACCCTCGCAAATTGCGGTCGCGTTCTATCACATGGTTCGCACTGGCGAATGGATTAGTGATGTCGAAGCGAGCCTTTCACGATATGTCGTCGGCCTTTTGATTGGCGTGATACTCGGCGTGTCCCTGGGCTTTGCAACTGGCCGTGTGAAAATTGTTTACGATGCCGTAGCTCCTCTCATGAATTTTCTGAGAAGTACGCCATCGGTGGCGTTAGTCCCGCTGTCGATCGTTTTGCTTGGCATCGGTGAAGTTGGTAAGGATTTCGTCATCGCATGGGGTGTTACCTTTCCGGTTTGGATCGGCACGCATACCGGTATGCGGCAGGTAACGACCGCCTACGACTGGGCGGCTCGCAGCTTGGGAGCCCAGCGGTTCCGAATTCTGGCCGAAGTGCTTCTGCCAGAGGCTTTGCCTCACATAATGTCCGGCATTCGCATAGGCATCGCTACTGGATTTTTTGCTTTAGCAGCGGCTGAAATGGCGGGTGCGTCTTCCGGCGTCGCATATAGAATATTCGCAGCCCAACAGGGTTTTCAGACTGATGAGATGATGGTCGCCATATTGACTATCGGTGCCCTTGGACTGGTCGCAGATATCACTTTCATGGCGTTTGCCAGACGCGTGGCTCCTTGGTGGAAAAACGATGCGTTCGAGCGTTAGCATGACATTGGGCGCAGAGGCGATTGTGGCCTCCATTCGCGACGTCACGGTTGTATTCGGAACCGACGGTCGTGCTGTCGAGGCAGTTAGTAAGCTGTCTCTTGACGTGTTTAGAGGCGAATGTTTGAGCCTTGTCGGGGCGTCTGGAGCAGGGAAAACGACAATCCTAAACGTCGTCGCTGGCTTTCTTGCGCCGACTTCCGGCACTGTCATTGTGAACGGGAAGGAGGTCACGTCTGCGGGACCAGACCGCGGAGTCGTGTTTCAAACTAATAACCTCTTCCCCTGGAAAACGGTTTTGCAGAACGTCGAATTTGGTTCCAGGATGCGCAGCGTTGATGCCGGAGCTCGGAGGGAAATTGCCAATGAGCTCTTGTCGGCAGTTGGTATGGCAGGATTTTCGAACTTCTACCCGGGTGAGTTAAGCATCGGCATGCAGCAGCGTGTGGCGTTAGCACGGGCTTACGCTAATGATCCAGACATATTGCTCATGGATGAGCCTTTTGGAAGCCTGGACGCTCAGACTGCTCTAGAGATGCAGAGGTTACTTTGGTCCATCAGGCAGAAAGCGCCGAAGACAATTATCTTCGTTACGCATAACATTGAAGAGGCAGTAACGGTTTCGGACAGAATCGTGGTTCTGAGTCGAAGGCCAGCAAGGGTGAAAGAAATCTTTGAAGTAGAATTGCCTTATCCGCGCGAAGTGAACGCGAATACGCTCGCTACATATGGCGACCTCAGAACGCGAATTTTCGGACTTATCTGAACCGTCGCCAACAACACCTGCTCGCCATACATTGCGCTAGCGTGTGGAACTCGCTACTCAACTGGCATCCAACCCGGTCAACGGGCGGTTGGATCGCGAAGCGCCCGCACACGTAACAGGGCCGGAATTCACCCAGCGGACAGCCCCGCGTTCCCCTCCATTTCACCAACATCGCAATTGCCTTCTTACGGCCAACTTACGCCTCGCGTCGGCGTATGCGCCGCAAGTGCAAGCACTCCTTCTCTTCGTTGCGGTCGCAAGCGATGCGGCTCGCCTCCTTCGGCTCCGGGCCTTCGCAGAAGGCCGCGGTGTTCGCGGTCGAAACGAAGGAGACCAACATGCGAGCCTATTCACTGAATGAATTATTCCGCCTCACGCGCACTGAACTGCTTGCGCTTCATGCCAAGATCGCTGCCCTGTTTCCGATGCTCTCGGAATTCGATCGCGCCGTCGCACGCGAGAATCTTCGCCTAATACGTCGCGTTCTGGCGCGTCCGTCGTGCGCCCCGTCGTGACGGCGCGCTACTACTGAACCGCCGTATTCACAGAACGGAACAGCAATTGACCTTCGTGCTGTTCAACAAACTCCTGACCTCCTTGGAAGTACCATTGGAATACACTTCGATTCCGGAATAGGGCGGGGTCAAGCGGATGCGTCGCATAAGGGTTGTGATAAATCCGCAGACCGTCGAGCAGGTTTTCGTCATACTGCGATTTTGGCTGCTTGATGATGTGGGGTGTTGTCGAGGAGGGATTGGATCGTAACGCGGTAAAAATTATGCCGCGAGCGGGATCGGACGAAAGTGCTCTCGCTTTGCCCATGTTCGCGCAAGCACTGAAGATTACAGCACTGACTTCCTTGTAGGCGGGGTTGGTGAATAGGCCAAGTTTGACGGAGCTTCCGTTTTCCTTCATCACCCTCTCCAAATGTTCCCCTTGGAGTCGCCCTTCGCGCCCGTTCGTCGCGATATAGCGTTCTTCATCGACATAGTAGCTGTATAGAACAGCTTCGATTGGCCGTTGGGCGGCCATAAAGCTGAATGGTTGGTCGAAATTCGTGACGGCAACCACGAAGGCGCGGTCTTTAACGTGATCCAACGCCGCATATGAATTGAGATATTTGCTATGTTTGTATGTGAGGCTATTTGAAAGCCGGATCATGGTTTGAAAATTAAACGCATTTAAGTCAGACGGCGGCATTTTACCTAAACGCGCATGCTCTGGCTCGGCACCTTGCGCGTTAGAGGCGATAGCCGCTTCGATATTCAGGTTCATGCTTGGAACGCAAAAGTCCGGGCGGTTATGTGAAAAATCCACCGGCATTCCGTATCTCTTCAAAACGGCAAACAGATAGAGCTCCCAAAAGCCGGAGTTGAACGTGGTTTGGAATTCTTCCACGAATTTTCCGTCACGGTCGCAGAACCCACGCGCCCAATCGTTTAGCACGTCGCATGTGAAACCGTTTCCGAGCTGAAGAAGGTTTCGAAAGTTGGGACGCTGCCGCGCCTCTTTGACAACAGGCGTAAAGAGGTCCATTTCGACGTTCCAAGTGCTTCGGTTCGCTAATATAGCACGTCGGCGTCGACGTTGGATTGCAAACGCGCCCAACAAGAAGCGCAATCTGCGCGTTGGGCTTCACGACATTGCCCGGCCTGCCTGCACGTCGAATCTCGACGCGCTTATTCGGCAAACCATGCAATGATAGATCGCCGCTCGCACCTCGCTTAACCGCCTTGGCCTTGTTCACGCAGCCATAATAGGCGGTGCGGTATTCGGCGGCTCCGGCCTCCGCCGCGCCCTTATTCATGCGGGCAGTGTTTGCGGCTTTGGCCTGACGGATTTCGGTGCCGTCGCGCCCTTGTTCACGCGGGCGGGGTTTACGGCGGCACCTTCTTCCGTATCTTCGGTTTCAGGGTCCTCCCATGTCTTCATACCGATAAGAATGCGATCCGCATTCTTGACCGGATGAATGTGCCCATAGTGATCCTGAATGATTTGAACGGAGGTGCCCATTTGTTCTGCCAGCATGATGTCATTGACGCCCTCACTCAATCTGAGCGTGGCGTAGGTATGGCGGAAGCAATAGCTGCTCCTCTCGGTTCCCGCTGGCCCCTTCAAGAGTTTGGTCACGTCGAGCATTTCGCGCATGTTTGAGCCGAAAGCGCACATCGGCGTCGTGTTCAAAGGCTTTTTCCCGCGCCGTTTCCCGGTCGGTGGTTTTGAGGGAAACCACCTTGTAGCGGTCGATCTTGGGGACCTTTATCCTGCAATACCACTCCCTGTGCTTCACATCGGCTCGGTGGTAGATGATGAGCCCGGACTTGAGTTGTTCGATATCTAATAGGTAGGCCATGCGGTTCGCCTGTTCTGTGCAGGAACTGTGCAGATCGCGCCGCTAAGCCATTGAATCTACATAGCTGGGTACGACCTGTGCATGGATTCTATATCGAAAATGTTAAGGAAAAACAAATACATACGAGTATATGGCGTCCCCTTGAGGGAGGGTCGAAAAATTCGAGCGCAGCGAGATATTTTTCGGGGAGGGGCAAGACCACCGCAACCGGAGGCTTGCCCCTCCCCGAAGTTTTCTTTTCGCTGGCACTCAAAGAAAGCCTTCGACCCTCCCGCAAGGGGAGGGTGGATGTTTACTCACGGCTCGATCACGGCCTTGCCGATGATCTTGCGGTCCTGGAGCATGCGCATCGCGTCGAGCGCGCCGGAAAGCGGAAAGCGCGCGCCGATATGCGGGCGAATCTTTTTCTCCGCAAGCAACCGGTCGATGGTCGCGATGTTCTCGCGACCTTTCTCCGGAAATTTCCGGCCGTATTCACCCGCGCGCACGCCCACGACTGAGAATCCCTTGATCAGCGGCATGTTCGCGGCAATCGTCGGGATGCGGCCGCTGGTGAACCCCACCACAAGCAGGCGCCCATTGAACGCGATGCAGCGCACGGATTCGTCGAACACGTCTCCGCCCACCGGATCGTAAATCACGTCGGCGCCGCGGCCCTGGGTGAGTTCCTTCACCGTTTCGCGGAAGCCGAAAGGCGGTAAGGTGTATTCCGCGCCATAACCCTTCAGGAAATTGTGCTTCTCTTCGCTCGAAGCGGTCGCAATCACATGCGCGCCGAACACGTGTCCCAGATCGACGGCCGCGAGCCCAACGCCGCCCGCCGCGCCATGAACCAGCAGCCATTCGTCCTTCGCGAGTTCGCCGCGACGCATCAGCGCCACATAGGCCGTTAGATACGCCGTCGTGAACGATGCAGCCGTCGCAAAATCGACGCCGTCCGGAATGGCGCGCAAGGAGGCCGCGGGAATCTGCGCCTCTTCGGCAAACGCGCCCGAGAATCCGCCCCCGACGACGCGGTCGCCATTCTTGAATCGCGTGACGCCGTCGCCAACCGCGATCACGTCGCCCGCCATCTCGCCGCCGACAACAAACGGCAATTCCGGCCGGTGCTGGTATTTGCCCTGCGCCATCAGGATGTCGGGGAAATTCACGGAGGCCGCGCGCACGCGAATGCGCACCTGATCGGGCCCAGGCGCCGGCAGGATCATGTCTTCGAACTGCAACGCATTCAGATTGTCGGCATTGCTCCGGCAGACAAGCGCCTTCATGGCGCTGCGATGTCCGGCGGCGTCACGGTCGGCAACGCGCGAATGCCGCCCAGCAACAGGGCCGTGGCGAAGGCTGTGGCCGTGGCGGGATCGCGAAGTTCGCGCCGCGCCATGCGTTCGGCGAGTTCGAAGGCCACGCCCACAATGGCCGCCATGAGGAAGTCTGCATCGACCGGCGGGAACATCCCCTTGGCGATCGCGCCCACCAGGTCTTCGCGCAGTTCCTCGAAACCCGCGATGGTTTCGGGCGTGTCCATGCGAACCCGCAGCGTGTCGGTGTTCATGCGCAACGTGCGGAAATTCGAATGGTCGCCCGCCACGAATTCGAAAAAGGTGCGGAAGGTGCCCGAAATGAACTCCTCCACGGTGCTGGCTTTGGCGCGTTCTTCATGCAGGCGAGGGCGGATGCGCAGCGCGCTCTCGTCCTGGATCGCCTGGAACACTTCCTCCTTGGATTGGAAGTAGTTGTAGAAGGTGCCGGAGGCGAGAGGCGTGGCGCGGATGATGTCGCGCACGGTCGTGGCGCCATAGCCGAGTTCGGCAAAAACCTGGCGGGCCGCCTCCAGGATCGTCAGGCGGTTTTGCGCCTTTGTCAGCTCGCGCTT
>Ga0302325_10029616_pt1 | contig 11307 bp, 8 predicted proteins | sample Palsa_T0_2_FD_201948 | JGI IMG/M metagenome (GOLD analysis project Ga0302325, IMG submission 201948) | Peat permafrost microbial communities from Stordalen Mire near Abisko, Sweden - Palsa_T0_2 | ecosystem: Environmental > Terrestrial > Soil > Palsa > Peat permafrost | place: Sweden: Abisko...
GCCCCGGCCCGGGCCGGCCCGGGGGCGGGCGCCCCGCCCCCCCCCCGCCCCCCCCGCGGCCGCGCTCTGATCGGCGCTGAGCTCGGTGATCGACGGAGCGAGGCGGGCATCGATCTCGCTCTTGAGCGCGTCGCTGCGCGGGCTGCCGGAGCTCTCCCGCAGTCGGTCGGCTGCACCGAGGAGCTCGAGTGCAGCTGCCGGCCGGCCTTCGAGCGCCGCGAGCACGGCGATGTCCTCCAGCAGGAAGGCGAAGGCCCACTCGTCGTCGTAGTCTCGGTGGGCGCGCAGGCTCTCGGCGTAGTGGCCTCGCGCGGCCGCGAAGTCTCCGAGGCCGCGGTTGGCGTTCCCGAGGTTGTTGTGGCCGACCGCCACCATCCAGCTGTCGCCCACCTCCCGGTTCAGCCGCATCGCCTCGTCGAAGTGCTCGCGCGCCTCCGCGTAACGTCCCTGGAGCACCGCGATCATCCCCAGGTTCGTCAGCGAGACGGCGATCGCCCAGCGATCCGCGAGCTCGCTCCTCAGTTCGAGCGCCTGCTCGTGGTAGGAGCGCGCGCGCTCGTACTCGCCGCCGTACTCGGCGACGACGCCGAGATTGCTGAGCAGGCTGGCCATCATCTTGCGATCCTCGAGGCGGCGACGAATCACGAGGCTCTCTTCGTAGCGCGCGCGCGCCTCCGCGTACTCCCCGCGCTGGGCGGCGAGCGTCCCCTCGAGGTGCAGCACCTGGCCCAGGCCATCCTCCTCGCCGAGCTCGGCGAAGGCCGCCCGCGCACGGGCGAGCCGGTCGCCGGCTTCGTCGAAACGACCCTGTTTGCGTGCGATCTCGGCGAGCGCCGTCTCGCACCAGGCCTCGGCGCGGCCGTCACGGCTCGACTGGGCCAGCTCCAGCGCGCCGGTCTCCGTCGAGCGGGCGTCCTCCCAGCGCCCGACGAGCTCGAGCACCTTGCCGAGCTCGAGCAGGACGTCGATCCGTTGGTCCCCCGGGAGGAGCGGCGCCAGCCGCTCGTAGTAGTCGATCGCGGCAGCGTTCGCGTACGAGGCCTGCGCCGCTCGTGCCGCTCGTTGGAGGTAGTCGCGTTTCTTGGCCTCCTGGTTGCTGTGCCAGTAGTGGTGGGCGAGCAGATCCAGGGCCTCGGGCTCGTGCAGCTCGATGTAGCTGCCGACCTCGGCGTGCAGCGTCGCGCGGAACGCATACGGAAGGCTCTCGTAGGCGACCTCGTGCGTCACCGCGTGCTTGAAGAGGTAGGACTCGTCCTCCTCGCGATCGGGGTTGACGAGCTCGAGCAGCCTCAGCGTGGCGAGATGCCCGTGCACCTCATCGGTCGTTCCGAGCTCGGGGTAGACGCCCGGGAGCGTCGGTGCGCGGAAGACACGCCCGATCACGCTCGCGACCTTGAGCGTGCGCCGGGGCTCCTCGTTGAGGGTGTCGATGCGGCTGAGGACGAGGCTGTGCAGGCTGGTGGGGAGCTCGACCGAGCGCAGCGCGTTCCCGTCCGCCGGATCGATCTGCTGGCCGTGGACGTAGTTGAGCAACTCCTCGGCATAGAACGGGTTACCCTGGGCGCGGCCGACCACAAGGTCGAGCAGCGAGCCCGCCGTGTCGCCATCGGCGCCGAAGAGCTGGGCGAGCTTCAAGCGCACGACCTCTGTCATGTCGGCCTCAGCGAGTTCGGTGAGCGGCAGCTCCTCGATCTGCGGCAGCTGAGCGAGCGCCAGCCCGTGTGGCAGGGCGGCCTCGGGGCGGTAGACGACCACCAGGAGCACGGCAGCGGCGCCGATGGCGCGGGCGACGACGTCGAGCAGGTCGCGCGAAAGCTGGTCCAGCCAGTGGCAATCCTCGAGCACGATCACGAGCGGAGCGCTGCCGGCCCGCACGCGCAGGTAGTCGACAAGCAGGTTCTCGAGCGAGGTCTTGCGGAGCTTGGCGTCAAACGAGCTCGTCAGCTCGCTATCGGGAATCGGGAGGCCGAGGAGGCTGTCGAGCAGGGGCGCGCGGTCGACAAGATTCGGATCCGCGGAGCGAAGGGTCTGCTCGAGCGCCGCGACTTGGGCCTCGACGGGTGCGTCCTCGTCGAGTCCAAACAGCGTTCGCCAGACCTCCCGCCAGACGGAGTAGCCGCTCGCGGTGCCGAAGGACTGGCATTCCCCGAAGGCCACGAGCGTGCCCCGCCGCCGGGCGTTGAGGACGAACTCGGCGACGAGGCGCGATTTGCCCATCCCCGCCTCGGCCGATATGCCGACGATCCTCCCCTGACCGGCGCTTGCCGAGTCCAGGCTCTCCTCGAGCGCGGCGAGCTCGCGCGTGCGTCCGACGATCGGGAGCGGGTAGCGCAGCACGCGGCGCGACCTGCTCCCAGACCGGCCCGTCAGCCGGTAGGCTGCGACGGGCGCCGCTATGCCCTTCAGCCGCAGCGGCTCCAGCCGCTGCCACGAGAAACCGTCCCCGGTCTGGTCGTGCACGAGTTCCGAGACGTAGACCTCGCCGGCCGGCGCCTTCGACATCAGCCGCGCGGCGAGGTTGACGGCGTCGCCCAGGCAGACGAACGTCCGGCGCCGCGCGTGCCCGTAGGTGCCGCTGCGCAGGCGACCGTGGGTGATGCCGACTCGGATGCGTCGTGCGGCCGTCGAGGCCTCGAGCGCACAGAGCTCGAGTGCGGCCGCGCAGGCGCGCTCAGCGTCGTCCTCGTGGGCGTGGGGGGTCCCGAAGGCGCCGTAGAGGTAGGCGCCCTTGTCGCCGAGGGTGAGCTGGAGGACGTTGCCGCCGTGCTCGGAGAGAATGCGCTGGGCCGCACGCACGAACGCGTCGAGCTTGCCGCTCGCGGAGGCGTCGGAGTCGTAGTCGATCCCCGAGAAGCTGACGAAGACCGGAAACGCCGGCCGGAGCTCGGCCAGGAACTCGCCGCGCCCGGCCGACAGACGCTCGTAGACGGCCGGCAGGAGCCAGCGGCGCGCGAGCTCCTCCGGAACGGCCTCGAGCGCCGGCGCCGCCGGCGAGGAGTCGGGCACCCCGAGGCCCGGACGCTCCACCACGACGACCGATCCGCCCTCGGGCGAGATCCGCCTTTCGCCGAGCTCGGTAGCCGCGAGAGCTGCGCTCTGGGAGTCCTCTAGCACGACCTCGCCGCTCTCGGCGAGCTGCTCGGCCTGGGCGAGCCGGTCGACGAGGCCTCCGGCCAGTACGTCGATCAGCTGGATCTCGGGGTCACCGACGACGAACCTGTGGGCGTGCCCCACCGCGACCGCGACCTTCAGGGCGAGCTGAAAGGTGAGCCCGCCCGGCGTCTTGATCTCGGCCTCCCGTCCCATCGCCGCCTGCATCGCGAAGCCGGACGCGGTCGCGCGGGAGCCGTCGTCGCCCTCCAGCCAGCAGGTGATCGCGTCACCGCTGAAGTAGATGACCTCGCCGCCGAAGCGGTCGAGCTCCGCGATCACGGCGTGGAAGACCCGGTTCAGGTGGCCGGTGAGGGCTTCGGATGCGCGCTCCGAGCCGAGCTCCTGCGCAAGGGCCTCGATGAGGGGTGTAAAGCCCGAGATGTCGGCGAAGAGCGCCGCGCCGCTGACGTGCTCGGGAAGCGGCGTGCCCGCCGCGAGCGCCCGCCTCCGGTCTCCCGGCATGTAGGCCGCCGGGTGGTCGCGCATCGGCGAACGTGGCGCGGGCGGGTCGGCGCCCGCCTCGCGACTCTCGTGGTTTACGCGGCCGCGACTAGCCACACCACCTCACACGATAGTGCAGGCGTGACCACTCCTCCGCTCGAGCGCCCCGTGCTCAGGATTCAGTCGCCCGCCGGGGCGACGGCCTCGTGCAGGCTCACCGCGGCGGGGCGCGCGCGAGGCACTCGCTGCACTGGGGCTCGTTCGGCGAGATCCGGCGCTGCGGCTCGTCGCCGTTGCCCGACTGATGTCGCCGAGCGGCCGCTGGGCGACGACGGTTGCGCGTGCGGGCGTCGCCTTCAGGCGGGCGGCGCTGAGGCCGTCGGGCTCCTCGGTATCGCTCGCATCCTCCCCGCCGCTCGCAGGTCCGCTCGCGAAGGGGGCTGCTCGGGCGATTCCGCAGCGAGGGCCTACCGCTTCGCGCCGGTGTTTCGCGGACCTGCCCTATCGCCGCGCCGGGTTCATGCCGGGATGGAGGGGGTTGGGCCTCTGCGCGGTGTTTCGCCTCTGTCGGCGCGGAGTCCGCTCCTCTCGACGATGGTCGAGCCTCTGCAGACCGCGGCCCTGCCGTCCCTGGGAGACCGCGGGTGAACGTTCCGCGCGGGCCTTGCAATCGTCTGACGAGCTGCCTCCCGCGGAGACGACCCCGTTACACGATGTTCACGAAAACGACTCACCTTCGCGTCAGCCCGGCGCCTAGACTAGCCCGGCTTCTGACCCAACCGAGGCCGAACGAATGTCGAGTGCCGAGACCTACCAGCGCTACCTCACCCTCCTGTCGGGTTCCGGCGAGCTCGAGGAGTTCGCCTCCGGCGCGACCGTGTTCTCGGAGGGCGACGCCGGTGATCGCCTCTACATCCTGAAGCGTGGCAGCGTCTCGCTCAGGGCGAACGGCAGGGTGCTCGAGACAGTCGGCGAAGGCGGGATCTTCGGTGAGATGGCCGTGATCGACCGCGAACCGCGCTCGGCGACCGCCGTCGCCGAGTGCGACTCCGAGCTCGTCGCGATCGACAAGCGCCGCTTCTGGTTTCTCGTCCAGGAGACGCCGTACTTCGCCGAGATCGTTATGCGCGTCATGGCCACTCGGCTGCGGCGCAACACCTGAGTGCGCGCCCGCAGCGGCCGGCTCGGCCCCCGAACCCGCTCGTCCTGCGCGGCCGAGCGCCCGTGAAACTGACCGTCGCCGGATGCTCGCCCGCCTGGCCGAATCCCGGCGGCGCTCAGTCTGGCTACCTCGTCGAGACCGCGGCGGGAACGGTACTGCTTGATTGTGGCTCCGGCGTCCTCGCGCGTCTGCGCGCCTGCCAGCCCTGGCCCGAGCCGGACGCGATCGTGATCACACACTTTCACCTCGATCACTGGGGCGATCTCGTCTCGTGGGTATGGGGGGCGAACTACCTCCGGGGCGATGGACAGACGCCGCATCGCCCGGCACTCTGGGTGCCGCCCGGCGGAAGAGGCCAGCTCGAGCGCTTCGGCAGCCTGCTCGGGTTCCGAGACATGTTCGAGGCGGTCTTCGCCTCCGCCGAGTACACACCCGATGTTGCGTTCGAGGCGGGCGGATGCCGCATCACCGCGAGCGTGGTTCCCCACTACCGGGTCGAGGCGCACGCCCTGCGCGTCACCGACGGGGATCGCACGCTCGCCTACTCCGGCGACTCCGGCCCCTCGGTGGCCCTTGTCTCGGCTGCGAGCGAGGCGGATCTCTTTCTCTGCGAGGCGACCCTTCGCTCGGGCGATCTCGACGGTGAGCCCCGCGGACACCTCTCCCTCGAGGAGGCCCACGACGCGTTTGAGGCGTCGGGGGCGAAGGCCCTGCTGCTGACCCACCGGCCGGTCGAGCTCGACGCACCTGACGCTCTCGCGTTCGCGCGTGACGGCCTCGTCCTCGCCGTCTGACGGGCGCGGGAGCAGTGCCCGCTCGCGTCTTCGCTCCGTCCCGTGATCCGACGGCCGTGGCGCCGCGCAGGGCTTCTCGGCGGGGTCGCGGAGCACGGCGGCTGCCCAGCCGTCCTCGCGACGCGGCTCAGCGGCTGGGGCGCACAGGCGCGGTCGGCGACGATCGTGCGCATCTCCGCGAGCAGTCATCCGCGACCGGCGCCGCGCTTCTCCGCGGGCGCTGTCAGTCCCCAGCGATGATCCGGCGCGGGCCGCGGACGCATCGCCGCGAATCTCCGGCGACGGGGTTCCGCCTCGCTGTCGGCCGAGACCGGTTTCCCGCCCTCCCCACTCGGCTACGGCTTGACGAGAAAGGTGTGCCCCGCCGGGACCGCAACCGTCGTCTGAGTGACGAAATTGGTGATCGCGACGACTCCGGCCACGACTTTCGTCCACGTCCCGTCGCAGCGGTCGTCGGTGAGCCAGTGCGTGCCGCGGACGGTTGCCGCAGCGAACCTCCCGCGCGTCTGGAAGTCGCCCGTGCCGTTTGCCCACAACGCCCTGACGACGGTCTTGGAGGTTACGGCGTGCCCGGCGCCGGCGGTCGTGGTTTTCGGACAGACGCCGAAGTTGCCTTTCGCCAGGCGGAGCTCGACGAACGGCTTGCCGTCGAAGGTCGTGAGGAGGAGTTTGAAGGCGGCCGTTACACGCCCGGTGCCCGCGGCTCTGAGCGTGCCGACGCTCGACTTCATCGTCACCGAGCCGAGCGTGACATCGACGGTCGAGCCGAAGGGGATCTTGCCGCCCGTGAACCGCGCGCCGTTGAGGGTCACCGTGCCCGTCACCGTCGCCACGGGAACCGACACCTGGCTCCCGGCAGCCTGCGCCCGGGAGACGCTCACCCCGGCGGCGAGCACCGTCACCGCCAGCACCGTGGCCACACACGCTCTCGCAAACAGCCGCTTGCCCATCTCGCCGAGCCGGCAGCATACCGCCGCGCATCCGGCTCCCACGAAGGCCAGGGGCGGCCGCGCGTTGCCGGGCTCCGCTCGGCCCCCTGTTTTCCGGGGATTGCCGCGTTGCCGATGTGGGGAGTGCCGAGCCCTTCGCAGGACACCGATGCTCTTTGGCGGGAGGACGGATGCGGGAGCTCCGGCCCGATCCCGTGAGATCCCGGGCGCCTCGGGGTCGAGCCTCGGGAGCGGTTGTCCGCGCGGCCGCGCCGAGAGGTCGAAGCCCGCTGAGCTCGACCTCCGTTCGGCCGGGTTCTCGCGGGGAGGTTCCGCCCTCGGCTGCTCGGTTCGGCTCCGGCGATGATCAGCAGAATGCGCTGTCTGCGAGGTAGGCGGCGGTCGGCGCCGCGGTGCCGCGGGCGACGAGCGGACCCCATGGCCGCAGGGCGAGATTCGCGAGCAGCGAGGTCTCGATCGCCCAGGGCTGACCTGCCCCGATCCGTTTGACCGTTGCTTGCGTGCCGGGAGCGGTGCGGCGGAGACATTCGACGAGCAGGGCATTCGCCGCCTCGGGGTCGGTCGCAGCGACGAGCTCGGGGCCCGCGGGGGCTGCGACCGCGTAGCCGCGATCGTCCGCGACCAGCAGCGTGCCGCCCTGCTGCACGAGGTACAGGAGATCGGGGCCGTGGGCGCCCCCGCGGATCGAGCGCCCGAGCTCGGCCGCCAGCTCCAGATCGTTTTCGTTCGCCTCCCGCACGAGGCTCGAGGGCGAAAGCCGCGCGTGGTCGACCTCGCCGGCCGCGGTCAGCATCGGATGGAGCACGAAGCCCGGCAGCTGGCCATAGAGCCGAAGCGCCGGGGGCGTCGGGGTCGCCGCGATCAGCCCCGCGGTGCAGTTCGCGCCGTAGGAATGGGCGCAGGCGAGGAGTGCGCGGCCGATTCCCGCGCCCTGGCGGGCAGGATCGATGAACAGGTGGGCGAGAATCCAGAGCGAGTCGCGACGGGCCGCCTGAGCGAAGCCCACGATTGCCCCGCTCGGCTCGCGCGCGACAAAGGAGCCACCCGGGTCCGTTTCGAGCAGATGGGCGACGCCTCCGTCGAGGCGCCGAGACGCGATCGGGGCGAGCCTCAGGGAGACTCGGAGCGCGTCCAGCGCAGCGCGGAAGACCTCGACGCAGGCGCCGACGTCCTCGATGGCCATCGGCTGGATCTCGGGAACGCTCACCGAACCGGCACGAGACGGTTGCGAGGCCCCTCGCTCCGGGGCACGCCGGCCTTCGCCGAAACGGTCACGCCACTCCGGCCCGCGGGCGTCCGGCACCGCCGGCGGGCAAAGTGGAACCGGGGCTCCTCTGGCGCGGGAGCTCGAGGATGACGTGCAGCGGCCGAGAACGCCTTGCCACCCGAACGAGATGTCGCGGCCTTGCCGCGGCTCGGCGCGGTTTGGTGTCGGTCGCCGACAACGCCGATCACGTTCAGCCGCTCGAGGCACGCGGCCGTGGCGCGGGCAGGCGGGCCGGGCCGGGCCGCGCTCCTTGCCTGCGTGCTCCTGCCGGGCGGGCTCGGCCGCATGCTCGACGTTCGCACACCCTCGCGGTCGCGGCCTGAGCGATCGGGTTCGGCGATCCCCCACTCGCTCCGCGGCCATGCCCCGACCCCGGCACCGCCCGAGCGCGGGCTGCCAGCCGCACACCGGAGCTGTCGGTCGAGGCCGTCGTCGGCGAGGGGCCGCCACGTCGACGCGCGGTCGGCAAGGGTCGGCGCCGCGGCTGGCCGCTGCAGCCCTGTCCCATCGCCGGACGCGTCGCGATCCCTCGCCGGCGCCGTGGCGTCGCTTGTTTTACGCGGCCCGTATCCAGGTCGAACGGTCACCTGAACAGGGCTCGCAACGCTGGGGTCACGCAAGAGTTCCACTCATCAGGAGGATGACATGAAGGTAAGGCTCCTACTCGTCGCGGTCTGTGCAGTTCTCCTTCCGGCGGCTGCGAACGCCGCCCCGGGACACGGCAACCGCGGAGTTCTCTACACCTACGCCGGACAGCTCTCCGCTGCTCCCGGTTCGACATCGCTGAGCCTTGCGGTGCAGAGCGGGAATCGTGTCGCGCTGCAGTCCCTGCTCGGCCAGAGCGATCAGCAGACGTTCGCCTACGGCGCGAGCACCGAGTTCCTGCGCTGGTCGGGCGGCGTCCCGACCGTCGTCTCGGCTTCGGCGCTCGACGCCGGCGACTGGGTGCGCGTCAACGTTCGTGCTCCGGCGGGCTCGTCGCTTGCGACGATCGAGGCGACCGCGCCGGGGATAGTCGGTGACGAGGTGACCCAGCCCCAGCCGCCGGGCGAGCCGCTCTTCCTCGTCCGCGGCACCTTGACCGCGGTCGGTTCGACCACGGTGACGATGAACGTCACGGGCGGGAATCGCGAGGCGCTGCGGCTGATGATCGGTCAGCCAGCCCCGCAGTCGTTCAGCTTCGGCCCCGACACGATCATCCTGCTCTGGCAGGGGAACGTCCCGAGCGTGATCTCGGCAGGCCAGCTGACCCCGGGAGACCGCTTCGTCGTTCGGGTTCGCGCGGCCAAGGGTTCGACCCTCGCCCAGGTCGAGGCGAGCGAGGCCGTGCACCTCGGTGACCGGGAGCCGGTCAGCGCGCACTAGGCACGCTCGGACCGGGTCTCCGCCGAGGGGTGGGCGCCGCGCGACGGGCGCCCCCCCCACGGCGGGTCCGGGCCCGGACCCGACACGAGCCCCTCCGGTCGGTGGCCGCTCCCGGGGCAGCACGAGGAGTCCTTCGGAACCGCGCAGCGGGCCCGAACAGCGGGCGCGGTGAAGGTCCGCCGCGCGCCTGCGCGCGACCCGCTCGCGTCGTTGAGAGTTGTGCGACGGCGTTGCTAGCGTGGTTTTCATGCGCCGTCTGCTGCTGCTCGTGGGCGCACTTGTCTTCGTCGACACGATGCTCTACTCGGCCCTCGCGCCGCTGCTGCCGCACCTCACCCGCGAGCTCGACCTCTCGAAGACGCGGGCTGGTGTGCTCGTCGCTGCCTACGCTGCGGGCGCTCTTCTCGGCGGGCTGCCCGGCGGTGCCGCTGCGGCGCGGCTCGGGCCGCGCCGAGCGGTGCTCGTGGGCCTGACGGCGATGGGCCTCGCGAGCGTCGGGTTCGCGTTCGCGAGCGGCTTCGGGGGCCTCTTCGCTGCTCGCGTCTTGCAGGGCTGCGGGAGCGCGTTCACCTGGGCCGGGTCGCTCACCTGGCTTGTCGCAACCACCCCCCGCGAGCGTCGCGGCGAGTTGCTCGGCGCGGCCCTCGGCGTCGCGGTCTTCGGTGCGCTCTTCGGGCCGGTCGTCGGGGTGGCGGCCGCTCTCGCTGGACGCGGCATCGTCTTCGGTGCGCTCGCGGGCCTCGCGCTGCTGCTCGCGGGCGCGACCTTGCGGCTCGAGACCATGCCCGCCGAGCACGCCTCCGGGTCTGCTCTCCGCCAGGCGCTCGGCAACCGCCGCTTCGCCGGCGGGCTGCTCCTGATGGCGCTTCCATCGCTCCTGCTCGGTACCGTCGCGGTACTGGCGCCGCTCCACCTGGCACGGGTCGGCTGGGGTGCCGTGTCGATCGGGGCAACCTGGCTCTGCGGCGCCGCGTTGGAGGCGGTGCAGGCACCCCTCGTCGGCCGTCTCAGCGATCGTCGCGGGCGTGTGCTGCCCGTCCGGATCGCACTTCTCGCCGCCGCGCTGCTCACGCTGGGACTTGCGGCTGGCTCGCGCCCGCTCCTATACGTGCCGCTGCTCGTGCTCGCGACGACGGCCTACGGCGCCCTCTTCACCCCTGCCTTCGCGCTGATCGCCGACGGCGCGGAGGCCTCCGGTCTCGCCCGGGGAATCGCCTTCGGACTCATGAACGCCGCGTGGGCGGTCGGCGCGCTCGTGGGGCCCGCGATAGGCGGTGCGGTTGCCGCGGTCACGGGCGACTGGATCCCGTTCCTGTTCGGCGCCGGGCTCTGCGCGCTCGCGCTGCTTGCCGTGCGTTCGAGCCCGCGGCCCACGCGCGCCCCCTCCTGAGCGAGGGCTCCGCGCCCCGTCGGTGTCAATCCGGGAGGGAGGCGCGTGGCTCGACGCCGGGAGAGTCCAGCCTGCCTTCGCCGCTCGGCTGCGGCCGTCAGCGGCCCGCCCTCTCAGATCGGACGCTGCGAGGCGTAATCCGGGAACGGCGCGAGATCGTTGACGAACCCCGGCCGAGCCTCGATGCGATCGAGCCATGCGGCCAGGTGCTCGTGGGTGCGTGGGTCCGTGCCCGCGTCGCCGGCGCAGTGCACGTACCCGTAGAGTGCGATGTCGGCAACCGTGTAGGTCTCGCCGGTGATGAAGCTCCGCCCGTCGGCGAGTCCGCGCTCGAGTGCCTCGAGCGCGTCGCTGCCGCGCTCGAGCCGCTGGGCGTAGGCAAGCGGCATCGTGCGGTCGCGGCCGGCGAGCCGCATGAAGCGTGCGACCGCCAGCTCGGCCTCGACCCGGTTCTGCTCGAAGAACATCCACTGCGCGACCCGCGCGCGGCCGAGCCGGTCGCTCGGCAGGTAGTCGCTGCCCTCGGCAAGGTAGAGCAGTATCGCCCCCGATTCACTGATCGTCTCGCCCGAATCGAGCTCGAGCACCGGGATCCGTCCGTCGGGGTTGCGCGCGAAGTGCTCGTCTGTGCGGGTCTCGCCGCGAAACAGATCGACCGAGACCGACTCGTAGCTGAGGCCGAGCTCGTTCAGAAGCATGCGGCACTTCAGGCAGTTGCCGGAGGTGTCGTGTTCGTAGAGGATCATCGGCAGGATCCGACTCTAGCGTCCCCAGCATGGACCGAA
>Ga0302325_10029621_pt1 | contig 11306 bp, 5 predicted proteins | sample Palsa_T0_2_FD_201948 | JGI IMG/M metagenome (GOLD analysis project Ga0302325, IMG submission 201948) | Peat permafrost microbial communities from Stordalen Mire near Abisko, Sweden - Palsa_T0_2 | ecosystem: Environmental > Terrestrial > Soil > Palsa > Peat permafrost | place: Sweden: Abisko...
CCGCGCCCGCGCCCGCGCCCGCGCACGCGCCCGCTAGTAGAGCCCGTACCCCCGCCCAAGCAGCAACGAGTACACGTTGCACCCTGCATGGAACGCCGTCGACGCGCCGATCCCCCCCGTCCGCGCTCGCAGCCACCCGAAGAGCAGCGCCGGAAAGAACACCGCCAACCGGGCCGGCAGGGGCACCGTGGCCAGGTGACCGAGGGCGAAGATGACGGCCGTCGCGATGAACCCTGGCCCCAACCGGGCGCCCAGGACGCGCCATCGTGGAGCCCACGCCTCGTCGAGGCGTGACTGGAGATAGCCGCGATAAAACGCCTCCTCCGGCAGCGCAATGATGAGCACCTGCGCCAGGAGTTCGGTCTCGAAGTCGAGCGGGTGGTGTCCGAGCGAGAACGTCAGCCTCGGCCCCCACCACGACCGCCACGCGAAGAAGAACGGCACCGCCACGATGGCGAGCAGGGCCAAGGCCCAACCAAGCGCCGCCGCGGTCGCGCCAATCAATCCAGGGATCGAGAGCCGCCCCGGAATCACCAGGCCACCCAGCGCCAGCCCGGCCCGTCGCACGCTGTCGTCGTCCTTCCGCCAAACGAGCAGCCACACGGCGCCGAAGAAGACGCAGGCGACGGCCGTCGTGTGCCAGGACGGCGGCAGCAGGGCGCCCGTCAGCCCCACCGCCAGGGTCACCGCGGCTGATGCCAGCAGCGCCTCCCGGAGCGCCGCCCGCGATTCAGCCGTCAGTTTCGGCATTGCAAGCGCGTGACGAACGCTTCGGTGTGGCTGGCCTCGAGATCGAGCCAGGACACGAGCCATTCGCCCCGCGCGCGCCCGGGGGCGATCCAGGGACGCGGCTGATCGCCCGTGACCTTGGCGAAGGTGCTCGTCGTGCCGACGCCATCGCGGGAGATCGCCGCGATCCGCACGCGCCCTCCCTCGTAGAAGACAAGCTCGGCGAGGCCCTCGGGGCCGATCGCGACCGCCGGGTGGCTACCACGCGGCGTGAAGCGCTTGCGCCATAGGACCGTCCCGCGCACCGGATCGAGCAGCGTCGCTTCGGCCCCTTTCTCGAGATCGTGCCAGACGAGAAAGCATGCGTCCTTCAAGCACGCGATCGACGGGTAATCGCCGCCGACCTTGTCCTCGTTGACGACGACCGCATCGCCGAGCTCGCGGGAGACTTTGGCGGCGCCCTTATCGGACAGACCGCCGGTCGACAGCTCGGGCATGGCGAGCGGCACGCGCATGCGCTCGATGAGATGCTGGTGATCCCGCTCGAGCGCGTACGCGAGAAAGAGGTTCTGGCTCCCGATGGCGATGCTGGGCGAACCCAGCTGCGCCGCCTTCCCCTTTTCCGGAAGAAAAGCCGTCGCTCGCACCGCCGGACCCACGGGCGTCAGCTCCGCGTCCAGGTGACGCAGGAAGAGATCTTCCGGCTCTTGATTGGCGCCCTCTTGCCATGTGACCCAGAAGCCGCTGCCGTCGAGCGATCGGTCGATCGCCGGCCAGAAGAGCCCTGACTTGGAAGCTCCGACGGCGACGCTCATGCCGCTGATCCGCCCGTCGGCGTCGAGCCAGCGCACCTTGACCCCAGGCTCGCGACCGCCCTTGTCCCAGAAGAGCAGGGCCACCCGGTCGTCGACCGCGAGCAGCGCGGGCCGCATCGCGTAGTCGGCTTCGGGCGTGAGATCGCGCTGGGCCGATGTCGGGCGCCCTGCGGAGTCGACGAGCACCGAGTACACGTGGTCGTGCCCGGGCTGCTCGTGGTCGTCGGTCCACGCGACGATCGCGCCTTTGGACGTCGCCGCCACCGTGGGCCTGCCGACGTTGCTCGCAAAGCCGAGGCGGGGCTGCGAGAGCGCCACCATCTTGCACGGCCCCGTGGTCGCGGCGCCGAGCTTCACCTGGTCGAGGAAGATCTTTGGGACGACGCCGCCGCCCAGATCGCCCGCGTCCTTGAACTTGCGCATCGCGCCGTCCGCGTCTCCCGCCGTGAGGGCCGCCTGCCCCTCTTCGAGGACGGCGATCCACTTGGGCACCTCGGGCGGCGGAGGCGGCGGCGGTGCCGACTCCGCGGTCGACGCGCTAGGCGGAACCAGGTTGATCGTCGCCGTCGCGTGCGCCGCGGCCACGCGGGGACGCAGCACTTTGACGTACGCGAACCATCCCCCCGCCGCGGCTCCGCCCAGCAGGACGAGGAGCGCGAACCAGCGGCCCGCCGACGAACGCCGCGGCGGGGACGTCGAGGTCGACGTGTCTCCCGTCTCGGTGGCCGAGAGATCGGTGGCGTTCAACCCCGCGCGCGCCTTCGTGAGGTCGATCGGCTCGCTCGCCTCGCCCAGCGGCAGCTGCGGAGCCACGGCGACGCGGCCCGAGCTGACCTGAGCGCTGTCGCCCTGGGACGACACCTCGCGCAAGCTGGCGATGGCCTCGAGCTCGATCTGGCTCGTCTGGCCCGTCAGGCTGACGAGCGAGATCGGCGCGGTCTCCAGCGCCTGGGCCAGGGCATCCGCGAGCTCCTTGGCGGTCTGAAAGCGGTTGGCGGGGTCGCGCTCGAGGGCCTTCCGGAACCAGGTGTCGAAGGCCGGCGGCAGGTCGGGACGGACCTGGCTGGGGACGGGCAGCTGCGACGCGGCGATCGCCGCGAACGTCATCGCGACGCCCTGATCCGTGTTCCACACCGGACGGCCGGTGAGGCACTCGTACGCCATGCAGCCGAGGGCCCACAGGTCGGCGCGGCTGTCGACCGTCCCCTGCCCCTTCACTTGCTCGGGCGACATGTACGCCGGCGTCCCGAACACGGCGCCCTCGCGCGTGAGGCGCGCCGTCTTCTCGTCGGTGTGCACGGGCGAGTAGAACTTGGCCAGGCCGAAGTCGAGAATCTTGGCCTCCTCGTCGCCGTCCTCGGTCTTGCAGAGGTGGATGTTCTCGGGCTTGAGGTCGCGGTGGACGATGCCGGCGGCGTGCGCCTTGGTGAGCCCCTTGGCCACCTGGCCGATGATCCGCACCGTCGTCACCGTGTCGATCAGCCGGACGTGCGCCATCCGGTCGTAGAGCGACTCGCCCTCGAGGAGCTCCATGGCGATGAACGGACGACCGTCGTCGAGGCGGCCCGAGTCGTACACCTCCACGATGTACGGGCTCTTCACGCTCGCGGCGGCGCGGGCCTCGCGAATGAAGCGCTCGATGACGATGGCGGAGTTGGCCAGCTCCGCGGCGAGCACCTTGACGGCCACCCTCTTGCCGATGTGGACGTGCTCGACCTCGTAGACGGCCGCCATGCCCCCCCGACCGAGCTCGCGGGTCACCTTGTACTTGCCGGCGAGCAGAGAGCCGACGTCGATCTTGTTCTCGGGTTGTACGGAGGCCATCGGGTTCGAGCCCGCGGGGGAAGCGGCCCCGAAAGGGAAACTTACGCCGATTCGCGACCCCGGCCAAAGCCCTTCCTGCCAGGGACCGGCGTCCCCCCGCCTTTCGGGCCATTGCCCTGCCACCCGAGCGGCCGCAAACATGCGCGAAGGAGGCCCGTCCTCGGCCCTCGAGATCGTCCTTTGTCATCTGATAGGCTCGAGATCGTGACCGGCGAAGAGGGCGACGGCTCGCGCGAGCGCCTGGCCGCCATCGGAGAAATCGCGGCCGAAATCGCCCACGAGCTCAGGAACGTGCTCCAGATCGTGTCTTCGAGCGCGTACGTCGCGCGGCAAGAAGTCGAGCGTGGCGACGCAGCTGGAGCGCACCCGCACCTCTCGAAGGTGGAAAAATACGCCCGCATCGCCCACGGCATCGTCGACGACTTGATGCTGCTCGCGCGCGGCGACGCGCTGTCGCACGAGACCGTCCTGCTGGCCGAGGTGCTGGTCGCCGCGCGCGTCGACATCGGCGCCGGAACCGCAGAGTGGGACGACCGCATCGATCCGTACGACCTCCGGGTCGAAGCTCACCCGGGCCTCCTCGCCCGGCTGCTTCACGTGCTCTACGAGAACGCCGTCCACGCGAGCGCGAAGCCGCCTCGCATCACCACGCTCGCGCGCGCGGAGCCGGCGCGGTTCGTCATCGAGGTCCACGACGACGGACCGGGCGTGCCGGCCGATCTCGCGCCGCGCATCTTCGACGCGCTGGTCACAGCGAGGCCGGGCGGTACGGGGCTGGGTCTCGCGCTGGCGAGACGCATCACCGCGGCTCATGGGGGAACCATCACCCTCGCTGGGCCTGTCGCTTCCGAGACAGGTGCACGCTTTCGGATCGAACTTCCACGGCTGCGCTGATCGGGGAGCGACTTCTGGGCTAAGTAGCGACGCACGATGCGGCCTCTTCGCCTGCGCGGCGCTCGCACGCACAACTTACGCGGGGTGGATCTCGACCTTCCGCCTGGGCAGCTCGTCGCCGTGACGGGTCCGAGCGGCGCCGGCAAGTCGTCACTCGCGTTCGACACGCTGTACGCGGAGGGGCAACGGCGGTTCGTCGAGAGCTTCAGCCCCTACGCGCGCCAGTTCCTCGAGAGGCTCGAACGCCCGCCGATGGACGAGCTCGCGCCGATCGCGGCCACCGTCGCGGTGGATCGCCGCGCGCCCGTGAAGTCGAGCCGGTCGACGCTGGCGACGATGACCGACCTCGAGCCTTACCTCGCGGGGCTCTTCGCCCGCGAGGCGATCCCGAGATGCCCCGACTGCGGCGTCGACGCCGTCGACACGTCGCCGCGAGACGCGGCCGCGCGCTTGACCGAGTCGCACGAAGGCGCGCGCGCCATCGTCACGTACGCGGTCCGCGTGAGCGACGCCGAGCAGTTCCTCGAGCTGCGCGAGAAGCTCGCGGTCGACGGGTACCGGCGCCTCGTCGTCGGCGGCGCGGTGCGCGCGATCGAAGACGTGCGGCCAAGCGAGGCCGCCGCTCCGGGGGTCAGGCTCGAGGTGGTGGTCGATCGCCTCGGCGTCGACAAGCGAGACACCCACCGGCTCCAGGAGGCCATCGAGGCGGCGTGGTCGCGCGCGCACGGGCGAGCCGAGCTCCGGGTCGAACCCCGCGGCGGCTCCGCGGCGAACGACGTCGCGCCGCAGGCAGCCCACGTCGTCGTCGCGCGCGGCCTCGTCTGCCCGCAGTGCGCGCGATCGTTCGAACCACCGCGCCCGGGGCTGTTCTCGTACAACTCGCCCTTCGGGGCCTGCGAGGCGTGCCGCGGGTTCGGGCGCATCATCGCCATCGACTGGGACAAGGTCGTTCCGGACCCGCGAAAATCGATCCGCGGCGGCGCGATCAAGCCATGGAGCGGGCCAAGCAGCACTTGGGAGCGCGGCGTGCTCGGCAAGTTCTGCGTCGCGAGGTCCATCCCCGTCGACGTCGCATGGTCCGACCTCACCGAGGAGCAGCGCGCGCTCGTCATCGAGGGCGAAGGCACGTGGCGCAAGGGCAAGTACCCCGGCGTTCGGGCGTGGTTCTCCTGGCTCGAGACGCGCACGTACAAGATGCACGTGCGCGTCCTTCTCTCGCGGTACCGCGAGTACGCGCTGTGCAACGCGTGCGGCGGGGCGCGCCTCAACGCGAACGCGCTCGTCTACCGCGTGGCGGGCCTCGACATCGCCGGATGGCACGTGCAGACGGTGGCGGAGGCGCTCGCGCGTGTCCGCGGCTACACGCCGCGCGATCCGCAGGGCAAGCGGGTCGAAGAGCAGCTCGCGTCGCGGCTCTCGTACCTCGACGCCGTGGGCCTCGGCTACCTCACGCTCGATCGCCAAGCGCGGACGCTCTCGGGCGGCGAAGCGCAGCGCGCGGGATTGACCTCGGCGCTCGGGGCGGCGCTGACGGGCACGCTCTTCGTGCTCGACGAGCCGACGGTCGGCCTGCACTCGACCGACGTGCCCGCGCTGGGGAGCGTGATGAAAGCCCTGGCGCGCGGGGGCAACACGGTGCTCGTCGTCGAGCACGACCGGTCGATCGTGCGCGCGTGCGACCGGGTCGTCGAGATGGGCCCTGGCGCAGGGGCGCGCGGCGGGACGATCCTCTTCGACGGCACGCCCGCCGAGCTCGCGCTCCGTGAAGACCTGCCGACGGGCCGAGCCTGGGCTCGGTCACGCCGCGCGAGCCGATCGCCGCGCCGTGCACACGAGTGGCTCCACCTTCGTGGCGCGCGCGAACACAACCTCCAAGGCGTCGACGTGAAGTTCCCTCTCGGGGTGCTCTGCGCCGTGACGGGCGCCAGCGGCTCGGGCAAATCGACCCTCGCCGCCGACATCCTCTACCGCGGCACGGCGCGCGCGCTCGGGAACCTCTCCGTCGAAAAGCCGGGCGCCCACGACGCGCTCGAGGGCGTCGGCGCGCTGCGCCTCGCCGTGCTCGTCGACCAGTCACCCCTCGGGCGAACCGCGCGCGGCAACGCGGCCACCTACGTGAAGGCCTGGGACCGGATCCGCGCCCGCTTCGCCGCGGAGCCCGCCGCGCTGCGGGCGGGCCTGACGGCCGCGCACTTCTCGTTCAACGTGCCGTCGGGTCGGTGCGAGGAGTGCGCGGGCGAGGGGTACGAGACCGTGGAGATGCAGTTTCTCGCCGACGTGCAGCTGCTCTGCGCGGTGTGCCAGGGCCGGCGCTTCAAGCCCGAGGTCCTCGCGATCACGCACAAGGGGCGGTCGATCGCGGACGTCCTCGCCATGGGGGTCGAAGACGTCCTGGCCTCGTTCGACCCCAAGGCGGAACCGGACTACGTGCTCCGGCGTTCGCTGCAGCCGGTGGTCCGCGTCGGGCTCGGGTATCTGCCGATCGGGCAGCCCCTGTCGACGCTCTCCGGCGGGGAGGCGCAGCGCCTCAAGCTGGCGCGCGCCCTCGGCGCGGAGACCAAGGGCACCCTCTTCGTCGTCGACGAGCCGAGCGCGGGCCTGCACGCCGAAGACGCGTCGTACGTGGTCGACGCCCTCCACGCGCTGGTCGAGGAGGGCGGGAGCGTCGTCGTGGTCGAGCACGACCTCGACGTCGTGCGGGCGTGCGACTGGGTCATCGATCTCGGCCCCGGGGGCGGTCCCGACGGCGGGCGCCTCACGGCCCAGGGCACCCCGGACGAGGTCGCGAAGACGGACACGCGCACGGGCAGCGCGCTGCGCGAGAGGCTCGACGCTCGTCCCTCGAAGAAGCGTGCGGTCAGGCCGTCCGACTTCCCCGAGCTGGCGACGTCGCCGCACGCCATCCACGTGTCGCACGCGCGCGAGCACAACCTGAAGGACGTCGTGTGCTCGATCCCTCACGGGAAGGTCTGCGTCGTGACGGGGCCCAGCGGGTCGGGCAAATCGTCGCTCGCCTTCGACGTCGTCTTCGCCGAGGGCCAGCGGCGGTTCATGGAGACGCTCACGCCGTACGCCCGCCAGTTTCTGCCCATGCTGCCGCGGCCGGACGTCGACTCCGTGACGGGCGTTCCCCCTTCGATCGCCCTCGAGCAGCGCACCTCGCGAGGGGGCGCCAACTCCACGGTGGCCACCGTCACCGAGATCGCGCACTACCTCCGGCTCCTCTACGCGAAAGTGGGCGAGCTGCACTGCCCGAAGTGCGACGCCGTCGTCGAGCCCGTCAGCGCGGATGCGCTCTTCGACCGGCTCGTCAAGACGCGCTCGACCGCGAAGCACACCGTCTACGCCCCGGCCGTCCGCGCGCGAAAGGGGACGTACCTCGATCTCTTCACCAACGCGGCGCGCGCGGGCGTGCAGGCCGCGCGCGTCGACGGCGCGATCAAGGCGACCGATCCGCCGCCGAAGCTCGCCAAGACCAAGGAGCACTCGATCGATCTCGTCGTCTACTTCGGCAAGCTCGCCGATCTCGATCGCGCCGTGTTCGATCGTGCCCTCGTGTGGGGCGGCGGCGCCGTGCGTCTGCACGAGGGACCGCCCAGGGCCGCGGCGCTGCCGGGCGAGCAGATGCTCTCCACGGCGCGCGCGTGCCCCGATTGCGGCACCGGCGTTCCGGAGCTCGATCCTCGATGGTTCTCGTTCAACACCAAGCAAGGCCGCTGCGAAGCGTGCGAAGGGACGGGCGTCGAGGGAGGTCCGGCGGCGCTCGAGGAGGAGACGGAGAGCGGCGCTCACGAGACGTGCCGAACGTGCGGCGGCTCGCGGCTCAGCGCCCTCCCGCGGGGGGTCCGCCTGTTCGGCGCGCGCTACGCCGAGACGACGGGGGCGTCGGTGTCGTCGGCGCTGCTGAAGGCCAAGGGATGGCGCTTCTCGGGGAAGAACTCGACGATCGCCTCGGCGCCTCACCAGGAGCTGGTCCGGCGGCTCGCCTTCGTCGAGCAGGTGGGCCTCGGATACCTGAACCTCGACCGCCCCGCGGCCACGCTGTCGGGCGGCGAGATGCAGCGCCTGCGCCTCAGCGCGCAGCTGGGCAGCGGGCTCACGGGAGCCCTCTACGTGCTCGACGAGCCGACGATCGGCTTGCACCCCCGCGACACGGGCCTGCTCCTGTCGAACCTGCGCCAGCTCGCGGACATGGGATCCACCGTGCTCGTCGTCGAGCACGACGCCGACACCATCCGGGCGGCCGATCACGTGATCGACCTCGGGCCCGGCGGCGGGCGCAACGGCGGGCACGTCGTGGCCGAAGGACCGGCGGCGACCGTGCTGTCCCTCGAGAGCTCGCCCACCGCGCAGGCCTTGCGTGAGAGCGCCCGCGTGCTGCGGCCAAAGCTCTTGCCCCCCGACGCCTGGATCGAGCTCGAAGGCGCGAGCGCCAACAACCTGCGCAACGTCGACTTCCGCGTTCCGGTCGGCAGGATGTGCGTCGTCGCGGGCGTGAGCGGATCCGGCAAGTCGACGCTGGTACGCCACGTCTTCTATCCGGCGCTGCGGCGCGCGCTGAAGCTCGTCGCCCCGGTGCCCGGTGCGCATGCCCGGCTGCGCGGGCACAAGTACGTGCGCCGCGCGCTGGCCGTCGACCAGTCGCCCATCGGACGCACCCCGCGCTCGGTGCCGGCGACCTTCCTCGGGGTGTGGGACGAGATCCGCAAGCTCTTCGCGGCGATGCCCGAGGCGAGGGCGCGCGGGTACAAACCGGCGCGCTTCTCGTTCAACACCGCCGCGGGCGGACGATGCCCCGGGTGCGACGGGCAGGGCACGATCGTGGCGGAGATGCCGTTTCTGCCCGACGTCGTGGCGCCCTGCGAGACGTGCGGCGGATCGCGGTTCGAGGCGGCCACGCTGGAGGTCCGGTTTTCGGGGCTGTCGATCGGCGACGTGCTGCACCTCTCCGCGGAGGACGCGGCCAAGGTCTTCGCCCATCAACCCAAGATCGCGCGCCCGCTGGCGACCCTCGCCGACCTGGGCGTCGGGTACGTCCAGATCGGTCAAGGGTCGAACACCCTCTCGGGCGGCGAGGCGCAGCGCCTCAAGCTGGCAGCCGAGCTCACGGCCGGCGCGGCGCACGAGCCTACCGTCTACGTACTCGACGAGCCGACGACGGGGCTGCACCTCTCCGACGTGAAGCGCCTGCTCGGCGTCTTGCACAAGCTCGTCGATCGCGGCGACACCCTCGTCGTCATCGAGCACCATACGGACGTCATCGCGAGCGCCGATTGGGTCGTCGAGCTCGGGCCGGAGGCCGGCGAAGACGGAGGCCGGATCGTCTTCGAGGGAGAGCCCCGCAAGCTCGCCCGGGCGCAGACGGCGACGGGCAAAGTGATGGGAGCGCGCCGTGATACCGCAAGAAGCGGGTCGTAGGGAGGCGCGGATCGCCGCACGATGGGTGCTGGAGAAGAACGCACCATGATGTCACCCACCACGGCGACCGATTACGCCCGCGTGGCTCGAGCGATCGCGTATCTGGTCGCTCACCATCGCGAGCAACCTCGGCTCGAGCGCGTCGCGTCCGAGATCGGCCTCAGCGAGTTTCACTTCCAGCGGATGTTCGAGCGCTGGGCCGGGGTGAGCCCGAAGCGCTTCGCGCAGCTGCTGACGCTCGAAGAGAGCCGGCGCAGACTGCGCGAGTCTCGGAGCCTGCTCGACACGAGCCTGCGCTCGGGCCTTTCCGGCCCGAGCCGGCTGCATGATCTTTTCGTTCGCGTCGAGCGCATGACGCCCGGCGAGTACAAGCGCGCGGGCCGGCACGTCACCATTCGCTGGGCCGTCGAGCCGACGCCCCTCGGCGACGCCTTGCTCGCGGCCACCGACCGGGGGCTTTGCGGCGTCTCGTTCCTCGAGAACGACGCCGAGGCGGAGGCCGAGCGCGCCCTTCGCGAGCGCTGGCCGGAGGCGACGTTCGAGCGAGCCCCGGTGGCCCTGCGCGCTTATGCGGGCGAGCTGCGCGCGCGCCTCGAGGGCCGGGGCGACCAGCCGCTGCCCATCGTCCTTCGAGGGACCGACTTTCAAATCAACGTGTGGGAGGCTCTCATCCGCATTCCACCCGGCCGGGTGCTCGCGTACGCCGACCTCGCGAAAGCGGCGGGCGAACCGCGGGCCGTGCGGGCGGTCGCGTCGGCCGTGGCGGCCAATCCGATCGCGTACCTCGTCCCGTGCCATCGGGTCATCCGGTCGACGGGGGCCTTCGGGCAGTATCGATGGGGGCCTGTACGAAAAACGGCGATGCTTGGGCTCGAGATGGCGCGTGCGTGACGCAGGCGCGTGGTAGATAGCCGACCAACCGTCCGCGTGGGCCGACGAACCGGCGGCGCCGCGGTCGGGTACCGTGCGAACCTTCGCGCGGCTTTCTACGGAGACCATGGACATGCGGATGCGTCGAATCGTTCAAGGGGTCATTCCGACGGCTTCGATCGTGCTCGGTCTGGGCTGCCACGGGGGCGACAGCAGCGGGGCCTCGCCCACGGCGAGCGCGTCGGCGGCCCTTGGCGCGCCCGTCGACGCGAGCCCACCGCCGCCCAGGCCGCGGCGAGCCGCGCGGCACGGCGGCATGTCCGCGACGCTCTTCCACGACGCCCACGAGCTTACGGATCTCACGCCAGAGCAGCAGGACGGCCTCCAGAAGATCGAGGTCACGCTCAAGCAAGACGACGACGGCGTCCGCGCCGCGATGAAGTCGTTCCGCGCGGATCTGTCTGCGGGGGCGAAGGCCGGCAAGCTCGAGACGGCCAAGCTCACGGCGGACGACGCCGTCGTCGACAAGGCGATCGCCGACCACCAGGCCAACGAGGGCGCGGCGCTCGACTCGCTGCACGCGCTGCTCACGCCGGCCCAGCGGACGACCCTCGTCACGTCGATCCAGTCGAAGCAGGGTGAACGCGAGGCCCGCATGACGGCCTGGATGAAGACGAAGGAGCCCGACGGGGGCCCGCCCGACTGGAACAAGCGGCGCGTCGACCGGCTGACCGCCCAGCTCACCCTCGACGCCGC
>Ga0302325_10029622_pt1 | contig 11306 bp, 8 predicted proteins | sample Palsa_T0_2_FD_201948 | JGI IMG/M metagenome (GOLD analysis project Ga0302325, IMG submission 201948) | Peat permafrost microbial communities from Stordalen Mire near Abisko, Sweden - Palsa_T0_2 | ecosystem: Environmental > Terrestrial > Soil > Palsa > Peat permafrost | place: Sweden: Abisko...
CGTGCGGCCGCGGTTCGAGGAAGTAGGCGGGTTGGGCGGAGTCCGCCAGCACCACCTTGTAGAGCGCGATCGCGCCCGGCCCGTTGCCCTCGTCCTTGGTCAGGTTCGCCTCCTCCAGGCGAAACAGGAAGCTGTGCGGGTACTCGGCCGCGAGCCCGTGCTGCACCGCCAGCGCCTCGGGATAGCGGGCGTCGTGGCGCAGGAAGAGCGACAGCACGGTGCGCGACTCGACCGCCGTCACCACGCCATGCACCCCCGACTGGCGCAGCAGCTCCAGCCCCCGCTCCTTGTTGCCCCCGACGCCGACGATCCCCACCATGATGCGCACCCAGCGCGGCAGGCTGGCCACCGCGAACTGCTGGATGCCGATCGCCATCTTGGCGTCGGCGTACTCCGGGTCGATCTTCAGCACCTGCTCGGAGTCGCTGCGGGAGGCATAGCCCTGGCGCGCCGCCGCGACGAAGCTGTGGTCCACCAGGGTGATGAAGATCGCGTGCATCCCGCGAATGTATCCGCGGGCGAACCAGGCGTTCTTGTCCGCGCTATTGGCCTTGATGCGCTCGTCGCACAGCTTGATGCCGGTGTCGGTCAGCCACTCGATGCGCTGGCGCGTGGCTTCGGGCACCGGGACATTGCGCTTCGAGGTCAGGAAGTTGTCGTGCGCGTAGTACGTCGTGTCCAGCAGGTCCTGGTGGTAGAGTTCGCGGAAGACGGTGGCCATCAGCACGTAGCCATAGGCCATCGGGTCGCGCGGGTGCGCCTTCAGCACCGAATCGAAGCGGCTCAGCGTGCCTTCGTAGTCGAGGTTATAAAAGTGCTCATAGCCTTCGCGCACCACCGGGTCGAAGTTCAGCGGGTCCGAGTGCTGGGTAGGATCGGACTGCGGCGGCTGTGCGGCGGAGGCGGCAACGGCCAGCAGAGCCAGCAGCAATAGGCTTCGGACGAAGCTGACGAGAGCATTTCCGCTGAAGGGGTGAGGTGGGCCAAGAGCCAATACGGGGACTCTGGACTTCGTCCAGAATGACGACAGTGTGGGGGTGACCTTGCCAATCGATGGTGCGGACGAAAGATCGCCTGGGCGCATACTCTATGACTGACGCGCGGCACGGCGCGATGGACTCTGCTGCACGGGAAAATACCCAGTGTCCCGGGGACTAAAGCCTCGAATTTTATATGGCCCCAATGTCCGGGCTGAAGCCCGGACCTATCTCAGAAAGCTCTTAGGTTTTTCGACAAGCTCTTAGGTAAGGCTTCTGCGAAAGCGGAAGAACCGGTGTTCGCAAATGTTGCAGCGCAAAGGCACCAGGCCGATGCTGCGCAGAAAAAAGTCTAGGATCCGGCGATGCGATCTGCGAATGTTCGGTTCGCGGCACCTGGGACATGTGATTGTCATGGCGGCAATCTCCTGAGAACCTTCGGTTGGGTCGAAGCAGATGAGACAACGGCATGCAGCGCCGCACGAGAAAGAGCAATTGTCCGCAAGCCCCGGGCATCCGGTCCGCCCAGGGGGGTATGGCTACTATGATGCCGCAGCCCGCCGGAAACTGCAATCCGCTAGCGTGAAATTCAGGTAGATTTCAAAGGGACACCTTAAATCCGGTCTCCCGAAATGGAACGGCCTTCCGCACAGGAATTCGACGCCCTATGACCCGGTTCGATCTGCTCCATCTGCTGGTCGCGCAAGCCCGCGCCAACGGCTTCGAGTTTCGCAAGTGGTACCTCTCGCGGCTCAAATTGCCCTGGGAGACCACCCGCCAGGCGATCCAGACGCTGTGCGCGCAGCGCCGGTACTACGTGCTGCTGTTCGACCACGAGTTTGCGTCGAGCTTCTGGAAGGCCGGCGAGCGCATCACCTTTCAGGTGCCCATGCAGACCTTCACCCGGCGCAAGGCGGACGGCACGATCGCCACGGTCAGCCGCAAGGGGTACACCCGGCGCAGCTCGCGGGACGACGCCTGGCGATACCACCTCCGCGAACTCGCGGTCGCGGAGGAGCCCCTGCGCTACATGCGGCGCTATCTCCGGGTCGACGAAGAGCTCGACCTCGACGACGAATCCGACGACCAAGCGGGGCCGGCCGCCGCGGTCGCCGAAGGCGGGCCGTATGAGCCCACCCCAGCTCCCGAGCCGAAGGCAATCGCGCGCGTGCGGTTGACCTGATGCTGCCGGGGCTCGATGCGGCACCCCGAAAGCGTACCCCAGCGGCTAAAGCCGCACTGCAAAGGCAGCATTTACGGCACGGGTGAACCCGTGCTCTTAAGCAAAACGGTATTTTTCAACAAGTTCTAGAACCTGTCTAAAAACCGCTCACCGGAGGATCGCGGCCAGCTCTTCTGCCGATTGCACCGGCGGCCGGCAGGTGTTGCCGCTGCAAACCACCGCGAAGCTGCCTTCAACCTTGGGCAGATGGGGCAGCGTCTCGGCCAGCGCGGGCGGCAGCAGCGCAGGCGGCAGAGGCGCAGGCCACAGAGACCCGGGGGTCAGCCGCAGCACGCTCCGATTCACCGCAAACCTGCCCAGGGCCACGGCCTCCATCCGCCTCGCCTCCGCGTCTTCGCCGATCACGCAGACCTGCACCGGCGGCTTCACCATGCGCTGCAGCGCCAGTGCGTAGGTGGCCGCATAGAGGCCGAAGTGCTCGACCACGCCGGCGAAGGCCTCGAGCGTATCCTGCGCCTTTTCCGCGTAGCCGGCGCGCCCGTTCAACGCGCCCAGACGCAGCAGGAGCGCCGCCGCCACGGGATTGCCCGCGGGTGTAGGCGAGTCCTGCAACGGCTTGCGCCGCGCCCCCAGCACGCCCAACTGGCGCTCGCCCACGGCCGGCTTCCCGGTATCGAAGAACCCAGACCCCACCGGGTCGTAAAACCGCGCCAGCGCGCTCTCCATCAGCTCGGACGCTGCCTCGTAGTAGCGCATCTCGCCGGTCGCCTCCCACCCATCGAGCGCCGCATGGCCCAGGAAGACGTAGTCGTCGAGCACGCCGGCAACCGGCTCGGCCGCAACCCCCGGCTCGCCATAGGCCACCACGTGGGCCAGCCCCGCGCCCTCGGCAGCGCCAGCCCACGCCGCGTCCAGCACCCGGTCGAGCGACTTCAGCGCAAACGCGCGCGCGCGCGGAAGATCCAGCACTCGCGCCGCCTCCAAATACGCCGAGATGCACATTGCGTTCCACGCCACATAGACCGTCTTGTCGACATAAGGGGTGGGCCGTGCCAGTCGCGCCGTGTACAACTTGCGCTTGGCCGACTCGAGCAGCCCGCGCGCGGCTTCTACGCTCTCGTGCGCCTTGCGCGCCGCCGCCTCCAGGGTTTGCTTCACATGGAGAACGTTCTTCGCCACATTGTGGTGCATGTCGCCGATCTCGCCGATATCGTAGTACGCGGCGGCCACCGCGAGTTCGTCCGCGGTGAGTACGTCGGCCGCCTCGTCGCGGGTCCAGGTGAAGTAGTCGCCGTCGTCGTCGAGCGAAAAATCCGCGTCCTGCGAGGCGTAGAAGCCGCCCTGGGCGCGGTCGCTGAGCCACTCGTCCATCCAGCGCATGATGTCGCGGGCCCTGTGGGCGAACTCCGCGTCGCCGAAGGTCTGGAAGGCATGGACGTAGTTCTTCAACAGCTCGCTGTTGTCGTACGCCATCTTCTCGAAGTGCGGCACCACCCAGTTCTCGTCCACCGAATAGCGGTGAAAGCCGCCGGCCAGGTGGTCGTAGACGCCACCCTTCGCCATCTTGTCGAGGGTGAGCAGCACCGCCCGCTTGGCCGCCTCGGGCAACGGCAGGTTCCCGTGCCCGGCCAGGGTCACGACGGTCGCGGAGCTGCGCGACGCGACATCGATCAGCAGGTCGAGCGCGCTCGAATGGGGAAACTTCGGCTGCGCCCCGAAGCCGCCCTTGCGCATATCGGCACTTTTGAGCGCGGAGATCGCCATCTTCTCCACCAGCTCCGGACCCGGGTCGCCGGCGCGGCCGGAGAACGATTCGTTGTGCTCGATCGCATTCATCACGCTGGCCGCCGACTCGTCCACCTCGATCCGCCGGTAAAGAAACGCGTCCGCCATGGTCAGCAGCACGCGCTGAAAGCTGGGGCGCCCATGCCTGTCCTCGGGAGGAAAGTAGGTCCCGCCGAAGTACGGCTTGCCCTCGGGGGTAAGGAACGCGGTCAGTGGCCACCCTCCCTGTCCGCTGATCGACGACACCGCCGCCTGGTATCTGGTGTCCACATCGGGCCGCTCGTCGCGGTCCACCTTCACCGCGACGAAGTGCTCGTTAATCACCCGCGCGGTCGCCGGGTCCTCGTAGGACTCGCGGTCCATCACATGGCACCAGTGGCACCACACCGCTCCAATGTCGAGCAGGATCGGCTTGTCTTCCCGCACCGCCCGGTCGAACGCGTGCTCGCCCCACTCCATCCAGTGCACCGGCTGGTGCATCGCCGAGCGCAGATACGCCGAAGCCGACCGCGACAGCGAGTTCATCCGCCGATCGCTCCCCTCATCCTCACTGTTTGCCTGCTCTACGCTCGCCTTCGTTCCGCCATTGCCGGCCATCTTATCCATGCGTTCCGCGATCCCCGGGGTCTCCCGCCACAAGTTGGGGAGACTGCTCAAGTCTAGCCCCGGCCAACCCCGAAGGGCCAATCCCACGCAAGTTCAGCCTCCCACCCCGCTTGGGTCAGGGCCCCGGCGAGGTGCCCGATGCACTTTTTTCGCGATTAATTGCTTGCAACCAAATTCCCTTCCGGTGTAGTCTCATTCTCAGGATGAATACGCGCGTGTCCCAGACCGGCTACTTTACCTACCCCTGCTATTGGCAGGGGACGGGTCAGTCGGGCTTGCGTGCAGCTCTGAGACGATAAAAAAAGATCGATCGCCAGAGCATCCACCACTTCCACTGAGCCGCGACCCCACAAAGGTCGCGGCTTTGTTTTGTGCCGATATAGAGTCAAAGGAGCAGTTGATGAAAGTCCAGACCGCCGAGCCGACCGCAACCCCGACCACAATCCAGAGCGCCTGTACCGTCCCCGCCAACCTCCGGCGCCTGGTCCTCACTGGATTCATGGGCGCGGGCAAGACCACTGTCGGCCGCCTGCTTGCCGACCGCCTCGGATGGGAGTTCCTCGACCTCGACGCCTACATCGAAGCCCGGACTGGGCTCAGCGTCCCCTCAATCTTCTCGGCCCACGGCGAGCCGCGCTTCCGCCAGCTTGAATCCTCCGCCCTCGTCCTCGCGCTCGGCGGGGGCACTCCCGAGGTGCTCACCAACCGCCTCCTTTTGGAGCAGACCCCCGCCACCTCCACCATCTTCCTCGACGCCCCCTTCCCCGCGCTCTACGACCGCTGCATGATGGAAGCGCTCAACCCCGGCACGCCTGCCCTCCCCGATCTGACGGCCCAAACCCGCCCTCTGCTCGCCGACCCCGCCGCCGCCGAGGCCCGCTTCCTGGCGCGCCAGCCCGTCTACCGCCGCCTTGCCCGCCTCACCCTCTCGACCGTCGGCCTCACCCCCGACGAGACCGTCTCGACGCTCCTCGCGAGCCTCACCGCTGCCTCGCGCTTCTAGACTTAGAGTATCCAGCCACATAAGCGTTTCAGTTTGAGTCCATCGCCACTCCCTGAGTCGTCCGCACGGGCGTGTCAAGTGTGGCGGGAAATTGCCTGCTATGCTGGGTGGCATCTCTCGAAAAGGACTTTCGAAGCATGTCGCCTTCCGATGCGAATGAACTGGCGTTGCCGAATGCTGCGCCCGCTACTGGGGAAGTGGCTGCCGTGCCGGCACCGGACCCGTTGGCCGATCTGGCGAAGCAGAAGCTGAAGCGTGAGATTGAGAAGCTGGACCGCGAGATTGAGAAGCTGGACGTGGATGTTGCCGAGGCAAGGCGACCGTACATCCTGCGCAACCCGCAGACGATCACGGCGGCACTGGCGACGCTGGGCGCGCTGATCACCATCGCGGTAGCAACCTCCACGAACTACTACGGATTTCTGCGTGAGCAGGTGCAGTTCAAGAGCGACCAGGCGAAGTTCAGCAGCGATCAGGCCGCGTTCAGGAACGAGCAGGCGCAGGCGAGTCTGGACAAGGCGAAGGCCGCGCAGACGGCAGCGGACGCGGCACAGAAGAAAGCGGACAAGGCCACACAAGATGCGGCGGCACAGGTGGGCCAGGCGCTTAAGGAGCAGAAGGCTGCCAACTCTCTTTCCCAGCAAGCCAAGATACAGGAGACGGAAGCTCAGCAAAAGATTGCCGCCGATCAGAAGCGGGTTACGCAAGCTGAGTTGCAGGCGAATATCGCGAACGATGCCGCTTTCAAGGCGACGCGGCTACCGCCGTATCTGAAGGCTCTTCAGCCGCAACTGACGTCCATCAACCTGGGGGGCACGCCGACGCTGGCGTTTGGCTGGCTGACCTCGCCGACGCTGAAGACGCTGGGCGTTGGCTCGGCGGGGTCAGGCGGGCCGCTGGAGAATGCAGTGCTCGCGACGGTCCCGGCGTCGGTGAACGATCTGACGATTGAGGGCCGGGGTTGGACGTTTATCCCTTCCACCACCGTGCCGGCCCCCAACATCACTCCGAAGAACGGCCTGTTGGCCACGCTTGATCTTGGGGTGATCGATTCCATTGGCAGCATGAAGCGCCTGAGCCTGTTGCTGGGCGCGCCGGAGCTGCCGCTGCTGACGATTCAGAACCTCGCGCAGGCGAAGCAGTTGGAAGACCTCGACCTTGACGTGGAGGGGCAGACGATCGTGGGGCTGGAGGCGATCGAGAAGCTACCGAACCTGAAGCGCCTGCGACTGGTGATCGACAAGCCGGAAGCTGTTCCTCCGGCGATGTTGGCGATGGCGACCTCGCTGGTGCTCAGCCGCTCCTCAACCGGCCCCCTGCTGAGCAAAGACGTCGCCAGCCAACTGGCGTCGGCGAGGAGGTTGAAGAGACTGGAGGTAACGACCTATCTGGATGAGCCGACGATTCAGCAGTTGAAGGCAATTTCGTCTCTGGATACGCTGTTAATCTCCTGGATCGGCAGCTTCACTTCAGCGGCGGACGCGATGCCGCAGATCCGCTCGGTAGGGCTGACCTGCGGCAGCTTTTATAGCTTAACGCAAATGTTCGCCGCATTTCCCAACGCGCGCGATGTGTATGTAATCGTGCGCGAATACACCCCGCAGGACAGCTTTGACGCGTTGCAGAGTTACCTCGATTCGCTCCCGGCAAAATATCCCCACCTGCGCTCGCTGATGCTGATTGCCTCGATGAAGACGAAGCCCGCAAGCCCGCTGAAGGTTCCGTTCTTACCGGAGTTGCAGGCGCTTTCGGTGACGGTGGAGAGCGAGGGCCAGCAGGCGGCTCCCATCGATCTGTCGAGCGTCAACCGTTCCAGCCTGAAATGGCTGGAATTGGAGGCGGGAGCGCTGTTGCCTGGACAGCTTGGACAATTGCAGGCCCTGGATACGCTGATGCTGAACAACCCGGAAGGGGCCTGGATGACGGAACTGAGGCCGCTGAACAAGCTACACGGACTGGGCATCAACTATCCGATATCCTGCTGCGATAGAGACGCCTCCACAGCGGTATACGCCCGGGAGAAAATGAATGTTGGGCCGGTGCGGGATCTCATTGCCAACCTGCCGTTGGAGCGACTGTATATCCCATCCTATTCGATTTATCTGGATGGAGCGTCGCGGTTCCCGAAGACGCTGCGCCAGATCGACCTATCCAGTCGCGAGTTCGACACGGTCTATAGTTACGCGCCAAGTTCGCCCTCGCTGTTTTCGCGGGGAGAGTAGGCGAGGAAAAACGGCGTCAGCACCGGTAGCCCGGTAACCACACTCAATAAAATGCTCTAGTCTAAAATCTCAAAATCACCCACGGAGCCGCCGCACCATGCCCCAAACCAGACGCGCCCTGGCCCTGCTCACCCTCTTGCTCCTGACCGGCCTGACCGGCTGCTCCGCGGTGGTCACCGATGCCGAGGCCCCCGGCACCTACAAGGCCCAGGCGGACTGGGGCGTCTCCACCCTCATCCTCTCCCGAGACCACACCTTCGACCAGACCGTGCGCCTCAACACGGGCAAGACCAAACACCTCACCGGCGGTTGGAAGCTGCAACGAAGCTCCGGCGACCCGGTCTACACCACCATCAACTTCAATCCCTACCTCAACGTCACTCACACCCAGCAGGGCGCCTTCTCCCTGGCGGCGACCTTCTCCATCTACCACGTCCCCTTTGGAGGAATCAACATCGCCGCCGACCCCGAATACGGCATTGCCCACCGCAAATGATCCGGCGCGATTAGTCTGGTGGGAGAAGCACTCAAGAGGGAGCCCTGCCCACGCACCCCCAGTCGAAGCAGCTGCGCAACGCGGTCCGCGGCCACATCCTGTTCGCCTTCGGGGTGGCGATCGCGCTCGCCCTCGCCTGGCGCCTGCGCGAGGTGCTCACCCTCATCTATGTCAGCGCGCTGTTCGCCGTCGTCCTGCTGCCGGTCGTCCAGGCCATCATGGACTTCGAGTTGCGCGGCGGCCGCCGCATCTCCCGCGCCGTCGCGATCGTCCTGCTGCTGGCCTGCGTCTTGCTCGCGATTGGCGTCTTATTCGTGGTCGGCCTGCCTCCGGTCATCCGCGACATTCACCAGTTCGCCGCCGATCTCCCCGCCCGCATCCCTCCCATCGTCGCCCGGGTCAAGCGGCTTCCGCTCGCCGACAAGCTGGGCGTCGACACGATCGCCGAAAAAGCCGAAAACGCCCTCTCCGCCACCGCCGAATTCCTCTTCGCCAACTTCCCCGAGTGGATGGGGCGCATCTTCGACCTGCTCACCGCCTTCGTGCTCTGCGTCTACTTCATGCTGGAGGGCGACTTCGCCTACCAGTGGTTCCTCTCTCTCTTCGCCGCCGACAACCGCCGCCGTCTCGACGCGACCCTGCAAAAGGCCGAGCTGCGCATGAGCAAATGGCTGTTCGGCCAGGGCCTGCTCATGCTCACGCTCGGGGTCACCAGCACCCTCGTCTTCGGCCTGCTGCACGTCCGCTACTTCTTCCTGCTGGGGGTGCTCATGGGCCTGATGAACATCATCCCCATCGCCGGCGGGGTCATCACCATCCTGCTGGTCGGCGGCGTCGCCGCCCTCGACTCCTGGACCAAGATGGCCGGCGTCTTCCTCTTCTACCTCATCTACGTGAACGTCGAGAACGCTTACCTCACCCCACGCATCATGCGCCAAAGCGTCAACCTGATGGGCCTCACGGTGATCGTCGCGCTGATCGCCGGCACGGCGCTCGCCGGAGTCGTCGGCGCCCTGGTCGCCGTCCCCACCGCGGCGCTGGTCGCCGTCCTCATGGACGAATACATCGTCCATAAGGATAAGGACCTGCAAAAGCCTACCTCGCCCCCAGCGCCAACCACGTAGCTCGTAACGTCAGATCGTATTAGCGCATGTACTGCTCTACGATGGACTGGAGGGTGAAGCAAATGAAACTGAGCTTGTGGTTGCATTGACGGCGTGGTTGACCACAGTTCCCTGCCTTCCGCAAGCATCTCCCGAGGCCTCAAACACACTGAACTTGGCCAATATACGTTGGAGATCAGTCGCACTGAGGAAGACACCAAGAGCGTCGTCCACTCCAATACGGTCACATTAACAATCATGCCATAGCAGCGGTGATGAGCCTCTTAGCTCATACCTCGAAATAAATCGTACTGCCTCCCCAGCCACCGCACTCTCCCCGCTGCTATCCTTGAACCTCCATGGCCGAACTGACCTTCTCGCAGTCCGAACGCCGCAGCTTCCTCGTCCCCGCCCTTGTCGCTGTCGCTGTCCTCGGCGGCATCTTCGCGCTGCTCTTCTGGCTCAACCCGCACCGCGTCGCCGACCTCGCCGTGACCCACACCGCCATCCTCCCCACCCACACCGTCTTCAAATCCGAGACCATGCTGGTCGGCGCCCAGGAGCAGGCCGAGGACGACCTCTACGTCCTCGCCACCGTGCGCATCGACGACCGGCTCAGGCTCCCCCTCTTCATCAAGGACATCACTGCCACCCTCACCACCCCCCAGGGCGAAGCCACCGCCAGCGCCGTCCAGAAGAACGATCTCCCCAACCTCTACGTCACCTTCCCCGCGCTCAAGCCGCTGGCCTCCGCCCCGCTGCTGCGCGAGACCGCCATCCAGCCGGGGGAGCACGCCGAGGGCATGGTGCTGCTCCACTTCCCCGTCGCCCAGGCGCAATGGGACCAGCGCCAATCCGCCGTCATCACCATCGACTTCTACCACCAGGGCGAACTCACCGTCCCCATCCCCAAACCCTGACTCGCCTCTGGCCGTTGTTCGCTACTCCCTACTCCCTGTTCCCTACTCCCTGCCCTTATGCGCCGCCGCTGGATCGCCGACACCTGGTCACCCCCCACCGGCCACCCCACCCACGCCGCCCTCACCGGCGAGCAGGCAGCCCATCTCGCCCGCGTGCTCCGCGCCACTCCCGGCCAGATCTTCGACGTGGTCGCCAACGGCTTTCTCCACCGCGGGGAAGTCACCTCGGTCGCGGAGTCCGAGGTCCGCTTCCTCCTCCACGAAGAACTCGAAGCCGACGCCGCCCTGCCCATCCACCTTCTGCTCGCCGTCTTCAAGTTCGATCGCATGGAATGGGCCATCGAAAAGGCCACCGAGCTTGGCGTGGCCGGCATCACGCCCATCCTCGCCCGCCGCACCGAGAAACACCTCGCCCTCGCCGCCCCCAAGCGCGCCGAGCGCTGGCGCCGTATCGCCCTCCAAGCCGCCAAACAGTCCCGCCGCACCGACATCCCCGAAATCCTCGCTCCCACTCCGCTCGCCGCCGCCCTCCAACGCGAAACCGCCCCGCTGCGCATCCTCCTCTCCGAAACCGAGCGATCTCTGACCCTCGCCGCAGCATTAAACACCGCTCTCAACCAGCAACCTGCAACTGACAACCTGCAACTGGCCCTGGCCATCGGCCCCGAAGGCGGCTGGACCCCCGAAGAGATATCCCTCTTCACCCAGCACAACTGGACCCCCGTCACCCTCGGCCCGCGCATCCTCCGCGCCGAAACCGCCGCTATCGCCGCCATCGCCATCGCCGCCGCGCGCCTCAGCGGCTAAACGACCACCGGCTGAAAGCCGGTGGGTTGGATTGCGACTGAAAGTCGCCGGTTTGCGGCTGAAGCCGCCTGAAGGCTGTCCCGGCTGAGAGCCGGCTCAAGGCTCGGTGGGCGCGGTGATCTTGAAGTTTTCGCCTGGGTCATCCCATTGCTGGTTCTCGATGTAGCGGCGTATGGTGTCCTCGTCCACCGCGCCCACCGTGGC
>Ga0302325_10029626_pt1 | contig 11305 bp, 13 predicted proteins | sample Palsa_T0_2_FD_201948 | JGI IMG/M metagenome (GOLD analysis project Ga0302325, IMG submission 201948) | Peat permafrost microbial communities from Stordalen Mire near Abisko, Sweden - Palsa_T0_2 | ecosystem: Environmental > Terrestrial > Soil > Palsa > Peat permafrost | place: Sweden: Abisko...
TGTCGCTTTCGCATGCCTCTTCCTTGGCGAGGCGACGCACTTCGACGGTCTCTCCTTTCCGCAGTGGAGAAGTCGCTTGGGAGCGGATGCAGCGGGCGTTGAAAGGAAACGTCAGTTTGCTTTCGAGATAGTAATACCAGCTCATCGCCTTCTCTTCGGACCCGTAGGCATCCACTATGGCTTCTTGGTGGATGCGATCTTCGCGAATCGGATCTTTGGCTCGTTTTTTCATGCCCTCGCTGCCAGAATGCGACGCACCGATGTGCGCCCGATGCTGAGACGCCGAGCGATTTCGGCTTTGGCGACACCGGTACGATAGAGCTTCCGAATCTCGGTGGCCTGAAGGCCCGCAGTCTTCGGCCGGCCGAGTTGTTTACCGTTCTGCCGGGCGTGAGCCAGGCCAGCCCGAGTTCGTTCGCGCAGGATTTCCCTTTCGAACTCGGCGAAGATCGCCAACAGGCCGGCCATCGCGCGACCCGCCGGAGTAGTGAGATCGAGCGCCTCAGTCAGCGAGACGAAACCGACCCCGAGATGCTCCAGCTCCTGAAGTGTCGCCAGCAGATCCGTCACCGACCGGCCCCAGCGATCGAGCCGCCACACCAGAACGACATCGATCTCGCGGCGGCGCGCTGCTTCCATCAGTTGCTCGCGGGCGTGTCGCTCGATCGCTCCGGAGCCGACCTCCCGGATCTGCATGGCAAGAGTCCAGCCCCGCCGCGCAACATACTCCCGCAGAGCGCGCGTCTGCATCGGCAGAGTCTGCTGATCATTGGTGGACACACGGGCGTATAGACCGGCCCGGAACATTTTCCCTGGTTTTCGTCGCTGGCCGAAAACGTTCCCGGATTTTAAGTCGCGGACGGTCTGTTTTACAGGCATTTCGAGAGGTCCGATCCGCATGGCCGAAGTCGATCCTTTTCGGCCATGTAGGATTTATGATAATCCAACCCGCGCCAGCGTCTCAGAGTAATTCCAAGGCATCCATGCCGACGGGTTGGATGCCAGTTTCGCGGGATGCTTCTGCAACTCAGCGAGGTAGTCGAACGGATTGGCGCCGGCGAGTTCACAGGTATGGATCAGGCTCATGAACAGATCGCCGGCTTCGGCGCCGTGCAGCGTGCGATAAAACAGGGCGTTCTTGCGATGCAGCACCGCTCGTTTCAGCGCACGTTCGCAGAGATTATTATCCAGTGGTGCGCCTGCTTCCCGCAGAAACGCCGTCAGTCCTTTCCAGTGGCGCAACAAATAAGTGATGGCTTTGCCCAGACCTGAGTTTGGTTCCACCTCCTTCAGCGCAAACTGCGCTGCCAGCCACTGCTGCAGTTGCTGCATCACCGGGCCGCTGTGCTGACGATGAAACTCGAGGCGCTCCTCTGGCGTGAGTTTTTCCGCGCGCGCCTCCGCATCGTATTTATACACCTCGCCCAGCGTCTCCAAAACATAGCGGCACTGTTCCGGGAAGTTGGCGGCGACTTCCACAAACTGCCGTCTTCCATGTGCGAGACAGTTGGCCAGCAGGGTCTCGGCGCCGTCACTCAGTTTCGGTGTGTTGCGCGATAAGGCATCGCACATCTGAATGGGCCGGCCAAGTCCTGCTACGCGGTGTTCGAGCACATCGCGCAGATTCTCACCCGCATGCTGGCGCCCGGTAAAGTACAAGGCGATCCGCTGCCCTCGCTTCGTCGACACGATGCCGGAGGTGAACACACCGGTGCGTTCGTCCGATGGCTCTCGCGCCAGATGCAGCACGCGCATGCTGGTATCGTCGTTGTGCAGAACTTCACCTTGCGCCGCTTGCCGGATGAGTTCGTCCAGCGCCGCTTGGATCACTTCCGCGGCTTCTTCCACGATCTCCCACTGCGTGGAAGCCGCTAACGGAATCCCCAGTAAATGTTCCAGCTTTTCCAACCGATAAAACGGCATTCCGCTGCCGTATTTCAGCAGCGCGATCATGGCCGCCGTGCTCTCGTCGTACTTTTCAGGACCCACGCCTTCCGGCTCTTGGGCGGTGAACACTTCGCCGCAAAGATTGCAGCGCACCCGGTCGAGTTCATACACGGTTGCCGCCAGCGGCGATTGTCCCACGATCCGGACCAGAGTCCGAGGTTCTTTCTGCGGATAGACTTTACCTTTTTCACAGCCTGGGCATGAGTCGCCGGCGCGTAGCTCCGGATGCGGAACGGCGACTCTCTGCGCGCCAGTGTAGGACGAAGCTCCGTTGCGCCCGTGGCCTGGCGTTTTATCGGCAGGCGACTCCGAATCATTTTCAGCCGAGGGTGTTTCTGGCTGCTCCAAAACGTTTTTGGTCTTTTCTGTAGTGCGTGGCTTGGCCAGCATCCCGGCCAGCGCGTGCAGCGCGCTCTTCAGCTTGTCGTAGTCCGGTTCGCTCAACGGGGCTTCGCGTGCTTGATCCAGCACGCGGTCCAGCTCTTCCAGATTCACATCCAAGCGGGGACGTTTCATCAGCCGAGCAACTCCCGAAACTTGCGGTGCAGTGGCAGGCCGAGCATCTGTTTCACCGGCCGTGTCTGCTCGATGGTCGGCGCGCGATGCCCACGGCCCGCCGTTGTGCCGAGCACCTGCCAGTTAGCCGCTCGATAACAAGTCCCGCGAAAGCGCGCCGGATCGAGAAACGTTTCCAGCCAGTAAATAGGATGCGCGTACAGCCGCTGCCAGTCTTGCGGAACCAGCTTGGCCATGCGCCCTAAAATGTGCGATGCCAGATGCTCCACTCGCACCCACGGCAGAATCAGAAAACGCGTGTTGTAGGCCAGCAGGTGCACGTTACGCTCGCGCGTTTCCTCACTCCAGCCCAAGAAGCGGTCGCGCACTTTCAGGTGGCGCGGAGCGCTTTGCCAGGCCATGCACGCGACGGCCTGCCCGTCGACTTTCACCAGATACTTCAAGTGCTCGCCCAGCGGCTGCTCGTAGCCGAGATAGTGATACTGCTCCATCAGGCTGTTGAACAATCGCTCTTCCGGTGTGCGCCGCACTTGCACAAACTCAAGCGGAGTGATGCTGTGAAGCGGTCCACGGACCGGTCGGTTGTCGGGAATCATGGGCTCGGGCCGCTCGCGCTCCGCCAAACGATTCCGCACTCTGCGACGTACCGGTGGCAGTTGGATCTCGCCGGCGCGATCGAGTGTTAGCAGCAAACCACGGCACACCATGTCGCGCAACGCCCCGTTGGCTTGCTTCCACTGCCAGGCTTCGCAGAGTTGCCGCGACAGTTTCCAGCGGCTCAGTTCAGGATGATCGGTGATGTATTGACGGAGGAATGCGATCTGTTCATCGCTGAGGCTCTGGCCCCGATAGCACCACGCCACGCCCATGGCAGCAGTGTGACAGAAAGAGTTTCAGAACGCAAGTCAAAAATGATTGCCTGTCTGACGGAGCTTCTTTCACTAGATCTGCCGCCACTCTGGAGCGGCATCAACGTCGGGGTTGCCCGCCGCGAACAACACCTGCGCTTGATGCACCCGCAGCGCCCGTGTAGGTTCCTCAGCTCCTTCTTCTGCCACCTGCGGCCACCAGCGAAAGCGTCCTTTGGACAGACGCTTGGTCGCCAACCAAAATCCCTGCCCATCGTAGACCAACACCTTTATTGAAGGCGCCCGCCGGCTGCGGAACACAAACAGACAACCTGAGAAGGGATCGGCATTTCAGTTTTGCGCGGCACAACTCGGCCAGTGAGTCGATGCCCTTGCGAAAGTCTACGGCTTCCACCGCCACCAAAATCCGCATCTGCGGCGTGATCTGCAGCATGCTTACGTAGTCGCAAACACGCGAATTAGCTCCGCCAGTTCGCTGGGTTGAATGTCCTTCAACTCCAGCCGCAGCTTCGCACCTCGCTGCGATTCCACCTCCACCCGGCAACTCGTCCCCGTACCGGAACCGGATGCGAGCAACTCCACGAAGGCTGGCAAGGCATTCGCTCTCTGTTTTGATTGGGACTTTCGCCGAGCTGGTTGCGGCGGGCCTGGATTGAGACGCCCGGCCCACTTCCGCAAGCTCGGCTTATCCACATCCAGTGCCCGCGCCGTGGCATCGATCCCATCGCGCTGGACCAACTCCGCGGCTGCAGCCCACAACTCTTCCGGCAGCCGCGATCGCACCGCATGCGTACTTCGCCATTCCGCCCATCGCCGCCGAACCTGCTCTACGTCGTCCCGATAATGCACCGTTTCCTGCGCCATGCGCCGGGCCTCCTGCCCTTGGCACACCCTATCAGTTACCTCTAATCGCATTCACGCACGCCTACCGGAAACTCACGCTAGTCTAGCGGAGTTCTATAAAATCGTTGCAGTTTTACCACTAATAGCTGTTCGACCGTTCGCGTCGATGCTGACGAGTCCATTTACGACGATGTCAGACGGAAGGTTATCCACCGGGATAATGAGCCGAGGGCTTGGCCGTTCCTCAACTGGAAGCGATGCCAGATAGGCGAGGTAGTCGGTCGTGCAGACGTTCAAGCGGATCGCTGCGAGTGGGACTTTCTCGGACGGATAGAGATCGCCGCGCGCGGTTGACAGCGACGGGCTGCATTCCGAGAAGATACGAGAGAGTTCCGCGAGCACATTCTGGCTGATTTTGACCTGTGTCTTCATAGTTCAGGCAACCGCTCCGATTCCATGCCTCTCGACGAGGGATAGGAGTTTGAGCGCCGGGCCGGAAGGCCGCTTCTCTCCCCGCTCCCATTTGCTCACGAGGTTGGGCGTCACATTGAGGTAATTCGCGAATACCGTCTGGCTCACATGCTGCCGCTCGCGGATAGCCTTGATCTGTTTCGGCGAGAGCGCCTGCACCGGTGTCAGGCAAGCATCGTCAAAACGCCGCATGGTCTGCTTGTCGATGGCCCCTACCTTGTGCAGGGCCTCCATCGTTTCGTGGACCGAGGCCATCGCGTCACTTCGATATTTCTTGCTCATGTCCATTTACCTCCACAAAATCGCCTTCCTTGATCAGTTCCGCGATCTGCTTTTCAGTCAACCGAAGCACGTGGCGCGCGGCCTCCTTGAACTGCTTCTCTTCATCGGCATCGATGTTCTCTCTCTCGCTCTTCGCGAAGCCGTATATGAACACCGCGCGCTGCCCCTGCTTGAATAGAATGATCGTACGGTACCCGCCCGACTTGCCCTGCCCAGGCCGGGCGATCCGCTGCTTGATGACTCCGCCGCCAAGATCGGCGTCTAACTGCCCCTTTTCCGCGCGAGCTACCGCGTCTAGTAGAACCGCGTCGCGGATTTTTTCCCTTCGGGCAAACCGCTGAAACCATCGTGTCTTTAAGACTCTCGGCTTGGCCAATCGGGATTCCACACGCCTTCATTCTATAGTACCCGGTACTATGTTTCAATGCGCTGTGCAAGGCATTTTTCTTTGCCCATTTCTTTGCCCACGCCGTCTAAAAATCGGTCGTAATCTGTAGCAATGTTGCTCTTCCGATGCCAGCGAGGAAAGTAGACTAGAAGCCAGCTGAATGCTGGCATAAGAGCAACATATCGTCTCCGATCGCAACGAGTAGCAACCCCGCGCTGGATACCAGAAAAGCAGATTTCTGGAGACCGAAGGGTTGTAGGTTCGGAGTCCTACCTGAGGAGCCACTTGACAAAGGCTCGCTTACTGTCTACAAGAGCTGTTTGCGCTCGGCGGGTGAACCATGGGGCGACGCACAATCTTGCCCTGGGTCTTGTAATGGCGGGAAACGTCGGGAAGGTGAATAGAGGCCAGCCGCGGCGAATGGCTTCCAAACGAAAAGACGGAACACCAAAGAAACACTGTTAAGCGAGTTGCCGATGTTTAGGATGAAAACTCGTTTGTTTTCTATCGCCAGAAAAAGCCCACAAAGCCGCTATTGTCTTTGTTTTCAATCGATGCAGGGCTTGGGAAGCTGGCATTCTGCCAACTGAATTACTCCCGCTCGGCAGATGCTTAAGCGTAGCATAAACAGCAACTTGCGGGAACAGCAAAATTGTCTGGCCTGAGAACCTTAGATTCTAGCACTGGCTATCGTCTGCCGCATGTATCAACAAGATACAGCAAAAAACAAGGCCGGTCGCAGCTGAAGACGGACACCAAACCTGCCGCGACTCTTCTCCCTCGCCGTAGCGTGGCAACGGAATCTTCAGGATAGATTTAAGACTGCGCCGGAGTGAGACGATCGCCGCGGCTGAAACAGCCAGGATCAGGCAACCCTGTTCGCATCGCGGCACACACGCCGCACACAAGTCTCAGGTGATCTCTCTCCAAGCCGACCAAAACCATGGGCCGCCGGGCATTGCTCGCACCGATCGGCGAATCCAGCGTCCTTTCCCGGGCACTTGGTTCCGTGGCATCCGCATCCCAGACGACCGTCGATAGAATCCAGTAGTCGACCTGGGGAATCGGCGAGCGGTTGAAGCCCCTTGCAGTACCATCGCTTAAAATATATGAGGATGATCCAATGGCCCGATGTTTTGAATTTGGCGAAGGATGGTAGTCCTGCGCCAGACCGCAAGGTCGTCAAAACTGACGCGGAATGGCATCAGCAACTGAGCGAAGAGGAATATCGTGTAACTAGGCGTGCGGGCACAGAGCGCGCCTTCAGCTCAGAAATGTGCAGCCTGTTCGACGCGGGAATCTACTCCTGCCTGTGCTGCGAAACCCTTCTGTTTGATGCCACCGAAAAATACGAGTCGGGCACGGGTTGGCCGTCCTTCACCCAGCCGATCAAGGAAAATGTGATCGCCTATCACTTTGACGGACCGTCGTTCTTGAAGAGGATTGAGACGGTCTGCAACACGTGCGACGCCCATTTGGGGCACGTCTTCCCCGATGGCCCCGAGCCCAGCGGTCTGCGGTATTGCATGAACGCGGTGGCGCTGAAAAAAGTTTCCAAGACTTGAAAGTGGCTCGTTGGGCTACCCATGGTGCTTCGCTGCAGTAGTCGCCTGTGGCGGGCCTCGAGCAGTTCTCGCCTATGTTTACCCTTCCTCAAAGTGACAACCCCAATTGTCCCCAGGCCCCGGATTCAACCCCGGCGGCTTTGTCGGTCGTCGGGCGAAGCCCGCTTGTTTTGGGGCAATTCGTTCGTGCCGATGCATCTGGCTATCGCATCGTGAGTGATGCCGCAAGCCGCCATCGGGGAGCATGGTCTTGGGCCCCCAAAACCTGCCGCCCTACAGTCACCTAGAAAACGCTTGGCGGTTTCAGGACAGTCGGCGGAGGATGGCAGCTGGCGAATATCCGACGCGGCATTCTGTCGTCTGCGTTTTCGCGCTTAGCAACTTGCGCCCAAAATTCTAACTAACCCATGTCAGCTCAACGGCGAATGGCGGACGGTGGCCTGGCCTTCGATCGGAAGAGAGCGTGCCCATATCGGAATGGGATGCATCACTCAGTTAAATGACGAGTACGCGTAAAACAGTAATCGTGACCGGTGGCTCTCAGGGAATTGGAGCAGGTCTTGTGAAGGTGTTTCTGGATCGCGGTTACAACGTAGTGGCCAACGCTCTGGAAATCACCATGTCGAACCGGTTCGAAGCGTCAGACAAACTCGTGTTGGTCGATGGAAGCATTGCCGAAGCGGCCACTGCGGCGAAGATCGCCGAAGTTGCGAAGAACAAATTCAAGTCGATTGATGCGCTGGTCAACAATGCCGGCATCTATTTCGCGAAACACTTCACGGATTACACGATTGATGATCTTCGTGCTCTCGCATCGGTCAACCTCGAAGGCTTTCTTCTGATCACCCAGATGGCGGTCAAGCAGATGCTAGCGCAGAACACCGGCGGAAGCATCGTCAATGTCACCGCGGCCCAGGTGAATCATCCGATCGCGGGGATCAATTCGTCCGTCGCGATGATGATCAAGGGAGGATTGGAAGCTGTTACGCGAAGCCTGGCGATGGAATATGCCCACCTGGGCATACGCGTCAACGCCGTTGCGCCGGGGGTCGTCGATACGCCCATGCATGAGGGGCAGTCGAAGGATTTCCTCAAGACGCGGCAACCGATGGGCCAGATTTCCCAGGTGAAAGACGTCGCGGACGCGATCGTTTATCTGACAGAGGCTGGCCAAGTCACCGGGGAGGTTCTGCACGTGGATGGCGGTGCGCACGTAGGCAAGTGGTGACTAGCGCAAAAAGTGAAAGTTCAAGATGAACGATCAACAAAAGAAGGAGCAGTGTTCTGGAGAGCGAGATCAAGAGATCCGTTCGGCACTGGATCAACATTGGACGGCGCCCGATGCCAACAGTTTTGAAACGGAGCCAGTGACGACAAGGTTGCGCGGGAAACACAGTACTTTACGGGTCCCATTCGTGGCTCCCGCGTGGCGCGCTCAATGGGTCGAACGGATGGACACATAATCTCGAGGCGCGAGAATTGGGAGGGCAAGAGGTGGATTCGAAACGGTTGGTCGAGTTTGCGCTGCTGGGTAGCAGTGGTCTGGAACAATATGCCATCCTGTTGGTGCGTGTTTCGATCGGGCTGTTCTTCGCCATCTCCGGGGCAAACAAATTGCTTGCCGCCGGCGGCACGAAACCTGTTTACGATACGATCGTTCAGGCGAAAATCCCGTTCCCCCACCAGATGGCTTATTTCGTGTCGGGTGTCGAGTTCGTAGGCGGATCCTCACTGACCGTGGGGTTTCTTTCGAGCCCGGCCTGCGTGGCTTTATTGATCGACATGACTGTCGCCGTCTTGACCAACGCGCTTTCCACCATGCCTGAAGGACTTTCGCCTCTTAACCAAACAACGGCGGCCGCGCCGTCAGTGCTTACAGAAACGGCGCGCGATATGAGAGGCTGAACGGAGGACGCGACTCGGCAGCTACAACCGACAGACATTTGGTGCGTGAGTGCCCGTTCTTAACCATGGTTCCGGTGATGGCGGTCAGTGATTTGGTGGCACCTCGCTGAGCAATCAGCATGGTCGACCCCGTTGGAGACATTTACAAACCGATCGCAACCGGGCCGGGTCTCGTCCGATTTTCAAAATGGATGAGGACTGACGATGGCGAAAGTATCGAAGACTAAGAAGACGAAAAAGAAGACAAAGAGAGAGTGGGATGAAGGGCTCTCTGCGCTCAACAGGAACGCGGCAGGGATCGATGTGGGGAGCGCCGAACATTATGTCGCGGTGCCTGGTGGGAGAGATCCCGAGCCGGTGCAAACGTTCGGAAGCTTCACGGCGGACTTGCATCGCATGGCGCAATGGTTGAAGGCGTGCGGCATAGAGACCGTCGTCATGCAGGCCACGGGCGTTTATTGGATCGCCCTTTTCCAGATTCTGGAGAGCTACGGACTTCAGGTCAACGTGGTGAATGCGAGGCATACAAAGACGCTGCCGGGACGCAAGACCGACGTGCTGGAGTGCCAATGGCTTCAGAAGCTGCACACCTTCGGACTGTTGAATAATTCATTTCGTCCGACGGAGGAAATCCAGGTATTGCGAACCTACCTTCGGCAGCGGGAGAATCTGGTGGCTGCGAGCAGTACATGCATCCAGCACATGCAGAAAACGCTTACGCAGATGAATGTGCAGCTAGCCAATGTGATCAGCGATATCAGTGGAGTAACCGGTATGGCGATCCTGCGCGCGATCGTTGCCGGCGAACGCGACCCGGACAGATTATCCGCTTTCAAACATGGCCGCGTGCGCGCCAGCCGCGGGGAAATCGCGCGAAGTCTGGAAGGCAACTGGCGCGAGGAGTTGCTGTTCGTACTGGAGCAGAGTCTTGAGCTTTACGACCTCTACGTTCTCAAGATTGCAGTATGCGATCAACGAATCGAGCGGCATCTGAAAACGATGACAGCGAAAACGGAGCCCGAACGAAGTTCCGATCCCGCCGCGCTTCCCGCATCAAAGCAGGAGCCGCGTTTCAGCCTCAAGGACCACCTGTGCCGCATTACGGGAGTCGACCTGACGAAGGTCGCCGGCCTGCAAGTGCAGACTGTGCAGACCATCATTTCCGAGGTCGGTGTGGACATGAGCCGCTGGAAAACAGAGAAGCAGTTTGCCTCCTGGTTGGGGCTGTGTCCAGACAACCGGATTAGCGGGGGCAAAATTCTGAAGAGCGGAACCCGCCAAGTTGTAAATCGCGCCGCCACGGCACTGAGGCTTGCCGCCTGGAGCCTCATCCGAAGCCAGAGCGCCCTGGGAGCAAACTTCCGCAGATTACGATCCAAGCTCGGTGCTCCGAAAGCGATCACCGCGATGGCGCACAAGTTGGCCAGATTGATTTACAGAATGATGAAGTTCGGCAACGAATACGTCGACAAGGGAATGGCAGCCTACGAATCAAAGTACCGCCAGCACCAGATGAAATGGCTCTCCAAGCAAGCTGCTTCGCTCAATCTGCAACTCGTTCCTGTGCCGGAAGTTACAGGTTGAGTTTCTGGAGACTGGCTAGACGATTTTCTCTATCCTTCCGGAAGTCCTGTACGTGCTTTTCTTTATCTGGCTGATCTGTTCCGGTCCGGGAAGGTTCAGTGCCGATTACTGGCTCGCCGGCAAGTTACCAGGGTGATCGATGGACGAATACTTGAGAGCCAAGAATGGATGAAGAAGGACTTTAAGGTCGGAGATCATGTGGAATGGAATTCGGAAGCGGGGCGCGCTCGCGGGACGATCAAGAAGAAGATTAGCTCTGCCATTACGTTCAAGGGGTACACGGTCCATGCTTCGAAGGAGGAACCGCAGTACTTGATCAAGAGCGACACCACCGACCATCTGGCGATGCACAAACGATCGGTTCTTAAGAAACTCCAAACATAAAAGCATGCCAAAGGACGAGTTTTCGCCGCTCGTAATGACGATAGGTCATTCCACGCGCACAATCGAGGAATTTATCCATCTGCTGCGGGTACACGGTCCAACTTGCGTCGTGGATGTGCGCACGGTGCCGCGTTCCGCGCACAATCCGCAGTTCAATAAGGCTTCGTTGGCGCGATACTTAAAGAAGTTCGGCTTGAAATATGTCCACATGCCAGGACTCGGCGGCCTCCGCCATGCCAAACGCGATTCGCCCAACGGAGGCTGGCGAAATGCCTCCTTTCGCGGCTATGCGGATTACATGCAAACGCATGAATTTGTGGAGAGCCTCGAAGAAGCGATCCGGACGGCGAAGGAAGATCGAATCGCCTTGATGTGCGCTGAAGCGCTGCCTTGGCGTTGTCATCGGTCGCTCATCGCGGATGCCTTGCTCGTTCGCGGAATTCGCACGGAAGACATCATGAGCGCGACTCGCCGCCAGGTTCACACTCTCACCCCGTTTGCCCAGGTTCGGGGCACGATGATCGACTATCCGGCCGAGACTTCTCGCCCTA
>Ga0302325_10029629_pt1 | contig 11304 bp, 3 predicted proteins | sample Palsa_T0_2_FD_201948 | JGI IMG/M metagenome (GOLD analysis project Ga0302325, IMG submission 201948) | Peat permafrost microbial communities from Stordalen Mire near Abisko, Sweden - Palsa_T0_2 | ecosystem: Environmental > Terrestrial > Soil > Palsa > Peat permafrost | place: Sweden: Abisko...
CTCGGTCAGCCCGAGCACGGGCCCGACCGCCGGGGGGACCTCGGTCACCGTCACCGGCACCAACTTCACCGGCGCCACCGCGGTCAAGTTCGGGTCCACCGCGGCCACCATCTTCACGGTGAGCTCGGCCACCTCCATCACCGCCACCGCCCCGGCTGGGACCGGGACCGTGGACGTCACGGTCACCGCCCCGGGCGGGACCTCGACCGCGGTGACCGCGGACCACTACAGCTATGTGCCCGCCCCCACCGTGACCGCGGTGAGCCCCAACTCGGGCACCACCGCCGGGGGGACCTCGGTCACCGTCACCGGCACCAACTTCACCGGCGCCACCGCGGTCAAGTTCGGGTCCACCGCGGCCACCGTCTTCACGGTGAGCTCGGCCACCTCCATCACCGCCACCGCACCGGCCGGGTCAGCGGGCACCGTGGACGTCACGGTCACCACCCCGGGGGGCACCTCCGCCGCGGTGACCACGGACCACTACACCTACGCCACGCCGGTCTCGGCCACCATCAGTGCGGTGGGCACCGTGGTCTCCACCGACGGCACTGACATCAGCACCCTGGCGGTGTCGCCCGCCCATGTGGGCGACGTCATGGTGCTCGCCGTCCGGCCCTATTCGTCGACCATCACCGTCTCGTCGGTCGCCGGGGGCGGGGCCCCCACGTGGACGAAGCTGTCCCAGCACGCCGACACCGCCGACGGTATCGACGTCGAGCTGTGGATGGGCCCGATCACCTCCACCGGGTCATCGACCATCACTGTTACCTACTCGGCCTCGGTGGCCTCGGCCGGCACCGAGCTGGCCGCCCAGGAGTTCTCCTCGGGCCTGGGGACCTCGACCACGTGGGCCGCAGGCACCTCGGGGGGCCAGACCAACACCTCGTCCACCACGGTCGGGTTCCCGAGCCTCACCGCCACGGGATCCGGAGCGATGTACGTCGGGTTTGCCTCGGTCCAGCAGGTCGGAGCGGCCGGGACCACCAGCGGGGTCACCTACGACATCCTGTCGGGCTCCGACGACGTCTTTCTGTACGACCCGAGCGTCACCGGCGCACTGGCCCCGAGCGCCAAGCAGTCCCCGGCCGGGACCTCGGCCAGCGTGGGAGCGCTGCTGAGCGCCACGGGCACCGCTCCCCCGGCCCCCACCGTGACCTCGGTCAGTCCCAACACCGGCTCCAGTGCCGGGGGGACTTCGGTCACCATCACGGGCACCAACTTCACCGGCGCCACCGCGGTCAAGTTCGGGTCCACCGCGGCCACTACGTTCACGGTGAACTCGGCCACGCAGATCACCGCCACCGCCCCGGCCGGGACCGGGACCGTGGACGTCACGGTCACCGCCCCGGGGGGCACCAGCGCGACAGGCCCGGCTGACCAGTTCACCTACAGCACCTCCACCCTCCCCGGCGTCAGCGCGGTCAGCCCGGCTTCGGGGCCGGCCGGCGGGGGGACCACGGTCACGATCACCGGCACCAACTTCACCGGCGCCACCGCGGTTAAGTTCGGCACCGTGGCGGCCACCACGTTCACGGAGAACTCGGCCACGCAGATCACCGCCACCGCCCCGGCTGGAACCGGGACCGTGGACGTCACGGTCACCGCCCCGGGCGGGACCTCGACCGCGGTGACCGCGGACCACTACACCTACGTGCCCGCCCCCACCGTCACCGCGCTCAGCCCTAACTCGGGCACGACCGCCGGGGGGACCTCGGTCACCATCACCGGAACCAACTTCACCGGAGCCACCGCGGTGGAATTCGGCACCGTGGCGGCCATCAGTGTCACGGTGAACTCGGCCACCTCCATCACCGCCACGACACGCGACGAGCTGGCCGGCACCGTGGACGTGACAGTGCTCACGCCCGGGGGGACGAGCGCCACGAGCACCGCCGACCGCTACACCTACGTCACGCCTCCCGCCCCCACCGTCTCGACCGTGAGCCCCAGCTCGGGCACCACCGCCGGGGGGACCTCGGTCACCATCACGGGCACGAACTTCACCGGGGCCTCGGGGGTCATGTTCGGCACCACCGCGGCCACCACCTTCACGGTGAACTCGGCCACCTCGATCACCGTCACCGCCCCGGCTGGGACCGGCACCGTGGACATCACGGTCGCCACGCCCGGCGGGACCTCGGCTGTGGTCAGCACCGACCACTTCACCTACGCCGCATCGGTGTCGGCCGTGATCAGCGCCGTGGGCGGACTCGGCGACACCGACGGAACGGCCATCACCACCCTGGCGGTGTCGCCCGCGCAGGTGGGTGACGTGATGGTGCTCGGGGTCAGGCCCTACTCGTCGACCATCACCGTCTCGTCGGTCTCGGGCGGCGGGGCCAGCACCTGGACCAGGCTGTCTCAGTACGTCGACACCACCGACGGCCTCGACGTCGAGCTGTGGATGGGCCCGATCACCACCACCGGGTCATCGACCATCACGGTGACCTTCTCGGCCTCGGTGGCGAGCACCGGCACCGAGCTCGTGGCCCAGGAGTTCACCTCGGGCCTGGGCACCGCCACCACCTGGGCCCCGGGCACCTCGGGGGGCCAGACCAACGCCTCGTCCACCACGGTCGGGTTCCCGAGCCTCACCCCCACCGGGTCCGGCGCCCTCTACGTGGGCCTGGCCTCGGTCCAGCAGGCCGGGGCGGCGGGGACCACGAGTGGGGTCAGCTACGACATCTTGTCGGGATCCGACGACGTCTTTCTCTATGACCCCAGTGTCTCGAGCACCCTGGCCCCGAGCGCGACCCAGTCCCCGGCGGGAACGTCGGCCAGCGCGGCGGCGCTGCTCAGTGCCTCGGCCCCGGGCGGGGGAGGCGGTGGAGGCGGCACCTCGACACCCGCGGTGACCTCGGTGAGCCCCAGCTCCGGATCCACCGCGGGTGGGACCCCGGTCACCATCACCGGCACCAACTTCACCGGGGCCTCGGCTGTCAGCTTCGGGTCGACCCCGGCCACCACCTTCACGGTCAACTCGGCCACCTCGATCACCGTCACCTCACCGACCGAACCGGCGTGGCAGGCCGACGTGACGGTCACCACCCCGGGGGGTACCTCGCCCACGGGGCCGGCCGACACCTTCACGTTCCAAGCCGCTACGCCGAAAGCGGGCGCCTCCCCTCACGTCATGGTCGTCATGATGGAGAACGAGTCCTACAGCGACCTCATCGGGAACTCTCAGGCTCCCAACTTCAACAAGCTCGCCCAGGATTACGGGAACGAAACCCAGTCTTACGCCATCGGGCACCCGTCACTGCCCAACTACATCGAGATGATCTCAGGATCGAATTACGGGGTCACCGACGACGGGACACCGCAGTCCGAGAACCTCTCGAGCAGCGACACCACGATCGTCAACCAGCTCCAGACGGCGGGGATCTCGTGGCGGAGCTACTTCGAGTCCATGCCCTCGGCCGGGTACACCGGGGGGGACACCGGGGGGGCCGACCCCTACGGCGGGGTCTACTACCTCCAGCATCACAACCCCTTCGTCTACTTCCCATCTGTCACGTCGCTGTCGGACTTCGACACCAACGTGGTGCCTCTGTCCACCAATTTCCTGAGCGACCTCAACTCCGCCTCCCCACCGTCGTTCGTGTGGGTCACGCCCAACGCCGTCGACGACATGCACGACGGTGTCATCACCGCCGACGGCGACACCGTGCCGAACCTCGGTGACGCATGGATGGGGAACTTCCTCGGGGGTGTCCAGGCTTCGTCGTGGTATGCGGCGGGCGGACAGATCGTCATCGAGTTCGACGAGGGCCTCGAGACCGACACCTCCGAGCCGGGCAATGCCGGAGAGGGTGGAGGCGGCCACATCCCCACCCTGGTCGTCTCCTCGACCCTGGCGGCCGACCCGCAGCAAGACGCCACCCCGGTGAACACCGCCGGCGTGCTGCACAGCATCGAAAACCTCTACGGGCTGACCTCTCTGAAAGACGCCGCCACCACCGCCAACGGCAACATCGACAGCCTGCTGTCTGTGTCCACATCGGCCCCCACCGTGACCTCGGTCAGCCCCAACACCGGCTCGAGTGCCGGGGGGACCTCGGTCACCGTCACGGGCACCAACTTCACCGGGGCCACTGCGGTCAAGTTCGGGTCGACCGCGGCCACCACGTTCACGGTGAACAGCGCCACGCAGATATCCGCTACCGCCCCGGCCGGGACCGGAACCGTGGACGTCACGGTGACCACCCCGGGGGGCACCAGCGCGACGGGCTCGGCTGACCGGTTCACCTACAGCACCTCCACCCTCCCCGGCGTCAGCGCGGTGAGCCCGGCCTCGGGCCCGACCGCCGGGGGGACCACGGTCACGATCACCGGCTCCAACTTCACCGGCGCCACCGCCGTTCAGTTCGGGACAGTCGCGGCCAGCTCCTTCACGGTCAACAGCGCCACGCAGATCACCGCCACCGCCCCGGGCGGGACCGCCGGCACCGTCGACGTCACGGTCACCGCCCCGGGCGGGACCTCTGCCGCGGTCACCGCGGATCACTACGTCTACGCCGCGGTCCCCACCGTGAGCGCGGTGAGCCCCAACTCGGGCACCACTGCGGGCGGGACCACGGTGACCATCACCGGCACCAACTTCACCGGCACCACCACGGTCAAGTTCGGGTCGACCGCGGCGACCTTCACGGTCAACAGCGCCACGCAGATCACTGCCACCGCCCCGGGTGGGACCGCGGGCACCGTGGACGTCACGGTCACCGCCCCGGGCGGGACCTCGGCCGCGGTCACCGCGGACCATTACACCTACGTCACCCCGGTCTCGGCCGCCATCACCGCCGTGGGCGCACTGGTCTCCACCGACGGCACCGGTATCAGCACCCTGGCCGTCTCGCCCGCCCATGTGGGTGACGTCATGGTGCTCGGGCTCAGGCCCTATTCGTCGACCATCACCGTCTCGTCGGTCTCGGGCGGCGGGGCCAGCACCTGGACCAGGCTGTCCCAGCACGTCGACACGACTGACGGCATCGACGTCGAGCTGTGGATGGGCCCGATTGTCACCACGGGGTCATCGACCATCACCGTGACGTACTCGGCCTCGGTGGCCTCGACCGGCACGGAGCTGGCCGCCCAGGAGTTCTCCTCCGGCCTGGGGACCTCGACCACGTGGGCCGCGGGCACCTCGGGGGGCCAGACCAACGCCTCGTCCACCACGGTCGGGTTCCCGAGCCTCACCCCCACCGGGTCGGCGGAGCTCTACGTCGGGTTCGCCTCGGTGCAACAGGTCGGGGAGGCGGGGACCACCAGCGGGGTCACCTACGACATCTTGTCGGGGTCCGACGACGTCTTTCTCTACGACACCAGTGTCTCGGCCGCCTTGGCCCCGAGCGCCAAGCAAGCCCCGGCCGGGACATCGGCCAGCGTGGGAGCGCTGCTGAGCGCCACGGGATGATCACGGGCGACTGGGCTCGTGCAGCCCGGGTCCCGCCATCGACCGCAACCGTTCGACGTCGGGCCCGTCCACGCCCCGGTGTTCGAACCCGGTGTGGAAGAGAAGCTGGAGCTCCACCGACAGGCACGGCACCCGTCGCCCGTCGAAGGTGCCCGTGGTGAACAGCTCCGGGTGACGGTCTTCGACCGGTGATGTCGGGCCCGCCGCCGCGTCGGACGATCCGAGGGCACCTTCCAGACGGGCCCGGTCGATCCCGAGGACCTCGATCTGGTGCCCGGCGCCGTCGTCCAACATGCTCCGCGGTGTCATCCACAGGCCGTCGAGCACCTCGAGCTGGCGGTATCCCAGCGGCGCCAGGGCGAGGCGGGCTCTCGGCTCGTCGCGCTCGTAGTCGGAGAGCACGATGTCGAGGTCGTCGTGACGTCGGGCTTGGGACCCGGCAAGGACGTCGACCCCCCACCCACCCGCGACCCAGAAGCGCACCCCCTGGGCTTGCAGCGCCTCCACCACCACGAGCATGTCCTGGCTCTTCATCTCGCCCCGGAAGCGAGCCCGCAGGGGGCCGAGCACGGCGTTGAGCCGCGACGACGGAGGCGACTCCCGGACCCTCCGGCTGACCCACACCGCCGGGGCGTCGAAGATCCGGTGGCTCTTCAAGAAGCCGTAGAGGCGCCCGATCATCGACCGGGCTCTGCCTCGGCGAACGCCGGGTCGACCTCAGGCCGCCAGCGCGCCGGGAGGAAACGGGCCACCGCACCCAGGGCATGGTGCCGATCGCCCCCGGTGGCGCCGATGGCGAAGTACACGACGAGGTAGACCAGCGATCCCACCACACCCGCCGCTGCCAGCCCGGGGATCGAGTGGGCTGCGACCCCCCGCATCAACAGGAGGGCTCCGGCACAGGCGGCCATGGCCGGGATGTGGGGCACGACGGATCGTCGGAGCATGGTCATGGGGCGGATGCCGATCGCCCTGCTACCGAAGAACAACAGACCCGGGAGCCGAACCAGGAGGATGCTGCCCAGTGTCCCCACTGCCACGCCCACCGGCCCGATGACCAGCGCCAAGGAGACCGAAAGGGAGATGTTGACCACGGTCTCGACCCCCCGGATGGCACAGATGAGCGGTATCCGGCCCGACCCGGCCAGGACCATGGTGATGACCCGGATGGGCGAGCACAGGGCGATGGCGATGGCCAGGACCACGAGCACATGCGCCGAGGTCCCGTACCCCATTCCGACCCAGTCTCGGATCCCGGGCTGGGCCAGGATGATGTAGAGCAACGCGATCAGCATCCCGACGAACATCGCGGCCCGGGTGCCGTCCACGGCGATCTCGGCCAACGCCCCCCGGTCCTCGTTGCGGGAGACCGACGAGGCGTAGGGGAAGAACACCGCCGCCACCGAGTCGAGGCCCTGGGTGGCGGCAGTCGCCAGCTTCGACGCCACCGCATACACCGCGGCGGGCCGGATTCCCAGGACGATCCCCACCACCACGACGTCGCAGGCGTTGTAGATGGCCTGGAGGGCGGCGTTGAGAAGGAACCACCCCGACAGCTGCATCACGGTGCGCAACTGTGACCACTGCGCCAGGTGCCACGAGATCCTCGTCCCCGGGGCTATCCGTCGGATCATCCAGAAGCGGACGAAGTGGAATGCGATCCCCAGTGAGGTCAGGCCGGTCGCCAGCGCAACGAGCCCGCCGCCGAGCTCCACGATCACGACGCTCGACACGAAGCTGCTCAGCACCAACAGTGAGTTGGAGAGCCCCAGCAGGTCGTAGCGCTGGTGTCCCATGAGCGCGCCGCCGAAGGTGTCGCCCGGGATCGACACGGCCAGGCCCAGGGCCAGGATGAGGACCACGACGATCACCTGGTGGTGGAGCTGGGGAGGTACGTGGAACAGGCTCGGGAACGCGAAGGCGATGCCGGTTCCCGTCGCCATGGCGAGCAGCCCGAGGGGCATCAGCGCGAAGAAGGTCGTGTTCAGCGTGCGCAGGGCCTGGTCGGGCCGGGGCGAGGCGTTCTCGGCGATGAGCTTGGTGGTGGCCCCTCCGAAACCCAGCTCGAAGAGCTCCAGGTACACCACCACACCGCTGGCGAGCACCCAGATGCCGAAGGCCGATCGTCCCAGGTGGTGCAGGAGCAGCGGCGTCATGATGATCGCCGTCAGAGCGGCGACGCCCTGCGCCATGTAGTTCATGGCGACGTTGCGCCCGAATCGATGCGGCAGCGCGCTCGAGTTGCCCGACGGGCCCTCTCGGTCGGAGAAGCCCTCTCGGTCGGGGAAGACGGCCGAAACGGCGGAGGGGTCCGGCGAGCTCGTGGTGGTCATCTCTGCCCCGGATCGAACTCGGCGGCACCCGGGCCGATGCACCTGCCCAGGAACATAATCCCACCACCTTAGGCACTGGTGGCGTCGTACTTAGGCACTGGGGACGGGGGTTTTGGGCCCGCGCCGGCCGCGCAGACCCTCAGGTCGGGACGACCGCCACGATGTTGTTCACGTGTACCCCGATGCCTGGCAGCGACCCCACGAATCCGGCGTCACCGAAGGCGAACACCCCGCCGTCGGACCCCACCATCCAGTAGCCGCCGCTGTCCCCGGTGGGCACGACCCCCACGATGTCGCTGACGTGCACCCCGATGCCCGGGATCGAACCCACGAACCCGGCGTCACCGAAGGCGAACACCCCACCGTCGGACCCCACCATCCAGTAGCCGCCGCCGTTGGCGGTGGCGACCACGCCGACGATGTTCGAGACATGCACCCCGATTCCGGGTAGCGAACCGACGAACCCGGCGTTGCCGAAGGCGAACACCCCGCCGTCCTTGCCGACCATCCAGTAGCCCTTGCCGGTCGAGGTGGGCACGACCCCGACGATGTCGTTGACGTGCACGCCGATGCCCGGCAGCGACCCGACGAAGCCGGCGTCACCGAAGGCGAAGACCCCGCCGTCCTTGCCGACCATCCAGTAGCCCTTGCCGGTCGAGGTGGGCACGACCCCGACGATGTCGTTGACGTGCACGCCGATTCCCGGCAGCGACCCGACGAAGCCGGCGTTGCCGAAGGCGAACACCCCGCCGTCGGATCCGACCATCCAGTAGCCCTGGCCGGTCGCGGTGGGTACGACCCCGACGATGTCGTTGACGTGCACCCCGATGCCCGGCAGTGACCCGACGAAGCCGGCGTTGCCGAAGGCGAACACCCCGCCGTCGGACCCCACCATCCAATAGCCCGCAGTCGGGGCTGGTTGCGGCGAGTTTGTGTAGGTGTATTGGTCGCTGGCATGGGTGGCCGAGGTGCCGCCGGGCGTCGTGACCGTGACGTCGACCGTGCCGACCGAGCCAGCCGGGGAGGTGGCGGTGACCTGCGTGGCGGAGTTGACCGTGAAGCTGCCGACCGCCGTCGCACCGAACTTGACCGCGGTGGCCCCGGTGAAGTTGGTGCCCGTGATGGTGACCGAGGTCCCTCCGGCCGTGGAGCCCGAGGAGGGATTCACGGCCGTCACGGAGGGCATCGAGGCGCTCGCCACGGTGAAGGCGGCCTGGAGCGCGATCCAGTTCCCCGACGAATTCGTCGACCACTCCGGAGACGAAGAGCTGTGCGGCACGTTGCTCTGCCACTCGGCCGCGTAGGCGGGCGAGGAGAGCGAGTACGTGGACCAGTTCGGGGAGGGGTGGGTCACCAACGATGTGGGCGTGGACGTCACCATGCCCACCAGGAAGTCCCCGGCTGTGGGGGTGATCGAGCCGGCCATGGGAGTGGCGCCGGTGCCGTGGTTAGGGGAGCTGGTGTCGATGGCGCCGAGGCCCGTGACCTCCGACACCACCATCTGCCCACTCAGAGATCCCGTCATGGTGGCAGTAACCGACGTTGAGCCCGAGGTGCCCGCCGACCCGAACCCGACCCAGACCTCGGCACTGCCGTTGCCCGCCTGGATGTAGCCGGTGACCTTTTGCCAGGTCACTCCCCCTCCGGAGACCGCCGTGGCCTCATAACCGGCGCCGGTCGAGCCCGAGACGCTTGTGCCGATGAACGCGACCAAGCCATCACCGGCACTCACGCCGTTGGGGAGGCTGACCGACCACGAGGATTGGCCGCTGAAACCCCCCTGGTTCTCTTGGAGGACGTTAGGGGCGCTGGCCGAGCCTGATTTCAGGGCCAGCATCGTGACCTCGAACGACGATGCCGGGGACCAGTTGAAGCCAGCCGACGGCGTGGCCCCGCTCCCGACCTGGTACCAGGTGTAGGCGGGCAGGGTGGAGGTTTCGGATCCCGCCGCCGACCACCCCCCCGTAGGAGGGCCGGTAGAAGCGGATGAGGTGTTGTTCAGCGACAGGGCACTGAGGACCAGCTCCCCGCTGGCCGCTGGCCCCGGAGCGGGCAGGGTGTCGTTCGACACCGCCGAGGAGTTCCCGTCGTTAATCGAGAAGTCCACCGCCACCGGGTTGGGGAGCCCCGAGAACTCGTCGAGAACCACGCTGCCCGTCGTCCCCGACGAATCGCCCGGCGCAGTGATGGAGAACGTGGCACTGCTCACACCTGAGCAGCCCGACAGCGCGAACCAGCCCTGATAAGGCGAGGTGTCGACGGGCGAATGCTCGTACAGCCGCTGCCAGCCCGGTGGTGTAGCGCTCACCATGCCGCCCGCCGAGGTCTGCTGGGCGATGGTCACCATGGCGATGAGGGTGTCCCCGGTGTTACACGTCGTGCCGAGGGAGGCGGTGATCGGCACCGTGCTCCCCTCGGTGCCATTGGAGCCTTGCCCGGCCCCCGACCGCACCAGCACGGGAGCTGCGGCCGCCAACGACTCCTGGAGAATGCTCACCGCCGGCACGGCCAAGAGCAGCGCGACGCCGCCCATGACCACCCGACGCCGGACTCGGCCACGATGCCCCGTGCGTTCGACCGTGCTGATCGGAGTCAACGTCCTCACCCGTGTCGTGGCGCCGTTGGCAACAGCAACGCGCCTATTGGCCTGGAAAGATCAGGCTGGCCTCACCCAGCCGGCAGGAAGTCGCTGTCGCGGACTCCCAACCGGCTGAGGAAGGCAGACCCAGTGGTTCTCAGGTGGGCACCACGGCCACGATGTTGTTCACGTGGATCCCGATGCCGGGCAGTGACCCCACGAACCCGGCGTCACCGAAGGCGAACACCCCACCGTCGGACCCGACCATCCAGTAGCCCTTGCCGGTGGAGGTGGCGACGGCGCCGACAATGTTGGAGACGTGCACGTTGATGCCCGGAAGTGACCCGACGAACCCGGCGTCACCGAAGGCGAACACCCCGCCGTCCTTGCCGACCATCCAGTAGCCCTTGCCGGTGGAGGTGGGCACGACACCCACGATGTCGTTGACGCTGACCCCGATGCCCGGGAGCGATCCGACGAATCCGGCGCTGCCGAAAGCGAACACCCCGCCGTCGGACCCGACCATCCAGTAGCCGGTCGAAAGGAAGTAGGTGAAGTCATCCGCGCTGCTGGTAGCGCTCGTACCGCCAAACGTGGTCACGGTCACGTTCACGACGCCGACCGACTCGGCCGGGGACGTGGCGGTGACCGACGTTGCCGAGTTGACGGTGATACCGGTGGCGGCGTTAGTGCCGAACTTGACCGCCGAAGCCCCGTTGAGGTTGGTGCCGGTGATGGTCACCGACGTCCCCCCGCTGTTCGGGCCGGTGGACGGGCTGACGGCAGTCACTGTGGGTAGCGCCGCGTATGTGAACTGGTCAGCGGCAACCGGGGAGCTCGTGCCACCAGGGGTCGTGACCTCTACGTCCACCGCGCCGGCCGCTCCGGCCGGCGACGTGATCGTGATCTGGGTGTTGCTGACCACGGTGAGGCCGGTTCCGAGAGTGGCACCGAAGTGCACAGCTGTGGCACCGGTG
>Ga0302325_10029632_pt1 | contig 11303 bp, 7 predicted proteins | sample Palsa_T0_2_FD_201948 | JGI IMG/M metagenome (GOLD analysis project Ga0302325, IMG submission 201948) | Peat permafrost microbial communities from Stordalen Mire near Abisko, Sweden - Palsa_T0_2 | ecosystem: Environmental > Terrestrial > Soil > Palsa > Peat permafrost | place: Sweden: Abisko...
CGTCAGCTTAGGCAAGACCTTCCAGTCATCCTGCGCATAGGTGCTCTGCATGGTCTGGCGAAGATGGGCAACGAATAGATTCGCCAGCGAGTAGTTATTCGTCGTGCCGAAGAGAAAATCGGCCCAGTAGTTGTCGGTGACCGCCGCTTTGATGGCGGTGCAGTTGGGGTTGAGGGGAACCTTTACCCCGCCGACGGTGGCGCTGGGGCACAGACTATATCCGCCACTGTAGCTGAAGGAGCCGTACAGCGGGTTGTTATCGTTCACTGCCATCCAGATGTGCTCGTATTCGTAGCCAAACTTCAGCGAATGCCGTCCTTTTACCCAGGTGAAGTTCACCTTGGGATCAAGCAAAGCCGGGTTCTGCCACTGCGGGTTGGTGCTCTGGCGGCCAAATGCGTTGAAGCCCGAGATACTGGTGGAGGGTAACCCCCCGGCCACAACAGGATCAGAGGGTAAACCGGGAATGGTGATGGAGTCGTTGCCGATGGACAAGGAGTATTTGCCGGCCTTGGTGCGGGAGAGACCCAGCCGGGCGTCGATCACCTTGCTCGACCCCAGCAGGTGAGTGTAGCCAAGGGCCACCTGCTGGTCGAGAATGCGGATGGTGCCGTTGGTCTGGCCGTCGAGTGGTAGCAGAATTGCGGGATAATTCACACCCGTCTCTTTGCGATCGCTCACCCGGACGAACCAGGAACTGCTCGCGTTCTGCTGATAGTCGAGGCGCAGATCGCCCTTGTCGGAGTCGTCGGTGAACGGAACCAGCTTGGAGTAGTCGTTGGTTGCCAGGCCAGTTGAAGCCAGCCCACTGACGGGCAGGCCCGGGATCTGCTTGAAGAAGCCGATGATCTGCTGCGATATGGGATTGATGTCGCTGGCGGGTATAGCCGTGCCTGCCGGGTAGACGACGCCGGTGATGGGGTTTTCGACCGGCACCACCAGGATGCCGTTGAGTTGGTTCTGCGTAGGCAGCGTGAGCACGTTGAGCGGCTTCAGGATTTGCCGAAAGCCTTCGTAGTCGACGAAGTAGAACAGCTTGTCCTTGAGTATGGGGCCGCCGAAGTTAATCCCGAACTGGTTACGGTTGAAGGTCGGCTTCTCAAAGGGAACGGTGTTTCCCGTGTTGCCCACGATGGTTGGCTTGAAGTAGCCGGCGGCATTCAAATCGGTGTTGCGGATGAACTCATAAGCCGTGGCATGAAAGCGATTGGTTCCGCTGGCGGAGGCAACGTTCACGGTCGCCCCGGAAGAGCGGCCGTATTCCGCGCTTTCATTGTTGGTGACCACGTCCCACTGCGCAACGGAGTCGGGCGGAATCGCGATGATCTGGTTGTCAAAGCCCTGGTTGCTCTCGCCGTAGGCGTTGTTATCCATGCCGTCGAGTAGAAAGTTGTTGAACATGCTGCGCTGGCCGTTCACGTTATAGGCGCCCTGGCGCACCAGGCTGTTGATGGAGCTGGTGGTGGCGGCCGTCGGGGCTTGCCGTGAGCCGGTGACCAGGGCCAAGAGATCCGAGTAGTTCCGGCTGACCAGGGGCAAAGCTTCGGTCTGGTACTGCGTGATCGTCTGGCCGCGCTGGCTTGAATCCGTTTCCAGCTGCAGCGTTACATCGCTCACTTCGACCGAAGTCTGCGCCTGGCCAATCTTCAGTTCCAGATCGATGCGTTGCCGGCTGCCGACGGCGATGGAGATGTTCTGCGCCACGGCCTCAGCGTAGTTCGGCGCTTTGGCCGAGATGGTGTAGGTGCCGACATGCAGCGAAGGGATCTCGTAGTCGCCACTGCCGTTGCTATTGGCGGAGGTCTCGATGTTGGTTGCGGTATTAGTTGCGGTGATGGAGGCGTCCGCCACCGCTGCGCCGCTCTGGTCGCGGATCGTGCCCACCAGGCTGCCAACGTCGAACTGGGCCTGCGCGACGCAAGCCGTGAAGAGAAGCGACATGGCCATCGAAAGGGTACGAAATGCTCGTCTGGTTATAGTGTTCATAGCCCCCGACGATAGGAATTTTCGGGTAATGGGAGTTTAAAGGAGTGCGAATGTCGGATGAATATGAAAGATGGATTAAAAACCTAACCGCTCCTGAAAAATAGAAGACGATTTCAGGAGCGGTGGCTCAAAGGGCTGCCTGTCCGTGCGCGCCATAAGGCGCCATCGATGGGATCAACCGCACTATCCGGTGCGTGCACCGCGGGGAACTCGCAGCGTACCGATGCAATAAGGGCATCCCGCACCGGAGGAACGTTTTCTAGGATGCTGCCGGCAAAGGCGATAGGTGGAGTCCAATCGTGCTGGTGCGCGGCGCGTCGCAGACGGCGAATTACCAGCCGGACCAGGTAGGCAAGCTCATCTCCCTGTTGGCGCAGAACGGTTAACGCGGTTTCGTCCCCCAGTTCGGCGCACTGCAGGACAACGCCGGTCAGGGTAGAAAAATCGGGTGCGGGAAGGGTGTTCGCGTACTCCACCAGGTGCTCGAGCGAAGACAGCTGCCAGAAGTCCAGCACCGCCGGCAACAGCAGCGTATGCTGCCCTTCATCCTTGGCCAGAAAAATCGCCCGCAGGCTTTCCAGGCCAATGCGATGGCCTGATCCCTGGTCGGCCAGCGCCGGCCCCCAGCCTCCGGCGGAGACCAACTGGCCTCCGCCGGTGCGGCCAACCACGTTCGATCCCGTGCCGGCAAGCACCAGCACTCCGGCACGGCCGGGAAAAGCTGCGTCGAGGGCGATCTCCACGTCGCCCAGGATCAGGAGTTCGCCTCCGACCCGCGCAGTGATGGATTCCCGCAGCCAATCGGTGACCAGGGGAACGGTCTCCCCGGCCGTGCCCACACAGGTGCGGGTTACTCGGGCCATGGAGATTCCCGTCTGCTCCGACAATTCGGCCAGCGCCGACTCCAGGTTCTGGCCGGCGGTGGCTGCATCCACCCGCATGCGCTTGATAGTCCCCGTACGCACCCGGGCTAATTCCCGGGTCTCATCGGCAAGGACGTAGTCAGTCTTGGTGCCACCTGCGTCCAGAGCTAAAAAAAAATTCATTGGGTCTGGTACTCCGCCAATTTATGCAGCTTCAAAGTAGGCCTCGATCTCTTCCAGAGTCTTACCCTTGGTCTCCGGCAAAAAGAAGGCGGCGGTCAACAGGTAAATCACGGTGAACCCACAAAACAAGAAAAACATCATTGAGTATCCATACTTGCCGACCACGGGCAAGAAGATTCCGGCCAGGGTGGTCGAGACCATCTGGTTGATGACCAGGGCAATACTCATACCATTGGAACGGATGCGGGTGGGCATAAGTTCCGACAATGCGAGCCAAACGCAAACCCCGGGCCCCATCGCATAGAATGCGACAAAGCCATACAAGCCAAGCGCCACCAGCCAGCCGTGCACCGCCGCCGGCACCGGACCGATGTAGGCGTGCTCAATGGTGAGCGGAGCTTTGCGTGCGGCATCGAGGTCTACGAACGGATTGCGAAAGAATGCCTCGACCTTGCTCGAAGGCACGCTGCCCTGGCGATCGATGTGCAGGGATGTTTCGTCGGCCCCCCCGGAACGCAGCGGCGTGGTGGTCCCGCTAAACCCGCCATACGAGTAAATGACGGCCAGAGACAACCGGTCGGCACTGCCGGGCAGCAGGCGTTTGGCCTCGTCCGCATCGTAGCGCAACTGGAGCGTCTGGTCAGGCGCCACCAGGGCCTGGATTGCACCGCGGACGTCATGCCGGTCTTTTTCTGTACGTAAAAAAAGCGTGCCGACAGAGAGGAGAGAGACAATGATGCCCGATGTTCCCAGGATGAAGAGGAACTTGCGCCCTTTTCGATCGACCAGCGTCATCCCTACCAGGGTCATCAGGAAGTTCATAAACGTGAAGACCACATAGCCCCAGTGCGCCCACAGGTCCGACAGGCCGCTTTGCAGCAATATGTCGGTGTTGAACCCAATAATGGAGTTGATACCGGTTGCCGTATTGCAAAAGAGGATGACGCATGCCAGCAGGAAGGGAAGAACATACTTCCGGCGCAGCAGCGAATCTTTCAATGCTCCCCTGGCCAGAGATGCGTTTTTTGCGGCCAGCGAAGTGTGCTCCATCTCCTCTATTTCGAGGTTGGCTTGCTGCGGACTGCGGGAGCGCAGCAGCGCGGTCCGGGCCAGTTCTTTTCGTCCGCGGCTGAACAGCCAGCGAGGCGACTCGGCGACGAACAGGCTGCCCGCAACAAACAGGATGCCGGGTGGCATTGACATCCAGAAGATTCGCCTCCATGCCTGATCCTTGACCACCAGCAGCGCCGACGGCGAGGTGGAAGCCGCCAGACCGGCCACGCGATAGCTGTAGTAGATGCCGATGACCGCCGCGGAGAAGATGCCCAGGGTCAGGAGCCATTGGAAGGCTCCTGTGCCTTTTCCTCGATCCTGGGCTGACAGGCACTCCGCCAGGTACAGCGGAACGACGATGCCCACCAGCCCTCCGCTGACGCCCTGCAGCAGGCGGCCGAAGAACAGGGGGGCGTAGCCATGCGACAGCGCGATGACGGGAATGCTCAGGACGAAGATGGCTCCGCTGATCACCATAAGGGGCTTGCGGCCCAGCCAATCGGCGAGCAATCCGGCAAAGAGGGTAGAGATGACGCTGCCCAGCAACACGGCGGCAACGATGATGGAGAGCTGGCTGGCGTTCAGTCCGGAGGTCGCTTCCAGATAGGGCAGCGCGCCGCCGATAATGCCGACGTCCACCCCGTAGAGCAGCCCACCCAGCCCCGCAACCAGCAGGAGAAGACGGTTATAGGTACGGGTAGGGCTCAGGCCAGAGGCAGGCATTTTGTCCACCAAGTGAAATAAATTGAAACCCTTATATTAGAGTAATCTGCGGCACAATGATGCTTGTTTCGCAACTAAATTATCATCCCTACCGTAGTGGAGGGAGCTGCGGTCGTAGAAGCTCCTTTGGATGCTGTGTTTTAGCTTTGCAGGGCCCGACTTTTAGCCGGAGACTTGAGCTTCAGAGTCTGCGTGAGAACTAGGCTTTGCAACTCCAGCCCCGAAGGGGCGACCTGAACATAGCCCAGGACGCAGTCCTGGGTTGTGTTCAGGGAGAGATATCTAGTCCCGGAGGGCTGAATCCGTTCTCACCCGTCTCGTTTGGATAGGCGCGGCGCCAAACCTTACTTCACCGGCCTCAATACACCGGCACTGGCCTTAATTTCGACCACCGGCGGTCGCAATCCCAACTGGGCAAGCACGATATAGATCAGGAACCCGCTGGCAAACGCATAAAGCGCGGAGGGATTGTCGGCCTTGACCCAGGACGCGGGAATTCCCGGAATACGTCCCGGGATGCCAACCAGGAAACCCACGATCCAGGCGATGTAGCCGGCCCAGTTGATGCCCAGCCGCGGTCCCGACCACCGCCGGCCGGCAAGCAGGTAATCGGCGACCATGGCGCCGCATATCGGGCCAAAGGATGCCGCCACAATGCTGAAGAAGCCCACCAGGTTGTCAGCCACACCGGTAATGGCCAGGATGGCGCTCAGGGTCACCCCCGCCATGGTGGACACAGGGCGGGAAATCTTGGGCAGCATGGTGCTGAAACTGTTCGCCGCAATGAACGCCGAAAAACAGGTGGGGACCAGGCAGGCTACGGCAAAGAGAAAGAACATCGCCGGCGCGATCGCCCCTACACTGGCAATCGCGGCGGTGAAGTCGTAGCTGACGGCGCCGCCATTCCGGCCCAGGTATCCGGCCACGGAGAGCACCGTGATCCCACCGGCAATCACCGCGCCTGCCGCGATACCGGTGAGCCCACCTAGAACAATGTCCTTTCGGTCGCGGTTATTCATGCCGAAGTCGGTGCCGGCGGCGCCTGCGGTCGCAAAGAAGCCGATGGTGATGATCAGGGCATTCAGAAAGCCGGTTACGGGCTCGTTGTGCGGCGGCTGGTAATGGGGTATTCCACTCCGGTTGGCCCACAGCACGACCAGCATCATGAGGAAGGGAATCCAGTTGAGGAACTTGGCCGCCTGGCTGACGTAGTGGATGCCTTGAATGGCGACCCATCCCAGGCTGTAAAGCCACACAATCACGATTACGGTATGGAGAGTCCGCGATGTCTGGTTAAGTCCCTGCATGATAAAGCTGCTGGCCAGCGCCGCGTCCACGGCTACCCAGCCAACCTGTAACAGTCCCATGAGCAGTCCGGGGATCAGGTACCCGCCCGTCGTGCCAAAGGTGGAGGAGCCCACCACGTAAAGCGTACGCCCGGTTTGCATGCCCAGCATGGCGGGCACATAGTAATAGAGCCCAAAGCAAAGCAGCCCGGCCACCAGCAGGCCCCATAAGCAGACGCTGACCGACGCATAGCCCAATGTCGGCCCTGCGAGCTTGAGGTAATACCCGACGAACAGGAAGATCCCGAAGTAGCTGGGGAAGGTGCTCTTGTACCACGGCACCCTGCCGGTGAGCGGCACTGGTACCGAGCGGCTTACATACTCCGGAACGTTCTGTCCCATAGGGCTCCTTGGTAATCCTGTTTAAACCTTTGAACCGGTATTCGCTACTGTGACGGTTTGGACGCCGCAGTTCCACACCACGACAACCTTTTCAGTTTGAGTCGTAGATGAGAGGCGCAAGGGCACAAAACATCCGTCGCAGACACACGGATGGCATCATATCTCACCCTCTGCGTAGGCCGCCCAAGAATATATTTCAAGGGAGGGAGCATAAGCTTGATTGCAGTCGATTGGGGTACCAGCAATTTCCGCGCGTTCCGCCTCGATGGGCAGGGAGCGATCATGGCCAGGCGCTCCTCGCCTCAAGGCATTCTGCAGGTTCGCGACGGTAATTTCGCCGCCGCCTTACGTGCTGAGATCGGCGCCTGGCTGGCGGAAGGCGAAATTCACGTCCTGATGTGCGGCATGGTCGGCAGCCGGCAGGGCTGGGTGGAGGCAGGGTATCTTGCTTGTCCCGTTGGTCTATCGGATCTTGCCAACGCTGTCATGCAAGTGCCATTTCCTGAAGCCACGGTGCGCTTGGTTCCGGGCGTGAAGGGAGCAGACGCCGCGGGAGTGCCGGAAGTGATGCGCGGCGAAGAGACGGCAGCGATTGGCGTGTTCGCCGGAAGCGGTCTCGTCTGTTTTCCTGGGACACACTCCAAGTGGGTTCAGCTGAACGCTCACTCGATTGTGAGTTTTGCCACGTGGATGACCGGCGAGGTCTACAGCGCGCTGCGTCGGTGTACCATCCTGGAGCGCATGATGACCAGCGACACCGCAATCGACCACGCTGTGTTCCAGGAGGGGGTTGCTCGCTCCGTGGACTCCGCCGGTTTGCTTCACCATCTTTTCGGCGTGCGTACCATGGCCTTAATGGGACAGCTGAAGGAAGAAATGTCCGCTTCGTATCTATCGGGCTTGTTGATTGGGCATGAGGTGCGCGCTGCGATGCCCCGCGCGGCCCACGTCCACCTGGTGGGTACTGCGAAGCTGTGTACTCTCTATGCCCGGGCAATCGAGGCCTGCGGTGGCACAGCCCACGTGGAAGACGAGGATGCGGCGGCGCTGGGGCTTGCCGCGATTGGCAGGAGGCTGCAATGGACGTAAGAGCATGGCTCGAACAATGTCCCCTGGTCGCCATCCTGCGTGGTGTCCAACCGGCCGAGGCTGAGTCGATCGGCTTTGCTTTGCAGAGGGCCGGCATCCGGGTCGTCGAGGTTCCTCTCAATTCGCCCAGCCCGCTCGAGAGCATCGCAATTTTGTCGCGCAGCTTCGGCAGCCGGATGCTGATTGGAGCCGGTACCCTGACCAATCCATCCCAGGTTAGCGAAGTGGCGGCGGCGGGCGGCGGTCTCATCGTCACTCCTCATGCCGACACGGCGATCGTGCGCGCCGCGAAGCAGGCCGGGCTCTTTGCCGTCCCTGGTTTCTTCAACCCAACAGAAGCCTTCGCACTGCTGCAGGCCGGTGCGGACGCGATCAAGCTCTTTCCCGCGGAGGTATTGGGTCCGCCTATGCTTAAAGCGCTGAGCGCCGTGCTGCCTGAGTCGACCATCGTGATCCCTGTGGGTGGAGTCGGCGCCGATCAGGTAGCGCCCTGGATGGCCGCGGGGGCCCTTGGCCTGGGTGTCGGTTCGTCGGTTTACAAACCCGGAGACGATGCCGGAATCGTGGAAGCAAAAGCGCGGGCCCTGGTGGCCGCGGTGCGTGCATATAAGTTTGAAGGAGAGGTCGCATCATGAAGAGAAGAGCATTCCTCCGTACCCTGGCCGCCACCGCGATGGTAGGTGGCGTGCGCACCCAGCCTGCCCATGCGGCTCCTCTTCCAGCGATGAAGATCACCCGGGTGCGTGCCTATTTGCCTCCAAATCCCAACCCATTGTTCAACCAGAGCGACGTGGTGGTCACGATCGAAACCGACGCCGGAATCACCGGCATCGGTGAAGGCGGAGCGAAGGATACATTGGCCCAGTCCGCCGGGCGGTTGATTGGCCGGGACCCCCAGTACATCGAGCGTCTCTGGCAGGACATGAACCGCGCCTTCTTTTATCCCGCCGGCCGGGAAAAGACCGACGCCATTGGCGCACTGGACCTGGCGCTCTGGGATATCAAGGGCAAGGTGCAGGGTCTGCCCGTGCACCAGTTGTTGAACGGCATGGTTCGTAACTACTGTGAGTGCTATAACACGGCCGGCGTAATACCGGGTGTGACCCCAGGCATGAGCACCAAGGATCGTGCCCGGCTTACCATTGAGGCCGGCTATCGCGCCTTTCGCTTCGGCGCCATGGATCTGCCTGCGAATACCACCTACAACACCCGGGAGCGCATTACCCACCTGCGCGATGAGTGCACGCAGGCACGTGAGGGCGTGGGCAAGGATGGAGACTGGTGTATCGATTTCCACCAGCGCTTCGACCTGCCCGACGCGATTCGCGGCTGCAACGAGATCGAGGACCTGGCGCCGTTCTTCGTGGAAGACCCGGTGCGCACCGAGGCTTTTCTGCAGGATCTTCCCATCCTGCGCAGCAAGGTGAATGTTCCTCTGGCAGCGGGCGAGGAGTGGGGCAATCGCTGGGACTTCAATCGCCTGGTGGAAAACCACGACATCGATTTCGTCCGCGCCACGCTGCCCAATGTGGGCGGCATAACAGAGATGATGAAGATTGCCGCGATCTGTGAAACCCACTTCGTCGGCATTGTTCCGCATTTCACCGGGCCGATCGCGACTGCTGCCCTGGTAAACTGCCTGGGCACCTTCTCCGGACCCGTCCTCATGGAGTACAACTACCAGGGCCGCACCCTGCCCCACCTGCCTGTCTGCCTCGATTTCAAAGATGGCAAGCTCTATCCCAACCAGCGGCCGGGCCTGGGCGTGGAGTTGGACTACAAGCAGCTTACGCAGATCGCCGAGATTACCGAACCCGTGACCGCTCGCGCGCAAACCTACTTCCGGCCCGATGGATCCATCACCAACTGGTAGAGGGAGGAAGCGCATGCGCAGTGCCCGCTGGCTGGTGGTGGCGCTGCTGACGCTGGGCGTCATCATTGCGTACACCGACCGTATCAACCTGTCGGTTGCGCTCCCTCAGATTCGCATGAGTTTCCCGCTGACTGCGGCGGCGGCGGGAATTCTGCTCTCAGCCTTTTTCTGGGCCTATACCTTGCTGCAAGCGCCGGCCGGTTGGGTGGTCGACCGCTTCGGGCTTAAGTGGCCTTATGCCGTGGGGCTTATCTTGTGGAGTGTGGTTTCTGCCGCAGCGGCGCTGGCGGGCTCGCTCAGCGGTCTGATTGCTGTGCGGATACTTCTGGGGATCGGCGAGGCCATCGTCACCCCCGCGAGCATACGTTATATCCGGAAAAATTTTGCCGAGCACGAGCGCGGCCTGCCGATCGGGATTTTTATGTCGGGGACCAAGTACGGCCCGGCCATCGGGGCGCCGATTGCGACGTATCTCGTTTTGGCTTTCGGATGGAGATGGATGTTTGTGCTGAACGGGGCGCTGGGCCTGGTCTGGCTGGTGCCATGGCTCCTCTTCGTCAGGGACGACAGCAAGAGCAGCAGGATGCAGGAGAACCTGGGTGCAGGGAAGCCGGTCTCCTGGGGCGCAATCTTCGCCACGCCTGTGATCTGGGGCACTTGCCTCGCCACGTTTTGCTACATGTACTTCGTATATTTCTGCATGACCTGGATGCCAACCTATTTCAAGGAACGGTATGGCTTATCTCTGACGGCGTCGGGCTGGTTTACGTTCATGTCTTTTGCAGGAATGGGTACGATCGCGATCCTGGCGGGCTGGGCCGCGGATCGGCTGATTGCTCGCGGGCTTAACGCCGTCACGGTTCGAAAAGTATTTACCATCGTTGGCTTCGTGCTGGCCTTCAGCGAGGTCTTCGGGGCTTTCTCGGACTCCAAGACTCTGACTCTTTTCCTGGCTGTGTTTTCTTTGAGTGGCCTTGGTCTGGCGACGGCGAACTATTGGGCCCTGACGCAGACGCTGACCCCGGCCTCCGCTTCTGCCAGTGTCGCAGGGATACAGAACACCGCCGCAAATCTAGCGGGAATAGCCGCACCCTGGATCACCGGATTATTGGTGCAAAGGACAGGAAGCTTTAACGCGCCGCTGATCGCGATTGCTCTCTGGCTGCTGGTGGGGATAGGCTGCTATCTCTTCTTAGTAAGGGAAAGATACGCCTTGCCCTAAGTTGACATTTGATTGCTGATGAAGCGAACTGCAGATCCCTCGGCTGCGCTCGGGATGACAAAGGGGAGGGTAGAGCTTTCAGCCAGATTGGTGGTTGCCAGAGAGAACTAAATGAAAGCGCCCCTCTCTCCTTTGTCATCCCGAGCATCGCAACTTGCTTGCGGCAAGTTGAGGGAGAAATGACATTGGGGCTCTCTGCACTAGCAACAAATGCGTGGCCCATTCAAGCCTTCTTTTGGCTTGCGTGGGGTTATTGCGGACCCAACCCTCCGCTCGTGTCATTAGGAGCAGCGTGACTTGCCTGCGGCAAGTTGAGGGAGAAATGAACGACATCCATTGGGATAGTTGGTGGGACCACCAAATTCAAGAGAGCGCCGTCCTCCCCTTTGTCATTCCGAGCATCTCTACTTGCCTGCGGCAAGTAGAGAGAGAAATGAACCCACGTCCGGGGTGCTGTCATTCGCACCTTCGCGCGAAATGGAAGAGCCGCCCTTACCTAGAGGGCCAGTCCCGAAGGGACGACCTGAAAGTAGCCCAGGACGTCAGTCCTGGGAAACGAACGCAAGTGCGAGTAGTCCCGGAGGGACGGCTGAAAGCTTCGACGGGTTTCAGCCGTCCCTCCG
>Ga0302325_10029633_pt1 | contig 11303 bp, 8 predicted proteins | sample Palsa_T0_2_FD_201948 | JGI IMG/M metagenome (GOLD analysis project Ga0302325, IMG submission 201948) | Peat permafrost microbial communities from Stordalen Mire near Abisko, Sweden - Palsa_T0_2 | ecosystem: Environmental > Terrestrial > Soil > Palsa > Peat permafrost | place: Sweden: Abisko...
CGTTGCTCGCCGCCCAGTGCAGCGGGGTCTCGTGGTGCCACGTCCCGGCCGCGTGAGCGTCGAGGTCCGCGCCCGCCTCGACGAGCGCGGACACCACCCCGGCCGGGTTGGGCCGGTGGCCCGGCGCGTCGGCGAACAGGTGCAGCGGCGTGCATGAGTTGATGAGGCTCGTCGCGAGGCCCGGGTCGGCCGCGAGCAGCGTCCGCAGCCGGGCCACGTCCCCTCTCTTGAGGGCGGCGGTGAACTCGAAGGCACGCGGATCGGGCGCGGCGCCGGGATCCTGGCCGGCCACCGGCTCACCCGTCGGCCGCTCTGCTGGGTCTTCCTGCCGGGGCGAGCCGAACAGGAGCAGGTTGCCGTCGGGGTCGATGTGCGCGAGCTCGCGCATCTTGTAGTCCGTATCGCGCGGGGTCCGATCCTGGCCGGCGCCGGACGCGTTGAACTCCGCGCTCAGCTCGCCGGCGTCCTCGACTGAGATGTAGACCCAGGTGGCGGTGCGGCTGGGGTCGTGATCCGGCTTGAGCGCGAAGTGCAGCGACACGCCGTCCCGCTCGCCGATGGCGAAGCTGGCCTCGGCGGGCGGGGTAGCCGAGCCGGGCGCCGAGAACGTGAACCCGAGACGCTGGTAATGCTCGACCGTGCGCGCCATGTCGGTCGTCGGGAGGCCCGGCGCGACGCTGAACAGGCGCCCGAGCGGGATGTCATAGGTCCTTTGGCTGGCCATCGCGCCCGGTCCTTTCCCTGATCTTGGCGAGCGCGACAAGCCCGGCCCGCAGTCCGGCCAGCTCGGCCGGGGTGATCATCGCGGCGAGCTCTTCGTCGACCTGCCCGGTCGCGCACTGGCCTGGCCGCCTGCCACCCAGCCGGGTCCGCCGGAAGATCATGATATACGACTGGATTATTGGACCATACCTGAGATATGCCTGTCAGGCCTATATGTCAGTAATTGGAATACAAGGGCCATGCCATCTAAAGGCCGGAAAATTCCGAACATGGTGCTGGTTTTTCCCGGCGAGCGCGGAAAATAGCCCAACAGACAGGTAATCCATACCGATGCGCCCGGCGTCTTTACGTTCAGCGGGGGATAGCATCTTTACTGGTTAGAAGGGCCGCCTCAGTCCTGGTCAACAGTGCTGCTCAACCACGGTTGACCGATCAGCAGTGGCGGACCTGAATGCGCGGGGGGAAAGGGTTCTGATGAACCACTTGTCAGCAGATAGTGCCGCGGCACTCCTGACCCCTGCCCGCCGGTCATGCCCATGACGCTCAGATATCGCGCATTAACATTGCCCGGCGCACGCGGAAATGCGGTCCTTTATCTCAGGACCGACCATATGGTCCGCAACTCGCTCTACCTGATCCTGAGCTCCGGCCTGCAGGCCGCGCTGGGCTTCGCGTTCTGGATCATCACGGCCCGGCTGTTCAGCCCGGCCGACGTGGGGAAGGCGAGTTCGCTGATCTCGGCGACGACGGTCATCGCCTACCTCGCCCTGCTCGGGCTGAACAGCACCCTCGTCCGCCACCTGCCCACCGCGCCCGACCGCAGTGCGCTGATCACCGCCGGGCTGGTGCTGGTCGCCGCCTGCGGCGCCGCGATCGGCCTGATCTACGTGCTGCTGATCCCGGTCCTGGCGCCCCGCCTCGCGTTCGTCCAGCACCAGCCGGCGCTGGCCGCCGGGTTCGTGCTGCTCACCGCGGCCGCCGCTGTCAACCTGATCACCGACTCCGTCTTCGTCGCATCACGCAAGGCCGCCTACAGCGCGCTGACCGACGGCGGCGTCGGCGGTATCGCCAAGGTCGTCTCCGTGCTGCTCCTGGCGGGAACCGGCTCCTACGGTCTCTTCTGCGCGTCGGTGGGCGGCTTTGCGGCGGCCGCCCTGGCCAGCCTGGTGCTGATGACCACGGCCCTGCGCTGGCGACCGTCGGTCAGGAAACCGTTGGGAATGCTTAGGCCCTTGCTCCGGTTCTCGGGCGCCAACTATGCGGGGAACGTCCTGAACCTGCTTCCCCCGCTCGTCGTCCCGCTCATCGTGCTCGACCGGCTCGGGGCCTCCCCGGCGGCCTACTACTTCGTGGGGTTCCAGGTGGCGACGCTGCTCTACGCCACGGCGTACGCGGTGGAGCAGACGTTCCTGGCCGAAGGATCCCGCGCCGATGCAGACTGGGCGGAACTCCGGCGGCGCAGCCTCCGGGTCCTGACGGCGCTGTGCCTGCCCGCGTGCGTGGTGCTGATCGTGGCCGCACGCTGGGTGCTGCTGGCGTTCGGGACGGGATACAGCCGGCACGGCACGGCCAGCCTGATGCTGCTCGCGGCGGCCGCCATCCCGATCGCCGCGAACAACTGGCTGTGGACGGTGCTCCGGCTGTCGGGCCGGCTCCGGCTGCTCGTCGTGAGCAACGGGACCTATGCCGTCGCCATCTGCGGGCTGGCGTGGTTCCTGGCGCCGCACGGCCTGGCCGCGCTGACCATCGCCTGGCCGGCCGGCGGCCTGCTCAGCGCCGCGGTGGCGGCCGTCCCCCGGCGTTCCCGGCCGCGCCACCGGCGCACCGGGAAGCGGGAACTGGCCGGGGCGCCGGCATGACGGCCACGACCAGCGCCGAAGCAGTCCGGGGAGCACTGCCCCGGGTGCTGATCGTCTCCGCCTACGCCGATCCGCACGTCGGCGGCGTCGAGGTCGTCGTCGGCCAGCAGGCCCGCACGCTGGCCGCGCTGGGTCACGACGTGACCGTCGTCACCAGCCGCTGCGGCGTCGGCGGGGCCACCCGCGAGCAGGTCGGCGGGTACACGGTCATCCGCATCCCGGCCTGGAACGGCCTGGAGCACCGGTGGGGCGTCCCGTTCCCGCTGTGGAGCCCGAGTGCCATCTGGCGGCTGGCCCGGCTGACCGGCGAGGCCGACGTCGTCCACGTGCACGACGTCTACTACGGATCGTCCGTCCTGGCGGCGGGCCTGGCCCGGCGCCGCCGCCGGCCACTCTTCATCACCCAGCACGTGGGGATCGTGGAGCACGACAAGGCCGTGGTGAAGCTCGTGCAGAAGGCCGTCTACTCCTCCGTCGGCCGGCTCCTGTGGCGCTGGGCGACGGCCATCACCGCCTACAACCCGCTCGTCGAGGGCTTCCTCAGCGACCACGGCGTGCCGGCCCAGAAGGTCAGGCTCGCGTACAACGGCATCGACACCAGGCACTTCTGTCCCGGAGACCGTGCAGCGGTGCGGGCCACCCGGGCCCGGTACGGCCTCGCGCCTGAGGTACCGGTCATTCTTTTCGTCGGGCGCCTGGCCCCCAAGAAGGGATTCCACAAGCTGCTCGAGGCCCGTGGCCCGGAGTATGAGGTCGTCATCGCCGGGCCGGGCCGGATCCCGGATCATATCCCGGCCGGGGTGCGGTTCCTCGGCCCGGTCGACCGCGATCAGCTGCGGGACCTCTACCAGGCCAGCGACATCTTCGCCTTCCCCGCCGACGGGGAGATGCTCACGCTGGTCATGCAGGAGGCGATGGCCTGCGGGCTGCCGGTCGTCGCGACGGCCGCGGACGCGTACTCCCGGTATGACCTCGATCCCTCCGGAGTCGCCCTGGTCCCGGCCGAGCCGGAGGTGCTCCGCTCGACCTTTCTCGATCTGCTCGGCGAGCCGGACCGCCTGAGCTACATGCGGGCCTACTCCCGGCGCCTGGCCGAGGAGCGGTTCGACTGGCACAGCAATGCCGAGCACCTGGCCTCCGAGTACGAGATCGCGGGCCAGCCAGGCGGCGGGCGGTGACCCGGCGGCCATGGTGGCCCTTCCTGGTTCCGCTCGCCGTGCTCATGGCCGGGATCAGCCTGCTCTCGCCGGCCGGCCGCCATCAATGGGCGCTGTCGCTCTTCCGCCAGCCTGCGCGCTACACCGTGCTGTTCTTCGACCACCCGGCGGCCTTGCCTGCTACCGCGGAGGCCGGCCGCCCGGTCAGGGTCTCGTTCACGGTCGGCAACCGGGAGGGACGTGCGGTGGGGTACCGGTACGTCATGCGGGTGGCCGGGGGCAGCCGCTCCCGCATCGTGGGTGAGGCTTCGCGGACCGTCGCGGCCGGGGCGTCGTGGATGGTGTCGACGGTGGTCCGGCCGGTGTGCCGCACCTCGCCGTGCCGCATCCAGGTGTCGCTGCCCGGGCATCCGGAAACCATCGATTTCCTGGTCGCCGTCCAGGCTGCGCCCGCCGGGATTGCGCCCGCCGGGATTGGACCCGCCGGGATTGCGCCCGCCGGGATTGCGCCCGCCGGGATTGCGCCCGCCGGGGTGGTGCCCGCCGGGGTTCCGGCGGTCAAGGTCCGGGCCGTCAAGGTCCCATGATCCCTGGTAGTCAGCGGGGGCGCCCCGCGCCCGATGAGCACAGCGCGCCCGACGGGCCCAGTGCGCCCGCCGCGCCCGCCGGTCCGCCACCTGGCCGTCCGCCCGCGGCCGGGCCGGCCTACGGCTGGCTGGTCCGGGACTGGCTGGCCCTGAGCTGGGCGGTCCTGAGCTGGGCGACGTGGACTTGGGTGGCACTGAGCCGGTCGGCCCTGAGCTGGCCGGCACTGAGCCGGTCGGGCCGGGGCTGGGCGGCCCGAGGCTGGCCCGCCCTGGCCAGCGCGGGCCTGCTGGCCTGCGCCAACGTCCTGGCCATGACCGGCGTCCGGCTGCCGTTCCTCGGGCCGGCGACCGGGTTCTGGTTCCTCGTCATCAACCCGGTCTATCTCCTGTACACGACGTCGGTGTGGCGCGGGTCCTCGGTGGCTGAGCGGCTGGGTTACAGCCTCGCCGCGGCGCTGCTGCTGCTGATGCTGGCCGGACTCGGCGCCAATACCTTCCTTCCTCTCCTGGGAGCCCATCGGCCGCTCGACCCGATTCCCGTCGCCCTCGTGGGTGACGCCCTCACCGCGTCGCTGTACCTCTTCCGGCGGCGCCACCCGGCGAAGCCCGCGTGGCGGGCCGTGCTCACGGTCATCGGGCCGGAAGAGAGCCGCCTGCTCATCGCGTCCGGGCTCTGCGTGGCCTGCGCGGTCCTCGGCGCGAACCGGCTCAACAACGGCGCTGGCGACCAGCTCAGCCTGGTCGCGCTGGCCGGCGCGGCGGTCACGTTGCTGCTCCTGGTGCAGTGGCAGCCGCAGGTCAGTGACGCGGTGACCAGCATCACCCTGTACCTGATATCCCTGGCCCTCCTGCTGATGACCTCACTGCGGGGCTGGTACGTGACGGGTCATGACATCCAGGGTGAGTATCAGGTCTTCCAGCTGACCGCGGCCCACGGCCGCTGGGACATTGCCTACCTGCAGGGCGCCTACAACGCGTGCCTGAGTATCACGATTCTTCCCACCGAGCTGGCTCAGGTCACCCGCGTCGATGATCCCTATGTGTTCAAGGTCTTCTTCCAGGTCATCTTCGCGGTCTGCCCGGTGCTCGTCTATGCGATTGCCCGGCGTTACTGGTCGGCCCCGATCGCGATCCTCGCCGTGGCGTACTTTGTCGGGTTCCCCACGTTCTTCACCGACATGCCATTCCTGGACCGCCAGGAGATCGCCTTCATCTTCGTCTGCGTGGCGATGCTGGCCGTCACGAACAGCCGGTGGACCCGGCGCCGGCGGCGGCTCACGTTCTTCGTGGCGGCCCTCGGCGTGGAACTCTCGCACTACTCGACGATGTACTTCCTGCTGGGCATCTTGCTGGCGGCATGGGCAGCTAACCGGGCCATCAGGCTGATTCCCCGCCGCTGGCGGTCGTCCCAGGAGGTCAGTCCCACCATGACACCGTGGGGGGCGATGGCCCGGACGGTGGGCTTCGGCTCGGTCCTGGTGGTGGTCGCGATCGCGTTCGCGTGGGGTCAGCTGGCTACTCAGACGGCCGGGGCGGTGGTGACCGATGCCGAGTCGGCGATCTCCGCGATCGGCGGCTCAAGCGGTGCCCGGGCGGGCGATGCCTCCTACAGCCTGCTGGGCGGGCACGTGATAAGCCCGCAGACCGCGCTCAACGACTACCGGAAAGAAACGCTCAAGGATCGAGCCGGGCCGTCCTCGCCGTCGCCCCGGTCAGCGTACCCGCCGGCCTCCGTCATGGCGCGCTACCCGACGCCAGTCGTCAATCAGCCATCGCTTCCGCTGACCGCCGCCGGTGACTTCCTTTCCGATTTCGGGATCCCGGTCGCCGGCCTGAACGGCGCTATACGTGCGGCCGCGGCCAAGGGCGAGCAGCTATTCATCGGCCTAGGCCTGATCTTGTTTATTGTCATCCCCCGGCTCCGGCGGTACGTGGGCCGCGAGTTCTTCTGCCTGTGCCTGGGCAGCATGGCCATGGTCGCCGTTATCACTGTACTTCCCAACCTATCGGTGGACTACGGGATACTCCGGGCATTCCAGGAAGCGCTCATCCTGCTCGGACCGGTGTTGGTCGCCGGTTCTATCGCGGCATTCTCCCCGCTCGGGCGGGTGCGGGCGCTCAAGGCATCGGCAGCGGTATGCCTCGGCATATTCGTTTCGACCACGGGGCTGCTGCCGCAGGTGCTGGGCGGCTACCCGGCGCAGCTCGGCCTGAACAATAGCGGGCAGTATTACGATGTGTACTATATGCACCCGCAGGAGGTGGCGGCCGTGAGCTGGCTCGCAGGCAACCCTGGCGTGCTTCCTGATGGAATACAGGCAGAGAACTTTACGGACCGGTTCATGTTCAACGCCCCGGCCGAGGTGAACGGCGACCAGGTCATTTCGGACATTTACCCCACGCTGGTCAGCCGGTCCAGCTGGCTGATTCTCAGCTATTCGAACGTGCGCACCGGCCAGGCAACCACGGACTACGATGGCGACCTTCTCACCTACGAATACCCCATGGGGTTCCTCCGGGATACGAAGAACCTTGTCTACAACAATGACGGCGCGGAGATCTTTAAATGAGCAGCGGGCCGATCGGGGGCGGCCCGATCGGGGATAGGCCGATCGGGGGCGGCCCGATCGGGGATAGGCCGGTCCGGGGCAGGCTGCTCTGGGGCAGGCCGATGCGCTGGCTCGCGGTTGAGGCCCTGACGGCCGGGCTGGCCTACGGTGCGGGGCTGGGCTGGGTCAGCGTGTGCCTGGTGGCCAGCTTCCGGCCGGACGGCCTGAGCGCCCCCTACTGGTGGGACCTGCCGGGCCTGCGCACGGACACTTCCGGGATCATCGCCTTCTTCGTCCTGGCCGTCTGCCTGGCCGCGAGCGAGTACCTCCGGCTGCGGCGGCGCCAGGACGCTCCGGTCACGCTGGGCCCGGCCTGGGCGGGCGGGACGGCGCGGCCGCTCGCCCTGGCGATCTCCGAGACGGTCGCCCTCCTGGCCACCGGGCTGGCCGGCTACCTGTCGGTGAACGCGGTCACCCACCCGTGGACGCTCGGAATCCACGCCACGCACCTGGCGGCCTGGCCGACGGAAGGGACGTTGCGGGTGGCGGCCCTGCTCCTGTGCGTGGGCTCGGTCACGGTCCTTCGTTACCTGTGGGCTGAGCCCATGGCCAGGCACATTGCCAGCGAGCCAGCCAGCGCGCCGGACCGGATCGCAGACTGGCACTAGATGACGTCATGGTGAGGCACCGCCGGCTGGCTGCGGCTGTCGTCGCCCTGTTCTTGGCCGTCTTCTGCACGGGCGTTGGCCTCATCTTCTCGATGACGGAGGCCCCACCGCACCGCCCCGTGTTCGGAGTAGCCGATCCTGAGCTGATCACGCAGCCGCCCGCGGAACAGGCGTCCCAGCTGGCCGCGATGAAAGCGATCGGCGTCACCTCGATCAGGTTCGACGCCAACTGGGACTGGGTCCAGTACCGCGGCCCGAAGTCGTTCTACTGGGGGCAGCTGGATCAGGTGGTCAAGTCGGTGCGGGCCGCGGGCATGTCGGTTGACCTGATCATCGACGGCTGCCCGCAGTGGGCCGCCGTGCCCGGCACGAAGGGTGACGCGTCACCGCAGCCCGCCTCGGCCGCGCAGTTCGGGACCTGGGCAGCGCACGTCGCCGCCCGCTACGCGCCGCGGGGCGTGCGGATGTTCGAGATAGAGAACGAGCCGAACAACAAGTACTTCTGGCAGCCCAAGCCTGATCCGGCGGCCTACACGGCCGACCTGAAGGCGGCCTATGCCGCGATCAAGAAAGTTGACCCGTCAGCGTTCGTCATCTCGGGCGGCCTGGCCCCCGAGATCAGCAACGGGATGAACATCAGCGCCATCGCCTTCCTCAAGGCGATGTACGCCGACGGGGCGAAGGGCAGCTTCGATGCCCTCGGCTACCACCCCTACAGCTTTCCCGCCCTGCCGGATACCTACGAGCCCTGGTCGGGCTGGTCCCAGATGGCCCAGACCAGTCCCTCGATCCGGAGCGTGATGGACCGCAACGGGGACGGCGGCCAGCAGATCTGGCTAACCGAGGCCGGCGCGCCATCCAGCGGGCCGGATGGGATCGGCCTGGCGGCGCAGGCCGCCGCGCTCACCCAGGCGATCGATGACGTCAAGGCGGCCAGCTGGATCGGCGGCCTCTTCATGTACACCTGGCAGGACGGCGGCCCCGGCTCAAATCCCTATTCAGACTGGTTCGGGCTGCTGAATGACAAAGGCACCCCAAAGCCCGCATATGCGGCGGTGCGGGCCGCTCTCGGGCACTGCGGGAAATCGCGCCGGTGCATTTATCGTCCCGCGTCACGGTAACCTCTTCAGATAGGTTCTGACCGGCGGTTATACCAGGGCAGATGCGGACTGTGGGACGATTTTCCGGGGGGATTTCTCGATGAAACCGGTCATTGTCACCACCAGCTGGGACGATGGTCACAAGCTCGATATCAAGCTGGCCAGGCTACTAAAGCGCTATGACATCCAGGCCACGTTCTATGTCTCGCCGCAGACCCGCGAATTCCCGGCCGCGCAGCGCCTGACACTCGGCGAGATCCGGCAGCTGGCCCAGGACTTCGAGATCGGCGCGCATACAATGACCCATCCGCACCTGGACCAGCTCGGCGCCGCCGCCGCCCGCCGCGAGATCACTGAGTCGAAGGAAGCGCTGGAGCTCATCACCGGCCAGCCGCTGCGCAGCTTCTGCTATCCGTACGGCGGCTACACCGAGGAAACGAAGCGCCTGGTCCGGGAGGCCGGGTTCAGCCGCGCCCGCAGCGTCAGGCGCTTCATGACCCGCAGCGTCGACCAGATGGCCCTCACGACCTCGGTCGACGCCTTTGATCACCGTCGTGACGGCATGCTGTCCGTCCTGGATCTGTGCCGCCGCCGTCCGTGGCGGGCTCTGCGCCTGCGCCGCTGGGACATTCTGGCCCGGGAACTGTTCCTGCTGGCCCGGGAGCGAGGAGAGGTCTTCCACCTGTGGGGGCACGCCCGTGAGATAGAGGCGCACGATGACTGGCCGCGGCTGGAGGCCTTCCTGGCCTGGCTCACGGAGCAGGACATCGCCCCGGTCTGCAACGCTGAGGTGCCGGTCCAGTCGCCGAAGTTGCTGGTCACCGCCCCGTACTTCAAACCGCGCAGCGGCGGCGTGGAGGAGTACGCCTACCAGATAGCGAAGGGCCTGCAAGACACCAGGCACTGGGATGTCGCCGTGGTCGCGTCGGGGGACCGGGGTGAGCTGGCCACCGGCAGTTATGAGGGGCTCCGGATCTACCACCTGCCGTACTGGCTGAAGATCTCCAATACGCCGTTCGGGCTCGGCTGGCGCCGGGCGCTGCGCCGCGTCATCGCGGTCGAGCGTCCCGATGCCGTGGTGGCGCACGCCCCCGTGCCCGGCATGGTCGATGTAACGGCCCGCCAGGCCCGGAAGATACCGTTCGTCGTGACCTACCATCACGACAGCATGGCCAAGGGGGCAGCCCGCTCGGACGTGCCGATTCGCTGCTACGAAACCCTGGTCCTGCCGCATGCCCTGCGCCGGGCGCGCAAGATAATCTGCTGCTCGTCTTTCGTGCAGCGGTCGGCGCTCGTGGCCCCGTACGCGGATAAGACGACCGTCATCAACCCCGGCGTCGACACGGGCCTGTTCGTGCCCGCACGGCACAAGCGGTCGGGCCATCACCGGGTCATGCATGTGGGCGGCCTCAAGACGGGTGAACGCTATAAAGGCCTGGAGATTTCACTGCGGGTAACAAGTGAGCTGAGGCAGAAATATCCGGACGTGCACCTCGCGGTAGTCGGTCACGGCGACCAGCTGCCCTACTTCGAGCAGCGGGCGGCCGAGCTGGGCATCGCCCGGCACGTTGAATTCCGCGGCCGGCTGGCCGGCCAGGATCTGGTCAGTGCCTACCAGGACGCCGACGTGCTGATCGTGCCCTCCACCAAAGAGGCTTTCGGCATGGTGATCCTGGAGGCCATGGCCTGCGGCGTGCCGCCGGTGGCCAGCGCGGCCGACGGCATCCCGGACGTGGTGCGCGACGGTGAGTTCGGTTTCCTGGTCGCGCCGGGCGACGTTTCCGGGTTCGCCGGGAAGATCAGCGAGCTGTTCGACGACGCGGCCCTGGCCGAGCGCTTCTCCCAGAAGGCGTGCCGGGCCGCCCGGGCCGGAGACTACGCCTGGCCGCGCCAGGTCGAGCGGACGGCGCAGCTCCTTCAGGCGCTGATGTGAAGCCGGTCGTAGACCCGGGCCAGATCGCTGGCGATCGCACCCCAGTCGAGGGACCGGGCCTTGGCCAGGTTGTTCCCCGAGATTTCCGCATAGAACTCGCCGTCGGCCAGCAGGGCGTGGATGGCGTCCGCCACCGCCTCGGGGGCCGGCTCGGCCAGGAGGCCGTTGACGCCGCTGGCCACGACGTTGCGCACGGCCGGGATGTTCACGCTGACGATCGGCACCCCCTTGGTCATGGCCTCAATGAAGACCAGGCCATACGACTCGTCGGTTGACGTCAGGAGTAAGAGGTCCGCCTCCTCGTAGGCGGACTGGAGCCCATCACCGTGCAGGGGGCCGCGCAGCGTCACGATGTCCCGCAGCGCGAGCCGGTCAATCAGCGACCGGGTGGCCGACCTCAGCTCGCCGTCTCCCACGATCGACAGCCTGATAGCCCGGTCGTACTTCGCCGCGTAGGCCGCCACCGCCTCCAGCATGAGCGGGATGTTCTTCTGGGCCGCGAGCCGGCCAACGAAGAGCAGCCTTCGTTCGGCTGCCTCCCGGGCCAGCGATTTGGGCCGCGGCGCGATCCGGTGCTCGGTGGCGTTGCCCATGACGACGATCCGATCCGGCGGTATCTGGTACCTGCCGCTGATGATCTCCCGGTAGTCCGGCGTTGGCACGAGCACGACCTCGGCCGCGCGGAGAACCGGGCGGAGCAGGAACCTCTTGTAGGGAACCAGGAGCG
>Ga0302325_10029635_pt1 | contig 11303 bp, 9 predicted proteins | sample Palsa_T0_2_FD_201948 | JGI IMG/M metagenome (GOLD analysis project Ga0302325, IMG submission 201948) | Peat permafrost microbial communities from Stordalen Mire near Abisko, Sweden - Palsa_T0_2 | ecosystem: Environmental > Terrestrial > Soil > Palsa > Peat permafrost | place: Sweden: Abisko...
CACTGCCGGTGGCGAATTCGCTGACCTCATGCAGATCGCCGCGGGAAATGACCGGGCAGGCATTGCGGACGTAGGCGGCTTGCCGGATATCGAGGTAGTCCTGATAAGTAAGCAGGTAGGAGCGGGCGGAACTCATATTTCCTGATACCGCAGGCGCGCGGCCGGGAAACAGAAACATGATGTCCTTGCCAAACTCCGCCAGCTCCCGCTTATTGCCGGAGCGGAAGCCTTCGCCAATCCCTACTAACAGAAGTAGGGAACCCACGCCCCAGGCGATTCCGAACATGGTAAGAAACGAACGCAGCTTGTGCGCCCAAAGATTGCGAAAGATTTGCGCGAAAATGTCCAGGACGGTCCGCATCGTTGACTCACGATTTGCTCTTAAAGCTTAGACGCACAGCTGCTTAGGAAGACAGCACATTTCGCAAAAAAACGCAGCAAAAACCGCCCTTGGGCGCTCTGAAGGCAGGCGATGCCCGGACATCGTTTTGCGATCGGGCGATGCAATCGGATTTCGCAGTCCGGTTTTACAAAAAGGGGGACCCACTAAGTCCGAATACCTAATTCCCGAATACCCATTTATGATACGCTTTTCGACTCTTCAAAGTTCCCCGAGTGCTCAGATCTCATCTCTCCATCGGAGATCCCCCGAGGCCCGTAAAGTTGCCGGAATTGGCCGCCGCCCGTAGAATTGTAGTCGCCATCCGCATGTAGGCCCGTAGCTCAGTTGGTTAGAGCGCCTCCCTGACACGGAGGAGGTCGATGGTTCGAGTCCATTCGGGCCTACCATTCCAACAGTGGACGCAATTCTCCAGGCCATGACCGGTCGTGGAGGCCGCCGCGGTCAGGCCGACTTCAAGTGCGGCCGGTAATTCCGCCACGATCGCTGGCGCGCGTTTTCGAACTCCGTTCGTAATTGCGCCCAGCATCTTCCCTTTTTGTTCGCCACGGCAGGTCGGTTCAAGCTCGCGTGCGCGATCGTCGAGTGACGGATTTTGCAACTTTTCGTTTGGCGGCGCGATTCCTGACTGCACGGGCTGGAGCCCTCCGCGATCTACGTCGACCTGCCGTCTTGGTCCTGGCGGTTCCGGACTTAATGGTTCGGGTCTTCACGGTTTCGGCCGTTGCGGTCTCTGCCTGAACCGTCTTAACCATGGCCGCCGCGTCCTCCGCGAAATCTTGAGTTGCTTTTGCGATCGTGCCCGCGGCCCGTCCCACACCGCGGGCGAGAGTGTTCAGCAACGATTCATGCTTTCCGTGCTTTTTCATTTTTATCGCTCCTCGCAGTGCCCTTAACGTGATTGTTCTGAGTCGACCCTTCAAGCAACTGTTCTGCGGATGGCTTGATCGCAGACTCCGAACGGAGCTCACCATTGGTTGCGCAGGCTCCGCCGTCAGTTGCTTTCCCTCGAGCCGAACGGCCCGCTACCCTAAGCTTTCGCGGTAGATACAGCCCACACCTTATGGTGCCAAGGTTTCTGAGGAGTAGTCTGCGGAGGTGGGAAGTAAGAATGTACGTTTTTGATTCGGTCTTTCACTCGGTCGTACGCGCTTTCGTTCGGAATGATGAAAGGAATAACGACAATGAAATTGCCATTCACGTTGCTGACTAGGTCTGTGGTGTTCACTTTGCTATTCGCTTGCTTCCTGTCTGCTCAATGCATGGTGGCGGGCGCGCAAGATAGTTCTCAGACCGCTCCTGATAACACTAAGGCCAACCAAGGGGACCAGGACAAGTCGCAGCCAACGGCGGACCAGCAGAAAGAAAATCGTTCTGACCGGGACATCGCCCAGCAAATCCGCCAATCGGTTATCAAGGACAAGTCCCTCTCCACCTATGCCCACAACGTAAAGATCATTTCGCAAAACGGAATGGTAACGCTGAAGGGACCAGTCCGATCAGATGACGAGAAGCGCGCAATCGAAACCAAAGCTGCTGATATCGCTGGTCAGGACAAAGTGACGAGCGAATTACAAGTTGTGCCCCAGAAATAATAAAAGCAGAAGTAATAGAAAAGGAGACTCAAAATGGCAGGTAAGAATACGGCAGTATTTGGCATCTACCCGAACTACGTGAGCGTGGAGCGCGGCGTGGTTGCACTAAGGGCAGCCGGCTTTTCCAACAACGACATTTCCGTGCTATTCCCGCAAAATGAGAGTACCAGGGAATTCGCGCATGAAAAAAATACAAAAGCGCCCGAAGGCTCTTCAGCCGGCGCTGGAACCGGTGTAGTGTTGGGCGGAGGCTTGGGATGGCTCGTTGGAATCGGAGCTTTGGCGATTCCGGGGCTTGGGCCTTTTATCGCTGCCGGACCGATTATGGCCGCACTGGCGGGAGCGGGCGTCGGCGGCGTGCTCGGCGGACTGACCGGCGCGCTCATCGGAATGGGGATTCCGGAATACGAGGCCAAAAGGTATGAAGGCCGGGTGAAGGACGGTGGAATCCTGCTTTCGGTTCACTCGGCAAGCTCAGACGAGGTGAAGCGAGCCAAGGCGATACTTGAAGGAACTGGAGCTGAGGATATCTCTTCTACTGGCGAGGCGGCTGGCGAGAAGGCTCCGACTTCGCTAGTTGCATAGTTTTTCCCCCGGTCGCGAAATCCGGTGGCGAGTTTGAGTATGAGCAGATTCGCCACCGGTCTCGTTCCCATAAGCGGGAGAATGTTTCCGAAGATGTTTTCGTCAACTCATGTTCACTGTACATGATTCACTTGGTTGGCAGCACTACTCGTTGTTCTTAATCCCCGGGAGGCTCTATGCGATTCGGACCGTTCCTCATGATTTCTCTGCTGCTGCTGATCCTATGGGCCGGTGGTTTTCTCATGTTCCACGTGGCCAGCGCGCTGATTCATCTCCTGCTGTTGTTTGCCGTCATTTCCTTTGTGCTGCACTTGTTTACAGGAGCCCGGACGGCTTAGTTTCCAGCCGAGGACCAGCTGCGTGGAGTACTGCCAGTTGAGTTTTGTCTCCGTGTGCCCGAATTTAACGGAAACGAAAATCAGAGTTACGCAGCGTCAGCGGCTTCGAGTACGCATCCTCGAAATGTCTGCTCTCGATTTACATTTTCATTCACGATGGCATCCAAAGATGTGGACGTAATTTATTTCAGGAGGCAGTATGGCAGACCAAGGATTAAGGGCACTCTATATCGACGAATTGAAGGACCTGTATAGCGCTGAGACTCAACTCGTAAAGGCGCTTCCCAAGATGGCGAAGGGAGCGGCGTCGGAGGACTTGCGGAAGGGTTTCGAGGAGCACCTCGAACAGACCAAGGGGCATGTGCAGCGTCTCGAACAGATTTTCGATTCCTGGGGAGAGAGTCCCAAGGGAAAGAAATGCAAAGGGATGGAAGGGCTGATCGAAGAAGGCTCCGAAGTCTTGAAGGAAGGATATGAAGACAGCGTTCTGGATGCTGCCCTCATCGGAGCTGCGCAGCGGGTTGAGCATTACGAAATTGCTGGTTACGGTACGGTCCGCGCCATGGCGGAAGAGCTGGGTGAGGACGAGCACGTATCATTGTTGACCGAAACGCTGGAGGAAGAAAAAGAGACAGACGAAAAACTGACCCAATTGGCGCAGGATGCCAACTCAGAAGCAAATGTTGAAGAGGAAGGTGAAGGGGAAGTGGAAGAAGTCAACGCGAGCGAAGAAATGGTTATCAAGAACGCCGGAGTAAAAGACAAGAAGGCGCGGCGAGTTGCCTGAGAAACCAGGGGGCGACTTCGCCCCCTTTTTTGTTTCGTTTTGCCCAGTGAATTTCGAATGTTGATGGAATGCTCTGTTCTGATCGCAGCAGGATGAGGTAAGAAAGCTTTTTATCACGTTGAAGATTGCGCGAATCAACGGTAGGGTTGCCGACTCATGCCAATCGACTCCGAAGCGCAATCGCCGAGAAAGACACTTTCATGTATTCCTCCCGCCGCAGGAACAGGGACCCGAGTGGCTGCTTTTTCTCGTTGGACGTTCCCTGCGGCCCGGCATTATTATCAGCAGGCTGTGAAAATCTCACGGGTGGTCAATATCGAAGATTTGCGCCGTCAGGCGCAACGCCGGCTGCCCAGGTCGGTGTTCGACTATTTGGACGGCGGCGCCGACGGCGAGGTCACTCTAAGGGAAAACTGCCGCGCGTTTGCTGACGTCCTGTTTCGTCCGCGCAGTGCGGTGGCCGTCGGCGATTGCGATATTCGAACCCGCGTTCTCGGCCATGAACTTTCTTTCCCGGCGATGCTGGCTCCCGTCGGTTACAGCCGCCTGATGCACCCCGAGGGCGAAGTTGCGGCGGCTCACGAGGCTGGGGAGGCGGGTACGGGGTATATCCTCTCGTCGATCTCCGGCCATAAGTTGGAGAACGTGAAAGCTGGTTCGCGGGGCCCGGTTTGGTATCAGCTGTATCTCATGGGCGGACGCGAGGCCGCGGAAGGCGCTCTCGACCGGGCTCGCCGCGCCGGTTTTTCTGCTTTGGTGATCACCGTGGATACGCCGGTTGCCGGGCTAAGAGAACGCGATCCGCACAATGGGATGAAAGAGCTTTTAGGTGCCTCGTGGTTCGCGAAGATTCCGTATCTGCCAGATATTCTTGCCCATCCCGGCTGGCTGGCCTTGTTCCTTCGCGATGGCGGCGTGCCGAAGTTGGAGAACATTGTCATTCCGGGCAAAGGCCCACTTCCGCTGGTCGACGTCGCCGCCGCCCTGGCGAGCGCAACTGTGACCTGGGAGGACTTGCGCTGGATTCGCGAACTGTGGCCGGGACCGATTGTGGTCAAAGGCCTGCTCACCGGCGACGACGCCCGGCGCGCCGCGGATGAAGGCGCCGCTGCGGTGGTGGTGTCGAACCACGGAGGCCGTCAACTGGATTCGGTTTATCCCACGCTGCGGGCGCTCCCGGAAGTTGTTGCCGCCGTGAAAGGCCAGCTCGAAGTGCTCATGGACGGAGGAGTTCGACGTGGCAGCGATATTGTGAAAGCGCTGTGCCTGGGGGCGCGCGCCGTTCTGGTGGGGCGAGCCTACGCCTACGGGCTGGCAGCTGCCGGGCCGGCAGGCGTGAAGCGAGCGCTGGAGATTCTGCGATCCGACGTGGAGCGCACGGTTCGACTATTGGGCTGCCCTTCAGTTGCTGCGCTTGACCGCTCGTACGTTGAAGTCCCGCAGGCCTGGTCCGCATAGTGAATGAAGACGAAGAAGAACGCGAGGGAGAGCTTCAGTCCAGATGAATAATCGACGGCAATTTCTAAAGATGCTTTCTTCGGCGGCACTGGCGCCGTGGTCGGCCAATGCCCGGCAAATGCCCGTGCCTGCGGAGTTATGTAGAGGCTCTGCTCACGAAATGTCCTGAACGCCATCCGTTCAGTATCGTGGACCGCCGAGACAACCGGCGACACAACCGTGGAAGAGCGGCGCTTTAGAGCCGCCCAAAAGCCACAAAAAATAACAGGGCTTCAGCCCCCGCTACCCGCCGGCTTGCTCTCCGAGATCGTCTCGCTCTTCGCATCCCAGAAAACTTTCTTGCCCGACCAATACGATTGCGCGGCCATGATGCACGCGACGGAATGCGCGAACCCTGCATGCACCGAGGCGTGCGGCTGCTGCCTCGAACGCATGCACTCAAACCAGTTCGCCATGTGTTCCAAAGACAAGTCGTCAATACCCATTGGAGGCAGCTTGGTTTCTCCCGGCAGCATCACAAACGTTGATTTCCGCCTCGCGTCAACGTCCGCGTCGTCCTCGTGCGTCCCTTTCTCTTCGACCAACTGATAGCGCGGGCTGCCTTCGCCGCCGACGTTGATCAAACTGGCCTTCTTGCCCATGTACCGCGTGAAGCTGGGCGCGTCATTGCCGAAGCTGGTCGAATAGCTCACCAGAAATCCCTTGGGATATTCGAGCAACGTCTGGAACGTGTCGGCGTTCTCGCGGCCGTCATGCCACGCGAACACTCCTCCGTTTGATACGGCCGATACCGGGAAATTGTCATCCATGAACCAATGCACCAGATCGATGCCGTGACTCATCCACTGATCCGGAATCCCACTGGAGAATTCCCTGTACAGACGAAACTCAAAATACAGTTGCGGATCGAACGGACGCGCCGGCTTGGTCATCAGCCACTTGCTCCAATCCGTGTCCTGTTCGCGAATCTGCTTCACTTCCGGCCGCCCGCGCCATCGCGGCCCGTGATAGTTCCACACCACTTCAACCTTGCTCACATCGCCGAGCGCCCCGCTGCGCGCCACTTTCTGCGCCGCCTGCGGATACGGTTCGCTCCGATGCTGCGTGCCGACCTGTACGACGGACTTGGATTGCACCACAGTGTCGCGCGCCGCCTTGGCCTCACTCAGCACGTTGCCCATCGGCTTTTCGACATAAGCGTCCTTGCCCGCCTCGACTGCCATCTTCAAAATTGGCGAGTGCGCATGCTCCGGAGTCGAAATGAGCACACCATCGACATCCTTCATCGCGAGCAATTCTTCCAGGTGCTGCACGGCACGCGGGGCCCGGCCGTAATAGCCCGTATTCGTGGAGGCGGCCTTTTCGCGGTTCACTTTCCACAGATCGCACACCGCGGTCATCTCCACGTGATGACTGGATTTCAACTTGGACGCAATCAAGTCGAGATCGCCGCCACGGCTTCCAATGCCAATGTGGCCAAGCGAAATGCGGTCGTTCGCACCCACGATGTTTTCATAAGACAGCGCCGTGCGTGGCAACACCGCGCCGCCCGCAATAACTGCGGCGGACTTGCCTAGAAATGCTCGTCGGTTGAGCTCACTCATGTTCTGCTCCGGTGTATAAATCGATTCGTACCGCGCCCGGCTTTGAAAGGGGGCGGCGTCAAGCCGCGCCCGAAAGACAGGAAAAACGAACAGTGGATTAATCTAATACGACGACTTGATCGTTTTCGACGCCGCGTCCCAGGTCACGGGCCTTTGCCGGAAATACGATTCATTCGCCATATGGCACGCGATGGCGGCGTTGTTGCCAAATACTGCATCCTCCGTCACCGGCTTACGCGACTTCACCGACTGGAAAAATACATTCAAGTGCGGACGCATATCATCCCAGTCGTGGCCCTTGTATATAGTGTCTTCGTGCACCGGTTCTTTGCCGAGCGGCGGATCATGTTCGGCATGCCACTGCTTAAAGTATGCTTCCCGCATCTTCGCCGGGAAAGAGTTAGCGTAGTAACTCGGATCCAAATCCACGCCCGGCTGCGACGAATGGCGCAGCTCAAGCTCGCCGGCGTCGAGCAGACCTTTCGGCCCCATGAAGCGCGCCAGTTCTGGCGTCTCGCAGCCCAGGTCGAGACGCACGTAAACCGGGACGCCGTGATAATCGAAAAGCACAGTATGAAAATCCGGCATGTCGCGGCCGTCAGGAAAGCGGAAGATGCCGCCCATCGCAGTCGCCGACTTCGGCACCTCATTCCATCCCAGCGTGACTAGCATGCCGCTGATCAAGTGCACCATCAGGTCGCCCGCGACTCCGGTGCCGTAAGCGCGCCAGCAGCGCCAGCGCGCGAAGTGCAGTGGGTTGAAAGGAATTTTGGGTGCGTCGTTCAGCCACGTGTCCCAATCCAAAGTCTGCGGAGAAAGATCGAGCGGCGGCGGATATTCCCACGCACCGGTAGGATCGTTTCGTCCCAGCGTAAGCTCCACCATTTCAACGTCGCCAATCGCTCCGCCCGCATAGAGTTCGTGCGCCTTGGCGCACAGCACCGAACTCACCCGCTGCGAACCGATCTGCACGACGCGATTATTCTTCTGCGCCGCCTCCACCATGGCTAACCCGTCGGCCACGTTGTGCGACATCGGCTTCTCACAATAAATATCTTTCCCGGCGTTGCAGGCGTCGACCACCAGCCGCCGGTGCCAATGATCCGGGACCGCGGCCACGATGCAATCAATATCCTTGCGATCGAGCAATTCCTGATAATGACGCGTGGTCGGTAAACTCGTATTGCCAGTGATTTCCCTGGCCAGCGTATGCCGTCCGTCATACAAATCGGCGGCGCCCACGCACTCGATCCCAGGAATCGTAATCGCCATGCCCAACAGCCCCGACCCCTGCATGCCGATTCCGACCATGCCAAAGCGAACCCGATCGCTGGGCGCCACCGCGCGCGGAAAAGGTTGAGCTTCCAGCAAGACAGTTTTCGATGCCAGCACGCTGCCGGCGGCCGCCGCACTTCCTTGTAAAAATGCGCGTCGCGAAAGAATACGTTTCATGTTGATCTCTCCCGAATGAATTTTGACTGCGCCCGCCGATCAAACTCGATCTCACAAAAGGGTTTGGGAAGGGCACGGCTTCAAGCCGTGCCGTCAGCGTCCACATGACTTGCGGGCTTTAGCCCCTGAGGTCCGCTGACCATTCCCGCGCCGAGCTGTACGAGAACGGGGCTACTTCTTCAGCGGTTTAATCGCCACTTCCTTAAAGAACACAATGTCGTTGTCGCTGTGATTCTGCAACCCGATATATCCAAAGTCCGGCCGCGGACCCCGCTGCGGCTCGAAATCAAATTTCCGGTCCGGCACCGGATCTCCGTCTTTATAATCTGTAACCTTCACGCCATTCAGCGTGACAATCGTGCGCGACCCGTCCAGCGTGATGTCCATGGTGTTCCACTCCGGACCTGGCTTCCATGCGTGTTTCACCAGCGGCTTGGTCAACGAATACAGCATGGCGGTCTCGTGATATTCATCTTCCCCCGAGGCCTGCGGATTATTGTCGATCTGCACTTCGAATCCGTAGTTCACCGGCATCCACTCCTCGCGCGGCTCCAGCGGAATGCGGACGAACACTCCCGAGTTGTCGTTCACGTCGCGCATTTTGTAGACGACGTGAATTTCGCAATTGCCAATCTTGCCGCCCGTCCAATACAGCAGCCCCATGCCGCCGTGGGTGCGGATCAGCCCGTCTTCCACCGTGTCGCCGCCCGGACCAACGTGTTTCCATCCGGTCAAATCTTTGCCGTTATAAATTTGTTGCCACTTGCCCGGATCACCTTTGCAAACGTTCTGACTTTCATCGCCCGCGAAAGCGGCCGCGACCAGACCAGCCATTAAGAGAAGACAAATACTAAATCGTTTCACCATTGGGAAATCTCCTGAATTTTCTGGAGCCAGCTAATTGGGCCAGACCACCATACTCGCACCGGAGTCGGGAATCAAATCGGACAGCTTGGGACTTTCATTCTTGAGTGGTGTGAGGAGGCAGGGCCCGTGAGCGAAAACGCACTGTCATCCTGAGCGAAGTGCGTGCTCCGCGAAGCGGAGCACGCTCGGGGTCGGAGGACCCCTTGCACGCATGTAGTGAGATGGTCCTGGAAAGGAGTTCTCAGGCCGCCGTCGACTGCACCGGGAGAACTCCCCACCGCTTTGGTGCGTAGATCCAGAGCCTCGGGCTCCTTCGACTGCGTTGCCGCCCGCTTCGCGGACGGCAACTCCGCTCAGGATGACACTCTGCTGAAATAGACGTTACTACCTGGACTTCTAATCCGTCTCCTGCGCCTGCGCCGCGAAGAACCGCATTCCCGCCGCCGCTCCCGAACCGCCCTCAGCTTCGCGCTTTTTCTGCCAGTCGGCTTCGGTCAGCACCGAAATCGCCTCCGCCTTCTTTTTCTTGAGCGCCGCGTTGATGCCCGGAAGTTCCTTCTGCGTCAGCTTCTGGAAATCGCCAATCACGTCTTCCAGTTCGTGCGCCAGCGAATCCGCGCGCGCCGCCTGATAGTCCGCCGGAAGCCCCTCGTAGCCGTTGACGTTGCCGTAAAGCTGCCCCAGATGCTCGCGGATGCGTTCCTCCCCCGTGACCATGCCGCCTTCCTTGGTGGCCACGATCTTCGACCGCAGCGCGTCGCACGCGGCCGCCAGGTCCGCCAGTTGCTTGCGCAACGGGGTCTTATCCTTCTCCGGCAGCTTGCTCGCCCGCTCATTGGCCGCGTCGCGCACGCCCTCAATGGCCTCGACTGCGTACGTCATGTGCTCAATGGTGTGGTAGATCTTCATGGTCAAATCGAATTGCGCCTTGCGATCGGCTAGCGAAAACTTCGCCCGCGGATCGAGCACCACATTCAACGTCTCGGTGTAAACCTTGTCGCCCTTGGTCATCTTCACCGTATAAGTTCCCGGCAGCACGCGCGGACCCTGCGCCGCCTCAAACAGCGCGCTCGCCGCGGGTGGAACCGCCGGAGCCTTCACCCGCATCGACCAGCTGGCCCGGTTCAATCCGCGGTGTTTGCTCCCGGCCACGGTATCGACCTGTTTGCCGTTCTCGTCGAGAATCTCAATCTTCAGGTCGCCGAAAATGTGCCGGCTCCTCTGGTAATAAGTAATTTGCGCCTCACCCGGACGGCTTTGGCCTTTGAACGTTTCATCTCCTTCCGGCCAGCCGCCGAATACGTCGAAGTACTGCACGGCCTTGCCCGGAATTAGCGCGGCTTCTTTCGACATCAAGTCCGGCGTCAACGCGCGCAGCGCCGAAATGTCGTCAATAATCCAGATGCCCCGCCCATGCGTCGCCAGCACCAGATCGCTCTCGCGCGCCTGCACCGCAATGTCGTCCACCGGCACGGCAGGGAAGTTGCTCCCTTTGTATTGCGCCCACCGCTGGCCGCCATCGACGGAAATCCACAACCCGAATTCCGTGCCCAGGAACAGCAGGTTCGGGCTGACCGAATCTTCCTTGATGACGTGAGCGAATCCGCGCGCCCCGCTCTCCTGTGCTGGCAGCGCCGTCCACGTCTTCCCGTAGTCGGTGGTCTTGTAAACATAAGGCTTCATGTCGCCGAAGGTGTGGCGATCAAACGTGGCATACGCCGTGGCTTCGTCGAACCGGCTGGCCTCAATCGTCGACACCCAGGAATTTTTCCCCAGCCCGGCGATGTTGCCCACCACGTTCGTCCAGGTCTTGCCGCCATCGCGCGTGATCTGCAGATTCCCGTCGTCGGTTCCAGCCCAGATGATCTGCCCATTCTTCGGCGATTCCGAGATCGAATAAATCGTGGTGTGCATTTCAGCCGAAGAATTATCGACGGTCACGCCGCCGGACTCTTCCTGCTTCTGCTTTTCCGGATCGTTCGTCGTCAGGTCCGGCGAAATGCGGTCCCACGACTGCCCATGATCACGTGAGCGGAACAGAAACTGCGCTCCCAAGTAGATCGTTCCCTTTTCATTGGGGCTCATGTGCAGCGGCGTATTCCAGTTCATCCGCAGCTTTTTCTCGCCGTAGTTCGGCATGGGCTGGATGTCGCGAGTTTCGTGGGTGAAGCGGTTCACGCGCCCGAGATCGCCGCCCTGCGATTCCGCATAAATGTA
>Ga0302325_10029636_pt1 | contig 11302 bp, 10 predicted proteins | sample Palsa_T0_2_FD_201948 | JGI IMG/M metagenome (GOLD analysis project Ga0302325, IMG submission 201948) | Peat permafrost microbial communities from Stordalen Mire near Abisko, Sweden - Palsa_T0_2 | ecosystem: Environmental > Terrestrial > Soil > Palsa > Peat permafrost | place: Sweden: Abisko...
AAGGCTCAGTTATCAGGCTCGGTCCGGACGTATCCGCTCAAATCGAGCCACGCCGAACGATCCGCAGCAGCCGGTTCCCTCTGATCGCTGATCGCTCGTAGCTGCACCCCCGCCATGATCGCTCCCAGCCTCCCGACAGATCAGCACCCTCCCAGCAACGAGGCGAACGTTGCCGGTTAGGGCACTAGCGGTTCTCCAGAATCCTTGCCGCCGCTGTGGCCGGGTCGATCGCGCGTGATACGACCTGGTCGAGTAGGGCCTGGATGGCCGGATCGTCTTGGAGCGATCGCTCGAGCTCGCGTCGCAGGCGGTAGGCGGCGATGGCGAGCACCTCGTTCATGAGGTTGCGGCGGCGGCGCTCGTGGAGCGTGCCCTCGGCCTCGATGTAGGCGCGGTGCTCGGAGAGCTTCTCGAGGAGCTCGTCGACGCCCTCGCCTCGAACCGATTCGGTGCGCACGACGGGGACCTGCCAGCCCTCGTGGGGGCCGAGCGCGAGCACGCCGCGGATCTCGCGGATCATGGTGTCGGTCATGGGATGGTCCGCCTTGTTGACGACGATCACGTCGGGGATCTCCATGACGCCGGCCTTCAGCGCCTGGATCGAGTCGCCTGATCCGGGCATGAGCACGAGCACGACCGTGTCGGCATGATCGATGATGTCGACCTCGGCCTGACCGACGCCGACGGTCTCGAGCAGGACCACGTCGCGACCGGAGGCGTCCATGAGCAGCGCCGTCTGGAGGGCTGCCTCGCTCAGGCCGCCGAGCGCGCCGCGGTTGGCCATTGAGCGGATGAACACGCCTGGGTCGAGAAAGTGGTCAACCAGGCGGATCCGGTCCCCCAGCAGCGCGCCCTGGGTGTAGGGCGAGGACGGGTCGATCGAGAGCACGGCGATGGTGCGCCCACGCTCGCGCTCGAGCTTGGTGAGCGCCCCCAGGAGCGTCGATTTCCCCACCCCGGGTGGCCCGGTGAAGCCGATCACCGCAGCCCGGCCCGTGTGCGGGTACACCGCCTGCACCAGCGCCCATCCCTCGGGCTCGTCGTCTTCGACCAGGGATATGCCGCGCGCCAGCGCGCGCTTGTCACCGGCGAGCAGGCGCTCGGCGAGCGAGCGATCGGTGGTGGCCATAGGGTGGGCAATCCTAGGGGGCGGGCGACCGCATGGTGGCGCCGTCCCGCCCCGCGCGATTACGATCCGTTTCGTGGAGCCCGTCACCCGGCCGGCCGCGCCCGCGACCAAGAAACTGACGCCCGCGATCGTGCGCACGCCGCCGCCGCCGCTGCGCGGCGGACCGCGGGCATTCCTGCGCTTCGCCCGCGCCCACAACATGATCAGGCCCGGCTACGCCGCGCTCATCGCGCGCTGGGCCTGGCTCAAGCTGCGCTGGCGCGGGCGCCTGCGCACCGACGGCCTGTGCTTTGTGTGTCCCGGGGTCAAGTTCGAGATCGGCAAGGACGCGACGGTCACCCTCGGGCGCTGGTCGTGGATCGGCCACGGCACCAAGGTCCGCGTGCACGAGGGCGAGGTGTCGATCGGAGCCAAGAGCGTCCTCGGCCAGGAGGGCACGATCTCCGCCTACCGGCACATCTCGATCGGCCGCGAATGCATCATCGCCGACAAGGTGATGATGATCGACTTCGACCACGGCATGGTCGAGGTCGAGCGGACGATCCGCGAGCAGGGGATCTACAAGCGCGAGGTCCACGTCGGACACAACGTCTGGATCGGCTACGGCGCCTGCCTCCTGCGTAATGTCACCGTCGGCGACAACTGCGTCGTCGGCACCAGCGCCGTGGTCACTGGTGACGTGCCAGAGAACGCGGTTGTGGCCGGAATCCCAGCGCGCATCATCCGCATGCGCGACGCGCCGCAGAGCTTCCGCTGGGGGTAGGGGCCGCCTGCGGCGGCCTTGAGAGTTCGCCTAGCGGCGAACTCCCGGGCCTACGGCGCTCCCCACTCACAGCCAGCCGCGCGCGACGAGATCCGGAGCGAGGTTGCGCACCGCGGGCTCGAGGTCGCCCTCGCCCGCGAGCGCGAGTTCGAGCGCATCGGCATGCCCGCGCATCCGCTCGCGCGGATAGTCGCCCGCCAGCTCGCGGCTCGCCAGAAAGGCCCAGTCGCTCGCCTGGAGCGCGAGGAGCTCGCGCACCGCGCGCTCGGGAGCCTCGCCCCCGGCGCGGATCACGGCCAGCTCCGCCGTCCGGGCCCGCCACGCGAGGTCGGCCACCGCCGGGGCGCTCCAGGTGCTCAGGTCTCCTCCCTGCCCCCACGTGGTCTCGGGGAGGAGCGCCGGCGCGGGGACCGGCTCGTGGCGCGCGAGCGCGTCGTCGAGGGTGGTCAGGGCCAGGCCCTGGCGAGCCGATTCCTCGATCACGCCCTCGAGCCAGGTGACCCCCTCGTACCACCAGTGGCCGAGGAGCTCGGTGTCGAGCGCGCACACGCACACGCCGCCCCCGGCCACCCGCGAGCGCACGCGAGCGACGAAGTCGGCCGCGTGCTCGAGGGCCAGCGCGCGGGCGGCGCCGTGGTCGTACGGGCTGCCGTCGTTGGCCCACACATGGTGGCGATGGTAGGTGTGGTGGTGATAGTCGCGGTAGGCGGCGCTCGCGGGATAACCACGATCGCTCCACACGAGCGCGATCGTCTCGCGATCGATCGGCCACAGGACCGGCCCCTCGTCGCTCACCAGGGGCCTGAGCTGCTCGGGCGCGCCGAGGCCGAAGGCGCCGGTCAGCTCGACGCAGGTCGCGTGCACGCCGCCGTCCTCGAGGAGCCCGTCGAGCCAGGGCGCGTGGGCGCACTCGGGGAGCCAGAAGCCGCCGTTCCAGTGGCCGAAGCGCCGCCGGTGCGAGGCGATCGCCGTCTCCACCTGAAGGGCGACACCGGCATCGGTCACGAGCAGCGGCAAGACGGCGTGGGTCGCGGACGACGTCCAGCTCACGTGGGGCGCGAGCGCGGCCAGGAGGTCGGCACCCATCGCCTCGAGCCGCTCGGCAGCCGCCGCGTACTCGGCGGCGGAGCGCTCGAGCTCCCGCGCCGCGCCCTCCTCGCCCGCGGTCCGGAACTCCTCGATGTCGAGCCGGTGCGACTCGGGCCGGACGTCGCGCAGCCAGCGAATGCAGCGCTCCATCGCACCGGGCGCCTCGAGCTGATCGCACAGCACGGGGGTGAGTGAGAGCGTGACCGGAGCCCTCCCCAACACATCGAGGAGCGGTACGTACGAGGTCGCGATCGACTCCCACAGCCACTCCTCGCCGAAGGGCCAGGTGCCGAAGCCCTCGACATACGGCATGTGGGTGTGGAGGACGAGGGCCAGCTCGCCGAGGCGTCCCCGCGCGCTCACACCCGGCACACCGCCAGGAAGTCAAGCGCCCGCTCGAGTCGTCCCGGCCGCACCGCGAAGTCGCTCGCCGCGAGCGCGGGGGTGAAGCGGTCGTAGAACAGTGTGGTCAGGCCGAGGCGCCGGTGGATGTGGTCCCAGCCGAGGCTCAGGGCGAGCTCGTGGGCGCGTAGCCGCCGCGCATGGAAGATCCCTAGCACCGAGACCTCGCCGAACACGCTCCGGCACAGCTCCCCGAACTCGTCGGCGCGGTATTCGCGCAGGTGCCAGGGGTTGTCTGACTTGGCGGCGCCGGGCGAGGCGAGGGTGAGCACGTTCGGTGTCGAGACGTAAGCGACGCCGCCGGGGGCGAGGATGGCCGCGAGGTGCTCGAGCACGGCGGCGGGATCCTGGAGGTGCTCGATGGTCTGGAGGAAGACGACGGCGTCGCAGGCGGAGGGCTCGCCGTAGGTCTCGACCATCGCGCGCTCGAAGCGGAGGTTCTGGCGTACGTAGCGGCGGCGGGCATGCTCGTGGGCCTCGGGGTTGGCGTCGACGCCGATCACGCTCGCCGCCGAGCGGGACAGGACCTCGGACCCGTACCCCTCGCCGCACGCCATGTCGATGACCCGGAGCCCGGTCACGCGCGCCCCGATCCACTCATAGACGGCCAAGTGACGGCGAAACCAGTAGTTCTCGGCGGGGACGTCGGGGAGGGTTCGCTCCCCGGTGAGCTCGAGTGGTGGCACGCCGTTCGGCTGGCCGCTCTGGACGTAGGCGTTCGCCGGCACAGCGTGAAAGGGTATTGTCCATCCGGCCATGGAGGCGCTCCGGACCCCGGACGAGATCCGCGACGTCAACACCCGCTATCACGATGTGGCGGCCGCCGGCTACGACGCCAAGTGGGGCATCGACTTCGGCGAGGTCGGCCAGTCGCAGGTGCTGGGGAAGATCCGCAAGCTGCTCGGCGACGAGCTGCACGACGGCTATGGCCGCGGCCTCGAGATCGGCGCGGGAACGGGCTACTTCAGCCTCAACCTGCTCCAGGCCGGCGTCCTCGAACAGGCGACGTGCACCGACATCTCGCCCGGGATGGTCGCCACGCTGGCCGACAATGCCCGGCGCCTGGGCCTCGAAGTCAAGGCGGCCCGTGCCGATGCCGAGTCGCTGCCCTTCGCCGATGCGAGCTTCGATCTCGTCCTCGGCCATGCGGTCCTCCACCACCTCCCCGACTTGCCGCGCGCGTTCACCGAGCTGCACCGCGTGCTCCGCCCCGGAGGGCGGATCGTGTTCGCGGGTGAGCCCTCGCGCATCGGCGATCGGCTCGCCACCGTGCCCAAGCGCGCCGCTGCCCTGCTCGCGCCCGCCTGGCGCGCGCTCCTGAGGCTCCCCCCCGCCACCGCGCCCGGTGCCAACGACGCGGGCGCCGAGGACCACGCGCTCGAGGACCGCGTCGACATCCACGCCTTCGCCCCCGGCGACCTCTCCGAGCTCGCGCGCCGCGCCGGCTTCGTCGCAGTCCAGGTTCGCGGCGAGGAGCTGCTCGCGAACTGGTTCGGCTGGCTCAACCGGGGACTCGAGACGACCGCCAACGCGACCGAGATCCCCTATCTGTGGACGAGCTACGCCTATCACGGCTACCTCCTCCTCCAGCGCCTCGACAAGCGCTTCCTCGAGCCCTACCTCCCGCCGGCCATCTTCTACAACCTCCTTCTCACCGCCCGCAAAGCCCAGTAGAGGCGCGGCACCAACACCCGCTGCGCGTGCTCGGCGGCTACCCTCCCTCTGTGCAGGAAGGGCTGGTCAGCGACTTCCCTTTGTTCCCGCTTGCCTTGGTGGCGCTTCCGGGGGAGCTCATCCCGCTCCACATCTTCGAGGAGCGCTACAAGACGATGATGAACGAGTGCCTTCAGGGCGAGCACGAGTTCGGGATTCTCTGGCTCTCCGACGAGGGCCTGCGAGAGAACGGCTGTGCCTGCGAGATCGAGCGCGTCCTCGAGCGCCTCGACGACGGCCGGATGAACATCCTCGTCCGCGGGACCAGGCCCTTCCGCGTCCTCGAGCGGCGCGAGCATCTCCCCTACCCCGCCGGCACGATCGAGTTCCTCTCCGATCGAGAGGAGACGGTGGAGGAGGCGCTGCTCGGTCAGGCGCGCGAGGTTTACGTCGACCTTGTCAAACGGGCCACCGACCGCGACGCCGACAGCGACGCGGTCGCGACCATGGGCGCCTACGCGATGGCGGCGACCGTCGACTTCGGTCTCGACGCCAAGCAGGGCCTGCTCGACCTCCGCTCGGAGAACGCTCGGCTGCGGCTGGTGACGAGGCTGTTCCGGGCCGCGCTCAAGCGGCTCGATTTCGTCGACCGCGCCCAAGCCCGCGCGCGCTCGAACGGCAAGGTCCGCTTCAACTAGCCTCAGGCCCGCTTGGGCCTGGCCGCTCGCTTCTTCGGGGCAGGCGCGGCCGCCAACTGGTAGCCGCGCTCGGCTTTGGCGATCTCACCGGCCCGGGCGAGCCTCGACAGGGTCGAGCTGACCGTCGGGCGTTGCAGGCCGGTGGCCAGGGCCACCTCGGTCGCGGTCATCGCCTCTCCCTTGGCCAGAGCCGCGAGCACTGCGCTCTTGGTCGCCCCACGAGTCGGCGCCTCCCGGGCCGGCGCCACGTCCACCAGCGCAACCTCCTCCTCGATCACGGCAACGAGGGTGGTCTCGACGGGCGGCGCGGGCTTCCCGTGTCCGAGCGGAGTGACCGGCGCTGCGATCGTATGAAAGTCGGCCCCGGCAATGTCCGCGAACTCGTGCCGCGTGTGGCGCGCGGCGCGCCGCTTGAGAACGGCCATCACGCCGGCTCCGAGGGCGGCTACCACGACGGGTAGCGTCCTGGCCAGGCGCTGATTGGTGCTGCGGCGAGTCATGTTGTGCTCACGTTCCCTTCGTTGAATCTATGTCCTTCGCGACCGGCGAGCGTGGGGCCTGCTGCTCGCCCCGGCTTGCTCCCTCTTGTGCCAGCCGGGGCGATCCTACATCGAAACGACCGCCCTAACCCCAATCCGGAAGGGAGATCCGGTCCTCCTCGCCGATCTCGCGCTGGACCCTCGCGGGGTTGCCATAGGCGACCACGCCGGCCGGGAGGTCGCGGGTGACCACCGCTCCCGCGCCCACCACGGTGTCCTCGCCGATGCTCACCCCGGGGCAGACGATCACCCCGGCGCCGAGCCAGACGTTCTCCGCGATGGCGATGGGCTCGGCGTATTCCCAGCCCAGCCGGCGCGGTCCGGGGTCGATGGGATGGGTGGCGGTGACGAGCTGGACGTGCGCCGCGAGCTGGCAAGCCGCCCCGATGGTGATGGGCGCAGCGTCGAGCATCACGCAGTCGTAGTTGACGAAGGTACCGGCGCCGATGGAGATGTGGCTGCCGTAGTCACAGCGAAAGATGGGCTGGACGGCGACGCCCTCGCCGGCGGCGCCCAAGAGCTCGCGCAGGAGGCGGTCGCGCTCTTCCCGGTCGGCGTGGCGGATCGCGTTGTAGCGCTCGAGGATCTCCTGAGCGCGGGCGTGAGCCGCTGCCACCTCGGGGTCGCCGAAGCGGTAGAGCTCACCCCCCAGCATCCGCGCTTTCATACCCACCGGCGGATCATGGCACCGCCTCTGGCACACTGCACGTCGGGGTGAACGGCAGGGCGGGTCATCACTTGCCTCGACTGAGGGCGCTGACGGCGGTCCTCGCTTTCGCCGCCGTCGCGGTGACCGGCGCCGGGGCCTCGGCCCGGCCCGCGCCCGGCTCCGGTCACCCCGCCTCGCTCAGCCGAACCGAGCGGGGCGCGGTCACCCTCGAGTCGCTCGGCGCCGTGGGAGACGGGTCGCTCGGGCTGGTGCTCACCGCCACCTTCCGGGGCGACGTCGAGCGTTACCTCGGCCAGGGTGGTCTCGAGCACGGCGCCCTCGCGCTCGAGCTGGCCGGCGCCTCGGGGACCCCGGCCGGGGTGCTCGACACGGGCGGTGGCGATCGGCAGGTGCGCCTTCCCGCTGTCGACGGGCACGGCACGGGCGCGACGACGATCGTAACCCCCGACACCGTCCTGCCCACGGCCCAGGCGCGAGGAGTGACCGTGCTGCGCGACGGTGCCCAGGTCATCTTCTACGTGCCCGCCTCGGAGCTCAGCCACGTCGCCGAAATCAAGCTCGAGGTCTTCGCCACCAGCCCGATCGGCTCGGGGCCGCTGACCCCGCGCGCCTGGCGGGAGGTCCTTGCGGCCAGGCCCGCCGGTCACGCCTCCGTGGCGCCGCCTCCGAACCTGACCTGTGCGCGGCTTGACGCGATCCTCGACAGCCGCACCGATGTCTCGCCCCCGGATCTCGAGCCCGAGCTCGTGCAGGAGGAGCACGAGCAGGCCGCGCTCGAGGCCGACCTCGGCAGCCTGCGGGGCGCGACCCGGGCCGCACTCGAGCACGACCTCGGCGACGTCGCGGCGAGGATCGCGCGCCTCAAGCGCGAGGTCGCCGGCGTCGGCGGCGTGGCCACCGGGCTGGCCAACCTGCTGCGGACGTGCGTGTCGCAGGCCACCACGACGCCACCGGCGACCACACCGACGACCCCCACACCGCCACCCGCGACGCCCCCGCCCGCTCCCGCCGTCGGCGTCACCCAGACCGACGCCGCGGCGGATCAGGACATGGCGCCGCAGCCGGATCTCGCCTTCACCACGACGGCCCCGAGCGGCGTCCCCGTGATCGACGTCAACGACCAGGTCCGCTACCAGCAGTTCGAAGGGCTCGGCGCGGCCATGACCGACAGCTCGGCGTGGCTCATCTACGACAACCTGTCGGCCGCCAGCCGCCTCACCCTGATGCAGGATCTCTTCAGCACGGACGGGATCCACCTGAACTTCCTCCGGGTGCCCATGGGCGCGTCCGACTTCACGGTGAGCCCGATCGACAGCCCGGACCCCTACACCTACGACGACGTGCCCGCGGGCGAGTCCGATCCCGACTTGACCCAATTCTCAATCGCCCACGACCTGCCCTACATCATCCCGACCATCCAGCAGGCGCTCCAGATCAACCCCGACCTCATCATCTCGGCCAACCCGTGGAGCCCCCCGGCGTGGATGAAGGCCAACGACTCGCTCGACAACGTCGACCTCGGGGGGACCCTCCTCACCACGGCCTACCAGCCGCTGGCCGACTACTTCGTCAAGTTCATCGAGGCCTACGAGGACGAGGGGATCCCGATCGACATCATCGTCCCCCAGAACGAGCCGAGGTCACCGGGCGGGTCGGGCACCTCGTATCCCGGCCTGACCCTGCCCGAGGCCGACGAGGCCACCTTCATCTCCGGGGACCTGGAGCCGGCGCTGAGCGCCGCCGGACTCGACCCGAAGATCTACGGCAACGACCTGAGCTGGGACAAGCTCTCCTACGCCGAGCCGCTGGCGTCGAGCTCGGCCGCCGCCGACCTGAGCGGGATGGCCTGGCACTGCTATGCCGGCTCGCCAACGGTGATGAGCCAGCTCCAGGAGGCGGACCCCGGTCTCGATCAGATCGTCGACGAGTGCTCGCCGGAGATCAGGAGCTTCGGGGCGCCCGAGTACCTGATCTCGGCCCTGCGCAACTGGGCGAGCGTGGCCTCGGTGTGGAATGTGGCCCTCGATCCTGAAGGCGGACCCAAGCAGACCGACAACGGATGCCCGGGCTGCATCGGACTGGCCACCATCAACGAGCAGACTCAGGCCTTCACCTTCAACACCGAGTATTACGAGCTCGGCCAGGTGAGCGCCTTCGTGGAGCCGGGAGCGGTGCGGGTCGACTCGCCCAACTTCGTCACCTACGGAACGAACAGCTCGAATATCGAGACGGTGAGCTCAGGATTGGACGACGTCGCCTTCCTGAACCCGGACGGCTCACAGGTGCTCATCACCTACAACAACTCCACCGCCCCCATCACCTTTGCGGCGGAGTCAAACGGGAGCTATTTCAGCTACACGCTCCCGGCCGGGGCCATGACGACGTTTACGTGGTCCTAGCGTCCCGGACATCCCGGCAACGGCACCAGCGTCCGGTCCACGCGAGCGTTCCACTCCGCGGCGCGGGCCGCCGGTGCCGGCGCGAACGGCTGCCCGGACCAGCCGGTGACGGCTCGGATGCCGTGCAGGGCACTGACCGACCACACCTCGAGGCCGTCGAGGTCGGCGGGTGTGACGACCTCGAAGCGGACGTCGTGACCGGACCCCGCGGCGAGCTCGACGAGCAGGCGCCGCGTGACGCTGTCGAGAATCGGGGCCTCCGGCGATGTCGTGCACAGGGTGTCGGCGCGCCACCACAGGAGGGCGCTGAAGGCGCCCTCACGGACCTCCCCGGCCGGTCCGAGGAGCACGGCCTCGTCCGCGCCCGCGCGCCGCGCCCGATCGCGCACAGCGTGGAGCGCCGCCAGGTCCGGCCCCTTGATCCGGGGCTCGCGCCGGGGGTCGGGCCGGTCGTCGACCCAGAGCCGCGCGCTCCGAACCGCCTCAGGCGCGCTCCGAAGCCGCAGTCGCAGCGCCGGCTCACCGGCGTCGAGGGCCAGCTCAACTCTGGGAAACCAGCGCCCGGTGGTCGGGAGCGAGCGCAGGACCCCGGCCAGGAAGGGCGCCGTCACCGACTCGGCCACGCCGTGGCGGATCGCGCAGGCCGCCGAGAAGCGGGCGGCGTGGAGCGCGGTGCCCCGGACGAGGCCGTCCGCCACGAGCCAGGAGTCGACGACGTCGGGCTCGCCCCACGGTTTGCTCGCGGGAACGAGCTCGGCGCCGCCGGCGTCCCAGGCGAAGAGCGCGTCCTGGCCGGCGGCGGTACCGATCATGCCCCCGCGGCCACCGCGATCGCACCCGGGGCGTGCAGGGGCGCGGCGGCCTTGAGCATCATCTCGTCGAACTCGGCCTGGGGCTCGGAGTCGAGCACGACGGCTCCGCCGGCCCCGATGCTCATGACCTCGGGCGTGATCACCGCGGTGCGGATGACGATGCTCAGGTCGGTCGTGCCGTCGAGCCCGAAGTAGCCGAGCGCGCCCGAGTAGACGCCGCGGGCGGCTTCCTCCAGCGTGTCGATGATCTCCATCGTGCGCACCTTGGGTGCGCCGGTCATGGAGCCGCCTGGGAAGCACGCCTGTACGCACGCGACCGGGCTCACCTCCGGTCGCAAGCGACCGCGGATCGTCGATACGAGGTGGTGCACGGTGGCGTAGGACTCGACGTCCATGAAGCGGGGGACCTCGATGCTCCCGACCTGGCACACCCGGCCGAGGTCGTTACGCAGGAGGTCCACGATCATCAGGTTCTCGGCCTGCGTCTTGGCGCAGGCGCCCAGCTCGCGCCTCGCCTCGGCGTCCGCGTCGGGATCCTCGTGTCGGGGCGCGGTGCCCTTGATCGGCCTGCTCTCCACCCGTCCGTCGGGCTCGATGCGCAGGAAGCGCTCCGGTGAGGAGCTCGCGATGCTCAGGCCGTCGTGGCGCAGCAGCGCGGCGTAGGGCGCCGGGTTCGCCCGTCGCATGCGCAGGTAGAACCCGAGCACATCGTCGGGCGGGGCCATGCGCAGGGCGTTGGTGAGGCAGATCTCGTAGCTCTCGCCCTCGGCGAGCAGGCGGCGGCACTCGGCGACCTGGGCGAGATAGCGATCCTCGTCGCGCACCAGGAATTCCCGCAACCCGTCGGGGTCGGCGCCGGTCCCGTCCGGCGGGCGGTGATCGAGCTCGGGCGGGCGCTCCAGGACGGCCTCTGTGCGCTCGAGCCATGCGCGGGCGGGGCCCCTGGGCGCGCCCCGTGGGCACAGGGCGACCAGGTAGGTGATGTCGCCGACGTGGTCGACGACGACGAGCCGGTCCGCGAACATCCACATGGCATCCGGGGTCTCGGCAACAAACCGGCTCGAACCGCCGCACTCGGCCTTCAGCTCGTAGCCAAAGAACCCGACATAGCCGCCGATCAGCCCACAGGAGAGCTCAGAGGACTCGAG
>Ga0302325_10029638_pt1 | contig 11301 bp, 6 predicted proteins | sample Palsa_T0_2_FD_201948 | JGI IMG/M metagenome (GOLD analysis project Ga0302325, IMG submission 201948) | Peat permafrost microbial communities from Stordalen Mire near Abisko, Sweden - Palsa_T0_2 | ecosystem: Environmental > Terrestrial > Soil > Palsa > Peat permafrost | place: Sweden: Abisko...
CGACTTGCAGCGTGATTAACATCGCCCCGGCCTGGTGCAGACAGGAGGACGCTGTTGAAGCGGGATCATTGACGACGGACATCGTGCCGCCGATGACGCGCCGAGAAACCACCGCCGCCCAGCCGGCTGGTGTGACAAAGCTGCAGGCATTGGGCGCTGCGGCCTGCGCCGCCAATACACCGCTCCCCTGAATAAGAACCATCATGGATATGGCAACGCGGCGCGAGCGGTTAATCACTAGCATGGGCACTCCGCATTTTCTTAGGTTATGAGCGAGTTATGGCACTTCGTGCAGCGTGGTATTGAATAAGAAAGGGCCGCCAAACTCGGTAACGTCGCCGGCCTTCTTTCCCGCGACCGGCTGCAAGCGTGCTGATAATGGCTTATTCCACTTCCACGCAAGCGACGCCACATCGCCAAAAATGAGCGCCAGTTGACTGACGCTGATATCGCCAGGATACGGAATCGTGTCGAGACCGGTACCGCACACCGCGGAATAGGCGAGCAATGCATCGGTGTTGATCGTCCCCTCGGCCCAGCGCCGCGCCAGGACCTTATCCTCCAGAACCGGAACCATAAGGCCGGAGTATCCAATCTGCTTGACCGGAACGGCTTTGACCGCCGTAGTGATGATGAGCGCCGCCGTCATGGTGCCGCTCGATCCGAATTTCGCGCCGGTGTACGTTTCAATTGCCGCGCCGATGGATACCTCACCGAGCGGAGCCGGTGTGGGATCGACGCCCATGAACGTCCATCCCGTTGACGCTGCCACCTTGGCGGCGACGGCTTCGGCTACTTTGGCGTGAATCGTCAATTGCTTGGTGAGTTCCGCGACTGATCCATCGAAGTTCCCATGCGTGCGCGCGAATACTTCTTGAACAACGTTTGCGCTTTCGAAACCGATGGAGAACTGCTTGCCGGCGCCGGTGTGATAAGTGCCCGGATAGAAGGGTCCGTAGGGCTTCACCATCGCGGTCGCCGTAAAGTTGAAATTTCCATGGCTAGGCGGAGCATGGTCCGTCAAATAACGCACCAGCGCCGCGCTTTCACGGATTACGTTCCAATGAATGCCGTCGTCGGCTGCAATGATGCTATTCGCCTGAATATTGGGCAGCGTTGACAGGGCTTTTTCGAGCAGACGCATGACGTGCGGATCGTCCGAATCGCGCATCATCGCCGGCCCAACACTTGGAAGGAACCCTTCCTTGGCTGATAGATCATCAAACGTTTTCAACAGGCGCAGGGCGTCGTCATCGGATTTGCCGCCGATGAGTTCTCCAAGCGGCTGAGTCACGATGCGAATCGTCTCAGTCTTGTACCCGCGCTGAGCAAACTCGGCCTCGGCGGCGCGCAAGACAGTCAGGGCGTCGGCGATCTGCCGGTCGAGGGTCGCGGGGTCAAGACGAACAAATGCGGTAATCGCTCGGACCTTGGGCTTGGTATCGGTTTGCGCGTGACTGGTCGCGACCACGAACAGCAGCGCGAACGCTCCCACAATGCTCAACCGGCTATTCCTCACTGTCTTTCTCCTCTTAACACGCGCTCAGAAAAACACGACGTTGACGATCGCGTTGCCGATTCCGACCAGCGCTGAGCCGGAAATCAGGCCGGCGCAGATCGGCTCGCAGCCGTCCTTCCAGATGTCGTGGCCGCGGCTGCCCGGACTCGAATAGCGGCGGCCCATCACCCAGAACACCATGGCACCGACCCACATCGGCAGCGTGTATTCCGGCGGCAGCACTACGCCGAGGCCGATAGCCACGGCCGATAGCGGCATACGTTCCGGCGCGATGATCCTGGTGATCTCGATCGCAGCGGCGCAAGCCGCGGCGACGATCATCGAGATGACAGCCGAGTGCGGCAAATTGCCGACGCCTCTGGCGATCAGCTCTGCCACTCCCTTCCACTGCATTGCGCCGGGAAACGCGAACTGATCGGACACGATGGTCGCGGCCGAGCGCACGCCATCGTGGCCCGGCGGCAGAAACAGAAGGAAGAACAGCGGAATGCACACCAGCGCCCCGGAAAAGATCCCGATCACGTGGCCAATCGCCTGCTGTCGCGGCTTGGCGCCAAGCATGTAGCCGGGCTTGATGTCCGACAGCAGGTTGGCGGCGTTGGCAGAGACCTCCGCGGTCATCCCGGCGGGGATCAGGTTGCTGGCCGGATTGCTGCGGTCGATCGCCCCCATCGTGAACTGCGTAATCTTCGATAGCGCGCCGGTAGGCGTCCAGGACGTGAGCGCCATCGAATTGGTACAGATCACCGTCAGCACCAGGATCAGCGGCAGTGAGACGTAGGACAGCAGCCATGGCACGCCGAAAAACGAGTGCGTGACGCTGGCGCCGAGTACGCAGAATATTGGCACACCCACGTACGACACCCCGAGCGGCAATTCGATCGACCGCATCGGATCGGCAACGCCGGTGGCCGCGGCTTTGGTCGGGGTGCTTCGGCGCAGCGACTTGAACGCTGTGGTGAAGATCTCGGGGCGGCCCAGCAGACTGACCAACGAGCCGACCACCATCATCGTCACGGCCCACCACAGCGCCCACTGGTTGACGATCTCGATGCGCGATATTGGGACAACGACACCGCCTGCCAAGGTGCGCTGCACGATGTCGCCGCGCTGGATCATGATCGGGGCAAGGATTGTGTAGTTGACGAGCGTCCCGAGCAGGCAGCTCGTCGCCACCCGGATACCCATCAGCCCGCCAACGCCCAGCATCGCGGCGTCGAGTGTCAGACGCAGGCCGAGCTGACGCACGTCGGTTCCCAGGATCCTGGGTATCCATAGATTGAACTTGTCCGCCGCCGCGTAATAGTAGGTGTCGAGCCGGTCATGGAACGTCCACGGTTGCTTGAGCCCGGCCCACCAGTCCATCCGCAGCAGCTTGAACTGAAACAGCTTCATCCAGCCGTCGCTGATCACCAGCTGATAGAGGCCAGCACCGAACGCCGTGAGAGCGAGCAGCCGCGCCCTGAACATGCCGGCCGCAGCACCGCCGGTGTACAACGCATCGAGTACCACGCCGCAGGCGCGACCCTCGGGGAACGGCAGCTGGTCCTGATTGATGAAGCGGCGCTTGAGCGGAAACGCCACCAGCACGCCGAGTATCGCAACCGTCACCATCCATGCCAGCATCTGCCACCACGGGATGATGCGCCCGGTCACCAGCATGTAGGCGGTAAGGCTGGCAATCAGGGGCTGGGTCATGTAGCCCGCCGCGGTCGCTATCGACTGCGTGCAGTTGTTCTCGAGGATGGTAAAGTCCCGGGACAGCCCCGCGGCATGCAAGCCGCGAAAGATCGCAAACGAGAGCATGACCGATGTCAGGCCGACACCGAGGCCAATGCCGGTCTTGCCACCGATATACAGCGCCGTGGCGGCCAGCACGGCGCCGAGGAAAAATCCGGTCACGCCGGACCGGATGGTCAGCTGCGGGACATTGCCGCGGTACACATTCTTGAACCACCAGTCATCTTTCTTGGCCCGCGACCAGGTTTTAATCTGCTCGTCGCTCAATTGCTGGATTGCCATGCGCCATCACCCTCGCATCGGAAGCGTCGCCTCGAAGACCCCCCGGACGTCTGTACTCCCAAGCCGGGCGCGCCCGCATAGCCTAGCTTGTAATCAGGCCGCCCGTTTCCCGTCAGCAAGCTCATCGACATTGACGTCATCGGTGCGTGCTACACCCCGGTTGATCATCGATAGTGCACTGTGAGCTGCGGCTGAAGTCCGGCGCACGCCGACATCAGCGCGAAAAGCGCAGTGAATTCAAGCACAACAACTACGATCAGTTACCGGCGCCGCTCGCTGTAAGAGTCTGGTACGGCGCTTGCTTAGATTGTTGCATCGTCATGACGGGCAGGAGATGCAACTTGACCAGCACAGCAGTATCGAAGATCCCCGTGGCTACCCTGCTCAAGGTCATATTCTCGTGCGCGTCGTTGTGGCTTGGCGCATCGATGTCCGGCCTCGCCGCGGCAGCGGATCAGGCCCCTGGGCCGACGGTCAGCCGGGCGCTCGCGAAGCCGCTGAAGGCGGCGCAGGATGCGCTCCAGGCGAAACATTGGGACGCGGTACTTGCCAGCCTCAAAGAGGCGCAGACCACCGCCGGCGAGAAAACCGCCTACGACAATTTCGTCATCAATCAAATGCTCGGATTCGTCTACGTCCAGAAGCAGGACTTCGCTAGCGCGGCACCGGCCTTGGAGGCTGCCGCCCAGTCGCAGTACGCAACGCCGGAACAACAGAAGCAGTGGCTGCAGGCGGTCATGGGCAGCTATTTTGCCCAGAAGAATTACGCCAAGACCGTGGAGGTTGGCCAACAGCTGGTGAAGCGCGGCGCGACCGATGCCGAGACCTATACCACTATTGCCGATTCACAGGGCAAGCTGGGCGACTGGAAAGGCGCTGCCGGCACCATTCAGCAAGTCGTCGAGCATCAGAACAAGCCCGACAAGAAATTACTCGAATATCAGTGGAACTGCTACGTCAAGGTGAATGACAGCGCCGACGCGGGCAAAGTCATCGAACAGCTGGTGGCCTACTATCCCGAACCCGACTACTGGCTCAACGCGCTGGCGCCGCTATCGCGCATGGACATCAAGGACGCGCATCTGCAGCTCAACGTCTACCGCTTGATGAACGATGTCGGGGTACTCAAGCGCCCAACCGACTATGCCGAGATGGCCGAACTGGCGCTCGACCAGGGCTATCCGGCCGAGTCACAGGCGGTATTGGAAAAAGCATTCGCGCAGAAAATCTTTACCGAGCAGCGTGACAAGGACCGCTATCAGCACCTGCTCGACGGCGTCAGGCAGCGCGCCACCGCCGATCTTGCACAGCTCGGATCGAGCGAAAAGGACGCGGCCGCCGCGCCGACCGGCGACTCCTATCTGCGCGTCGGCGCCGCATACCTGAGCTATGGTCAGAACGACAAGGCATTGGCCGCGATCACCAAGGGGATCGACAAGGGCAACTTGAAATCCCCTGATGAGGCGCGCCTGCTGCTCGGCATTGCGAAGCTGCGGACCAAAAGCGCCACGGACGCAGAACGCGACTTCGATAAGGTCAGCATGTCGAGCAATACCGCCTACGCGCGGCTGGGAAGGCTATGGGCGCTGCACGCCGGGGCCGGATCGCACAGCCATAGCGTCTGAGGCGACGGCGCGCGGGACTTTGATGTAAATCAGGCTCCCCGCCTGATTGTGGTGTCGCCCGGCCGGTGTTGGTCCGCACCCGCTAAGACATACCAAGCTATAGTGCGATTTGGACCATCAAACTCGCGCTAGTTAGTCATATATCCCGGAGCGATCGCCGTCGAATCCGGGTCGCGGACGACTCTGCAGTGAAATTGCGCCACCTGATTCACCTGGTATGGGTGCCCGTGCTGCTGCTGGGGCTGCCACTGGCGGCGGTGTATTACCTGGCGTACACCGAAAGTGGACTGGCGGTCGTGGCGTCTGCCCTCAATCGGCGCCTCGGTCCGGTGACGATCCAGCTGCGCGGTGTAAGCGGCACATTGGCGCGCGGCGTGCACGTGGATCTGCTGGTGTTCGACCACCGCCGCGTGCATATCGAAGTCGAGGACGCCGACGGCCGGCTGGCGATCCTGCCGCTCGCCTGGCGCACGGTGCGCGTTCCGGTACTGCACATGGGGCGGCTGCTGGTGCACGCGCTGCCGCGCGGCGGCGAGCTCAGCGAGTGGAAGCCGCACTTTCTGCCGCCGCTGATGCACATCGATGCCGAGCACGCCGATGCGCGGCGCTGGCAGCTCATCACGATCAATGGTGACGAATACGACGGCACCTCCGTCGCCGCTGCCGGCACGGTGTATCCGCACATCGTGCACCTGTACTCGGGCACCTTCGACTACAACGGCGTGCACGCGCGCACCATCGGCGAAGTGCGTGCGGCGCAGCCGATCGGACTGAGCGGCACACTGCACTTCGATGCGCAGCCGCCCGGCCAGCCGGCCTGGACCGTCAATGCCCGCATCGGCGGCGACCTGGCGCAGCTTGCGCTCGATGCCGACGTCACCGAGCCGTTCGCCGCCGACTTTCATGGCGACATCCGCGACCTCACCGGCCACTGGCGCTGGCGCGGCCAGTCGCAGGTGCGGCACTTCGAGCTGGGCGCGTGGAATGCGGGCAATGCGCTCGGCATCATCACCGCCAGCCTTGCGCTCGAAGGCGATCGCGATGGTTTTCGCGCCCAGGGCAGCGTCGATCCGCCGGGCTTGCACGCCGGTCCACTGGATGCCGACTTCAGCGGTCGCTACAAAGCGCGCGTGCTGACGGTGTCGCGGCTGCGGCTGCGCCATGCCGCCTCCGGCGCGATCGCCGATGCGCAGGGCAGCGTCACCGTGGTGGCCGGCGGACCGCTGCTGGATTTGCGCGGCGAGTGGCTGCAGTTTCGCTGGCCGCTCACCGCCGCCGACGCGCCGCTCCACAGCGCGCGCGGCAACTATACGTTGCAGGGTGTGCGCCCCTATGCGATTGGCGCGCAGGGCGAGTTGCGCGCCGGCGAGCTGCCACCGCTGCAAGTCGCGCTGCACGGACGTTTCGCTCCCGGCGCCTTCACCGCCGACAGCGCCGAGGTCGAGGCGCTGGGCGCACACTCGCAGCTGAGCGGCGAGCTGCGCTGGGCCCCATCGCCATCCTGGCAGCTGCGGGGCCACATCAGCGAGCTCGATGTCGCGCAGCTGCGCCCGGGCATTGCCGGACGCCTCAGTTTTGCCTTGACGGCGGCCGGGCGCGGCTACAACACACACAGCGATCTCGACGCCACTTTAAGCGAGCTGTCCGGGGCCGTGCGCGGGCAGCACGCTTCCGGCCACGGGCAGGTTGCGCACCGCGGCGGCGACTGGCTGTTCAACGATGTGCGGCTGCAGTTGGGCGCCACCCGCATCGACCTGGACGGCCGCGCGGGCGCAGCGCTCGACCTGAATTTCGCGCTCGATGCCGCGGATCTGGGGCTGTTCCGGTCGGGTGCGCGCGGACGGCTCAGCGCCCGCGGCAGCGTGCGCGGCGACCTGCACGATCCAACGCTGGTTGCCAGTGCGCAGGGACGCGACATCGACTGGTCAGGGTTGCAGCTCGCGTCGCTCGACGCCGGCATCGCCTTCGACCCTCACGGCTCGGGCCGCGTCGATTCGACGCTGCAGCTGCAGGGACTGACGATCGCCAACCACAGCCTCGAGCAGCTCACTCTGCGCCTGGAAGGCACCACGGACGAACACCGCCTGGCGCTCGATGCGCGTGCGGAGGGCCTGACCCTGGCGGTGCGCGGCGGCGCGCACTATGCGGCCGGACAGTGGCAGGCACGCATTAGCAGTGCCGAGCTCGGCAATCACCAGAATCTGCACATGAACCTCGAGGCGCCGTCACAGATGCTGCTGTCCGCCGAGCGCATGCGCCTGGATCAATCCTGCCTGCACGATGGACCGGCGCGGCTGTGCGCTTCGGCCGCCATCGATCCGGCACAGCGCAACCTCGAGCTGCGCGCCATCGATCTGCCGATGCGCGCGATGACCGCGGGTCTCACCAGCGGCACCGAGTACGACGGCACGCTCGGCGTCACGGTCAACGCCACCGGCAGCGGCGGCGAGCCCTGGCGCGGCAGCCTGAACGCCAAGCTCGCCAATGCCGCAATCCACAAGCATTTCGTCAACGGACGCATCGAGACGCTGCAGCTGGGCACTGGCACGGTCGGCGCCCAGATGACCGAACATGAGCTGACCGGCGAGCTGGCACTCGATGCCGGCGATGCCGGGCGCATGGCCGGCAAAATCAGCGCCCGCGGCCTTGAGGCGGACTGGCACGACTGGCCGCTGACCGGGGAGCTGGCGCTCGACACCCATGCGCTGGGATTCGTCAGTGCGTATGTCTCGCCGATCGATCGCGCGCGCGGGCGTGTCACCGGAGAGCTGACCCTGTCGGGCTCAGCCGGCGCGCCGCGGCTGGCGGGTGAACTCAAGGTGATCGACGGCCAGCTGGACGCCTACCAGATCAATCTGTCGCTGCGCGAAGTGAATTTCACCGCACGGCTCGCTGACGATACGCTGTCGATCGAGGGCGCAGCGCTGGCCGGACCCGACGGTCACGCCAGCGTCAGCGGCAATCTGCGCTGGCGGCAGGGACTGCCGTACGGCGACCTGCATCTGGTGGGCTCGGATCTGCGGGTGCTGAACATTCCCGAAGCCCGGGTTGATGCCTCGCCCGATGTCGCGCTGCACATGGAGGGGCGACGCATCGATCTGCGCGGCACGGTCACGCTGCCGTACGCGCGCATCGAGCCGGCGCACCTGGCCAAGGCGGTACTGCCCTCGAGCGATGAGGTGATCGTCACCCAGGATGTGTCGCCGCCCGAGACCCAGATCAAGGTGTTCAGCGACATCACGCTGGTGCTGGGCGAGCGCGTGACCGTCAATACCCAGGGCCTGTCCGGACGCCTGTCCGGCAGCATCACAGTGACCTCCGATGACACCGGCATCAATCGTGGCAGCGGCGAGCTCAAGGTCGAGGAAGGCAAGTATCTGGCCTATGGCCGCAATATGGACATCGATCGCGGGCGGCTGCTGTTCAGCAACGGTTTCATCAGCGACCCGGGGCTGGATCTGCGCGCGGTCAAGAAATTTCCCGACATCACCGCCGGGGTGAACGTGCGTGGCACGCTGCGCTCGCCGCGCATGACCTTTTTCTCCGATCCCGAGGTCGCACAGTCGCAGATCGTGTCGCTGCTGCTGGCCGGCGGTTCGCTCGAGAGCCTGCAGAATTCCAGCGACCCGGCATCACGCGCCAACGCCGGCCGGTCCGATGCGCTGATGCAGGGAGGCGCCATTCTGGCGCAGCAGATCGGCGGCCGTTACGACATCGAAGCCGGGGTCGAGCAGGACATGACCAACGAGACCTCGCTGGTGCTGGGCCGCTATCTGTCCCCGCGCCTGTACGTGAGCTACGGCGTCGGCCTGGTCGAGGCCATCAACACGGTCAAGATGCGCTATACGATCGGCGATCACTGGACCATCAAGACCGAGGCCGGCACCCAGCGCAGTGCCGACCTGGTCTTCACGATCGAGAAATAACGCTGCGCCTACTTCTTGCGTCTTGCCTTGGCCGGCTTGCGCTTGGCGCGAGCGGATTTCCTGGCCGCTTTCCTGGCGGGCTTCCGGGCCGATTTCTTCGCTGACTTCCTGGCCGACTTGGCAGCGCCCTTCCTGCCCGCGGCTTTTTTGCCGGCGGCCTTCTTGCGCGCTGCCTTCTTGGCGGCCGGCTTTTTCTTCTTTGGTGCCGCCTTTTTGGCCGCCGGCTTTTTCGCAGCCTTCTTCTTCGGGGCGGCCTTCTTCGGGGCGGCCTTCTTCGGGGCGGCCTTCTTCGGGGCGGCCTTCTTCGCGGTAGCCTTCTTGGCCGCCGGGCTGGCGCTGGACGGCGCCGCGGCTGGAGCGGGCTTGGCCGGGGCCGGGGCAGGCTTGGCCGGGGCCGGGGCAGGCTTGGCCGGGGCCGGGGCAGGCTTGGTCGGGGCCGGGGCAGGCTTGGCTGGGGCCGCCGCGGCGGCCTTAGGCGCGGGTGGCGTGGGCGCGGCCGGCTTGGGCGCCGGTGGGGCGGCGGCGGGCTTGGGCGCCGCTGGCTTGGGCGCCGGCGGGGTCGTGGCGGGGGCGGCGGGCTTGGGCGGCGCTGCCGGTTTGGCGGGCATCGAATGCACCGCGAACATGGCACCGCTCGGATCGATGACCTGCGCGATACGCCCGCCGCCCGGCACTTCCAGCGGTCCGACGATGACACGCCCGCCAGCCGCGGTCGCCGCGGTGGCGGCGGAATCGGCACTGGCCACTTCGGCGTACGGCAGCCAGTAAGGGCGCGACGAGCGCTCCTGGTTGAGCTTGTAGATGCCTCCGTGCTGCGCCCCGTCGCTGCCGAAAATCAGGTACACCCCCTGCGGGCCCATGTCCATGCGATGCAGCGCCTGCCAGCCGAACAGCTTGCTGTAGAAGTCGAACGCGGCCTCGTAATTGCTGGTCGCCAGTTCCATCCACGCAAAGCTGCCGCGCGGCGGCGTGGCGGGGGGTAACGTGCCGTCCCCGGCCGGCTTGAACACCGCGAAGGCAGCTCCCTGCGGGTCGGCCAGGATGGCAAAGCGGCCGACGCTCGGGATGTCGTGCGCGGCGCGCTTGACGGTGCCGCCCAGCCGCTCGGCCCCCGCCACCGTCGCCTCGATATCGGCGGCGCCGATGTAGGGCAGCCATTGCGGCTTGGCACCCGCGGCCCGGGCCTCATCCGGCACCGCCATCATGCCGGCGTAGTAGGCGCTGCCGACTCCGAACTGGGTGTAGCTCTTGTCCACGGCGGACGGCTGCGTGTGCCAGCCGACCACCTTGGAATAGAAGGTGGCCGCTGACGCCGTGTCCTCCGTCATCAGTTCCTGCCACACAAACCGACCGTGAAAGCTTCCCTGTGCCATGGCATTCCCCTTGTTTTACGTGCTGCGCGTCATGAATTTTATCGCGCCCGGATGTCACTAAAGATAACTGAAGCGTCCACCTGCCGGTAGTGCGAAAGATGGCAACCGGTTGTGACATGCGCGCGCCAGTGACCGGGCCGGCCGGCTCCTCCGGCCGCACCGGAAACGACCCCGGGGTGGTCCGCCGCGACCCCCGCACTTGCCACCTGCTGCATTTTTATGCATAATTTCGATAATTTATGCACAGGTTCCCATGCTGACCGACCACCATCAATTCGAACGCCGCAACGCCATCCTGCGCATCCTGCGCGGCGGCGTGGTGCATCGGCAAAGCGACCTGGCACAGCTGCTGCGGCGCGACGGCTTCGACGTCACGCAGTCCTCGGTGAGCCGCGACCTGCGCGAACTGGGCGTGCTCAAAGCCAGCGGCCGCTATCTGGTGCCGCCGGACGAGATCTCGCGCGCCAACGGGGATTTCGGTGCGCTGGCACCGTTCGTGCGCGCGGTGCGGCCGGCCGGCTCGTCAATAACCGTGATCAAAACCACTATCGGCGCCGCGCCCAGCGTCGCCGTTGCGGTGGACAAAGCCGAGTGGCCCGAGGTGGTCGGCACCATTTCCGGCGACGACACCATTTTCATTGCCACCACCGACGCTCGCGCGCAGCGACGGCTGATCGAACGACTCAACACCCTGTTTCGCAGCTGAGAGATCCCATGAAAGCCGACGCCTCGCCCATCGTGCTGGCCTATTCGGGCGGTCTCGACACCTCGTTCCTGGTGCCCTGGGTAGCGGAGAATTATCACCGCCCCGTCATCACGGTGACGGTTGACACCGG
>Ga0302325_10029639_pt1 | contig 11301 bp, 4 predicted proteins | sample Palsa_T0_2_FD_201948 | JGI IMG/M metagenome (GOLD analysis project Ga0302325, IMG submission 201948) | Peat permafrost microbial communities from Stordalen Mire near Abisko, Sweden - Palsa_T0_2 | ecosystem: Environmental > Terrestrial > Soil > Palsa > Peat permafrost | place: Sweden: Abisko...
TAGTAATTGATCATACTATTTGAAATAATTGTTAGAGCCACGGAAAACACCTTAAGCGGAGCGGTCCTACCTTCGCCAGATCATCCAAGTCAATCGTAATCTCGTCCTCATATCTGTCTGCGACCTTTTGAAGCAGATCCTTATACTTCAGCTTGGGCATCTTCGCCTGACTCCTTGCATCTCGTCGCGCATTCTGTCCCTCCTCCTCCTCATCATCATCCATAAAATCGTACTCGTCGCTGAAATCATCTTCGTCAATGTTCATGTCACTCAAAGCGCTTGCGAGACCCGACTTTGGAGAGGTCTTAAAGCTCTGGAGGAAGTCCTCAAATGCGTCTGAAATAGTGAGCATATGTGCGACGGTAATCGTAGGCTCTGGCTTACTCTGGTGGTCATCATAGTTGACAGGCGCCCTGTATTGAAGAAGCGCCATCTTGCGCAAGCCCCTGAATTATAGACGGAAAGTATAATCTAATCTAATGAAAAGATGGACACAGCTGAAATCTTCGAGAGTTCGTAGGAACACTTGGAAGCAGAGGGGAAAATGCGCTGGAGAAGGAATTGGTTGTGTTCGAGGTGGGTTGTCGTAAAGAAGGTCGATAATCAGATGGCGGGAATTTGCAATGATGTCTCGTTTCCAATTTACGCGCTCCAACGCGAAGATCGTTCAGGGGACGCGACGCGACGCGTTTTCAAGCCACAACGGGCATCAGCCACAATACCGGGCCTTGCTCAGCCGAGGCTCACAGTGACCTGACGAATGTGGGAGACTGAGAAATCCAGAGGGAATTGTTGAAGTTTCACATCGCGTTCCTCTCTTCTCTTCATTTTCCACTTTGCTTCTCGCCATGGCGCCCGATTCGAGAAGGCGCAGTAGCCAGGCTACTCTTACAGAAATATCTCTTGTCCATAATCTCAAGAATTGCTTCGTTAATCTCCCGTCTTCTCTTTGCTCGCTGCTAGTTAATGTAAATACCGTTCGTTTCCCGGTCTTTCTAATGCTGCGCATCACTCACAACTCTATAGCTAGCCCAAAATGTCATCATAGAATTGAACTACCGAGTTCCACCTCCTCCGAGCTCAAGTCAAACGAATGGCGCGCCAACACAAAGATCCATCTATGTAGGATGGACTGGAATGCAAAGCAAGATCAAACCAGCACCCGTGGTCAGCAGAGATGGGATAAGTAGCTCGAGAGGAAATACGTCTGGTCGACAGCAAGATGTACCTCTCGTCGAGATCGATGCTACATTTGCGCACGCTTTGGGACTTTCGGATGGGCAGAAGGTCACGGCGAGCATTCATGTCGATCCTCCAGTGGCACATACGGTCAACATTGAGCCTTTGACATCGGAGGACTGGGAAATCATGGAACTGCATGCGACGTTTCTAGAGATCAACCTTGTCAATCAAATTCGAGCTTTACCTAATCCGAGTTATGTCCCAGCGAATGGACCTAGACCTCCAACCTATCCCCTCACGCTGCACTTGTCACCAACTTCCACCGCCAACATAATCGTCACATCTCTTGTTCCCGAACTCCCTTCGAACTCCCCATTCGCGAAGCTATCCCCTGATGCTGAGGTGATTGTCGCACCCAAATCGAGGTCAAAACCGACCCGAAGTTTAGGAGAGGATCGTAGTGTCACGTCTAGGAAGAGTGTAGGAGGGCGAAGTGGTGCAAGTACTGTGCGCCGAAGGAGCGGCCGGGAAGAGTCCCGACCAGTTATGTTCTTCAGGGGGCTTGACCGAAGTATTTGCGGAGAGTGGTTTGACAATACCAAGGATGTACAGGACCAGGGATTGAAGATTTGGGTGGACCGAGATGTGTTGCTTTCGAAGGCACTGAAAGGCTTGACTTGGGCTTGCGTTACAGTAGTCAAGCCAGCAAGCTTACAAGTTCCAGTCGAGCCCCAGAAATTGCAACAGGAGTTGGAGAAATTAGGTGAAGCAGGGAAAGTTGCGACGAAAGTGGTAGCACGACTAATGCCATGGGATGATCCGCCAGATAGCCAGCATGTCGCACTATCGTCAGCACTCTGTGCTTCACTGGGCAGTGAGGGTATCGTGGGTGGCGTTGTCAAATTAGAGCCAGCTCCACAACAGGTTTCAAAGGCACCAAATCCTTCGAAGGATCCTTCTCAACCTGCAACGAAATCTACCACTCAAATGCTTAAGATTTATCCATTTTCATCTGCAACCGGAAAGGCATCTGAAGGGCTCAAATTTGGAGGAGAATCAAAAGCGGAACGTGAAGAAGCTAGCCGGCGGATCTTGAAAATGTACGGTAAGCAAGGCTCCACCTCCAATGGGGTTCTGGATGGGCCACTGACCGATGGCTTCATTCTGGGAGCACCATCTACTCCTGATCGGTTATCAACTTGGGAAGGAGGTATTCTCCGATTCGACCGTTCACCATCAGAGTCTGGAAAGCAGCCTTGCAACTGGTTTCTTGGCTCTGAGAGGAAATTTACAGTTGAAGTCCAGAGTGCTGTTCCACGGCCATGGTCCGTCTCCAAAAGCAATTCTGTTGGAGATCCCTTGCCAGAACAAACTCCAACCCTCGTAGGTATTGACGACTTGATCAATCAACTGCAATCACATCTATCGCACATGTCCTCGGTACTTCTTACTGGCGCTCTGGGTTCTGGCAAGAGCTCTGTTTCGCATCTTTTGGCTCATCGTCTACGATCCGAATTGCTTTTCCACACTACTTATTTCTCATGTCGAAAGTTGGTCACCGACGAAACTCGAGTATCAACCATCAAGGAAACATTTACTCGCGTGTTCATGAGTGCGTCATGGGGTGCAAGACTTGGTGGAAAATCTCTGGTCATCTTGGATGATTTAGACAAGTTATGTCCCATCGAGACGGAACTGGAAGTGAGCGGGAATGGTCGTAGCAGACAGATCAGCGAATGCCTTTGCGCTCTCGTTCGACAATATTGTGGACGAGAAAGTGGAGTCGTACTTCTCGCAACAGCCCAAGCCAAGGAGTCTCTCCACAACGTTATCGTCGGCGGTCACGTAGTCCGTGAAATAGTTGGCTTGAAAGCACCCAACAAGGAAGGGAGAAGGCGAGTGATGGAGATGGTAGTGAAGCAAAACATGGTTGAACTAGATGTGCACGAGAAGAGGAGTGCTTATGGCAGTCGTCCAGCAACAGCAGATGGTAGTGCTAGTGAAGGAGAGGATGGAGGTTGGATGGAAGGGGCTAGCGTAGCAAGTCATCCAAATTCACCCAGCAAAACTGATGGATTCGCTGTCTCCCCTGATCTCGACTTTCTCGATCTGGCTGGCGACACCGATGGATATATGCCGGGGGATCTGGTATTGCTCGTTGCTCGTGCTCGAAGCGAAGCCCTAATTCGTTCAGTGTCGCAAGCACCTAAGAATGTCGAATCGACGATTGTCCAACTGAGTCGTGACGATTTCACTCGCGCTCTGAAAGGCTTCACACCAGCATCTCTACGCAACGTTACCTTGCAAACAAGTACCACCACCTTTGCTTCCATCGGTGGGCTGCACGATACCCGCAAAATTCTCCTCGAAACACTCCAATACCCTACCACTTATGCACCTATCTTTGCCCAATGTCCACTTCGACTGCGGTCCGGTCTTCTACTCTACGGCTATCCTGGCTGTGGGAAGACGCTGCTCGCTTCTGCGGTAGCGGGCGAATGTGGTTTGAACTTCATATCCGTTAAAGGTCCGGAAATACTTAACAAGTACATTGGTGCATCCGAGAAGTCAGTCCGCGACCTCTTCGATCGTGCAGAAGCTGCTCGCCCTTGTGTTCTATTCTTCGACGAATTCGACTCCATCGCTCCAAAACGAGGACATGATTCTACAGGTGTCACTGATCGTGTTGTAAACCAGCTTTTGACACAAATGGACGGCGCAGAAGGCCTGTCTGGTGTCTACGTTCTTGCTGCTACCTCCCGACCTGATCTCATTGACCCTGCACTCCTTCGTCCTGGACGTCTCGACAAATCCCTGATCTGCGATCTGCCCAACCTCGACGACCGAATCGACATCCTCCGCGCACTTGGCACAAAGCTAAAGCTCAGCCAAGAAGTCCTCTCCAACCTCCCCGAAATCGCAGCCCGAACGGAAGGCTACTCCGGAGCAGATCTCCAAGCACTAGTCTACAACGCTCATCTCGAAGCAATCCACGACGTCCTGGGTGATCACGACAACGCAGACGTCGGAAGCGCGAATCGCACAAACGGCATCACCTCAACGACCACCGGGACGAAAAATTTTATCCAATTCCGCTACGGCGAAGAAGAGGATCGTCTCGAAGCAGCATCACGGTCGAAATTCGGACACAACAAATCCAAACTCCTCGCCGAACGAGCGGCCATCTCTGCCAAACTCGCAGAGATCAAAGCCGCGAAGAAACGAGCAAAATTGGGAAATAAGGGACAGGAAGAGGGAAAGGGGCAGAGGGAAGAGAAGGAGCAGCAGGAGGTGGTGATTGCGTGGAAGCATGTGGAGAGTAGTTTGCGGAGCACGAGGGCGAGTATCAGTGCTGAGGAGAGAAGGAGGTTGGAGGCTATTTATAGGGAGTTTGTCGTCGGGAGGAATGGGGAGATGAGGAGTGGGGAGGGAGGGAGGGAGGTTGGTGGGAGGACGAGTCTGATGTAGGAAAAGTTTATATTTGGGAATAAATAATCGATGATCGAATAAGAAAATGCTGAATGACATGGTTTCGGATCTTACAGTCAATGAACGAACAGATTCATCATGGTTTTCTGAGAGGTGGAGTCATAGAGGGAAGGTGCGTTCGTTCAAAGGTGATCATGTGACTCGCTCGCTTCGCGTCTGTTGACTTCGCGTCTCCTTCTTTCTTTCCTCTCCAATACAACACTTCCTTTCCCCATCATCCACACATTATCACCATCATCGCGACGATGATACTATACTTTGTTTGATTCTTGATCCTTGATGATCGATATCTAGATATCACTGATATGTTTCAAGGTGAGCAGTACCTTCCTGAAGGTCCGGGTGGATGAGGCTGCAGCAAAGGCAGCATCATCAAGCATGCATGATGCACTCTACCCATAATTATTGCCATTACTAGATGAATATAATTATAGAAATTCTACTAACAACTGTAGCATCACGTCAAAGGTGACGCTATCAGCGTGCGTCCGAGTTCTCTCCAGAGCGCCACATCATTCAGCAGCACACAGCGAGAGGCTCTCGCATCCATCTCCACTGGGACATCAATTCAGTAAGTTTAAAAGCGAACTGACTCCAGAACCTTCTCGCTGACACCACTTGAAGAAGTCGACAACATGGCCCCTAAGTCTTCGCAGCGGACTTCGCTTGGAGCTTCACAGCCTCAACCTTTCCAAACCGCGATCAACAGACTCTGCCAGACGATCGACGATGCCAAGAAAGGCGCTGGAGAAATCAAGTACTTGTAATGCTCTTCCAACCGCTTTCGCTCATTAACACGATGCAGAGCACAAAGTATCGTAAACAAACTCAGAGAATTCCTGAAAGAATATCGAAATGCCTCCAAGACACTCGACCCAGCAATCATCACTGAAGTTGTTGCAAGCCTCGAGAACGATGAAAGTAACATCTGCAGTCGCTTAGATTCTGCAATCCTCTGTGCACTGGTGGAAATAGCACTGCAGTCAGACACGTGCATTTACGGCGAGCGTCTATTGTACTTACTTGCAGTGAGTTCCTGGAGCCCGAATCCAAGGATCCCAATGCTGATTGATTACAGGAATCACTCTTCAATGACTCGAAAGATCCCGAAAAACAGAAAACCATCCAGGAGAGAAAGGATTGCATTGGAAAAGAATGCCTGAAGCAATTACTCAGATATTTCCTCGACACCAACGTTCACGCTACAATGCGAAGATGGGTGAGTGATACTATCAACCACATGCGTGCTTTGCTAAGTTTTTCAAAAGGCTGGTGTCCTCTGCGTTCAAATCTTTCGCAACTCAGACGAGAATTTTAGGCGGCTGGAGATGGGGCCTGATGAATACAGGTGAACAATCATCAGAATGCTCCTCAAGCTTAATGGAACTAACAATCAAAATCTAGGCACAACATTGGACGACTGATATTCGACGAGCCGGATGAAATACTGAGGATGATCCACGCTCAGCTAGTCCGAGTCCTGCACGAAGCTGAAATGCCGCTCAAACACTTGTTCCCTGCGGACATTGGCGAAGATATATATGCCGACTTTCCACCCTCCACTCAGGACGGGATTGGATGGGGAAAATTATTCCAGGATTATATGGACAGCTTGTATGAAAATAAGAAAGTTGAGCTCCCGAATGAGTGCGTACATTCTCCACCCGTTTTGAGATTATTTGCTAACACGAATTCCAGAATCGGCAACCTGTTCTTTCCCAGTGCCGTAGCTTTGACTCCAAAGCGCAGATTTGGTGTCCCAGGTCACCACGCGTACGTTTTCGTGAGCGACAATGAAATAAGTATCCTGTCCCCAGCTCAGTCAACCTTCTTTGACCAGATTCTGGACATCGAGTTACACTCAATTCAACGAATGGCAATTATCATCGAAGCAGAATCCCAGAAAGCTTTTGAGATACTTCTCGAGATGGCTGAGATCGGAGAAAATGCCTGCTTTCTAGACTCGGACAGAATCGAGCTCAGACACATATCTCTACGATGGACGAAGCCCGATCACGTCGATGCCTTTAAAAAAGAGATGATTGGCCTCTGCCCTGATCTGGAGGTAATTGATATAGACAACATCATGGATCTCAACCCTACAGGCTCAGATAATCGTAGACCACCCTCTCAGATGTCCGACGAAGTCATAGTTGGGGCACCAAAGGGACGTCGGAATGAGAATCCGCAGTTGAAAGCATCTCATGGAGCACAACCAAAGGCGAATTCCATCCCTGAAACACAAATGGATGATTTGCAAGACTCGGTCAAAGCAGTTACTCCAGTTGCACAAGATGAAGATGACGACCTTTATAGTGCAACTCCACGAATAGCCAAAGAAGTGACGAAAGCCACACTCGCAGAGACCAAGTCGGCGTCTAAATCAACCGTGCCTCCTCGTACTCGCAAAGCAGGGGTAAAGCCAAAAGCGAAAGTTCCAATTGTCCAACGTAACCTTCGTAGCAATCCAATTGCCTCCGCAAGTCAGGGAACCAATGGCAAGCAGACGAAATCTGAGCCACACCCTATTTCTCAGCGTTTTTCTGCAAACCAAGCGAAGGCTCGCAAGACACAATTTACTAGATCTAGTCAGATCACAGACGATATTGAAGATCCCGAAGTGGAGCCGGCCAATAAGCGTCAGTCAAAAGGTGCTCAAAAAGCTTCAATCGTTTCAACCAGCATCGGTGGGATCGTTTCGAAGAGTGTCCCAAGTCAACCAAACGACAGAAAAAGGGACATGCCGCAGAGAACATCTCAAGTCTCACAAGCCAGAATGGATGTCAACTACCAACAACTCAACGACGACTTCATCACCAGCACAGACGAATTGGCCGCATCTGCTCTAAAGGTTGCAGCAGCAGCAAACCAAACTCGGGATAAGGCACCCGCACCTTCAAGCTCCAATACGCAGACCAAGAAATCAAGCAAAGTAGCGGCAATATCGAGTCAAAAGAAGCGATACTCTTTAAATTTACCCACAAAGTCTACCGAGATCACTGTTGATGAGTTTGACTTCCCTGTCAACGGTGACGATGATGAAGTTTCCCAGAAAGCCAAGGGTAAGAAGGCCACCAACGCACGAAAGGCCACTTCCAAGACTGCAGCATCGGCGAAGGTTACCAGCAAGACCGGTACTGAAGGGACAAAGGCAGATGCAAAAAAGCGACAATCTGCGCCTGCAGCGCTCGGTCAACCCGCTGCGACACGCAAAAGTCAGCGCGTGGCAGCCGCCAAAGCAAATGAGCAGCTTCGGAACGCCGACAGAAGCGACGCTGAGCAGAGTGACGTCGAGGAGGAGCTGGTACCTCCCAAACCAAAGACCACCAAGGAAGGCAAGAGCGATGTAAGAGCTGCTACGAAGGCTAAAGTCACTTCGAGACATGAAGTTGCTGCTAAAGCAGTTCCTGCCATTAACCATGAGTTGGAAATGTCATTGCCACAACAGGTTGCAGTCCGAAATAACTCCATTGGTTACATGGATGCCGAAGAATTGCATGAAGCCACATCGAAGCAACCATTGAAGAAACCGGCAACTAAGACGCTGGGCAAATCTGTGATCAAGGATGGTCAAGGCGCTGCAAACATTTCCAAACCGCCCAGTGAGAAGAAACGAAACTCGGGCCTAGATCTTGCTTCTAAGTTGGGCGATTTACTTGGGCACGTCAGTGATAATCCACCGGAACTAGAGTTTCAAAATTTGACTGTTGGGAAGGAGCTGGATAAGTCTGCTGAGCCACATAAGCGGAAGTTAGCCAAGACGGACATTGATGACGTTCTGAAGGCTTCAGAGGTCGCGGGATCAGCGGACCGGAAATCCATCCGCGCAAATTATGAGAGAGAGACTCCTGTTGTCGAGATGTGGGAGATATCTGACGACTCTTCTTCGCCGATTGGGGAGTTGGGGCAATCCGCTGTGTCTCCTTCGCAAGCCAATTCCAAAGCCGATCAGGAAAAGACCTTCAGGAAGCCTGATATTCCAACTCGTCCGAAGGATACACCAAAACAAACTGCGAAAGGAGAATCGTTCGCATCCAAGAGCAAGCAAACTGACACAACGGTCAATGAGAAGACAGAACGGAATATGGTCTTGAGTGAAGTTATTGACGATAATGTTATCGAGGCTGCGCAGGACACTTCGATTGAGATCGTCGACCAAGACACAAAGGCAGGCATCATCAAAAGAAAGCGCAAGGCGGATCAGGACGTGACGACAACACCGAAGAGACAGTGTGCAAGTCAGGCTTCTGCTGAAGTGCCTTCTTCTCCGCCATCGAGTCCTCCAATCATAGCAAAGCCAAGACCCAAGCAGCTAAAGAAGCTACAAAAGCCCACCGAGAATATTTCTCCCCCTCGAAGAAGCCCCCGGTTGCTGGATCAAGCAAGAAAAGCAGCCGAGTCTCTACACCAAGCTACCGCTAATGAAACTTCTATGGGAAAGGATCCAGATCGTAAACCACATCTAGTCAGCTTTGGCAGCAGAGGAGCGCTCAACCAAGGAATCTCTAGCACGACCAAGGCCGACAAGGCTCGCTCACCCATGAATAATGTGCCAGAAGAAGAATATCTACCAATTCGTGAAGGGAATAGGGAGACGAAGCGAAAGCGCGAGAGACGTGGCGCCGTGGATCCCGAGAGTCCACCAAAGAAGCGCCAAAGCATTAGTCCTTCGGAGTCCACGGCTGCAGATGCCTACGGTAATGGCGATTTCCCAGTCATTGATGACAGTCTGCGAGTTGAGACAATTAAGACAACCTCCACCCAGACTCGGCGAAGGAATAAACCTCCAACAAGACCAAGCTCTCAAGCGTCAAGAGTCGATAAGAATGGCAGTCCAATTGCTTCTTCGCAGGAAGATCATTTTGGAAAACTTCGGGAGCGGCTCGCCGAAAACAGACGTGGCAATAAATCTCAAGTCCCTGCGTCCGCTTCGGTTGAGCCTCCCGTTACTCTTCAACCGCACAGACTCTCTGAGGTATTTGGACCAAAGGTGGTGCTAGAAACCAAACTAAAAGGTCGATTTTCCTCACCCAAGGAGACCGCCACTCGATACGTCGCTCATGAAAAGACTACAAATGGCGCCTACCAAGAAGTTGCTACCAAGCAAGTCGTTGCCCCAGAAAAGAAGCTTCAAGATCCGTTCACTGAACATGGTCGGAAGTCTAACGGCTTTACCGAGCGTCTGATGAGCGATTCTTCGACGGGAAAACATACTGCTACATCGAACTTGGTCGAGGCGATGGTCGAGCTAACTCTCCCATTGCACAAACGAAAAGAAATGAAACCCAGTCGTGTGTCAAAGCCGGCTCAGCGTACGCAGCAGGATAGTCTTCGTGAGGGAACTCGCATCGAGGTTGAGAGTCAACAATCATTGCCTAGTGATATGACAATGGGCACCTCATATGAGTCTCAGTCTAGTGGATCACCTCGAATGGCACTCAGCGAACGACCGATTATGAACAATCCGTGGAATGTTGCTGTCAGACCGCACTACGCCAACATCCACGAGGCCATCCACAAGATTGCTGATGTGAGTACAATATCATACTTTAATGGAGACTGCTAATACGTGCTCTAGGAAGTCATTATTCGGTTGGAAGACGAGGAAGCGAAGATGGGTCTTCTTGTAGAGCAATACAAGCAGGAAGGCAGCAAAATTCTTAGCAAACTCGAACAAAGACGTGAACAGGAGAGAGGGACTGTCATGCAAACTCTCCACCAGAAGAGAATAGAGATGGTATCCATTTATTCCGAGGCGAAAGAACTCGTCGTGGAGACTACCAATGACCTCAAGGAGCACTCAATCAGTCATTTCGAGCGTGAATGGAGAAAGAAGCAGGACGCGCTTCGAGCGGAGATTTCTGAGGGCCGTAAGGTTTCTGAACTCTGAGGTATCGGGACTCGGCTAGGGTTTGAGATTTAGCAAGGGTTAATGAATGAATGAATGAGTGAATGGCAACTGCTGTGATTGTGCGACGGGTAATAGTAGTATTAATGTTGCAACATCTTGCAGGATGAGTGGGCGCTAACAGGTGCTGAATGTGAAGACGAGGATTTGCAGATTTGCTACTGCTTTGAGCGATTTTCATTATGGGCATAACATCGAAGATGGATGGCTTAGCAGATATGCGAATGGATGAGCTCTGTTTCAAAAACATCGATGATTTGAATTGTGAACCCGGACCGTGAATCACGTAGTCATTTATTCCAAATATAAAATACCAAGCGAAGTTGTTGTCTGAGCCTCGAAGGCTGAATCAGGCAGCTCGAGCTTGCAGGGGCGTGAATGACGTCCCAGATATGCCGAGACAAAGGCCAATTCCCCACCAACCCTTCCTTTCGAGACTCGACAACGACGACAACGACGAACGATAATAGTGAATCATTCACAACTCTACTTCTTCTCACCCCTTCCCTTGTTCTTCCGACCTGCATCTGCGCGACTGCAAGATCAGCTTCATTCGAGCCGCCAACCCCATAGCCTCACCCCACCTCGCACCCTGCAGCTGAGTCGGAGAAAAAGCAAAAGGAAAATGGTCCGCGAAGGAGGCTTCCACCCTTTCAAGGGAAGAGTCAGCCGGCATTTTGGGGACTCGGTGCGTATCCCTCCCGTGAATTCTCCCTTATCGG
>Ga0302325_10029642_pt1 | contig 11300 bp, 14 predicted proteins | sample Palsa_T0_2_FD_201948 | JGI IMG/M metagenome (GOLD analysis project Ga0302325, IMG submission 201948) | Peat permafrost microbial communities from Stordalen Mire near Abisko, Sweden - Palsa_T0_2 | ecosystem: Environmental > Terrestrial > Soil > Palsa > Peat permafrost | place: Sweden: Abisko...
CCGCCTTCCTCCAATGATGGCCCAGCATAACCGATTAATTAAGACATCAGATCGAGATGAACGGAAAATTAAAAAGCCATTTCCCATCCCTCTCGTATGCTCGTAGACTATAAGCGACGCAACAGCCTCCAAAATCCGTCAGAAAAGGCTGGAAACAGTCAAACTATGACAAACCAATAGATTTCCACTGGCTCAAGCTTATTTGTATCTATTTAAAGTCTTTCAGATCCTGTACGCTTCAGGAATGTGAATCAGAGATAACGTTACCATCCGCTGCGCGTGGAACGGAACGGAGTGTGAATTTGACCCCGTGCGCTCCTGAAATTATCAAAGAGGATTCCAATGCAATGAGAATTGCCATCAATCTGATCAATTATCTTAAATTGCGGACAGATCAAAAAATGATAACGCCGAGGACGTGACTCGGACACCAACCGTGACTCGCTAATGTTAGCGGCACATACGATATGCCGATATAACTCGGACCTCGTTTTGATACATTGCGCATCCCTTGATGTTGTCAGTCAAAGCATTGCATTGCACAAACCCAATTGAGCGGAGAGCACTCGTGATCTAATTAACTTTAATACTCTAGCCTTTCATTTCCTTTGTGCACAGTTTCGTCAGATTTTATCCACATTGCGGAAGATCGGCATCGTTGGAGAACAGCGCCGAGTTTGAGTTTGAAGCCATAAGCACACCGGACCACTCGGAACTGCAGCCAAGACATCTAATTATTTATAGACTGCGTGACAGCAGAACCTTACTTTGGGTGTCTCCACAAATGGAGCGGTCGAAGCCAGTTATAGGGATGTATACCTGAATCGGCTTGCAGTCCGGCCATGCACTTCTTTGTGCCACATTGATGATCCCTTATCGGTAGCGGAGGAACGCGTATCGTCGCGAGTGGCTTTTGCAAATTTTCAACATGTGAAAAATATGAGTAGGAATAGACCCAAAATGCCGGTGTAACAGCCGAGGGAGTAAAGGTCTCCTTTCCCAAGGATGAAACTTGCAAGGGGAAGGACCTCCGACTCCTCTTATCCGATGAAACATGCAGGGCAAGATGGGGAAGGACCAGAGCTTGTGACAGCATTACTGACGGCATGAGAACGTACGCTCCACGCTGGGCGAGAATAGTGCTACCCGACGCATCAACGTGGAGAAACTCCACATTCACAAGCAGAGCCACGATGATCCAGGCATCTCTCTCGCCACAAAGAATTAACCACAGACAGACAATCCCGCAAACTATGCTCCAGAAACGGCTTCCGCAAATTCACTGCCAGGTTGGTTAGGGCAAACGACGAGAGCAGTCACACACATAACTTGCACTTCAGGAGTCCACGTCAACGACAACTTAGCCCTGTCCACGAGCATCACCAAATCATGGAAAACGACCAAGGAAAAGTAGTCGATCTCTACGTCCCCCGTAAATGGTACCCCTTCTAAGGAACCATATGTTCTAACATACAGTGCGGCGACAAACCGTCTCATCACCGCCAAGGACCATGCCTCTGTGCAAATCAACATTGGCCATGTCGACGAAAACGGCCATCTCATTCCTGGCCAGCACACTACATATGCGCTCTGTGGATTCGTGAGAACGAGAAGTGAGAGTGACGACTCTTTGAACCGATTGGCTACTCGGGACGGATTGTTGGAGGGGTGCTTCACCCTTTATACACGGGAGCTAATTGTAGTGTGTGGAGTTATCAAAGATGAGTAGAATGTTGCTAGCGGAATCAAGGCATATTTTCTATCATTAACTTTCGTCTTTTGTGCTGCATGATGGTGCTATTTGGCTGTTTGATCTGGTTTGGTGATGTTTTGCAGTGTATTCGGCGCATTACATATTTCGTTGCGTGGAATATCCCATTTGCGTAATGAAAGAAGTCGTCGGTATAGCAATTTGCGATGCCTCAATTGCTCGCTGGACGTTCGAAACATATTCTGTCTAGCTTGCACTACCGTAGCGCACACCCTTTGACAAGTAGGAGGATATTTGCACTTTTCTTCAAATCGAAATCACATTTCACACGCTGTCCTCTATGAACGTACGCGAAGGTCTGAAATCAGCGACTCCTGTCTCCGAATCAATGAAGTTCAGTCTCCGCTAGCGTTGGTTTGTGTAAGGGAAGCCGGCAGAATAAGAAGATATGACGATGAATGAGAACCCCGATGAAGACTCGTTATTTCCAAATACTTTCCTCAATCCCAACAGCTTCAGATTCCTATCCTGCTGCCATCATGATCATGCTCGATACCATCCATCCCCGCTCCCACAGACTTTTGTCTTGTCTAACTTCTAATACAGCCATCCCTTCGTAGTCTCCATGGTATTATACACTGTCGCCACAATCCCAAAAATGCAGATACAAACATCAATCGCTTTTTGCCACCAGGTGTTGGCACATGCCCTATAATGCAACAAGGGAGGATAAATAAACATCAACGGAACGCTACAATGAGTACCTTTCTCACAGGATAGAGAATAGTCACTGCAACAGGAGATGGAGGATTGTCGGAAGGAGAGGTACCAAGTTAAACTTCCTGTGAGGGAGACGAAACGTTCGAGGGAATTGGCTCCTGCGGCGGATATTCCCGCTGTTAAGATGACGAGAATGAAACGGAAGATGTTCTTCTTCCACTTTATATAGGGGTTTCGTTTTCCGCTTCGGAGGGCGAGACCAGTTCCATTTTCGAGGATACGTATTGCTGGAAATAATTGTAATGGAGTAGATAACAGAATCGCCAACGAATACAGGAATTGCACGGCATTCACGAACGCTACTATTAAACCCCGTACTAAAAGGGATATACCGGAATCTTGAGGGAGGGAGGATATGATGACGGTTTTGACGGCGGAACCGTATGCTGCGTAAGACAGTGCCCCGATACTGGTGAACACAACGATGAGGATGACCATCACGCCAGTCAAGACGAATTTGAATTTCTCGGGACGGGCCATGGATTCCTGAATTGGAATGACCAGACCAATCCCCTCAAAGGCAAACGCCGCCGTCCCCAAGAACAAGACAAAATCCTGACTATTGAACAATGTAACGTCCGCAACACCCTTCGTTGCAAGAGTAAAAATATCAAAGTAATACAAGACGCAGAGGCCGAGCATGATGAAGAAATCCGCTACTAGTGCCGTGCCGGATAACTTTGAGATATCTCTTATCATCGCGGAGGGGAGTAAGATGACCAGCTGCAAAAGGATGAGGTATCTCACGTCCATGGAGTGTCCTCCTCGTGTCACTGCCGAGACAAATGCGCTGAGATTCTCTGCGGTGAAAATAGTATAGGCGCAGACAAAGCCGATTTGACTTATGACGATTGAGGCGAGAATAATCCAGCGCATTTTCTTTCCGTATAATGCGCCGCCAATGTCGCCGTAAGATCCAACGACCAGTTTCCTGGTATTGACAAGCAGCATGAAACAGTACAAGGAGAACATTGCGAAGGCTGGTAGCAGTAGCGAAGAGAATAACATTCCACCGTTTTTGAAACTACCATCAGAGATGAACCTTGCAGGGATTACGCTTTAGGAAGGAAGAGAACTCCTGTGCCCACAAAGGATTTAAGCAGAAGCAGAGCTGCTTTTGTCATTGTCGCATTGCCTTGCCCTGACTTATAACTCTTCGCACGTCCCCTGTGCTTTAATAGCGGTCTCTCCTCTGCCTCTTCACCCTCCTCTACTTCCCGGTCTTCTTCATCTACCATTAACTCTCGTCACATCAGGTCAAACCAGTGACTGCATCCTCCCATTCTTCCAGATCTTCACCCGCAAAATGTCCATACAAGGTCAAAAAGTGCAAGAAATTCCTCGTCACAAAAGTGGGTGGTCCTTCTCCTGCAGCCGGCTGTGTATAAGCCCTCTGAATGAAATTCCTTCTGAACCCCCCGGGAACCATGATATCATGTGCAGTCTCCCCCTCTTCATGTCTGATGGGATGTGAAAACGAACGCGATCGTTGATGAGCTGAGGATCCTCTTCTACTTGACTGTTCAGCATACCGATACACCTGTCTTGTGATATCTCCCCCCTGGAGCTGTAATGAATTGAACTCTTCTGATAACGGGACACCTTCCGTTGCTCCAGGTTTCGGCGACGCATGCGCTGGCGGAGTCGATATCCCAGCACCTTCAAACCCAGACACAAGGTGTTTCTTGATGATCTCGGGGTCCTCGTCCTTCTGGTTCTGCCACTCCTGTCGACTCAGAGCACTTGTCCCTGATACCGCATTGACTGATCCATAACTCTCGATTTTGCGGAAATCCTGTGCAAGTAACGGTGCGGTCGGATTTGTCGAAGTCGGCGTCACGGTGCCGGAACCTCGTCTGTGAGTGGGTGTCGCTGTGCCGGAACGAAGGGGTGTGCCGATGGGGGATTGTGCTAAGCGGGCCAGGGAAGCGGCTCGGGGAGAGGAATCGCGGTTGGAGAAGGAGATGGTGTGGAAGGGGGAGTTGGGCTGGCGAGGACGATTGTTCCCGCTGATGGATTTAGGTGTGCTCATTGCTCAGATGGAGGATGCGGGATGGCCAGAGAGGAAGGGACTGTAGCGAGGGAATGGCTGCAGATGTTTGTGGCTGCCAGCGTTGATTGATTGATGCAGACGGGATGATAGCTGATGTCCAGGCAGGGAGAGCGAGCGCATCACGAGGGCGGTTATTTCCAATTCGTCAACCTGTGTAACGTTGGTCAGCAGATTGCCGAGTTCGGTATAAATATATGAAGCTCTGTAAAAAGTTACACCAGGAAAGAATAAATAAGGTTGGAATTGTCAGATGGAATAGAAGGCTCTCTTTCAATACCGGGTTCGATTAAAACGAACGCTCCTGCCAGATATTCGTTAATTGTTCTTCCTGACGTTATATCTCCTTAAAGATCTGAGATCTAGTTCCATAACGCACCCCTAACCCTGTCTAGAAGCCACGTACACGGAAAGCACCGCGACAATTGATTGATCATCGCTTCAGCGTTACTTTCGCGCCATGGACATGAAAAATATCCTCCTTAAAGGTAACCTATATCTCGCCGTACACTCCCATCCCACCAGCAATGCTGACAGCACAGCACATAGAAGACCGCTTCGATGATTCTGCCATCCCATGGAAGCAGGTTATCATTGGATTCACTCTTGCACAGTACCTGTTCGACGAGGTAGAATGACCCTGGTTCAGGGGATAATGGTAGTATCTCTCGTATCGGCAGTATCGGGTGTTGCAGCATACTGTTGTGCCGCAGGCGTTGAAGGGTGTTCTTTCGCAGGAGACGTACGATAAAAGTCAGGCTTATTCTCGTGCAAAGGTATCTGCTTTCGAGAGAGACAATGGCTAATTCTTAGGCACGATATGGGTTTCTGCATAGAGCCTGGTCTCAGATAGTGAATCTGTTCATTCTACAGTTTAATGTCATGCCATGGTTCTGGGAAGTAACACGACAATGGCAAGCCGCCTACCTCGGATCCCAATTCCAAGGCGAGGTAATCCGCTTCCCCTTTCCCTTTTCTTCCCAACCTTACTGACGTAGCGAAGATCACGCGTTCAGTAATATTCTGTTTCGCCAGCCAAATCCCATTGACACTCCTTGGCATCCCCTGGTCACTTTACTCGACCTTTGTAATCGAGCAAAAGTTCGGATTCAACAAACAAACCCCCGCATTATTCTTCAAAGATCTCGCACTCACACAAATCCTCACCGTTGTCATCGGAGCACCCCTCCTAGCTGCGTTCCTCAAAATAGTGGACTACTTTGGAAAACGCAGTCTGGCATTATATGTCATGGTCTTCCTTGTCACTGTCCAAATCGTCATGATCGCCTTGTATCCGACTTTGATTCAGCCGCTGTTCAATAAATTGGAGCCGCTGCAGGAAGGAGAGGTGAAATCCAAGACGGAGGATTTGTGTAGGAAGTTGAAGTTTCCTTTGGGCAAGTTGTGGGTTATTGATGGGAGCAAACGGAGTGCTCATTCAAATGCCTATTTCTATGGATTGCCTTGGAGTAAACAGATTGTAATCACCTTTGGTTTTATCGAGACGTGGGGCTGATGAGTAGGTTATTTATGATACTTTGATCGCGCAGTCTGAGCCAATGGAAGTGGTTGCTGTTCTTGCTCATGAGTTGGGTCATTGGGCCAACTGGGATACCACGAGACAACTTTTGATTGCCGAGGTATTGCTATGACGTATCATTTTACTAATTTAGGTGTACTTGTTTTCCTTCTTCGTTACGTTCTCGACTTTTATTGAGAACGGGAGTTTGTATCGCTCGTTCGGATTTACGGATAAACCCGCATTGATCGGATTATTGTTGTTCAACGATGTCTGGCAACCAGTCGACCACATCATCAAATGGGTAATGCAAATCAACAGTCGCAGAAACGAGTACGGCGCAGGTAGTCTCCATGACTATTGATGAGTCTAACATGCATAGATCAATTTGCCTTCAAGTTGGGTTACAAGGACGAACTTGCGCGAGCGCTGATCAGATTACAGATCAAGAACCTCTCTGCAATGGATGCAGATTGGTTGTATAGTGCATACAATCATTCCCATCCGATTCTTGTGGAACGACTGCGCGCGTTGGGATACAAGGGCGGTGAAAATATCTTCAAGGATGACAAGAAGGAGAATGCCAAGGCTGAATAGGAGAGAATACATAACAGATCCAATATCATACGTACAGAGCGATAAATTCAATCACATAATATTCCAAAACCATTCTTACTGTAAATCCAAACTATAAAATCCCCCCACAGTCTCGTTCAAGAGAAAGTTCTTATCCCTCCAGGATAGCCACCAGCAATCGTTCAAAGTCCCCACTCGTTTCACTCTTGACGCGTTTAATAAGATTCTTCTTAAACTTTTGCTCGTACGCCTGTCTCAGTCCCGTAATATAAGGCCGTCCGCCCTTCCAATAAGCCCGAATAATCCGATACGTCAATCGCTCGTCCTTGGTGCCAATACCCTCCATGGCCTGGTTAATCATAATGGCGTCCCAGCCCATTGGATCGACTGCATTGTGAACGACCTGGAGTAACGCGTCTTGCATCTGGCCGGAGAATTCAGAATAGATGGCCGAGTCGAGAGATCGACGGTGATGGTGTTTGTAGCCTCCTGCGATTTGGCGGAGCGCGGCGTTGGAGCGGTTCAGTAGGATGCCGCAGAAGGTGATCTCGTCGGTTCCGGTGCGGCCTTGGCCGGCGTTGTATAATTGCTTGATATCCGATTCCACTTGGTGGGGGTCAACTGGGGCATACTCGGGAGGTCGGTTCGCCTGTGAATTAGACTATTTGAGTAGAAGGGGGACTTACAGCTAGCATCATGTTGAACATGCGTTCGGTCTTGAAGGTCAATTCGCCCTGAATGACCGAAACTAGGTCCTTGTGATACACTTTGTGATACTCCGCTTTGATGGCTTCTATTTCCTCATTCGTTCGGCCGGAGAGGACCTCCGTCAAGATATCTTCGTGGGTTCCAGCTCCATCACACGCTCTATGCAATAACCATACATCGAACCCCAGAGGCCCCAGGATGAGTCCACGAAGTCCATACTCAAAATACCCGCTCGTTTCCTTCTCTATCACTGCCAATAGGGATTTTCCAACGTGAGATTCGAAGGATCTCCGTAGTTGTTCCATCTGCTGCGCTGTTTTATTCCCCCTTGCAAGAACATTGATCAAGGCGGTTTCATCAGTGCCGAAGCCTTTGGTCGCTTTGCGAATGGCAGCTACGTCGATGGAGGCATCGTAGTAGTTCTGCGGTGGAGGAGGCTGATATCCATAGTTCTGCGGCGGCGGAGCATATCCTTGTTGGGGAGGCGGCGCGTATCCCGTTGGAGGCGGACCCGGCGGTGGATACTGTCCCTGAGGCGGGCTTGGCGGAGGATGATGATACGCGGCCCCCGTCGGAGGAGGATACTGGCCCGGCGGCATTGGCGGCGGATATCCACCTTGATTGTACTGCTGCGCGGGCGGTGGAGGGCCATACCCTGCAGGCTGGCCTGGAGGAGGCCCAGGCGGCGGAGGATACTGTCCGTACTGCGGCTGTCCAAGCTGTGGTGGTGGTGGTGGTCGTTGAAGGGGTGCTCCATATGGCTGTTGGGGGGGATATCCCTGCTGAGGCGGACCCGGGGGAGGCGCCCCGTACTGGCCCTGCGGCGGCCCCTGAGGCGGGTATCCCTGCGGAGTGCCCTGATAATACGACATCTCCCACGAAGCGAAGTCTACGACGACAAGAAAGGCTCGGACAGCTTGGAAGAGGAAAGAGTAAGGATGTGAACTGGCACGTATTAGCGTTTAGTGCGTAGAGTCTAATTCAGGTGTGCCAACTTTAAGGCGGGCGCGGCGAGCGCTGTGCTGTAATATCCAGGGCCCGTGTGAGGCAGTGCCCATGGTCTAATACAGACGCTGTATGTAGCCTAGTAATATGCACGACGCTGTAGGCTCTAGCTCATTTCAGGGATTGCCGCTGCGCCTCAATGTTGGTGGCGCAACTTTAATTTGGGGGCCTGTAATTCGCTCATACTGGAATTTCTCTTTGACATCTGATATGACTAAGACTCGCATTAAACGCATTTAGCGCTCTTCTTATGATCATTAATCACACAAAGAGGAAAGTAGCATTGTTGCGAGATGTATTCCGATGCATTGTGTGAATTTTAGTCTAGCAAATTAGGTGCAGCAATTCTCCTTTCTCAATATGATCTAATCCTTTTGAAAATCCTCAAGATTCTTGATCTCTGTCTTGAATTTATTCTTCGTGAACGAGCCAACAATTTCCTAAACCATAAGCAAACAAGTCGCAAAAAGGAAATACCTCCACTGTGGTTGGAGCAGAAATGCAAACAACATCAGATGTATCTGCTTCGAAGAGTTTGACGAGATAATCCTTGATGATTTTCTTGCAATCTTCAACGGTAACATCCTACGTCTTAGTTTATGTCCATGGATTAGAGAAGCGGCACCTCCATCTTCTTCAACATTTGCATGGGATGATCTTTCGGGAGTCCCTTGAGGAATTCGACGATATATCCCATTTCTGCGGCCTGGAGATTGGTCCCCATGGAGACAGCGACATTGTAAACTTCGCTGGACTTGGCACTTTCCAACTCGGTCTCATCAATCACAATCTACAATCAACCCCATCCAAAAACCCCCAAAAAAAAATACACCAAAGGAGTCCCCGTAAAATAAGAATACAGGGGACATCCTAGAACAAACGGTGGAGGTACCTCTCCAGAGACAATTTCAGAAACAATCTTCCTAGCTTCATTCCACGCAGCAAACCCGTTCGGACTCCTATACACCGAAAACAAAACCTGTCCCCTCCTCATATCCGCGCGAATCGAGGCCCCATACGCGAGACCCGCGCCACGAATCCGTTTCCACATATACCCCTCCAACATATTAAGCCAACTTAACGTGACGACCATGGCGGGGGCGTCGGGATGTTGGATCGACGGGATACCGGGTGCTGTGGCAATCAAGTAGGTGCTTTCCTGGGTTGCGAGACGCACGATGTAGGCCTAGGTGTTAGGTGAATCTTCTGGAGGGGGTGTACGTTTCCGGAGGGGTTGGCGCCTTCGGCGGTTAAGGTATCTTTTTCCAAGGGGATGGGGAGCAGGGTTGATGACTATGGGTTAGTTTGACAGTCGAGGGGAGGGAGGTACTTGTTTTGAGGGGAGGAAGGTTTCCCAGACTGAAACTGGTTTAGGTAGAGACAACACATCCGCGATAACATGAATTCTTACCCTTTCCACCTTGATCACTATCATTAACCTCCGAACATGGTCAAGTCAAGGGTTGGGGGGATGGGTACATTCCGCGCGAAGTTCATCGAATTTCGCCACAATACTTTCTTCATCCTCCTCAAATGCGTTCTCAAGTTCATCAAGTAATGTCTCCTGCCTCAAAGTCGTCGTAGCCCTCTTACTCGACGTCCTCTCATCCAATTGAATCAGATTCTTGACGTCCCTGGCCATATCATCGCCCTCCCTCTTTGCCGACGGAATATCATTCTGCGCCTTCGAAACCTCAATCGACAATCTAATTGTCAACCTTGCACCAGGGGAAATGGGGTTACCGATCCGGATCAAACACCGAGTGAACGAATAATTCACTTAGCAATTTGACCGCGTCTTTGTACCGATTTTTCTCAGTACGGAGTTTAATGTTGAGGACTTCGGTGACTTCGTCGGCGCCCATGGAGGCGCGGTGAGAAATTGCAATGCGATTCACTTCAGCGACTACTTTTTCGTAATCGACGATCTCGCCATCTCGTTCGACAGGCAACGCGAAAAACGAGTCCAAATACAACTGCAAGTAAGGCAAGAGATGGGCCGGAAGATCCTTGGTCGTAATATACAATGCGATTGTAACGAATTGTGTCGAGGTATGAGAGAAGACTAGATTCAAGGGGTGATCACTGGGATCTTGGTCGAGATATTTTTCGACATCGTTGCGTGATTCAGAGATATTATGATGAGACAAGGGACGGGAAGGACGGTAGACTGCGTTGATGGTCTCGATAAATTTGATGTTTTCGATTTTGGGGATCTTGAATTTTCGGATCAGTTCCTGGGGGATGGGTTTATCGTTTTCCTCCTGCGCTTGTTCCAATTTCCTTTTTAATTTCGATAGTCCCTCCTCGCCGAGGTTTTTCTTTTGTGCTTCGATACGCGCAATTTCATTCTTTTCCAAATCCTGGGCTATTTGTGCGGAAGGCTTGCCTAGAATGGATACATGTGGATTATCAAGCCACCATCTACGATCAACCCTGTGCCCAGAGATAGGGGGGACTACCGTTTGAGGAGAGCGACCCATTGATCGGAGGTCCAGGAGAGGAGTTGGTCATAGTAAGGTAAATCTTGGACTTCCTCTTTCAAAGTCTTACCATCTAAACTCCCATAGAGAGCTTCGTTGATAAGTTTGTGGGACAAGCAATTCGCAGGAGACCGTTCCACCATGAGCACATATCGACTTTTGCCGGTCTCAATAACAGTCTTCATTCGTTCCATATCGATCCCATCCTTTGCCACTTTTCGCAACACATCAAATAATTGGTCTTCCAGGGTATCCAGATGTTCCACCGGGACGGATGAAAAGTGAATTGAGAGGGTGCAGGGGAGTTGGTAGGAGCTGTAGAAGCCGATGCTCGTGGCGACGGGGTCTTCGATTTCGATGAACGTTTGCGAGAGGATGGAAACGGCTGAGTCGGAGAGGTATTCGCCTAGACAGTCGAGTGCAATCGTCGAGAGTTGGTCCTTGGAATAAGTACGTACAGCAAAGAAT
>Ga0302325_10029643_pt1 | contig 11300 bp, 10 predicted proteins | sample Palsa_T0_2_FD_201948 | JGI IMG/M metagenome (GOLD analysis project Ga0302325, IMG submission 201948) | Peat permafrost microbial communities from Stordalen Mire near Abisko, Sweden - Palsa_T0_2 | ecosystem: Environmental > Terrestrial > Soil > Palsa > Peat permafrost | place: Sweden: Abisko...
GAAACCAAAGAGGACCAGTCCCACACAGCCCATCGTGAGTGTAGCGATGACTTGGCTTGAATTCCAGGCATATGTACTTCCGCCCCACGTCAATCCGATAATGAGAGATGCAAAAGAACCTGACATTGTAAAGATCCCAATGTAGTCAACGTTAAGGATGATGTCTTTAAAAACATGGTGACGGCCGAGTAGAGGCCGTGGTGGGAAGTAAGTGACGCCGATTGAGACAGCGGTGAGGCCGTAGCTGATGCCGTTGAAGTAGTATGCCCATCGCCATCCACCAGCTCCTCCAGCATTGTCTCGGACAAAAGCTGCTGCTAGGAATGTTCCTAGTACAACGAAAGCGCTTGCCATAGCTTGAGAAACTCCCATCCCCCACGGACGCAGCTTATTTGGTAAGATTTCCTGGATGCAAGAGATAGACACAATCTATTTTCTTGTTAGCACTATAATTTCAGAAGCTGGGCATTGTACTCACGCAACCGGCATTTGTGACCCCCGTCAGGATATTGCCACCGATGATATCTGTGATTTTGTGGGCTGAACCAGAGAGCACCGACCCGACGACACCTAGCAAAGCCCCTCCTACAAGAAACCATTTCTTCCCCAATCGATCGCCGAGAGAGCCCTGAAGACATCAGTGCATGTTATACCATATCGAATACCACTTACAAAGATAGGGCCAGCTGCCAAGACAACGAGGAAGTTTCCATTGGCAATCCAAGACGCAAGTGCAGCATCAGCTGGGGATCTGGCGACAGTCGCGACTTGAAACTTGATAGTTGTATTGGTCTATGAAGTTAGATCTAGACAACAAAGCTCTAAAGGATTACTCACGGTGTTCGCAAGAGCTGCGCAAACATTGCCCATAGAAAGCGTGATCACACAAAGTATGGTCCGCCATCCCAGTTGGTAGGGAGTTTGGGGTTCATCCTCATTTCGTGCCAACTCTTCTATCGTATGATGCTTGTGATGATGCTCAACAGCCGAGGTCTCTACCTGGGAGATCTCGGGCTTTGATTCCTCAGTCATGTCGAAGGAGGTGTAAACTTAGATTCATAAGGTTTCCCCAGATTCTTGGGAGGTAGCCAGGCTTTCGTGGGGCTTTGTGGACTGGTCTGGTGAATTCAGGGACCTAATTAGATTAAGTATTCAGTTGACGTCTGCCAGTGCTTGTCTGTAAAAGTCCGGGGTAGAAGTTCGGTCAAAAACCTGGAGTCCGAAGCTTCAGCCACGAGCTGGAACGTGGACGGGAAATATGCCGTCTCTTTGTACCGAGATTCCCCTATTCTGTGCATTCAACCCACTAATTGCCATTCATAAAATCTGGGCTCCCACGACTTCGAATTGGGTGTTGCAACCCCGGCGCTAGAAGGGGAGTTCGTCTCCGCACGTCCACTTCCACCTTGCGTCCACTTGCCCCAATCCACCAGAAATATGGTGCGGGGAACGCGTTGGTCCAATGGAAGCCTTCTAACATATCGTTTCTCTAAGATCGGCTGCCGTACAGTGCTTCCGAGAATCCATGCCGACAGCCAATGCTCCGAATGGCCGAATCTGGAACATCAACAAGCCACAGCGAGTCGAGGATAGTTCGTGTATCAGGAGTTGTTCACACACCCAACGCGTATCAAAAATCGGTGGGAAATTGAACGTGCTATTAAATCAACCACAGGCATTCGTGATCCTCGGCCTAGGTGTAGCCAGGACGTATTTCTTCACCTCTTCTATGTCCCTTGTGCAATCCACCAGACGTCCTTCCAGTCCGCTACCTTTCCCAGCAGCCAGATAGACACAGGTCCAAGCCGGAGTTTCTGCCTTGAAATCTGGATGCATTTTTGCCATCTTTGCCATATGCTCCACGACATACGGTGCCTCCTTTTTCGTCTTCTCTGGAAATGCTGTCTCATGAAGTGTTGTCTTGACCTCTCCTGGATGAATGGAGAAAACGGAAATCCCATTGCTGTTGAATCCGAAAGTGTCTTTTTGAAGGATATTCAGTTCAGTCTGAAGTATGCCAGCGAAGCGGGTGATGGCTGTCTTTGCACAACTGTATCCCGCAGCCCAGGGAAGATCTACTGCTGCTGCTCGTGACGATGTATAAATGATTGTCCCTGAGTTCCGCTCTTGCATTGAGGGGAGGATCATTCGTGTCAATTCGGTGGGAGATTTGACCATGATTTCCATCTGCTTCCACCACTCGTCTGGATCAGTCATGTGAAGTGGCATAAACGTGTTGGTTCCCGCATTGCAGATGAGGATCTCGATAGGACCGAGACCTTCAGTAACCTGAGAAACTTAGCCATCATCACCTTAAGATATGGGACCGAGTGATATACCTCTTTAACCAAACGCTCCAGTTCTGCTCTAATGCAAACATTTGCCACAACGCCAATAGCTTTAGCACCACCACCACCCAAACTCAATACATCCCTCATGGTCTCCTCAACTTGAGCTTTCGTTCTTCCAGAAATTGCTACAGCCGCACCAGACCTAGCAAGTGCCAACACTATTTCTCTTCCAATTCCCCTCCCGGAACCAGTAACAAGAGCTACTTTGCCTACCAATGAACTCTTGAAGAGTTCTGGCTGAATTGCTGGGTAGATTCCCGTTCGCAATGTAAACTCGGGTTTAGACATCATGGTCAAATAATCAAGCTTGATTGTTTAATTTAAAAAATAAAAAATAAAAAATCAGAAATAGAGAGGAGAAGGCTGGGAAGGAAGGAAAATCAATAGCCCGCCCCGCTACCTGGTGGGTGGGTATCTGCCCCACCTTCAAAGTGGACGGGAAGGGTCCTACCCTACCTTGCATCAGCCTCGTCCGAAATGTCGCGACCGCGATATAACAGGCTGGTCTCGGCCATTCTTGAAGATGTAGTTCTCCGGCCCGTTTACAATGGCTTTCGAAATCCACATTCCCTCGAATCTGACCTTCCAAGACTACCTTGCCGTCTGCCAATGCGCGCGAACGCTCGCAGATGGTTATGATCGAAAAGTCTGCCATGCTTCCCATTAAGGAGCAAGTAATTGACGATTGTAGGACAAGCTACGCCTCCGTACTTCTCTCGCACCGAATATAATTGTCGACTACAGTCTCGTGGTTCCCGCGTGGGGCTCTCAGTCCTTTACAGCAGATGGCTTCGTCGAAGAATGGCTGGGACCCAAACACCTCGGCGTCAAAGCCTTAGCTACACAACATCTCCTCGGAATTCCATATTTCAAATCCGTGACAGAGGAGGAGATCGTGGTTGAGTGGCAGCAGATGGCCAGCCATGGGCGACGCGTCGATGGCGAGGATTTCGCGCGCCCAATGTGCAAGATTGGGGAAACGAGCGATGGAAGGAGTTGGATGCAGCAGACGTTTGCGAAGGTTGAAGGCGCGTGGAAGGTAAGAGTTATTAGGCCAGAGGTCTTGTATCATACGGGGGATTTTAGACATATTGGGAGACCCGATGAAGGAGAGGATCAGAGGGCGTAGGTAGATAGTGAGGAAATGAGGTTTAAGGACCAAGAAATTTGACGTGACCGAACCCAATTCCTCTCACCATGATCGACATCCCACCTTTCTTTTGACCTCAAACAACTCATACAAACCACTTTCTGTATAAATGAAAGGACAATAGGTAAGGTATATTTTCCCATCCCTTCAAGTACTTCTTAAGTACTCTCATATTCTCATTTCGTCAACCACAACCTCGGATTCGAGTTTTCAACCATGAATTCTCAAATCCTCCTCAAAGCAGTCGAAGCCGACAAAGACTCCCGCATCTCCCTCCTCCAAAGCTTCACCCAAGCACCCTCCCCCAACCGCCCAGGTGACACCCGCGCCGCCGCCAACGTTCTCATCTCCTACCTCCATTCACTCGGCATCACCGCCGAGATCATCGCCTCTCAACCCCACATGTCCAACATCGTCAGCAATTTCAACTTCACCACTCCCGGCCCCCGACTGATAATGAACGGCCATATCGACGTGTTCCCCGCCAACAACGGGAATGACTGGGCTCGTGATCCCTGGTCTGGAAATATAGCTAATGGACGCCTTCATGGACGAGGGACCGTGGACGTGAAAGCGGGCACGGCGGCGTCCGCGATTGCGTACAGCTATCTTTACCGCTACCGAGAGCACTTGAAAGGTAGTTTAGGGCTCTGCGCAGTGTCTGATGAAGAGACGGGCGGGAAGTGGGGGAGTAAGTACCTCCTTGAAGACGAGCGATGGAGAGGCGATTGCAAGATAAACGCTGAGCCAGGTGGACTTGGGACGATTCTGTTTGCGGAGAAGGGGACGCTGAGGCTGACGTTTGTGGTGCGGACGGAGGGGGCCCATGGGGCGTATTTGCATCGGAGCAAGAGCGCGACGAGGATTGCGGCAACGTTGATTGAGGACCTTGCTGTTGTGGAGGAGATTGTTCCGAAGCTTGAGCCGGAGTTGGATGAGTATTTAAGAAGGGGTGATGTGAGGGGTGCCATTAATGGGGCGATGGGGGAAGGAGCAGCTGATATTGTGATAAAGCCGACTTTGAATATTGGGACGATTTATGGCGGACTGAAGGTTAATATGATTCCAGATAAGTGTGTGTTTGAAGCTGATATCCGGCTACCGATTGGTTTGAAGGCGGACCAGGTTATGGAAGTCATTCATGGTATAGTGGGGAGGTACCCAGAAGCTACTGTGGAGATGCAGAAAGCGGCGAGTAATTCTGCAGTTGCATGTTCCCACAATCATCCTATGGTTAAAATTCTAGCCCGAAACATGGAGCTGGTGGCGGGAAAGCGACCATTGGCGATTCTCTCGATCGGGGCTACGGACTGTAAGTTCTGGCGATACAACGAGGTGCCAGCATACGTGTTTGGGGTGTCCCCACAGACGATGGCTACTAGGAATGAATCTGTTTCTGTGGACGAGTTTCTTGCTGTGGTTAAAACACATGTGCTAGCTAGGTAAGAGTATCTCGGAGGTGTAATATAATAAGTATTAACTACTCTAAACTAAAACATCGCTCTGTTACAACACGATGCATTCTTCACAATCTCATAATATAACGACTAACCCCATAAACAATTAAAAAAATTATCCTCTGGACAATTTCCTAACGCCAACGCTAGCTAAAGCGATAATCGTAGTGCCTTTCGCACATCGCCACTATCCACCGGCGATCACAGGCCCCCTCCTCCAACCAGTGTTTGATTTGCAATCGCTTCGGGGTTCTCCATTCCGCCAAGCAGTTCCTGATTCTCCAAGGCTTCAAGATCCACTCCGTCAATTAATTTTGTCTGATTGGCTGGGCCTTCAATCTGTGGGACTTCGCCAATGATCGTCTGATTCGACATGGCTTCAAGCAATTTTATCCCGTTTATATTCAGCCACTGGTCACACCAATACTCTTGGTGGTAAAAGGTTGGGCGGAGTTCCAGGGACGCATAGATCTTGTAAGTCTGCCGCTGAAAAATTGTGCTATTTCCACCGTTGGTGCAGAACCAAAGAGTCGCCTCGTCCGCCGTCATGTGAGTCGTCCCCGCCTTCACCAAACCACAGTCCCTGTCTCCGAATTCCTGGTCTTCAGGGCAGTCGGGGTAGCCGGGTGTGTTGCAATTCGGTGGTGCATCTTTATCGGTTTTGAGTCTCCACCAGGTCCAGGCTTTGTTTCCGGTGGGGACGTAGAAGGTATCGTACTCGACGTCGTTTGGCCAGCGTATGCCCATGGCACACATAGTCATATACGCTGTATATGGAGACATATTTTTATTGTCCAAGAGAATCTAAATTCATCGGTCAGTACATTATTGAAGAAAACACGAATCAGAACACTTACTCGAGGAATACGGTCTAAGAAGGTATGATCCCTGTCCTTAAACTTCACACTTCCAGGTGAAAGCGTAATAGCCTTCATGAAATCGGCTGTCTCATTGGCAGAATGATCTCCGCAGACGGCCGGAAAGTCCCAATTATGTTCCCAGGGGCGTTGAAATACAAATGGCTTAAAACTTTGGCCCTCGTGCACGCACACCGGCAAGTGGAAGCCTTTTGGACGATTGGTCGTATCGAAGCTGATCACGCCCCAGTCTTGCGCTGTCCAGCTATTGCCGTATATCGCATAGTTGTCATATGCCTCCATGAGCAAATCCTTCAATTTAAAATTCAAGTCATGGAGGTGACCGAAATTCTCCAACGAGTTTATCGCAACGAAGTTTGTCTCGTGAGGAGCAGTATCGGAAAAGTACCACCTGGATACCTGGCAAACCAGGGTTGGGTCTGTGTCGGGACGGGGACAGAAGATGTTTTGATACCACTGCCCAACTTTGCCACACTTCTCTGCAGCGTCATCCCTATGAGCACACTTCATATAATTGTATCCCGCGGCCAGAGTTGAAGAGGCCAATTCTTTGGCAAATCCAATTTCGAATTCCCTGGGAATACAGTCAGCAAATATTTGACGGATTAGAATAGGAGCACTTACCTGTTAAATTCTTCCAAATGATTCAAATCATACATGACTGAACCTTTGTCTTTTGCACCAACCCACTGGCGAGCAAGCATCCACCTAGCCACCATGGACGGTTCTCCGACCTCTGGCGTGGCGCCTTCGTAGATCTCCTTGAACAATCTCCACACCTGTTTCCGGCCGATTTCAAGCTCCGCGCCCATTCGATCTAGCAACAACTTCTCGTTAGTGGGATTGATGTCGTTCCAATCTCCCTCAAACTCAGAGCAGATTTGCCAACCGCCTCCCTTTCCACCAACGATGGTCGGCAAATCTGTGCCGCCCGCACTAAATGAAGAAACTGGTCGTTCATAATATTCCTTCATTTTATCTGTCGGCCAACCGAGGTATGCATCGTTCACAACAGAATTATCCCAAGACGGGGCATCGTTGCCGTAATCCACTAGACCATTGTTCGGCCAGTAATATTCTTTGACATTATGAGGGAAGCGCGACACTGCACCTACAAGACTGGGCTGCCAACCGGTGTACATCTGTCCGATCTGGTGGTTACTTTCGTCATGTAATCTTCCCGTGACTGCCTTCCGGTAGTCATATTCTTTATATCTCGCAAATTTCCAGGGGTCTTTCAGCATTGCAATATGATCCCTTTGAGGCCAAGATTTCTGCTTCCATTGCTTTCTAGGAAATTTTGGCTTTCCTGTAGCTAGCGCCTTGAGATACTTGAGGTCTTTAACCCCTGCCGCTACAAGGTCGTTTGCCACGTTCATCCCATACTGGGCCACGCCACTGAGGATACCGTCTGTTAACGCCCCGAGCGCAATATTCACAGAAGTTGAGACGACTTCATTCACGATTTTTTGTATTGTGTCGCACGCTTGCTTCTTGTCCGAGTCGACCTGAAGTGTGAAGGCTTGGACCATATCTGGTATTAAGGTGTTAAAGCGTGATTTGACGAGCGTGAAGCGTTCCTAATTATAAGATGATCAGCATATAGACAGATACTTCGCATGAGGAACAGGAGGCTACACTTACATTAACTGCGCTCGTATATTCATGCATAGTATTATATGTCAGTGCAATGAACATTACTCGACGCCCAAGTGGTCTATTTTTGGGGTATTTTCGTCGAATAGTCTCGATTGAAGGCGGAGTCATAGTGCAAGAATATTGGCCTTGAGCACAATTGAAGTTGCTTTCGCCGAGAAAAGTCCTCCAGAACAGCCTCCATTCCCCGTGCTTATTCCACTCTTCGGTCTGTTGCGTTATCACAGACCAGATGTTATACCACTCATATGTCATAGATCTTTTGACGTTCTCTTGGGTCATCTCAAAGTATTCGAGATCGCTGATTTCTGGCTCGTCTTGGAACTTTTCGATGTCATTGATTTTGTCCCAATACCCAACGTAATCAAATTGAGCGGTTATGTTCTTCAGTTCTTCGAAGGTGAACATAGACTCGGTAAAATTGCCTGAGGTGAAGTTGCCCTGGTTCAAGTTGTTCACGGTCAAGTTGCACAGGCCTCTTTTGTTCAGGGTAGTATTTCCTTCGCATACCTGGTTCGTGAAATCGATCAAGGTGATAGCATCTTTCGTTTGGTTCTGACGGGTTGGCTGGGATGCATTTGAGTTCGGGAAACCATGGAGGTGATTTTCAGTTGGGTTATTGGCAATCTTACTCTCTTTCTTCCTCTTGAGCTCAAAAAACATGGCAGCAGGGATCCAGGAGTTAGGGCTTGGGATGCCAGAAGAATCATTAGCCCAAATCAAAGAGTTGTACTTCGAATCTATAATCGGCAGTGTGATCGAGTGATCTACTGCAGAGGAGTTGAACTTGGCAGTCCCAGATATATTACTCGCTGTTGAATAAATATTTGAAAGATCGATCGTGGGTTTCGCCTGTGCTCCCGTCGTCGACATTCCTTGCTCAGAGAACGAAAAGTTGGGTCTGGTGGTTCCAGAAAAAATCACGGACGCAGCTGCGAGACCATCTGAGACATTGAGCTTTGGGAATTTATATGCTCCCGTCATTGAATAGTCTGCGGCAGAAATTGAGAAACCGAAGCTGGGGGTACTGGAAGAAATGCTGGTGACAGTGGCTGATGGGTTCGGCGAGATATAGTTCGATGTTGTTGTAGCATTCAGAACAGAGACCCGGGGGCTGGGGGACAGGCTGGAAAATGTGTCTTTGGATGCTTGTTCGCCACTCACAGTATGGGAGCCCAGTGTCGTCGAGGGCGTTGTCGATTTTGAAAAGCTCTTCGTTGTCAAGTAATCTAGAACATAAATTGGGGACTCAAGTAGCACATCAGGTGAGCTGTGTGTAATTTCCAATTTCTCACTCGACATTCCGGCTAGAATATCTTGGTTGGTCATAGTCGATTCCGCTGAGGTACTCATCTGCTTGAAGGGACTCGCAGACTTTGCGTGATCACTAGATCTAACGGGAGAGGTGTACGCAGTCTTTTTTTGATTCAAAACATATGTTGCAAGTTTGGAGGAGACCTTCGTCGACTCCGGATGAGTTCCTGTCGGTTCTAGACTGCTTGTCGTTGAGAGATCCAGAGTGCTTGAGGGATTGTGTGCAACAGTAGAAGAACTACGCGCGTGATTGAAGGCTTCAGTCGCTGTAGATGAAGTTCCCACCATCGCAGTCGAAAACCCCATGGCCGCACTGCTAGAAGATACGGCATCGCTGCCGCTGGTTTTCGTAGATTTGGTCGGAGTCGGGTAGACTACAATCACATTGTTCGCCGCGAAGTTCGGCAGAATCCCGCGAAGACTCTCGACAGCTGGATTGCCCCCGAAAACGCTGGTTGCTGTGAGAGGGACAGCAGTGATCGGGAAAGCAATTTCAAGCTCGCGGGCGGCTGTGGCACTCTCCAGCTCGGCAAGGAAAGAGACCGGGTCGAGCGTAAGTGTCGATGTACAATTCAACATTAAATTGTATGCATTGCTAATGTTAGCAATGCGAGGGATTTCGATTGCCGTAATGTTGGGTATGTGACTGAAGTTCGCGATGGGGATGCCATATGTGAGCGACTTGAGAGCAGATTGCACGGCACCTCGAGATGCAGGGTCGTTCGAAAAGACAATGCACGATAGGCAAAGGCCTTTCTTGATAAGTTCCCACATTGTGGCCACTCAGTGTTGGTTTGTGGGAGATATAATCATAGCCAAGTAAAAATTATGGGAAGGATGCAGGAATAAAATTAGGCTTATTGGTGTAGGAGAGAAGAAGTGTCAAAAAGAAAGTTTTCGATTTATGAACTAGTGAGTAAATGCGGCTGCCCTTCTTTGGTATCCTTGGAGCCACGATCCGACTTCGGTTTTGGTCGAAATAGTAAGGTTCACTAGATATCGAAAGGCACTAGACCTTCCGAGCCTTTGAACCTAATCACTTAAAAACAATTTGCTTTATAGGATGAATATTGACTCTCTCTAGATTTGCGAAGGGAGTTAATCGGAGAGGCATTATCCCCAATGAAGACCATTAGGTGCATTTCACCACGACTGCCTTTCAGCAAGGTTTGATTTCCAGCGGCTAATCGCTAAAAGTCTTCTGTTAGGGCAAGACTTCCCTTCAGGTGTAGTGGTTCAGAAGTTCACCACTAGCGTTGCACTCAACCATGGAAGCACCCGCTCTTACCACGGGACGGGACGAAAGACTCGCAGTGGAGCAAAGGATCACAACTGAGAGATTACCATTACAATGCCACTTCATGCTGCTCTTCGATTTTTGATGACATGCTATGCAACGCTAATTATTTCGGCTCCGACCAATCCACCTGGTCTGTGACCTGTCCAGCAGAAGGATGCCCATACGAGATCTTTAATCGCAAGCGCAGTGGAGGCTAAAATCGTCAGCAAGGGATCTAACTTTTTCTGTGAGATCATGTACTTACGCCTTTGCTTCCCGTGATTCTCATCGACTGTGTCGCTTCGGATCCTGGCGTCAATTCAGGGTTAGACATCGCATTCAATTGCAACTTTTGGGTCTTTGGAACAGCTGCCTGTAGGGCAACGCTAGAAATCGACTGGTGCATGGAAGTGTTCCGGAATCGAGCCATGACCTGTACCGTCCCTTCAGCATTTCGTTGCAGTTGTAAGGTGATGTTAAGGTCGTTCTTGTCGTAGCAAGGGTGAACAGGAATAGCCAGAGCGGCAGGCTGGGGTGGTGGAGAGGACATGCCGGAAAAGAGATCATTCGAAGGTGCGGGGCCACGTGCTGCTGGCTGTGAGGGGCCGGATGCGTCAAAAAGATCCATAATAGAGCTCATATTAGACTTTTGTGGGGTTGATGTGGTAGGAGGAGGCGAAGAACTGCCACCAAGAATATCGGCAAGGAGATCAGTATTGTTCTGAGATCCGTTTGTCCCGAGATCTGCTGCTGGCATACTGCCGGCACCCATGAGGTCAAATAAGAGATCTTGTTCGGCTGGTTTGATGCTTTTTGACTTTCGGTTTGACGCTTTACTTGACTTCTTCGCAGCCTCACCCAACACTCTTGATTCCTCCTTGATCTGCGGTGGTGGCATCTTCTCCAAAACGCCTCTTCTGATTGCATCATATCCGAACAAGTTGCCGTACTCGACAGCGCGTTGCTGGACTTCAACGTCAAGACTCGTGGAGTTGCTTTGAAGAATTCTCCTTATCCGATCGATTTGTGCAGGATCCGAGAATCGTGTGGTGAGCTTCATTAGAGAGGTAATGATGTATTCGGTGGCAATTTGGGTGGCATAACTGCTGTTTAGAATCGAGGAGAACAGATCAACAACCTCACCCTCCTTGACTTCTTGCACGAGTTCCTCTTCTTCGTACTGGCCTCCTCGCAAGAGTGCATCGCCATATTCTC
>Ga0302325_10029645_pt1 | contig 11299 bp, 11 predicted proteins | sample Palsa_T0_2_FD_201948 | JGI IMG/M metagenome (GOLD analysis project Ga0302325, IMG submission 201948) | Peat permafrost microbial communities from Stordalen Mire near Abisko, Sweden - Palsa_T0_2 | ecosystem: Environmental > Terrestrial > Soil > Palsa > Peat permafrost | place: Sweden: Abisko...
AGGGCGGTGTAGCACACTCCGGAGATGAGCAGCACGCGGCGGATGCCGTAGGCGACTCCAAGAAAAACGGAGAACACGCCGATGAACATGGTGCCCATATTGAAGAGCGTGGGAATCCAGGAGGCCTCATCGAACCCTATGCCGAGCGCTCCGCGCAAATCCGGCAATCCGACGCTGAGCAGCCGGCCATTGAGCGTGGCCGTCGACGCCCCGAGGAAAACGCCGAGAATACCGATGTAGGGATGAATGGTTATCGGCGCCGCGTAACGTGCGAGGATGGATTGTCGCGCGGGTGTGGTCATTTGCCTCTCGTCCGCACCAGGGCGGTCACGGAGAGCCCGGGCCGCAACTGCTCCGACCCCGGATTCGGTTGATCGAGGACTATCTTGACCGGGACGCGCTGCGTCACTTTGGTGAAGTTGCCGGTCGCATTGTCGGGGGGCAGCAGCGCAAACTGCGATCCGCTGGCCGGAGAGATGTCCGCCACGTGTCCGTGCAATACCAAGCCCGGAAACGCGTCAACCCGTATCTCCGCGGAATCGCCGGCGCGAATGTGCCGCAGTTGCGTTTCCCTGTAGTCGGCTTGAATCCAGACCTGCCGTTGAACCAGGGAAACAATCTGCGTGCCGGGGCTGACGAATTGCCCGGCGCGAACCTTGCGCTCGCCCACCACTCCGTCTTCGGGTGCGACGATCCGTGTGTAGCCCAGGTTCGTGCGCGCCAGTTCCAGGGTTGCCTGCTTGGCGCGCAGGCCGGCGCGCAGGACTTGCTCCTGGGAATCGAGCACGGAGCGTTGGCGGCGTTGTGCTTCCTGTTCCTGGCGAGCGCTTTCGAGGTGCGCGCGCGCGCGGATCAGGTCGGCCTCACGGCTGGCGAGTTGCGCGCGGGCGGTTTCAATGTCGGACTGGCGGCTGTCGCGGCCCGCCAGAAAACGTCGAGCATCGGCGTTGGCCTGCTCGAGCCGCTGGCGTGTGGAGGAGTCGGCCGCCACCAGAGCCTCCTGACGCTTCTGCTCGAGGGACGTGCGCTCGACGTCCGCCGTCGCCGCGGCGAGTCCGCTCTGGGCGTTTGCTATGGCGGAATTCGCGGCTTGGATGCCTGCTTGGGCGGCGGAAATCTCCGCCTCGGCCGCGCTGATGCCTGTGGCCGACTCCCGCACTCGCACATCCTGAAGTTCTTTCTGCCGCTGATTGTTGATCAAAGTGCTCTCACTGGCGTGCACCGCGGCATCCGCCTGATCGACCTGCGCGCGAAAATCTTCGTCGCGCAGGCGCACTAGCAAGTCGCCCGCCTTGACCGGCTGATAATCGGAGACCTTGACGGACGCAACCAGCCCCGAGGCCTTGGTGCTCAGAGGCGTTACGTCCGCCCGAACGTAGGCGTCGTCTGTTTTCTGCTCTTCAGCTTCGCTGGCCCACGTGGTCCAATTCCTGGACAGAAGGAAGATTAGGCCGACAGCGAAGCACAGAATCACGCCCGCGACGATCCGTCCTCGAAGTTTTTTGCCAATTGTGTCGGGCATTTCAGTTTCCGATTCCACCCCAATCAAGCAAGTTGCTTATTCGAGCGCAGGGCTGATATCACACTCGACAAGGGTAGCCGAAAACTCTCTTGGCCACGTCCCCCGAAGGTGTAATGCTTAGATAACACTCCCGCGCTGAAGCACGGTGGCAACCTGCCGGTGCCCGGAAATCGCATGGCGGGCTTGCGCCTCCGTCCCGGAGCGGCCCATCATGAATTGATGTCCGAGATACAGCTCATAGACCCGGCATTATACCGGTCGCTCATCGAGCGGGCGCGAAAATCTCCGCGGCTGCGGATCAATCATAACTTCCACTCCAGCATGGAGGACAATCCGCACCGCTTCCTGAACGTCATGCTGAAGGGAACTTATATCGCGCCGCATCGGCATCTCGATCCGCCTAAGTCCGAATCGTTTCTGGTGCTGGAGGGGGAAATCGCGTTTTTCACGTTCGACGATGCCGGGCGCATTGTCGGTACGCATATCTTGGGACGCGACGCGGTCGGCATCGACGCTCCTCCTGGCGTGTGGCACACGCTGGTCCCGCTGACCGACCATGCGATTTGTTACGAAGTGAAGCCGGGTCCCTACGTGGCCGCCACTGACAAGGAGTTCGCGGCGTGGGCGCCGGCGGAAGGGGATGCGGCAGCGGGGGAGTACGTTCAAACTTTGCTAAGAGAGTGCCGCGCGGACGAGGGCGTCTACTAGCGCTTGAGCCACATGTCCAGAAACTTGTCGGCCAAATCCTGTGGGATGTCGGCGGACACATCGGCGCGAGTTTGGAGTTGCGTCACCTGGATGGCGTCGTAGAGTTTCAGTAATTCGGGATGATTGTCCGGCGTGTTCAAGCGCCCGAAGCCGACGACGCCGCGCACCATGTCGTGCACGAACTTGGCGTCGCGCTCGGTCTTGCAATTTACGTCCGCCTTCAAATGCAGGCCGCTGTTTAAGTCCATTCCAAGAGTCGCGGTATCCACGGAACGCATCACCTGTAATAGGGTTGCGAGATTGCTGTTCTCGGGCACGGGCAGGTTCAGGCCCGCCAGCCCGCCGGTCAGCGCGGCGTAGATCTGATCGCCGGGGGGCAGGGTACGGAGCAGGTCGCGCAACGCCACAGGCAGGCCGCCGCCGGAGCGGCCACGATCGATCGCGGCGCGCAAATCCGGTGCGGGTCCGGCCACGGCGGTGGAAGAATTCAAGAACACGATGGAAGCGCGTTCGTCGCCGAACAGGCGATGGTTTTTGTAAGTCACCGGCGCGGCGACGCTGGCCTGCAGACGCGCCTCGATCGCCGGGACGTCGAATTTTCCACGCGCCATCAGCAAACCACGTTTGCCGTTCGAACACGATAGTATCTGCGAGAGGTCCTTGCGCGGGTCGAGCCCGGTCTTGTCGGTGAATTCCTGAAGCTGCGGCAAGGGGACGCGGCTCAGCAGCCTTTGGTAAACCGGGGTGTCGCGGATCGCTTCCACATTGGCTCCGGCGACGAAAACCGAGTCGGCCGGCGCCAGCGATTCGAGCGCAGGATCGATGTGGAGCAGGCCGGGCTTGCCCACCTGACAACCCGCCAACGCCAGGCACAGAGCCGTCGCCGCTAGCAGCCGCATCAGAAGTCTCTCCGGGAAAAGACGAACAAGGCGGCGCCCATCATCACCACCGCGAACACAGCCGAGGTCCAGATCGGCATGTAGCCGCTGAAGGTGTGGCTTTGAATCGCGTCGAGCGTCATACGGCCCACGTCATAAACCTTGGGCAGCGAGTAGTAAAGGGTCCGCCAAAGTTGGCGCGACCACTCGGAGGACAGCAGGCGCAGCATAATAGCGGTCTGCGCCAGGATCGGACTTATGATCATCAGCGCGACAGTGACCATGGTGGCGAGCGAGGCGCTCTCGAACAGAACTCCGACCAGCACGACCACCGAGAGCAGCACCGCGAAAATGAAGATGGTGGTGGCGATCGAAATCAGAAACGTCGGCGACCAGATTCGGGTCTTGATTCCCAGAATGATCCAAACGCCCAAGACGAGATAAATGATGTTGCAGGAGACCACCAGCACGTTGCCCGCGTAGCGGCCCAGTAGAATATGGGTACGTGAGATTGGTTTGGAGAGCAGCAACCCGATGCGGCCCGGCTCCAACACGCTCGGAATGAGTCCCGCCGAAGCGAAGACCGCGAGGAACATTCCCCAGGTGTACAAGAAGGTCGCGATTCCGCCATAGACGCCGCGCACCACGCGATCCACATCCGTCATACTCTCGGCTGTTCTGCCGAAGAGCGACAGCGTGGCCATGCCGCCCTCTACCAGGTCGATCCGCAGTAAAAACAGGAAGAAGAGGATCATGACCGTAGAAAGTCCGAACAAGCCCCAGAAGATCTTGCGGGCGAAGGCTTCGCGGAAGGTGTCGAGAATCAGTGCGGCGGTGGTCATCGAGCGCTCATTTCTGCACGGTGCGGACGAAGACGTCCTCGAGTGTGCTGGTGGTCGGGATCAGCGCTTCGATATCGCAATGCTGGGCGCGCGCCAGGTCCACGGCTTCGTTGACAAGCTCGCGGGATGCGAATTGGAGATCGATCAAGCCGTCCCGGGCGGATAAGGACGTGGCGCGCGCGCGCAAATCTTCCACCAGATTGTCGGGGGCTTTCGCCACCGTCAATCGATATCCCTTGCCGGCGGTAAGCTCGGCCATGGTTCCGCTGAGCGCGACTTTTCCTTTATCGAGGATGGCGACCTCGCGGCAAAACGTCTCCACTTCCGCCAGCAAGTGGGAGTTGATGAACACCGTGACGCCCTGTTCTTCGAACCGGGTGAGGATGTCGCGGATCTGACGGCGGCCCACCGGATCGACGCCGTCGGTCGGCTCGTCGAGGACCAGCAAGGAGGGCGAATGGATGAGCGCTTGCGCCAGCCCCAGGCGTTGCAGCATGCCTTTGGAATACTTGCCCAGCCGGACGGCGCCCCACTGCGGCAGGCCCACCAGTTCGAGCAACTCGGGAATCAGTTTCTTTCGCCGCGCGGACTCGACGCCGGAAAGGGCGGCATAGAAGTCGAGCATTCCAGCGCCGGTAAAGTAGGTGGGGAAACGGTGGTTCTCGGGAAGATATCCGACGGCGCGGCGCGCGGCCGGCTCCTGGGCGTTGTGTCCGAAGATCAGGGCGTTGCCGGCGGTGGGATGAACCGCCGACAGCAGCATTTTAACGAAGGTGGTTTTGCCCGCGCCATTCGGCCCTAGCAATCCAAAGATAGTGCCGCGCGAGACCCGGAGGGAGATGTCGTTCACCGCCTTGATCTCGCGGCGCATCCAGCGGGAACGATAGATTTTCGTCAGGCCGGCGGTTTCGATTGCGTACTCGGAGTGCACTCAACCTTAGGATACGCGGGAAAGGCGGCGTTTTGTTCCCCCCATCCGCGAGAACGAGCGGCTCCCGGCTATCGGCGCGACCTTCCGGGGCCTGGCAGCGCCCATCGAATGTCTTCGAAAATGGCGTGAAAATGTCATAGAATTAGAGAGAACCCATACGAATGCCTGCTCCCACCGCCCGAAATCCGCTATTGCGGAACACCTTCGAAATCCCGTTCGATCGGATTCGCGCCGAGCACGTGGAGCCCGCCATTACGGAACTGCTGCGGGACGCGGGCGAGCGGCTGGATCACATCGCCGCCGATCCTGCGCCGCGCACCTTTGCGAATACCATGGAGCGTCTGGATGGGTTGACCGAACGGTTGGATTACGCGATCGGGATCGTGCGGCACCTGGAGGCGGTGGTAACCACTCCCGAACTGCGCGCCGCCTATAACGCCGCGCAACCCGAGGTGAGCGCATTCTACTCGTCGCTGCCGCTCAACGAAGCCTTGTGGGGAGCGGTGCAGACGTATGCGGAGACCGAGGAAGCTAAGCAACTGAGGGGAGCGCGCAAGCGTTTTCTCGAGAAAACCATCGACAGTTTTCGCCGGCATGGCGCCGAGCTGGACGCGGCCGGCAAGAGACGCATCGCCGAGATCGACGTCGAACTGTCCAAGCAAACCATACGGTTCTCGGAGAACGTACTGGATTCGATCAACGAATTCGCGCTGGTGATCGAGGACGAAGGAAAGCTGGGTGGGCTGCCGGAAAGCGCGCGGGCCATGGCGCGGGCCAGCGCGGCGTCGAAGGGGCTGGCCGAACCGTCCTGGCGTTTCACTCTGCAGGCGCCCAGCTACATCGCCGTGATGACGTATCTGGACGACGCGGAAATCCGCCGGCAGGTCTATGAGGCCTATGTAAACCGGGCCATCGACGGCCAGCACGACAATCGGCCGGTGATGCGCCGCATCCTGGAATTGCGCCAGGAGAAAGCCGCGCTCTTGGGGTATCGCGATTTTGCCGACCTGGTTTTAGAAGATCGCATGGCGCACACGGGAGCGCGCGCCCAGGAATTCCTGGAGGATCTGAAACGACAAACGGAGGCTCGGTTTCGGAACGAAAACGAGGAGCTGCGGACATTTGTCGGACGCGACCTGGAGCCTTGGGATATCGCTTACTACGCCGAGAAGCTGCGCGCCGCGCTGTACAACTTCGACGAAGAAGCGCTGCGTCCTTATTTTCCGCTAGCGAGCGTGGTGCATGGAATGTTCGGCATCGTGGAACGGCTGTACGGCATTCGGGTAGTGGAAAAGCCGGGCGCTCCGGTGTGGGACCCGGAAGTGAAGTACTACGAAATCCACGACGAGAATCACCCATCGGACCGGACCCTGTTGGGCGCGTTTTATGCCGACTGGTACCCACGCGAAAATAAACGGGGCGGGGCTTGGATGGATTCATTCATCACCGGCATCGCTCTGGAGCGGCATTTCGAGCCGCACGCGGCGCTCATTTGCGGAAACCTGACGCCGCCCGTCGGCAACCGCCCGTCGCTGCTGACGCATCGCGAAGTGCAAACCATCTTCCACGAGTTCGGGCACTTGTTGCACCATTGCCTGAGCCAAGTGGAAATGCGGAGCCTGGCGGGCGCGAACGTGGCGTGGGATTTCGTCGAGCTGCCGTCGCAGATCATGGAGAACTGGTGTTGGGAGCGGGACGCTCTGGACCTGTTCGCGCGGCACTATCAGACCGGCCAGTCGATCCCGGAGGAGCTGTTTCAAAAAATGCGGAGAGCGCGCTGCTTCCGGGCCGCCAACGCGCAGATGCGGCAACTCGGCCTAGGCATCGTCGATTTGAAATTGCATCGCGAGTACGCGACCCGCCAGCCCGTCGATCTCGCGGCGTACGCGCGCGCCATCCTGCAGGAGTTTTCGCCGGCCAGACTGCCGGAGCACTACGCCATGATCGCCAGCTTCACGCACCTGTTCGCCAGCCCGGTGGGATACGGCGCCGGTTATTACTCGTACAAGTGGGCTGAGGTGTTGGACGCCGACGCCTTCACCATGTTCCAGGATCACGGCATCTTCAGCCGGGACGTGGGCACGCGTTTTCGCCAGAACATTCTCGCGCGCGGCAACAGCGAGGATCCAGCCGAGCTGTATCGCAGCTTCATGGGTCGCGATCCGGATCTGAACGCGCTGCTGGAGCGGTCGGGTTTGCTGGTGAAACAAGGCGCTTCTTAGGCGCCGGCCCGGAGGATCGCGTATGAGATCGAACATTCGGTTGGGAAGGTTTTTCGGCATCGAGGTCGGGCTGCATTACAGCTGGTTCCTGATCGCGCTATTGATCACGATGTCGCTCAGCGCGCAGTTCCAAGCGAGCAATGCCGGCTGGGGCACGGGAGTCATCTGGACCGTCTCGATTGTGACCGCGATTCTGTTCTTCGTCGCGCTGCTGGCGCATGAGATGTCGCACGCTTTGGTGGCGCGGGCGCGCGGGCTAACCACGAAAGCGATCACGCTCTTCGCGTTGGGCGGCGTGGCGCAAATCGAGCGGGAGCCCGAAGACGCCCAGACCGAATTTTGGGTTGGAATCATCGGTCCTATTTCGAGCGCCCTAATTGGACTGGCGTGCCTGGGGATCGCTCGGGGCGCGGGTTGGCGCGCAGGCGTTCAACCCCAGACGCCGATCGCGGCGATGTTCCTGTGGCTGGGATACATCAATCTCACCCTAGCCGCGTTCAATATGATCCCGGGATTTCCATTGGACGGAGGGCGCATCCTGCGGTCCATCATCTGGTGGTCGACCGGCAGCGGCGATCGGGCGACACAACTGGCCGCGAGGATCGGACAGGTGGTGGCGCTGCTGTTCATCGCGCTGGGCATCTTTCGATTCTTCGGCGGCGCCGGCTTCGGCGGACTTTGGATCGCGTTCATCGGCTGGTTCCTGCTGCAAGCCGCCGGCGCGAGCTACAGCACGGTCAACGTAATGAAGAGCCTGGAAGGCGTGCGCGTCGGCGATGTCATGACGCGCGATTGCGTTTCGGTGGACGGCAATCTGAACGTGCAAAACTTCGTGGAAGAGCATCTGCTTCGCTCGGGGCGTCGCTGCTTTGTAGTGGAGCAGAACGGCGAGGTGGCGGGATTGGTGACACCGCACGAGATTCGCGGACTGGAACGCCAACGTTGGCCCTACACGACGCTCCACGACGTGATGCGGCCGCTCGATCAGGTCCACACGGTGACGCCCGCCACCCCGGTGTCGGAAGCGCTGGAGACCATGGGGCGCGATGACGTCAATCAATTGCCGGTGGTGTCCAATAACCATCTGGAAGGCATCGTGAGCCGGGCGCACGTGCTGCAGGTTCTCCAAACTCGCGCGGAAATGAGCAGGTAGGGCGGTTCGGTCCGCGTCACCTTCAGGATATTGACCCGGCGACGCACTTCTGTAAATTCTGGTAAAGTAGGCGCAGTGCGAACCGTGTTCGTCGCGGCTCTAGCGTTGGGTTGCTGGGCTGCTTCTTTCGACGATCAAGAATTCAACGGCCGCTGGGACATCTCCATCAACGGCGTGTCCACCCCCCCGCGAGGCTGGTGGCTGGAAGTGTCTGGAGCGGGGACGGGCAGCCTCAAGGGCAAGTTTGCCGGCGCTCCGGTGGGCATGCTGGACGAAATCCCGAAGTTGTCCATCTCCGACCGAGAACTTCGGTTCGCCCTGGACGGCCGCTTCCGCCGTGACCGTAATATTGAAAAAGGTCTGTATTGGGCTCGCCTGGAAGAGGGCAAGTTGAGGGGCACATTCGAGATTGAAGGCGATCCCTCTTCCTATTTGGAATGGACCGGCGTTCGCGCTCCATCGCTACCCGACAAAGACGACGGTTCTTGGAAGAGAAGCGATCCGGTGGTTCTCTTTGACGAGCGCGATTTGACCGGATGGCAGGCTTTTCCGTTACCTCCCGGCGGGCGTCCCCTGTACTGGATGGTGAGGGACGGCGTGCTCACCGACTCGGGGAGCGGCAGCAATTTCGTCTCCGACAAGAAATTTTTCAATTTCGCGGTGGATGTCGAATACCGCGTTCCGCCGCACGGAAATAGCGGGATCGGACTTCGAGGACGCTACGAAGTGCAGATCGCCGACGATAGCGACCGGCCCGTCTCCAATCGCACCAGCGGGGCGATTCTGGGCCGCATCGCGCCTGTTGTCAATGCCAGTAAACCTCCGGGCGAGTGGCAAACGCTGACGGCGCGGCTGGTGGGGCGTCAGGTCACGGTGGTCCTGAACGGGCTGAAGGTGATTGACCGGCAGAGCATCGATGGACCGACTTCGATCGCACTCGATTCGAACGAAGCCGAGCCTGGGCCGATCGTATTGCAAGGGGATCGCGGGCCCGTGGAGTTCCGGAAGATTGTAGTCTACCCGCTCGTCAAGCGGCCTTGAGCGCCGCAAAACTGGCGCGCCTGTATCGTGTGCGCGGCCGGGTGCAAGGCGTCGGCTTCCGATATTTCGTCGAACACGGGGCGGAAGCGCTGGGAATCAGCGGTTGGGTGCGCAACGACGATGACGGCTGCGTGCAAGTGTACGCCGTCGGAACCGCGGCGCAGCTTTCCGAACTCGCCGGACTGCTATGGAAAGGACCGCGCTGGGCGGAAGTGCGCGGAGTGGATGAATCCGAAGCGGCCTTGGAGAAGCATCACGGCTTTTTCGTGCGGCAATGATACCGGCGGCGACTCAGCTCAGCAATCGCGCCGCGTCCTTGGCGAAATAGGTGAGCATGAAGTCCGCGCCCGCGCGCCGAATGGACGTGAGCGATTCCAGGATGGCGCGATCCCGATCCAGCCAGCCTCTCTCGATGGCTGCCATCAGCATGCTGAATTCGCCGCTTACTTGATAGGCCCCGAGCGGAGCGTCAAAACGGTCGCGCGCTTGCCGGATGATGTCGAGATAGGGCATGGCCGGCTTGACCATGATCATGTCCGCGCCCTCTTCGAGATCCAGTTCGATTTCCCGCATCGCTTCGCGGCTGTTGGACGGATCCATTTGGTAACTGCGCCGGTCGCCGAACTGCGGCGTCGATTCGGCGGCCTCGCGAAAAGGTCCATAAAACACCGAGGCGAACTTGGCCGCGTAAGACAGAATGGGCGTGTTCAGGAATCCCGCCTGATCCAGGGCTTTGCGGATGGCCGCGACTCGCCCGTCCATCATGTCGCTCGGCGCCACGATGTCGGCTCCGGCGCGCGCGTGCGAAACGGCGGCCTTGGCCAGCCATTCGAGCGTCGGATCATTCTGGACCTCGCCATTTACCACCAGGCCGCAATGGCCATGGCTGGTATATTCGCAGTTGCAGACATCGGTGAGCACCAGCAGCTTCGGCACTTCGCGCTTGATCGCCCGCACCGCCTGCTGCACGATGCCATCGTCGGCATAAGCGCCGGAAGCCAGCTCGTCCTTGGTTTCGGGAATTCCGAACAGGATCACGCCGCCGATACCGAGCCGATGAGTTTCGGCGCATTCGGTGACCAGTTGATCCACCGAGAGCTGACAATTGCCCGGCATCGAGCTGATTTCGCGCCGCACACCCTCGCCCGGGCAGGCGAACAGCGGAAGAATGAAATCGCCGGGATCGAGTTCCGTTTCGCGGACCAGCCGGCGCAACGGCTCGCTGGCCCGTTTGCGCCGCATGCGATGAATGGGAAAAGCCATGGCTCGCCCGAACGCCTCAGCTTTCCTGGACGGTCACGGTCTTCAGTTGGTCGCCCTGTTTGAGTTTGTTCACGACGTCCTGGCCTTCGAGCACTTGTCCGAACACGGTGTGTTTGCCATCCAGCCAATCGGTGACAACGTGAGTGACGAAGAACTGGCTGCCGTTGGTGTTCGGGCCGGCATTCGCCATCGACAACGATCCGACTTTATGCTTGCGGGGATTGTTCTTGGTCTCGTCCTCGAACCGATACCCCGGTCCGCCGCTGCCGCTCGCGGTAGGATCGCCGCCCTGGACCATGAAGTCCGCGATCACTCGATGAAAAACCGTGCCGTCGTAGAATCCCTCGCGCGCCAGAAACACGAAATTGTTCACGGTCTTGGGCGCGTCCTTCGCGAACAGTTCGCAGACGATGCTTCCCTTCGAAGTGTCGAGCGTCGCGGTGTACTTGCCCGCGGGATTGATCGTCATGGGCGGCGGGGCCGCGTATTGTTTAGCCATAGTTTCAGTGTATCCGGTGTCATTCCGACATGATGTATCCGCGAGAGGCCAGGCGCTTGCCCGAAGCGTGGTGGTCCGCTTTGGACATGGCTGTAACGCCCGCCGCGTCGATCCATCGATTGTAGAAATTGAACAGCCCGCACACCATGATGGCGTCATAGATCGCTTCATCCGTCCAACCGGCGTCGTGCAACCTATCAATGTCGCTCTGGTCAATCCCCGACGGGTTGCAATTCACTT
>Ga0302325_10029646_pt1 | contig 11299 bp, 12 predicted proteins | sample Palsa_T0_2_FD_201948 | JGI IMG/M metagenome (GOLD analysis project Ga0302325, IMG submission 201948) | Peat permafrost microbial communities from Stordalen Mire near Abisko, Sweden - Palsa_T0_2 | ecosystem: Environmental > Terrestrial > Soil > Palsa > Peat permafrost | place: Sweden: Abisko...
GCCAGCGCGGCGCCGATCGCGCCGGCCCGTTCCCCGAGCGCCGCGCCGGTGATCTCGATCTCGGGGCGCACCAAAGGTCCCTCGACCAGCTCGGCGAACGCCCGTCGGGTCGGTTCGAACAGCAGCGGGCCGGCCTCGGCCAGTCCCCCGCCGATCACGCAAAGTTCGGGGTCGACCATTGCCACCAGGTTGGCCAGGCCGAGGGCCAACCACCACCCGAGCTCGTCGAGCACGCCCAGCGCACCCGCATCACCTGAGACCGCGGCCCGGGTGATGTCCTCGCCGTGCACGTTCTCCGGGTCCCCTCCGACCTGGGCGACCACGTGGGGAAGCCGTCCCGCGTAGGCGGCCTCCCGGGCCAAGCGCCCGAGCCCTCCGCCCGAGGCGTAGCGCTCCCAACAGCCCCGCTGCCCACACGGACAGAGCGGCCCGGCCGGATCGACGACCATGTGGCCGATCTCGCCGGCGAACCCCGAGGACCCGAGCCGCACCTCTCCGTCCACCACCAACCCGCCCCCGATGCCGGTGCCCAGCGTCACCATCAGGCCGTTGCGGACACCTCGGAGCGCGCCGAACCGCTGCTCGGCCAGGGCCGCGCAGTTCGCATCGTTCTCGACGACGACCACCGAGTTGGGAACCCTCGCCGACACCAGCTCGCGCAGGTTGGCCCCGGCCGCGCCCGGAAGGTTGGGGGCGAATCGCAGCGTGCCCAGGCGATCGACCATGCCCGGAGCGCCCACCCCGACGGCGACCGGCCGACCGCTCGGCTTGTCTCCCGGTGCCTCCCGCAGGAACGCCACGACGGTGGCCACGGCGTCGGCGACGTCGGTGCCCGGTTCAGGGGGCATGCCAATCCCGGTGTGCTCCGCGTTCTGCGGCGTGGACACCCGAAACTCGGCCGTGACCGACCCGCCTTGGTCAACGACGACGCCGAAGACCTTGGTCCCGCCGATGTCGACGCCGACGGTGACCGGGGCGTCGGACCGCTCTCGGTCGGTCACGCCGAAGACTCGACCCGTGCCCTCAGCTCGCGCAACGCGGTGGCCAAGATCCGGCTCTGGGCGCGCATCTTGATGAAGCCAGGGATCGGTACTCGGAACTCGACCTCGAGGTGGTACAGCACCTCGGTCCCGCCGTCGGCGGTCGGAACGAACTCGTAGCGCCCGTCGAGCCGGGTGGTGATGTCACCTTTGGTCAGTCGCCAGGCGAGGACGCGGGGCGCTTCTCGGTGGTCGTAGGCCAGGGTGTAGGTGGTGCTACGCCCGTACGAGGCGGCCCGGAAGGACGCCAGCAGGGGCCGGCCCTGCTCGTCGCGCTCGTGGACGGTCACCGCCTTGATGGCAGAGGCCCACTCCGGGTAGCGCTCGATGTCGTCGGCGACCTCGAAGCACCGCTCGGGCGTCGCCGACACCGTGATGCGCTCCGTTGCCTCCTCGGCCACCGCGTCCTCCTCCCCGCCCGTTGCCGGTCACGTCCGGGGCTCAGCCCGGATCGCGGTCAGCCTCCCACTTGGGCGAGGGCCTCGGCCAGCCTAGGAGCGAGGCTTGCGTAGTCGAAGCATGCCAGCGCCCGGTCCCGGGCTGCGCTCCCCATCCGCCGACGCAGGGACTCGTCGGAGAGCAGGCGGCCGAGCGCCGCTGCCACCTCGGACGGGTCGTCCGGTCGGGCGACGACCAGGCCGGTCTGTTGGTCCAGCACCGCCTCGGCGGCACCACCGCTCTCCCCGGCCACCTGGGGAAGGCCAGCCGCGGCGGCCTCCAAGAAGACGATGCCGAACCCCTCCTGTTCCAGTCCCCCCCAACGGTTGCGACACGCCATGACGAAGACGTCGGCCACCCCCAGCAACGCCGACTTGTCCTCTTCTGAGACCCGCCCGAGCAGCCGCACCGGTGCGCCGGTTCGCATGACCAGGCGATCGAGCCGCCGACCGTCTCGTCCGTCCCCGGCGATGGCGACCACCAGGTCGGGATGGTCCGGGCGCAACCGCCGGGCCGCCTCGATCAGGACGTCCATCCCCTTGCGGGGCACCAACCGGCTCACGCTGGCCACCAGCAGGGCATCCTCTGGAAGCCCGAGCCGGCGGCGCGTCGCCGCGCGCTGCGGCCCATCGGCACGCTCGAACCGATCACCGTCGATTCCCGGCGGCACCTCGACCACGTTGGCCAGCGCCCGCCCGACCAGTCGCTCGGCCTCCCGGGCCGGGTACCCGCCCGCCGAGACCACGACCGCCGCGCCGCGCAGGACCGAGGCCAGGCCGCGGCGCACCAGCGGGATGCGAGCCGGAATGGCGAGCTCGGCACCGTGGAGGATGACCCCGTACGGGACCCCGATTCTTGGGCCCAAGAGCCCGAGGGGCCACACCGGATCGAAGAGCACGAGGTCGGGTCGCGTCTCGGCACACGCCTGGCGGATCCGGCGCAACGCGAACGGCGTCGGAAAAAACAGAATCCGTCCCCGCACTCTCGAGATGCGCAGCCCGCGGGCCAACTGCTCCCGGTCAAAGGCGGCGAAGTCCCGATGCGAACGGGCGGTCAGCACCGCCGTCGACGACGGGTCGAGTCGTTGCCAGAGCTCCCACAGGTAGGACTGGATCCCGCCGACCTTGGGCGGGAAGTCGTTCGTCACGAGAAGGGTCGAGCTCACCACCGACCCCGTGGCCCAAGGTCGCCGCCTCGGTGACCGAGGTGGTTATCCGGCCCGGGCGTCGAACCGAAGGTTGGGGACCAGACCGGCCCGCTCGAGCAGCCGGACCGCCCGCGCCTCGGCGGCGTCGATGACCACCGCGTCGCCCGGCTCGCGGTCGAGGAGGAAGGTAACCAGGCAGTCGTCGCACGCGGAGCTGTGCTGCAACGTGCACTCGTCGCAATCGACCGTGATGGTGGGTCCTGACATGTGATTCCGCCTCCCTGGCTCGCTTCGTCATTCGCTTGTTTCGTTGAAGCATGACCGGCGGATGTGACACCCATGTTCAACGGTCGCCCAGGAACGACAGGCGAACCTGGCGGCGAGGGTTGTCCACGTTGGTATCGACGAGGACGATCGACTGCCAGGTGCCCAGCAGCACCTCGCCCGCCTTGACCGGCAGCGCCAGAGACGGGCTGATGATCGACGGGAGCAGATGATCGGCGCCGTGGCCGGCCGATCCGTGATGGTGCTCGTAGCGATCGTCCCGGGGCAACAGCCGTTCGAGCAGCCGTTCCAGGTCGCGCTCGGATCCCGAACCCAGCTCGATGACGGCCAAGCCGGCGGTGGCGTGCGGCACGAATAGGTGGCAGAGCCCGTCGCCCCGGCCGGCACAGAACCGCCGCACCGCGTCGGTGAGGTCGGTGACCCGACGGGTCCCGGTCTCGAACTCGAGCACCTCGCTGTCCATGAGCCGGCCTACTCGTTGCCCCGAGCCGCGGTGATGGCGCCCGCGATCTGTTCGACCGACCAGGCCACGCCCTCGGTCGCGACGCGAGCCCCGCCACCGTCGACGAGGACGAAGAAGGGCCCGGCGTGCACGCCGAAGTCGGACCACGCCTCGTCGGTCATCACGACCGAGGCCCGGCCGCAGAGCCGGGCCACGTGGTCGGGCGGTTCCAGCCCGGAACCCCGGGTGACCATCACGGTGGTCAGGTCGCCCGGGATCGGGGGGTGCTCGGGGTCGCCGAACGCGTCCCAGAGCTCCCGACACCCGTCACAAGAGGTTGACAAGAAAATCAGGAGCGTCCAGCCCTGGGTGAGCTCGTAGGCGATCGGCTGGCCATCCGGGGTCGTCCCGGCGAGCCCGTGCACAACGCCCCGTCGATGACCGAGAAAATTGGGGACTTGGATCAGGTGCCGGAGGTCGGGTGGGCGCGGGGCCGTACTCACCGCCGGGCGATCATCCGATCGCCCGGGCATTGCCGGAGGAGTCCTCTTCCTCCAGCACCTCGACCGACCGGCCGTGGCCACACCACCGGCAGGCCACCTCGTGCACCGACTCCTCCAACACCTCTTCGTCCTCGACAACCAGGTCGCCGCCGACGGTGAAGTGATGAAACGCCTTGGTCGTCCTGGTGCTCGTGACGTCGAAGCGGGTCAAGTTGCCACAGGCGGAGCAGCGGTACCGGGTCGTCACGCCACCACGGTACTCGGCGAGTTCGGGCCACCTAGAAGGCGCGTGCTCAGATGCGCCCCAGGAGCTCGGCCTTCTTATTGGCAAACTCCTCCTCGGACAGGATGCCTTGACGGCGGAGCCTGTCCAGGGCGACCAGCTGATCGGGGATGGACGTCGCGGTGTCGGCCCCGCCGCCGCTTATCGCAACCCCAGCGGGCGGGGTCCGGTCCGATCGTTCGAACCTTCGCTGGTCGTCCCGGTCGCGCTCGGCGGTGCCGCCCGGCGGGTAAGCCTGGAACCCCGCGTCCATCTCGTGCACCTGGCGGTTGATCACCCGCTGGAGAGCCCGCGGTCGGCGGACGTCGTCGAGGGCGATCGGACCCCCATCGCCTTCAAGTTCGAGGACGATGCGGCCGCTTCCGAGGACACGCTCGAGCGGTCTCTGGGTGCAGTGGGTGTCGACGATCCGCTGCATGCGCAAGTTGAGGACGCTACGACCGAGCACCCCGGTGCGAAGGACGATGCGGCGGTCGGTGACCACCAGGCTGGTCCCGAACCACCGGGCCAACCGGGCGATCAACCACAGCGCGGGGACGGCGATGACCAGCGCCAGCAGGTAGGCCACCCCCACCGGTGCCTTGGGGAATGCGCGAAAGACGAGGACCGTCACCGCGATCGCCGCCGCGGTGACGATCAGCGGCCCACTGAAGAACACCCAGTGCGGGCGAAGGTCGACCAGCACGTCCTCGTCGTCGTCGAGGAGATCGGTGGAGATGGGCACCGTGATCAGCGTACCGAGGGCGGGACGCCGCCACGTTCCCACCGAGAAACGGGAGCGCCGAGGGCGTCGAGGGGGGAGATCGGGTGGGAGAGGGCCTGGTTAGACCCCGAGGACCATGCGCCATCATCGATCGACCCGACCTCGCCTCGACCGCCGGGGGCGCCGATCGCGGCGCGGCGCCACCGTCTTGCGAGTGGGCGCCGCGGTGGCGGTCCTGGCCGGGTGCACGCTCCTGGCCACCGCCCTGGCCATCGCCCCGGCCGGCCCGGCGTTCGCCGACGGCCCGGCACCGTGCAGCGTTGGCGGACCGCCGTTCCCCTTCCACGGCTTCTGCGCGACCTACTCGGGCGCCAACACCTGGTACGGGTCCTACGGGCCCGGTTTTCCGACCGACGAAGGGTGGGCCTTCTGCGCCGACCCTCCGGCGAGCGGCGGCGACTATCCGGCCCCCGTGTACGACTACGTGGCCTCCTCGGCCCCCGCGGGTGCCGACACCACCCAGAGCGACGCGCTCGGCTTCGCGTTCAGCGAAGCCCAGGCCAACGGGTGGTGGGACGGCTCCCCGGGACAGTTCACCGACGACCAGGCAGCGGTGGCCGGCAAGCTCCTCTACGACGCTGTCGTCTGGGCGGACCCGGTGCCGGCGATGGATCCCGGGGTCCTGGCCGCCTACGAGGCACTGGACGGCTGGTACCTCCAGGCGGTCGGGGCAAAGGGCAGCCCCACGCTCGGCGAGGCGCTGGTCGGCGGCGGGAGCACGTTCGCCGGACAGGCCACCTACCAGGTCCAGTTCAATTTCCCGGGTACCGGCACTCCCGTGAGCGGACTTCCCGTCGAGCTGTCGATCAGCGGCGGAAGTGTCAACTCGGCGTCCGGGCCGACCTCGGCGACCGTGTCGACCGACGCGTCGGGCCAGGTCGACTTCCCGATCTTCTCCTCGACGCCCGGTCCGGTGTCGGTGACGGTGAGCGTCCCGGGCGGACTCGGTCAGGTCGGCCTGGCATTCTTCGCGCCGAGCGCCCACGAGCTGAGCGCGCAGGAGCTGGCGGCGTTCTCGGCTCCCTCGACCCTCGAGGTGACCTCACAGCTGACCGCGCTGGCCACCACCGGAACCGTCTCGATCGTGAAGGGTGGCGACGATCCCGCGTACTACCCCCTGGCCGGGGCCACCTTCGAGGTCCTCAGTGGATCGACCCCCGAGGCCACCCTGACCACCGGGGCCGACGGGACGACGCCGATGTCCGGCCAGCTCTCGGCCGGGACGTACACCGTGCACGAGCAAACGGCCCCGCCCGGGTACGGCACCGCCCCCGACCAGGACGTGACCGTGGTGGCCGGCACCAACACGGTGGTGTCGTTCACCGGAGCGAACGAGGACCACGTCGTCCCGGCCTCGCTCAGCATCGAAAAGACCGACGCCGAGTCCGGCGCACCGCTGGCCGGAGCGGTGTTCGACGTCTCGTATGACTCGACGGACGACGGGACGTTCGACCAGGACCTCGGGGTCTGCGTAACCAACGCGGTCGGTGCATGCGGACCGCCGGGCAACGACGGGACGGGTCAGCTCCTGCCGGGTCGATACCGGGTCACCGAGACGAACCCGCCGCTCGGCTACGCCCTCCCGAACCCAGCCTCACAGACCATCGACCTCCTGGCCGGTGAGACGTCGACGGTGACCTTCGGAGATCAAGCGCTCGTCGGCGCGGTCTTCCAAAAGACGGCCAGCGGGAACATCAATCCGGCCGAGCTGGTCTTGGCCGGGGCGGCGATCGAGGTCGATCAGGGTGCCCCCGGCGGTAACGAGGTCGCCCGGTGCTCGACCGATCAGTCCGGGACCTGTGTGACCTCCCCGGTTCTCGTGCCCGGAGACCGCTACTGCTGGGTCGAGGCGGCACCGCCGCCGGGACTGGCCGGCGGCGCCAACGGCTGCTTTACCGCCGACACCCAGCAGGCCGACCAACCGATCACGGTGAGCGACGCCGGGGAGTTCGTAGCCATCGAGGTGCACAAGGTCGACGCCGCCAACACGAGCGTCGGATTGGCCGGTGCCACCTTCGATCTCTACCGAATGGACAGTGGCGCGTCCGCCAGCGTCTTCCGCCTCCCTCGTGGACAGATGAAGTCCAACCCGGTGCTGGTCGACAGCACGACGTCGAACGAGGTGCTGGTCGCCACCACGGTGACGGCGGTCGGCGGGATCGGCACGTTCCCCCTGCAACTCCCCGGCTACGCCTACTGCGCCACCGAGGTGCAGGCGCCGCCGAATTATGTCGCCGACCCCACCCAGCAGTGCACCGACGTCTTGGGCGGGACGACGGCCGTTCCGGCCCCGATCACCACGCTCACCTTCGATGACACCGAGCAGACGGTCAACCTCTCGGTCTTCAAGTACAACTCGCTGACGCCGGACACCGGCATCCCGGGCGCCGTCTACGACCTGTACGTCCAGGGTGACCCCCCGCCCAGCGGCGTCACCGGCACACCGCCGGCGGACGTCGTCGCCGAGCCCGGCGACGCCTGGTACGCCCGGGGGACCACGGACAGCGACGGCCGGCTCTCGTTCACCGTGCCGGCCGGCTACGGCTGGTGCGTGCTCGAGGTCACCGCGCCGCTCGACTACGTGCTCGACGACGCGCTCCACTGCTCGGCCGTGATCATGGCGACATCGGACACCGATGCGACGACGATCGCCATACCTGAGACGTTGGCCACCGTGCACATCACCGCCTACAAGTACAACTCGCTCCAACCCGACACGGTGATTCCGGGCGCCACCTACGAGCTCCTGGCCGACGGGGCCCAGCCGCCCGGGAGCCCGACCACCACCCCGGGCGGCGCCTTCGTCCCGTCGGGCGACTCGTTCTGGGCCGAGGGAACGACCGATCAAAACGGTGTGCTCACCTTCGCGGTCCCGGCCGGGTACTCGTGGTGCCTCCATGAGCTGATCGCTCCGGCCGCCTATCAGTTTGATTCGGCGCTCCACTGCACGGCCGTGCTCACCACCGACACGACCGCCGCCGCCGCGACCGTCGCCGTCCCCGAGACCCCGCTGGCCGGCAGCCTCGCGTTCACCGGGTTCCCGGCCTTCGGGGTGGGGGCAGGCGGCGTTGGGTTGATCGTCGCCGGCGGGGCCGTGCTGGCCCTCGAGCACCGACGGCGGTCGCGGCGTGGCGCCGGTCAGGGTCTCCGGAGATCTCGGGCCGGATAGCATGCGGCCGCGATGGCCGTGCCCGCCACGATCCGGCACCGGGTGGTGGCGCTGTACCGGCGGTTGGTGCCGTTCCGGGTCCGGTTGGCGGTCCTCCCACTGGTCCGGCGGCTGTCGCGATCAGATGTCCGGGCCCTGGCCACGCCGGCCGACCTGCAAGCCAGTTACCGGCTCCTGTTGGGTCGGGAGCCCGACCGCCGCGGGGAGCTCGACTTCTTGAGTCTGATCGAGCTCGGGATGACCCGAGACGAGCTGGTCAGGCACTTCATGAGCTCGCCGGAGTTCCGCCAGCGTCAGCTGGGCGACGAACGCGGATCGCACCAGGCACCGACCGAGGTCGTGATCGACGATCTGGTCTTCCACCTCGACCCGGCCGACTTCGCCGTCGGGCCGCATCTCTCGCGCCACGGCGACTACGAGCCCGACGTCTTGGCGGTCCTCCGCCGGCACCTGGTCCCCGGCAACACCTTCGTCGACGTCGGCGCGTCGTTCGGGTACTTCTCGACCCGCATCGGTCGCCACGTCGGCCCGTCTGGATCGGTGATCGCGTTCGAACCGGGCCCACAGAACCAGTCGGTCCTCTTGCTCAACCTCCATGCCAACGGCATCGTCGGGGCCGAGGTCCACCAGATGGCGCTCAGCGACCACCCGGGGCTGTTCGCTTACAGCCGCTCCGGGGCCAACGGCGTCGTGTCGATCTTCGGAGGGGACCCGAGGGAGTTGGCCAACCACGACCTGGTGCGGGCGTCGACCCTGGACCGGGAGATGGCCGGACGCGCGGTCCATGCGATCAAGATCGACGTCGAGGGGGCCGAGGGCCTCGTCCTGTCCGGCGGCCTGTCCATCCTGAGGTCGAGCGAACCCACCATCGTGTTCGAGTTCTCGCCGCCCGCCCTGGAGTTGGTCTCGGAGATGAGCGGCGAGGACGTCCTCGGTCTACTGGTGGGGCTCGGGTACTCGATCGACGTGATCGAGGGGCCCGGCGCCGGGGCAACCCACCGCTCGATCAAAGAGGTGATGGACCGATACGAGGGCGCCCCCGAGGGACACCTCAATCTCGTGGCCTGGCACGATCGCTAAGTGTTGAGCGTCGGACTCTCGGCGACCGGTTGGTGCGTCGTCTTCACGACCCCTCCGGCGCGCTCGGCGGTGACCAGATAGGCGCGGTACTTCGCCGACGGGCCGACGCTGAAGGCGGCGTTGGTCGGACGATTGCCCAAGACGCCGAGCGAGATCAGTTGGGTGCCGGTGCGCCCCCACAGCTGGTAGGTCTGGTCTGATGGCAAGGGCGGCAGACCCTTGTTGACCAGATAGGCCGATCCCGAGGGAAGGATGACCACCTCGGCGTCCGTTGCGCTGGCCACCGTGGCGCTGGCCAGATCGAGCTTCTGGGCGGCGGGGTTGGCCAGCGCCGCCTGCACCAGGTGGTTGAGGTCGGTCGAAGCGGTCGTTGCGTTGAGCGATCCGACGCGGTCGTTGAGCCGGGCCACCTGGATGCTGAGCACCGCCACCACCACGACCGCCGCCGCCGCCCCGAGCAGCACGACCCGGCGGGGCAGGCCTCCGACGCGGGCCGACGAAGGTGAGCGCCCGACGCCACCCGGTACGGGGCGGATCGGGGTCGGCGCGGTCCGCGATCCATCGGCTGGGTGGAGCGCTTCGATCTTGCCGGCGATCTCGTCCCAGAGATGGGTCGGGGCGTCGCCTCCCCCGTTCCCGAGAAGGGCCGCCACCTGGTGGTATTGGGCGACTTCCTCGGCGCAACGCGGGCACTCCTCCAGGTGGAGGCGGACGGCCTCGGCCTCATCGGGATCCATCGCGTCGAGCGCGTACGCGCCGAGCGATTCGATGAAGTCCTCGTGGTTCACGAATCGGTCCATGGTGACTCCACGCCGTGCTCTGAGAGCACCGTCCGAAGCCGACGCAATCCGGACCGGATTCTGCTCTTTATTGTCCCCTCGGGTTCCCCGAGAAGCGATGCCACGTCCCGATAGGTGCGGCCGTCGAAGTAGGCCATCTCGATCGCCCGGCGCTCCCCCTCGGGCAGGGTCTCGACGGCCGTCTTGACCTGCTCGGCCACCGCCAGGTCCCACACGTAACGCTCGAGGTCGTACCCGGCCGCCACGCGGTCCGACGCCGTCCGTTGCTCCCTGTTGTGCCGGGCCGCCTCCGCCCGCACCAGGTCGACCGCCCGGCTGTGAGCCTTGGTGAGCAGCAGCGTCCGGAGCGGAGCTCGCCCGACGTCGAACTGCTCGGGCTGTTTCCACAATCCGAGAAAGACGTCCTGGGTGACCTCCTCGGCGAGGCTCGCCGACCCGAGCACGCGTCGCGCCAGGCCATGCACGGCCCCGCCGTGACGACGAAACACCTCGGCCAGTGCGGCGTCCTTCCAACGGCCGATCGCCGCCACCAATGCCCCGTCGCCGGCCGCTTCGTATTCCATCTCCGTCCGTTCTTCGGAGCCGATCCACGTCTCGGATGACGACGCCGAAGGTTGCCGGGCGACGAAACGTTAACGTGCCGCCGCCCGGGCACTTCCCGACGGCGACGGCACTCCCAAGGGCGAGGCCGTGACGGCACGAGCTGTTCTGCCTGGTCAGGTCACCGATCCGCCCGACCGGTCAGGAGTGGCTCAGGTGGGCCGGTCGCTCGCCCCCGGCACCGGAGGGCTCACCGAGACGGCGTCTTCGACCGGTGTCGCCGCCGCCCCTTCTCCGAGCCCGTGCTTGAACTCCTTCTGTGCCGATCCGAGGGACCGGGCCAGCTTGGGGATCTGGCTGCCCCCGAACAGCACCACGATGGCGACCACGATGAAGATCGCTCCGTCGAGTCCGAATATTTCAGCGAGCACGGTGGTGCTCCTTTCTCACCGCCACGCGGTGACTGTTTGCTAGGTGACGTCGGCGGTTTGGGCCGACCGATGTCAGTGGTGACCCTCGGGCCAGCTGCTCTCGGTGACCCGACCGCCCACCACCTCGATGGTGTGGACCGGGCCGCCAACGGTGGCCGGGCGGAGACGCAGCTGGTACGAGCCCTGGCGAAGGTGCCCGAACACGGCCGCGTAGACCGGCCGGCCGGAGATTGGGCGTGAGCGCACGGCCACATGGGTCCCATCCCAGGGGGACGGAAGGCGGCGGATCTCGATCTCGGATCCGTCGAGCTCCTCAGAGGTCCGCACCACCGCTGCCCCGAAGTCCCCGCCGATGTCGAGCACCACCGGCCCCTCGCT